>Ga0315912_10000292_pt1 | contig 103094 bp, 95 predicted proteins | sample VfabasoilMG_FD_204469 | JGI IMG/M metagenome (GOLD analysis project Ga0315912, IMG submission 204469) | Garden soil microbial communities collected in Santa Monica, California, United States - V. faba soil | ecosystem: Environmental > Terrestrial > Soil > Garden | place: USA: California... | reverse complement strand
CACCGAGATGCCGGCGCGCGGCGGCAATGGCTCGCTTTCCGAAGAGCAGGTCCGCATGGCCGTCGATTACATGACGGCGGCCGCATCGAAGTCTCCGTAGTCCTCACAAGGGAGCAATGTCATGACACCGAAGCAAGTCGAACTGGTACAGGGAAGCTGGAAAAAAGTGCTGCCGATCGCGGACACCGCCGCGGAAATGTTCTACGGCCGCCTGTTCACCGCCGACCCCGCGCTCAAGCCGCTGTTCAAGGGCGACATGAAGGCGCAGGGGCGCAAGCTGATGACGATGATCGGTACCGCGGTCAACGGCCTGACCAAGCTCGATAGCATCGTTCCGGCGGTACAGGACCTTGGGCGCCGCCACGTCAAGTACGGCGTCAAGGACAGGGATTACGACACTGTCGGTGGCGCGCTGCTTTGGACCCTCGAGCAGGGACTGGGCGATGCCTTCACCCCCGAAGTCAAGGAGGCATGGGCGACGACTTACGGCGTGCTGGCGAAAACGATGAAGGATGCGGCTGCGACCGTCGCGGCCTGAGCGCGGCGTGGCCAGCGAACGGAAGAAAAGACGTGAATTCCTGCGCCGCAGCGCGCTGCTTGCCGGCGGCAGCCTGGTGACGATGGCGCCCGAGGGTGTACGCGCCGCAGCCTGGGCGGGGGGAACCGACGCGCCAGAGAAGCGCGAAGTCCGCATCGGCTTCATGCCGCTCACCGATTGCGCGCCGCTGGTGGTCGCCTCGGCACTGGGCTACGACAGGAAATACGGCCTGCAATTCCGCCTGTCGCGGCAGGCGTCGTGGGCGGCGATCCGCGACAAGCTGCTGGCCGGCGAACTCGATGCCGCGCACGCGCTGTACGGCCTGCCCTACGGCGTGCAGCTCGGTATCGGCGGCCTGCGGCGCGACATGGCCGTACTGATGACGCTGAATGCCAACGGGCAGGGAATCTCCGTGGCGCGTTCGCTGGCGGCCGACGGCGTGATCGACGGCGCTTCGCTGGCGGAGCGGATTCGCCGGCAACCCGGAAGGTTCGTCTTCGCGCAGACCTTTCCCACCGGCACGCATGCGATGTGGCTGAATTACTGGCTGGCGGCTCACGGCGTGGACCCGTTGCGCGACGTACGCACCATCGTCGTGCCGCCGCCGCAAATGGTCGCGAGCATCCGCGCCGGACATATCCATGCATTCTGTGTCGGCGAACCCTGGAATCATTACGGCATCGTCGATGGCTCGTCCGTGCACCTCGCGAGCTCGCAGGACGTCTGGCCGGACCACCCGGAGAAGGTGCTCGGCGCCACCAGGGATTTCGTGCGCAGCCACCCCAATACGGCGCGCGCCATGATCATGGCGCTGCTGGAAGCCTGCCGCTGGATCGACGCCTCCCACGAAAACCGCGAGCGCATGACGGAGCTCATCGCCGCTCCGGCCTATGTGAACGTGCCGGTCGAAGTCATCGCCGACCGGATCCATGGCCGCTACCAGAACGGCCTGGGCGGCACCTGGAACGATCCGAGGCCGATGCGTTTTCACGCCGGGGGTACGGTCAATTTCCCCTGGTTGTCGGACGGCATGTGGTTCCTGACGCAATTCCGCCGTTGGGGATTGCTGGCGCGGGACCCGGATTACACCGCCGTATCGGCCTCGATCAATCAGATCGCGCTGTACCGCGAGGCTGCGGCCGCACTGGGGGTGCCGCTGCCGGAGGCTCCGTTGCGCAGCGCACGCCTGATCGACGGCGCGATATGGTCGGGAATGCAGCCCGAACGGTTCGCAATGGTGTCCGCCGCCCAGTCCTGACCATCAGCGCGGACTTGGAGCGCACTTGCGCCGCACTGCACCATTCTCGTGCGGCGAGGCGATCGGCGTTCCTGTCGAAATTCGGCGCCATCCCTGCAACCCACTGTTCCATAAGATGTTCTGGAATCGCGGGTGCCGTGGCACGTCGATTGCTATCTAGGTATTTGCCGGGCGCAACGATGCGTTCGGGACGGACAACGACGTTCGCTCGCGCCCCAGGGCGCGGCTGAACGTTTTTTTTTGGCCAACGAATTCTGCAGGAGTGGATGTCCATGTCGAATCGCCGCAAGTTCCTCTCTACCGCCTCCGCGCTGCTGGGCGCGTCGCTGTTCCCGGTGGCGCCGCAGGCACAGCAGAAAAAGCCGCGCCCGGAAAAGGAGGCTCTGAAGTTCGGCTTCATCAAGCTGACCGACATGGTGCCGCTCGCGATCGCCTACGAGAAGAAGTACTTCGACGACGAAGGGCTGTTCGTCACGCTCGAGGCGCAGGCCAACTGGAAGGTCCTGCTCGACCGGGTGATCGACGGCCAGCTGGACGGCGCGCACATGCTGGCCGGTCAGCCGCTCGGCGCGACGATCGGCTTCGGCACCAAGGCGGCGGTGGTCACCGCGTTCAGCATGGACCTCAACGGCAACGCGATTACCGTGTCGAACGAAGTCTGGAAGGAGATGAAGAAGCACCTGCCGATGAAGGACGGCAGGGTGGAGCATCCCGTGCGGGCCGAGGCGCTGAAGAAGGTCGTCGACAAGTTCAAGGCCGAGGGCAAGCAGTTCAAGATGGGCATGGTGTTCCCGGTCTCGACGCACAATTACGAGCTGCGCTACTGGCTCGCCTCGGGCGGCATCCACCCGGGCTACTACTCGGCGAGCGACGTCAACGGCCAGACCAGGGCCGACGTGCTGATCTCGGTGACGCCGCCGCCGCAGATGCCGGCGACGCTGGAGGCCGGCACGATCAACGGCTACTGCGTCGGCGAGCCCTGGAACCAGCAGGCTGTGGCCAAGGGCATCGGCGTGCCGGTGATCGTCGACGACGACATCTGGAAGAACAACCCGGAGAAAGTCTTCGGCGTCACCAAGGCCTGGGCCGAAAAGAATCCGCGCACGCACGTCGCGGTGGTCAAGGCGCTGATCCGTGCCGGCATGTGGCTCGACGCCAGCATGGCGAACCGGATCGAAGCGGTGAAGATCATCTCGAAGGCAAACTACGTCGGTGCCGACGAAGAAGTCATCGGCAACAGCATGACGGGCACCTTCGAGTATGAGAAGGGGGACAAGCGCCCGGCACCTAATTTCAACCAGTTTTTCCGCAACAATGCCACCTACCCCTACTACAGCGACGCCATCTGGTATCTCACGCAGATGCGCCGCTGGGGCCAGATTCCGGAAGGCAAGCCGGACAGCTGGTACCTGGACATCGCCAGGCAGGTGTATCTGCCCGCCGTTTACCTGCAGGCGGCCAGGGAACTGGTGGCCGAAGGCAAGGCGAAGGAAACGGATTTCCCGATGAAGTCCGACGGCTATCGCGGCGAGCAGAGCGGCTTCATCGATGGCATCAAGTTCGACGCCAAGAAACCGAACGACTACCTGGGCAAATTCAAGATCGGCCTGAAAGGCGCCGACAAGGTCTGACCCGGGACATCAAGGAGCCTCTGCCATGAAACACTTCTTCCGCCAACTCGCCTACTCGGGCGACCCCCGCGAGCGAGCGCGCGGCTTGTTCCTCGCCATCGGCGCGCCGCTGCTGGCAATTGCGCTGTTTCTCTGGTTGTGGTCCGTGAGCGCGGCGCGCGTGCAGACCAGCCTGGGCACGGTGCCGGGCCCGGCGCAGGTGCTGGTGCAGGCCAAGGCGCTGCTCGACGACCATCGGGCCGAGCGCGCCAAGCAGGCGGAGTTCTACCAGCGCCAGGAAGAGCGCAACCGCCAGCGGCGTGCCGAAGATCCGTCGACCGAAGTGACGGTGCACCGCTGGACCGGCAAGGCCACCTTCATCGACCAGATCCTGACCAGCCTGAAGACCGTCTTCACCGGCTTCCTCATCGCCTCGCTGGTGGCGGTGCCGCTCGGCATCCTGTGCGGCTTGAGCCGGACGATCCAGGCCGCGCTGAACCCGATGATCCAGATCTTCCGCCCGGTTTCGCCGCTGGCATGGCTGCCGATCGTCACGCTGATCGTGAGCGCGGTTTACGTCACCAGCGACGCGGCGCTGTTTCAGAAATCGTTCCTGGTGTCGGCGATCACGGTCACGCTGTGCTCGCTCTGGCCCACGCTCATCAACACCGCCGTGGGCGTGACCTCCGTGGACCGCGACCTGCTCAATGTCTCGCGCGTGCTGCAGTTGCCCTGGACCACCAAGGTGAGAAAGATCGTCGTGCCCTCCGCCCTGCCCTACATTTTCACCGGCATGCGCCTGTCGCTGGGCGTGGGCTGGATGGTGCTGATCGCCGCGGAAATGCTGGCGCAGAATCCGGGGCTGGGCAAATTCGTCTGGGACGAATTCCAGAACGGCAGCCAGGAATCGCTCAGCCGCATCATGGTCGCGGTCGTGACGATCGGTGTCATCGGCTTTCTCCTCGACCGGATCATGCTCGGCCTGCAGCAGCTGTCGGCGCGCCGCTAACTCTCATGACCTCCACCGCCACGCTCGCCAGGATCCCGGCGCTCGCCGCAGCGCAGAGCAGCGGCGCGCCGCAATCCGGCGCGGCGCCAGCGGCGCTCGAGTTGCGCGGCGTGGCCAAGGCATATGGAACAGGCGCCGCGCGCAGCGAAATCCTCCAGGACATCAATCTTTCCATCAGCGAGGGCGAGTTTGTCGCCATTGTCGGATTTTCCGGCAGCGGCAAGACCACCCTCGTCAGCCTGCTCGCCGGCCTGATCCGCGCCGACGCCGGCGAAGTTCTCAAGGACGGACGGCCGGTGCGCGGGCCGGGGCCGGATCGTGGCGTGGTGTTCCAGAACTATTCCCTCCTGCCCTGGCTTTCAGTGAGCGAAAACGTGGCGCTCTCCGTGGATTGCGTATTCGCCAGGCTGCCAGAGGCCGAGCGCTCCGCCCGCACCGCGCACTACATCAACATGGTTGGCCTCTCGGCCGCAGCGTACAAGCGTCCGGCCGAGCTGTCCGGCGGCATGCGCCAGCGCGTCGCGGTGGCCCGCGCGCTGGCCGCGAATCCCGACGTGCTGCTGCTCGACGAACCGCTGTCGGCGCTCGATGCCCTGACGCGCGCCCATCTCCAGGATGAGATCACCCGGATCTGGAGCGAGGAGAAGAAAACCGTCCTGCTGATCACCAACGACGTCGACGAGGCGCTGATCCTCGCCGATCGCATCATCCCGCTCGACCCGGGACCGTGCGCTTCGCTCGGTCCCGCGTTCAAGGTGGATCTGCCCCGGCCGCGCGACCGGCGCGCACTCAACCACAATGCGAGGTTCAAGGAATTGCGCGGCGCCGTGACGCAGTACCTGATCGATGCGGGCGGGCGGCGCGCCTCGAAGCAGGCCGCAAAGATCATCCAGCTGCCGCTACTCAAGCCGCAGGTCAAGGCGGCAGGCGATCGCAGCAAGAAGATATCGCTGCTAAGGATGCGGCATTCGGCGTGGCTGGAAGCCCTGGAAGAGCGGGAGCGCGCCCTGCCGGCGCCGCGGGACCTGCCCGTCGTCGCGCAGCGGGATCGATTCGTCGAATTCTCTCGGCTGGGCAAGACCTATCCGACGCCGAATGGGCCGCAAAAGGTCGTGGATGGCTTTGAACTGAAAATCGCCAAAGGCGAATTCGTGTCGATCATCGGCCATTCCGGCTGCGGAAAATCCACCGTTCTGTCGATGGTCGCCGGCCTGGCCGACGTGACTGAGGGCGTGATCATCCTCGACGGCCGGGAGATCGCCTCGGCCGGGCCCGACCGGGGCATCGTCTTCCAGGCGCCAAGCCTGGTGCCCTGGCTGACCGCCTACGAGAATGTCGAACTCGGCGTGCGCCGGGTTTACCCGCAGGCCTCGCCCGGCGAACGGCGCGATACCGTCGAGTACTACCTCGGCCGGGTCGGGCTCGCCGACGCAGCGGCGAAGCGGGCGTCGGAACTGTCCAACGGCATGAAGCAGCGCGTGGGCATCGCGCGTGCATTCGCGCTCGCGCCCAAACTGCTGCTGCTCGACGAACCCTTCGGCATGCTCGACTCCCTCACGCGATGGGAGCTGCAGGAGGTGCTGATGGATGTCTGGGCCAGGAACCAGATCACCGCCGTCGTCGTCACGCACGACGTCGACGAAGCGATCCTGCTCGCGGACCGGGTGGTGATGATGACCAACGGCCCGCGCGCCAGGGTCGGGCAGATCATGGAGGTGCCCCTGCCGCGGCCGCGCACGCGGCGCGCGCTGCTCGCCCATCCCCGCTATTACGAGCTGCGCGAAAACCTCATCCGGTTCCTGGAAGAATGCGGCCACTCGTCACCCTGATCGGCGCCGGGCCGGGCGATCCGGAACTCCTGACGCTCAAGGCAGCGCGCGCCCTTGGCGCGGCCGACGTGGTCCTGATTGACGATCTGGTGAGCCGCGGCTGCCTGGCGCACGCGCGCTCCGACGCCAAGATCATCGAAATCGGCAAGCGCGGCGGCGCCCGCGCCACGCCGCAGGAGTACATCGAGAAGCTCCTCGTTCTGCACGCGCGGCAGGGCAAGAAAGTCGCGCGCCTCAAGGGCGGAGACCCCTTCGTTTTCGGCCGCGGACGCGAGGAAGTGGAGGCGCTGCTGGCGCAAGGCATCGAAGTCGATGTGATTCCAGGCATCACCGCCGGCACCGCCGTGCCGGCGACGCTGGGCATTCCCGTGACGCACCGCGCCATCGCGCGCGGCGTCACCTTTCTGACCGGGCGCACCTCGGACGGCGCTGAGCCCGAATGGCATGCGCTCGTGCGCAGCGGAACCACGCTGGTGATCTACATGGGACTGAAAAATCTTGCCCGGATCGTGGCCCGCCTGCGCGATGCGGGCATGGATCCGGAAACGCCCGCCTGCATCATCGAGAACGGCACGCGCCAGAACCAGAAGCAATGCGTCTGCACGCTTGGCGCGCTCAGCGCCGACGGCTTTGGCGGGCCCGCGCTCATCGTCATTGGCGACGTCGTCCGCTTCGCCAACACCGCCTCTAGCGAACCAAGAGCGAAGGCCGCATGAAAAAAATCGCGGTCATCGGCAACGGCATGGTCGGCCAGCGTTTTCTGGAGCAGCTCGCCATGCGCAGCAAGGACTGCGAAATCACGGTCTTCAGCGAAGAGCCGCGGCCTGCGTACGACCGCGTTCAATTGACGAGCTTTTTTTCCGGCAAGAGCGCGAAGGACCTGAACGTCGTGCCGGACCGTTTCTTCCAGGAGCATGGCGTCACGCTCCGCCTCAACGACGGCGTTCTCGGCATCGATCCGGTCGGCAAGGTCGTGCGCTCCGCGCGCTACAAGGAAGTCCCCTACGACAAGCTGGTGATCGCGACCGGCTCATACCCTTTCGTGCCGCCCGTGTCCGGCAAGGACCGCCGCGACTGCTTCGTTTACCGCACCATCGAGGACCTCGAGGTCATCGCCGCCACTGCGCTGCGTTCGAAGGTCGGCGTCGTCATCGGCGGCGGGCTGCTCGGGCTGGAGGCGGCCAAGGCCCTGCAGGACCTCGGCCTGGAGACCCACGTCGTCGAGTTCGCCTCGCGCCTGATGGCGGTGCAACTCGACGACTCCGCCGGCAGGCTCCTGCGCCGCAAGATCGAGGCCCTTGGCGCCCGGATCCATCTGCAGAAGAGCACCAGGGAGATCGTCGACGGCGAGACGCGCAAGCACAAGCTGGTGTTCGTCGATGGCACCAGCCTGGAAACCGACCTCATCGTCTTCTCGGCAGGCATCCGCCCGCGCGACGATCTCGCGCGCGGCGCGGGCCTCGCCGTGGGCGAGCGCGGCGGCATCCAGATCAACTCGCACTGCCAGACCAACAATCCGGACATCTATGCCATCGGCGAATGCGCGCTGTGGCAGGGGAGGACGTTTGGCCTCGTGGCGCCCGGCTACCAGATGGCGGAAGTCGCGGCGCGCCACCTGCTCGGCGAGACGCAGCTGCAGTTTCTCGGCGCCGACATGAGCACCAAGCTGAAGCTCATGGGCGTCGACGTGTGCTCCATCGGCGACGCCCATGGCAGCGCCCCCGGCGCGCTCAACTACGTGTTCACCGACGAGGCGGCCGGCGTCTACAAGAAGCTGGTGGTAGCGGAAGACCGCAAGCAGCTGCTGGGCGCCATCCTGGTCGGCGACGCGGCCGACTACGGCACGCTGCTGCAGATGGCGCTCAACCCGATGCCCCTGCCCGAGCATCCGGAGGAGTTGATCCTCCCCGCGCGCGAAGGCAAGAAGGGATTGGGCATCGACATGCTGCCCGACTCGGCGCTCATCTGCTCGTGCAACGGCGTGACCAAGGGAGCGCTCTGCGCCGCGATCGAGGCCGGCAATCAGTCTCTCGGCGCCCTGAAGAAGGCGACCAAGGCCGCCACCAGCTGCGGCGGCTGCGCGCCCATGACCAAGCAGATCCTCGACGCCGAAATGAAAAAGCGCGGCTTCCGGGTCAACAACCATCTGTGCGAGCACTTCGCCTATTCGCGGCAGGAGCTCTTCCACCTCATCAAGATCAATTCGATCCGGAGTTTCGACGAGCTGGTCGCGCAGCACGGCAGGGGGAAGGGCTGCGACATCTGCAAACCCGCGGCGGCCTCGATCTTCGCCTCCTGCTGGAACGAGATGATCCTCAAGCCCAGGCACGCGCCGCTGCAGGACACCAACGACCACTTCCTCGCCAACCTGCAGAAGGACGGCACCTACTCCGTGGTGCCGCGCGTGCCGGGCGGCGAAATCACGCCGGCGAAGCTGATCGCGCTGGGCGAGGTGGCGAAAAAATTCGGCCTCTATACCAAGATCACCGGCGCGCAGAGGATCGACCTGTTCGGCGCGCGCGTCGAGCAGCTGCCTCTTGTCTGGAAGGACCTCATCGATGCCGGCTTCGAATCCGGCCACGCCTACGGCAAGGCGCTGCGCACCGTGAAGTCCTGCGTCGGCAGCACCTGGTGCCGCTACGGCGTGCAGGACTCGGTGGCGATGGCAATCCGCATCGAGCAGCGCTACCGCGGCCTGCGTTCGCCGCACAAGCTGAAAATGGCCGTGTCCGGCTGTACGCGCGAATGCGCCGAGGCGCAGGGCAAGGACGTGGGTGTAATTGCCACCGAGAAGGGCTGGAACATGTACGTCTGCGGCAATGGCGGCATCAAGCCCAGGCACGCCGACCTGCTGGCGAAGGATCTCGACGACGCCACGCTCATCAAGTTCATCGACCGCTTCCTCATGCTCTACATCCGCACCGGCGACCGGCTGCAGCGCACCAGCACCTGGCTCGAGAACCTCGAGGGCGGGATCGACTATGTGCGCCGCGCGGTATGCGAGGACTCGCTCGGGATAGGCGCCGAGCTGGAGGCCGACATGCAGCGTTTCGTCGACACCTATGCCTGCGAGTGGAAGAAGGCGATCGAGACGCCGGAGATCCTCAGGCGCTTCCGCCATTTCGTGAACAGCGACGCGCCGGACAGCAACGTGGTGTTCGTCGCCGAGCGCGAACAGATCCGTCCGGCGCGGCCGGAGGAACGGGAAACCGACCTTGAAGTTGCGTGAGGCGATGGCGGTCCGCGTCTGCCCGCTCGAGGACATCGTGCCCGGGGCGGGCGTCGCTGCGCTCGTGGGCGGCGAGCAGGTGGCGATATTCAGGCTCGATGACGAAAGCGTCCACGCCGTAGGCAACCGGGATCCGTTCTCGAATGCCAATGTCCTGTCGCGCGGGATCGTCGGCGACCTCAAGAGCGAGCTGGTTGTCGCCTCCCCTGTTTACAAGCAGCACTTCAACCTGCTGACGGGCCGCTGCATCGAAGACGCCTCCGCGCGCATACCTGTCTACGCTGCCAGGGTCGAGGAAGGCTGGGTCGTCGTCGAGCCGCGCAGGCAGGTGGCCACCACCTGCTGCTACTGCGGCGTGGGCTGCGGCGTCGTGGCGACCGCCCACAAGCATGGCGTCTTCTCGGTGAAAGGCGACCCCGCGCACCCGGCGAACCACGGACGCCTGTGCACCAAGGGCGCGGCGCTGCACCTGTCCACGGACAAAGGGGCGCGCCTGCTGTATCCCGAAGTCCGCGGCGAGCGAAAGACCTGGGACGAGGCGCTGGAACACGCCGCGGGCGAATTCAGGCGAATCATCGCCGCGCACGGCCCGGACGCCGTGGCGTTCTACATCTCCGGACAGCTGCTCACGGAGGACTACTATGTCTTCAACAAGCTCGCCAAGGGCCTGGTCGGCACCAACAACGTCGACACCAACTCCCGCCTGTGCATGTCCTCGGCGGTGGCGGGCTACAAGCAGTCGCTGGGCGCGGATGCGCCGCCCTGCTCCTACGAAGACATCGATGCCGCCGACCTGATCCTGATCGCCGGTTCGAATACCGCCTTCGCCCACCCCATCCTCTATCGGCGCATCGAGGACGCGCGCGCGAAAAGCCCCGGCCTCAAGCTTGTCGTCATCGATCCCCGCGCCACGGTCACCGCACGTGCCGCCGACCTGCACCTCGCGCTCAAGCCCGGTACCGATATCGCGCTCTTCAACGCGATGCTGCATGTGCTCCGCAGGGAGGGGTTTTTCGCCCCGTCATTTTTGGACAAACACACCGAAAATTTCGAAGAACTCCAGCCGCTCCTGGATTTCTGGACCCCGGAGAAAGCTGCCGAGGTCTGCGAACTGCCCGTCGAAAGCATCGTGGAGGCGGCACGCCTGTTCGGAGGGGCGAAGGCGGCACTCTCGCTTTATTGCCAGGGTCTGAACCAATCGGCGAGCGGCACCTGGAAGAACTGCGCCCTCATCAACCTGCACCTTGCCACCGGGCAGATCGGCCGGCCCGGCGCTGGGCCGTTCTCCCTCACTGGCCAGCCCAACGCCATGGGCGGACGCGAGGTCGGCGGCATGGCCAACTTGCTCTCGGCCCACAGGGACCTTTCCAACCCTGCCGACCGCGCCGAAGTCGCAAAGCTGTGGGGAATCAAAACCGTTCCCGACAAACCCGGAAAAACGGCCGTCGAGATGTTCGAGGCCATTGGCCGCGGAGAGATCAAGGCGGTATGGATCGCGTGCACGAATCCGGCGCAGTCGATGCCCGACGCAAACGCGGTGCGCAAGGCGCTCTCGGCCGCGGAATTCGTCGTCGTGCAGGAGGCGTTTCGCGACGCCGAGACCTGCGACTACGCCGACGTGCTGCTGCCGGCGGCAAGCTGGGGGGAGAAGGAAGGCACTGTCACCAACTCCGAGCGGCGCATTTCGCGCGTGCGCGCGGCCGTGCAGCCTCCCGGTGAGGCCCGGACGGATTGGCGTATCGCGGTGGACTTCGCCAGGAGATTCTCAGCCGCCGGCGAAAAGCTGTTTCCCTTCCGGAACCCGGAACAGATTTTCGACGAGCACCGTGAGACCACGCGCGGCCGCGATCTGGACATCACCGGCCTCTCCTATGCGGTGCTCGATCGCGACGGGCCGCAGCAGTGGCCCTATCCGGAAGGCGCGGGCAGCGGACGCGTGCGCCTCTACGCGGATGGCGTCTTTCCGACACCCTCGGGACGCGCCCGCTTCGTCGCGACCGAGTATATGCCGCCGGCCGAGGAGCCCGACGGTCAGTTTCCGATCCGGCTGACGACTGGGCGCCTGCGCGATCAATGGCACAGCATGACGCGCACCGGGCTTGTCGCCCGCCTTTTCAGCCACAGTCCCGAACCGGAAATCATCGTTGCCGAATCCGATCTTCAGAAAAACGGGCTTTCAAATCTCGCTCTCGTCCGCGTCACCAGCCGCCGCGGCAGCCTCGTCATGAAGATCCGGGCATCGGATGACATGCGCCCCGGCGACGCATTCATCGCCATGCACTGGGGCGGCCGCTTCATGGGCGGCGCCGGCACCAATGCACTCACCGTTCCCGCGATCGACCCCTATTCCAAGCAGCCCGAGCTCAAGCACGCCGCGGTTCGCATCGAGCCTTTCGCGGCGCGCTGGCGCGGCGCTTTCGCAGCGATCGCGACCCCGGAGCTGCAGCGCGCAGCCGGTGCCTGGCTCACGCGCTTCGACTATGCGGCGTTGACTCTGGCCGAGGGGCCGGAAATCCTCCTGCGCCTCGAACTCGCCACGGCAGGCGACCCGGATTCCAAGGCCCTTGCCGAACTCGAAAAGCTCTTCGGCCAGCCGCCGGTCACAGGCGCCGCGGCTTTCGAGCGCGCCGTCTGCGCGTGCTTCAAAGTCGACGAGTCGCAGATTCGCGCCGCCGTTGCCGCCGGAGCGACGCTCGCCCGACTGCAGAAGGATCTGAAGTGCGGCACCAACTGCGGCTCCTGCGTGCCGGAGTTGCGCCGTCTGGCCGCGGCCTAGCCGCTCTCTAGCTGCGGTAGGACGGATCCTTGGCGTCAACCAGGCGCTGCAGCGCGGCGAACACATCGTCGCAGGTGCGCTTTTCGCCGGGACCGGACTCGCGCACGGTCTGCGCGAACACTTCGCTCCTGATCGGATTCAGGGCACCCGCGCTGCTGGCGGCAATCTGCACGTCGCAGGCCCGTTGCAGCGTCCAGAGCGTCATGTAGGCCTCCGGGACCGACGGTCCCCAGGCAAGGAGGCCGTGATTGCGCAGGATCACGGCTCGTTTGTCGCCTATGCTCGCGACCAGGCGGATCTTTTCCCCTTCCTCCACCGTGATCCCCTCGAAGTCGTGATAGGCGACGCCGCCATGCAGTTGCGCGGCGTAAAAATTGGTCGGTGACAGTCCGTCTTTCAGGCATGCCACCGCCATGCCGGTGGTGGTATGCGTATGCATCACGCAGTGCGCCTGCGGAACCGAGGCGTGGATGGCGCTGTGGATGACAAAGCCCGCGCGGTTCACCGGGAATTTCGTTTCGCGCACCGGATTGCCCTCGATGTCGATCAGCAGCAGGCTGGATGCCGTGATCTCGCTGTAGTGCACCCCGAAAGGGTTGATCAGGAATAGCTTCTCGGGCCCCGGCACGCGCAGCGTGATGTGGTTGAAGATCATCTCCACCCAGCCAAGGTGGTTGAAGATGCGGTAGCAGGCGGCGAGCTGGACGCGCGCCTCGCGCTCCGCGTCCGAGACCGGGAAATCGCGCGGCTTGCGGGCGGCGTTCTCGTGGTAGATCGTCATTTGAAATCGAATATACGCCCTGCGTTGCCGCCTCGCACGCGCTCGCGCGCGCCCGCGGGCAGCCGGTCGACGCGCGCCAGGCAGCCGATCGGGTCGCCGATGGTGTGCGGGTAGTCCGAGCCGTACAGCACGTTGCCCGAGCCGAATACGTTTACCGCCATCGCCAGCGCCTCGTCCGTGAACACGACTGCGTCCGCATAGATCCGGCGCGCGTGCAGGCTCGGCTTCTCCCGCGTCTTCGTGCGGCAGGCGGGGATGTGCTCGTAACACTGGTCCATGCGCCCGATGAGGTAGGGCAGCGTGCCGCCGCCGTGGCTGGCGATGATCTTCAGCTTCTGGAATCTGTCGAAGAAACCGTCGTAGATCATGCGCGCCACCGCCAGCGTGGTGTCCGTCGTGAAGCCGATGGAAGCGACCAGCTGGAACTGCTGCATCTCCATTTCCGCCACTCCGGGCGGCGCGGTCGGGTGGATCAGCACGGGCAGCTTCGCGCCGTCGATCGCCTTCCAGATCCTCGCGAATGCCGGATCGGTCAGCGCCTTGCCGCCGATGTTCGCGAGCACCATCACGCCGCAGGCGCCCGCCCTGAGCGAGCGCTTGAGTTCCGCCAGCGCCGCTTTCTCGTATTGCCAGGGCAGCGAGCAGAACCACTGAATGCGATCGGGCCAGGTTTTTCGCGCCGCCGCCATCTCGTCGTTCATGACCCGCGCGGCCTTGAGGCTCACCGCCTCGCTGCCCCAGTACACATTCGGGCAGGTCAGCGACACCACCGACACGTCGATCCCGACACGGTCCATGTTCCTGATGCGCAGGTCCCAGTCGAACATTTCGGGCACCGGCGTCATGAACGGCGCGCCGTCGAGGTGGATCGCGCGCAGGCCGCCGGTCACCGCCTTGAGCGTGTAGCGCGGGCGGCCGTGCCTCTCGAGCAGCTTCAGCCACTCTTGGTTGAGCATGTGGGTGTGGACGTCGATGACCGGATTCATTGCAGCTTGATCTCCGCAGCACGTATGACCTGGGCCCACTTGCGCGTTTCGTCGCGAATCAGCGTGGCGAACTCCTGCGGTGTGCTGCCGGCCGGCTCGGCGCCGGCGGCAAGTGCCCTGTCCTTGATGTCCTGGTTCGCGAGCGCAGCCACAATCTCCTGGTTGAGGCGGCCGACCACTCCGGCCGGCGTGCCCGCGGGCGCCACGACTCCGAACCAGCCGATCGCCTCGTAGCCGGGTATGCCCGCCTCGTCCACCGTCGGCACGTCGGGCGCAGCCACGATCCGGCGCTTGGTGGTCACGCCGAGCGCGCGCATCTTGCCGGCTCGCACGTGCGCGATCGCGGAAGGCACGTCCACCACGCCGAGCGGCACCTGCCCCGCCAGCACGTCGGCCGATACCGGCCCGCTGCCTTTGTAGGGCACGCCCTGCAGCTTCACGTCCGCCATCATGTTCAGGAGTTCGCCCACCATATGCATGGTCGAGCCGTTGCCGCCGTAGCCGTAGGCGAGCGCGCCCGGCTTCGCCTTCGCCGCCTCCAGTACCGCCTTCAGCGTCGCCGGCTGCGAAGGATGCGCGACCAGGAAGAACGGGATCATCGCCAGCAGCGAGATCGGCGCCAGGTCCTTTTCGGGATGGAAGGGCATGCTCGGATAAAGGCTGATGTTGGTGGACAGCGCGCCGGCCGCCGCCAGGCCGATGGTGTAGCCGTCCGGAGCGCTCTTCGCGACCGCGTCCACGCCGATATTGCCGCCGGCGCCCGGGCGGTTCTCCACCAGCACCGGCTGGCCCATGCGCTCCGCCATGCGGGGTGCGATGACGCGCGCCATCAGGTCCGAGCTGCCGCCGGGCGGAAACGACACGATGAAGCGGATCGGCTTGGACGGGTAGTCCTGCGCCTGGGCCGCGGTGGTCAGCAGTGTCGCGACGAGCCATGCGAGCAGTTTCATTTCGCCCTCCTCAGGGAGAGCGCAAGCCTAGAGGCACGCGCCGTTAAAATCAAACGGTACCCGGACCGATTTCACAAATGCAAACCCTGCTTGCCCTCGTGCTCACGCTCGTCTATTTCCCCGGCGGCGGCTGGCAGGAGTCCGAAGCCCGCGCCGCCGCGGCGCAGGCCGGGCAAATCCTGGGCCAGTGCGGCATTGCGCCCGTCACCATCGAGCTTGTGCGCGCCGACGTCGACGCGCGCTTTCGCGTCTTTCACACGCCGAGTTCGCGCGAGCTCGCGCGCACGCTGCAGCCCGGGAAACCGGCGGTTTTTTTCGTCGATGGCACGCGCCAGAGACCTGCATTCGAGGCCGAAGCCATCGGCCGCGGCAACAGCCGGTCGCGCCCTGAGCTCCGGGACACCGTCTGGGTCATCAAAGGTGCGCGCGACCTCGAGATCGCGATCGCCCACGAGCTCGCCCACGTGCTAATGGACAGCGGCGAACACTCGGAAGAACCCGGCAACCTGATGCGCGACGAGACCGCGCCGGAGAATACTCGCCTGTCCGCCGCGCAGTGCGCTCGCCTTCGGGACACCGGATTCGCCAACGGCCTTCTTGTGCCGGAGCGCCGCTAGTGCTGACGGCGGTGCGCGCTGCCTCCGTAGCCGCGTAACTGTCCGTAGCGTTCGACCTGCTCTTCGGAGAGTATGGCGCGCATGCGCAAGTGTGTTTCGAGATGAGTCAAGCGGTACTCGCCTTCCAGGGCCGCCGCCGCCCGCACCCGTACGACGAGTGCGGGCTGGTCCGCCTTGCCTGAACGGAACAGTTCTTCCAGCGCGCGCTCGGATTCGACGCGCTTGGCGCCGATCGCCCGCGCTTCGGTCTTGTGCGCATCCATCAGAGCCAAGGTGCGTGCCAGCTGCTCGGGCGTGAGCGCGAGCGGCGCGGCGAGTTCCAGCACGTGCATCGGCCCGGGATAGCGGTTCAGCTCGGCCGGCCGCGCATAACCCATGCCGGCGCCCGATAAATACTGCTTTACCTCGTCCGCCGACAGCGCCTTGATCTCACGTTCGTGCTGCCCCGCGTAGGGCTGGTGCTGCGCCGGAGCAGGTGCGGCGGCAAATACGAAAATGGCGAACGCAAGCGCTCTCATTTGACAGCCTCGATGCGGGTAACGACGGTCCTCCCACCGGGGAGCAATTCCGCCTCGAATTTCACTTTGTCCCCTACCTTCACCTGATTGACCATTGCCGGGTCCCTGACCTGGAACACCATCGTCATGGCCGGCATGTCGATGCTCGGGATCGGCCCGTGCTTGATGGTGAGCTTCTTCGCAGCCTTGTCCACCTTGCGAATCTCGCCATCGGCGAGCGGCGCCCGCGCCGGCGCGGCCCCGTGGTGCGCAGAGTGGTCGTCCGGGGCCTTTTGTGCAAACCCCGGCACCGCTAGCGCTGCGCCCAGCAGGGCGATTGTGACGATGCGCGCGTTCATTTGCCGTCTCCTTTTGGTTGTACGGATATGCGGCCGACCATCCCGGCCTCGAAGTGGCCTGGGATCAGGCAGCCGAAGTGGAATTCGCCTGCTTTCGTGAACTGCCAGACGAGGTTCTCGGTCTCTCCCGGCGCGACATGCGCCATGTAGGGCTCCTCATGCTCCATGCCGGGATGCTTTCTCATGAGTTCAGCGTGCTCCTTAAGTTCTTTCATCGAGCCTATGACCATCTCATGCATCGTCTTGCCGCTGTTGCGCACGACGAACTTCACCGTCTCGCCCTGGCGGATCGACAGGCGATCGGGGGAGAAGCGCATTTTGTCGCTCATGTCGATTCGCACCGTGCGAGAAGCCTTCTTCGGGTCACCTTCGCGGCCAAACGCGTGCTCGTCGGTGGCAAGCGCGCGCGATTCCTTTTTGCCGTGCTTCGCTTCGCCATGCGCCAATACGGTCCCGGCAAGCGTTGCCGTCGCGGCGAATGCCGCGGCCATCATGAATCCGTTCATCGTTCTATCCTCCTTGAATTGGGCGAAGGCATGGTTCAGTGCTTTCCATGCGCACCGGATTTCCGGGCTTTCAGTGGTATTCCACCTGTAGCGGCCGGCGCCTTGCGTTCCGCGGCCGGCGGCTCTCCCTTCCATTCGTAGGCTACCGTCCCTGCCGGCTGCGCGTACCACCCCGGGTCTTTGTAGTCGTTGCGCGCGAGGCCCTGTCGAACCTTTACTGTGGTGAACATACCGCCCATTTCAAGTGCACCAAACGGCCCGCTGCCGGTCATCATGGGCAGCGTGTTATCCGGCAAGGGCATCTCCATCGCACCCATGTCGGCCATGCCACGCTCGCCCATGACCATGTAGTCCGGCACCAGGCGCATGATCCTCTCGGCCACGCCGCGGTGATCGATACCAATCATGGTCGGCACGGCATGGCCCATCGCGTTCATGGTGTGGTGTGACTTGTGGCAGTGGAAAGCCCAGTCGCCAGGTTCGGTCGCGTCGAACTCGATGGCGCGCATTTGCCCGACCGCGATGTCCGTCGTCACCTCGGGCCAGCGCGACCCCGGCGCCGTCCAGCCCCCATCGGTTCCGGTCACCACGAACTCGTGGCCATGCAGGTGGATCGGGTGATTGGTCATGGTCAGGTTGCCGATGCGGATGCGCACCTTGTCGCCCAGCCGGCAGACCAGGGGATCGATGCCCGGGAATGCCCGGGAATTCCATGTCCACAAATTGAAATCGAGCATGGTGTTGACCTTCGGCGTATAGCTCCCGGGATCGATGTCATAGGCGTTCAGCAGGAACACAAAGTCCCGGTCCACGCGCATGAACCCGGGATTCTTCGGGTGTGTCACCCAGAAACCCATCATCCCCATGGCCATCTGCGTCATCTCATCCGCATGTGGGTGGTACATGAAGGTACCGGGCCGCCTGGCCGTGAATTCGTAGACGTAGGTCTTGCCCACCGGAATTTGCGGCTGGTTCAGCCCGCCCACGCCGTCCATGCCGTTCGGCAGCCGCTGCCCGTGCCAGTGGATGGTGGTGTGTTCGGGCAGCTTGTTGGTGACGAAAAGGCGCACTTTGTCGCCCTCGACCACTTCAATGGTCGGGCCGGGAGACTGGCCGTTGTAGCCCCAGAGATGCGCATTCATACCCGGCGCAATCTCGCGCACCACCGGCTCGGCGACCAGATGAAATTCCTTGACGCCGTTCTTCATGCGCCAGGGCAGCGTCCAGCCGTTTAGCGTCACCACCGGGTTGTACGGCCGCCCGCCCGCCGGTGCGAACGGCGGCTGCGTCGCCGCCTCCTCATTGCTTGACGCCTCAGGCACCGCCGCCTGTGCCGCGCGGCTTACCGCGGCGGCGCCAAGCATCGCGGCGCCGGCAGTCTTCAGAAAACCTCGTCGTGTATTCATGATTCCCGTCCCGGTTAGTGACCGCGTGCGCCAGGTGCCGGCGACGGCATGTCAGCACCTCTGGGCGCGCCGCTGCCTGGACGGCCCGAGAGGCTTGCCTGCAGTTCCGCGTCGGCGATCCAGAAATCGCGCAGCGCGGCCAGGTAGGCGTTGATGGCGAGGACCTGCTCGCGCGAATCGGCGAGCAGTTCGAACACGCCGTTGAGCATCCCGTTGTAGCGCAGGAGTACCTCTTCCGAGATGCGCTTCTTCAGCGGCACGACCTCGTCCCGGTAGTGGCGGGCCAGGTCGAGATAGCTCCGGTATGCGCCGTAGGCCTCTCGCACCTCGGAACGCGCATTGATCGCGACCTCCGCGACCCGGTGCGCCGCCTGCATGTAGGTGGCTTCGGCGCGCGCCACGCGCGCGGTACCCCAGTCGAAAATCGGGATTTCGACGCCGACGACGTAGCCGTAGGCGAACGAGTCCTGGCCCTCCTTGGTGCGCGCGCGCCCGAGTTCCACCGCGTTCACGAAGCGCGTGGCCTTCGTCAATCCGAGCGATTCGGCCACCCATTCGGACTCGCGCTTCGCCGCGCGCAGATCCAGGCGCTGCTCCATCGCGCGTGCCTCGAGTTGCGCGCCGTCGCGGGGCTCGGCGGGAAGATCCGGCAGGCGCTCGGGAAGGCGGAACTCGAGGTCCTCGCCCCACAGGCCCATGAGGCGCGCCAGCCGCTCTCGCTCCGCAGACGCCGCATGCTTCGCCCGGGCCAGCTGCGCAGCGGCGTCGGCGTAGAACGCCTGCTCGCGCATCTGGTGCAGCTTCGGCCAGTTGCCCATCGCCGCCATGCGCCGGCCGAGTTCGGCGCCGGCGTCGGCCGCTTCCCTGACCTGCCGCATATAGCGCTCGCCCTCCGCGGCCGCGACGGCCTGGACCCAGGCCTTGCGCGTTTCCATGGCGACCCGCACGACTTCGGCCGCGACATCGGCCTGCACCCTCTCGAAGCGCCGCCCTTCCATCTTCTGCCGCATCGGCATCAGCAGCACGCCGAGCAGGTCGAAGCTGAAGCTCTCCTCGACCTTGGCGACATCGTTGCCATGCTTGGTACGCAGCCAGTGCAATCGCAGGTTCGGCCCGCGGCCGGCCTGCACCAGATCGGCCTCCGAAATGCCCAGGTCCGCGTACGCTGCCTGCAGCCCCGGGTTGTTGAGCAGTGCGAGTTGCACGGCGTCCTCGGCCGTGAGCGGGCGGCCGAGAATCTCACGCGTCCGCGCGCGCACTGCTCCCTTTTCCTCGTCGGTGCGGACCCATAGCGCCTCCTGTCCGGTCCTTTCCCTGACCGTGCGCTGCACGGTTCCGAACCCGCCGTCCTCCGAGAAGGTCGCGCAGCCCGCAAGCAAGGCGGTGCCGACCAGCAGCGCGGTGGCTTTGCTCATTTGTGGCCTCCGTGCATGCTCGGCGCCTGCGGCTTCGCTTCGGGCTTTCCGCTGCCGACCGGCGCCTGCGGCACGTGGCCCTGGTGCCCGCCCAGCCGGCCGGCCCGCTCGTTCGACTCGCGCCAGCGCGCGATCTCCGGATCACTATAGGGACGATAGCCCTTGAACCCGGACTCATAGGCAGGACGTTCGGCTCCGCCCGCCTTCGGGTCGGCCGGGTCAGGCCGCGCCGGCGCTTGTGCGCCGGCGCTGCTGGCGGCAAATACCGCCAGCGAAATCGCAGTTCTCTTCAGCATGGCTTCCTCGGTTCGTACAGGCGCAAGCGCAGTGCGCGTGCGCGCGCGGCGGCCTGGTCAGCGGCCCCGCTGGGCTGTCAGAACGTCAGGAGACGAGCGGAGGCCGGTCGAGGTGCTCGGGGACGAAAACCGAGAACCGGTGATCGAGGAAAGGAATGCGGAAGGTGCCGGGAGACTGGAACACGACTTCCTGGGTCAACTGCGCTGCGAGCCCGGCGCCGGCGCAGCAGGAGGCGCAGACGCTGCACGCCGATGCGGCATGCGCGGCATTTCCGGCGTCGCCATCGTCGGTCTCGTGGTGATGGCTTTCTTCATGCTCGTGCACATGCTCATGTGCGGCGGCCCCACCATGGTGTCCCTCGCACAGCGCCATCAGCACGCCCGCGTAGCCGCGCAACGGCAGCGCCGCAACGAGCAGCACGAACAGGAGAGTGCGAAGGACGGACTTCACGGGGAAATCCTACCCCAGCTGCCGCAGCATTCCAACGAATCCCCGCCAGGTCGCCGCCGCGCAGTGCTGGAGGCAGCCCGGAATTGCCGTGAGACCACCGGCAGCGACCATGGCCTTGATGCAAGTGTTCGTATCCATGCCCGTAGTTTCAAGCCTGACATGGTGGGAAGGTCAAGCCCTAACCGAAAGACAAGACCAGCCGATGTACGCCGAAGAAGCCCGCGATCACTATCCACAGCGAGAGGAACATCTGGAGGACCACATGCTCAGCCGCGTGCGCCGAGCGCGAACCAGTCAGCTTCCGGAACCCGTCCCCCGGCAGGTTTCGGGCCTCGACATACCGATCAACAGTCTGACGGTCGTGCCGGGCAAGCACCGAGAATAGCTGGCCGTGCGTCGAGAAATGGGCTTCCGGCGCAATTGCCTGCCACTCCTGCTCGATCAGCAGCAATCGCGTGTTGATCGTATCGACCTGCGCGCGGCATCGGGTGTCAATGCGCATGAAGTACAGGGCGAAGAGCAGCGGCGCAATCGGGGCAAGCACGAGCGCGGATATCCAGATCGTCGATCCCTTGTCCATCGCCTCCTTCGCCAGCAGCGTGAAGAAAGCGAGGAATGCCGTCTGGATCGTAAGGAAATGCGCGAAGCGCTTCTGCTTGAGGTCCTCGTAAAACTTCAGCAAATCATTGTTTGCCTTCCATTCCTCGAACATGCGCGTCCCCGCGTTCATGATTCCTCCTTCGCCAGATCTTCGAGGATCGGGCAGTCGGGCCGGCCGTCGCCGTGGCAGTTGCGGGTCAGGTGCTCGAGGGTTGCCACCATCGACTGCATCTCCTGTATCCGCCGCTTCAGGTCCTGCATGTGGCCGCCGGCGATCTTTTTCACCGAGGCGCTCGGGCGCGACTTGTTCTGCCAGAGCGCAAGCAGCTCGCGGATGTCGTTCATCGAGAAGCCGAGGGTGCGCGCACGCTTGATGAAGCGCAGCGTGTGCACGTCCTTGTCGGCGTAGACGCGGTAGTTGGCGTAGGTACGGGCGACGTTCTTCAACAGGCCGATGGCCTCGTAGTGGCGGATCATCTTCACCGAGACGCCGCTTTGCGCGGAGGCCCGACCGATATCGAGCAGCCCCTGGCCGAGGGCATCGGCATGTTCGAGCGCCAGTTCGCGTTTTCCCATCGTCAGAGCCTTACGCGGTTGAGCCGCAGTGCGTTGGTGACTACCGATACCGAGCTGAGCGCCATGGCGGCGCCGGCGAAGACCGGCGAGAGCAACAGGCCGAAGAACGGGTAGAGCACGCCAGCGGCGAGCGGGATGCCAAGGGCGTTGTAGCCGAAGGCGAATCCCAGGTTCTGCTTGATGTTGCGCATCGTGGCGCGCGACAACACCGCGGCGCGCGCAATGCCACGCAGGTCGCCCTTGACCAGCGTCACCCCCGCGCTTTCCATCGCCACATCGGTGCCGGTGCCCATGGCGATGCCGACGTCTGCCTGGGATAGCGCCGGCGCGTCGTTGATGCCGTCGCCTGCCATTGCCACCTTTCGGCCTTGCGACTGCAGGCGCTTCACGTGGCCGGCCTTGTCCTCCGGCAGCACCTCGGCAAGCGCTTCGTCGATGCCGAGCTGGCGCGCCACGGCTTCGGCCGTACTGCGGGAATCGCCGGTCAGCATCACAATGCGTACGCCGGATGACTTCAGTGCCGCAATTGCCTCGCGGGTACTGTCCTTGATCGGATCGGCGACGGCGGCCAGGCCGGTAGCCAGTTCATCGACGGCAAAGAACACCACTGTCTTCGCTTGCGCCCGCCAGGCTTCGGCGCGCGCTTCCCAGGCTTGCGTATCGATGCCGTGCTGCTTCAGGAATCCGCGGCTGCCCACCAACACGCGCTTGCCATCGATGAACGCTTGCACGCCAAGACCGTTCGCGGCGTCGAACGCGCCTGCCGTTTTCGGCACGAGACCGCGCGCCTTGGCACCCTCGACGATCGCAAGACCAATGGGATGCTCAGAGTGCTGCTCGACGCCGGCGACCAGTCCCAGCGCTTCGTCCTCCGGGATTCCCTCTGCGAAGAAATCCGTCAGGGCCGGGCGCCCGAGCGTAAGCGTGCCGGTCTTGTCCACCACCACCGTGTCGATCTCGCGCATGCGCTCGATCGCTTCGGCATTGCGGAACAGGATCCCCGCGCGCGCCCCCTGGCCCATCGCGACGGTCATCGAGATCGGCGTCGCAAGGCCGACGGCGCAGGGACAGGCGATGATCAGGACCGCAATCGCATTGAGAAACGCGTAGGCGAATCTCGGCTCCGGGCCCAAGATCCACCACACAAGCGCCGTCACGGCGGCGATCGCCACGACGGTCTGGACGAAGTACGCCGCTATGACATCCGCAAGCTTTTGAATCGGCGCGCGCGTTCGCTGCGCCTCGCCCACCATGTGAACGATCCGGGATAGCAGCGTATCCGCGCCAACGCGTTCGGCCCGCATGACAAGCGAACCGTTGCCGTTCATGGTCGCAGCCACGACTTTGCTGCCCGCGGCCTTGGCGACCGGCACGGGTTCGCCGGTCATCATGGATTCATCCACCCTGCTCGAGCCCTCGAGCACCCTGCCGTCCACCGGCAGTTTTTCGCCGGGCTTTACGCGCAGTCGATCGCCGACAACGATGGCATCGAGCGGCACCTGCTCCTCGGTGCCATCGTCGCGCAAGCGCCAGGCAAGATTCGGCGCGAGCTTGAGCAGCTGCTGTATGGCCTGGCTGGTTTGCCCCAGGGCGCGCAACTGCAGGTAATCGCCCAGTATCACGAGGGTCACGATCACCGCCGCTGCTTCGAAATAGGTGCCGACCGCGCCGTCGTGCTCGCGGAACTCCTGCGGAAACCAGCCGGGGAACAGCACGGCGGCGAGGCTGAACAGGTAGGCCAGCCCGACCCCCAGCCCGATCAGCGTGTACATGTTGAGGTTCCAGCCCGAGAGCGAAAGCCAGAACTTGCGCAGGATCGGCCAGCCAACCCACAGCACGACAGGTGTGCCCAGCGCAAACTCGATCCAGCCGCGGACTTTCGGCTGCAAGCCGGACAACTCATGGATGCCGACCATCGGCGCCATCGCCAGCACGAACAACGGCAGGGCGAGCGCGGACCCGACCCACAGGCCGCGCTTCAGGTCCTGCAGTTCCGTATCGTCCGTCGCGCCTGCGCCATCAACCGGCACCAGGGCCATGCCGCACTTCGGGCAATCGCCCGGCCCTTCCTGCATCACTTCCGGGTGCATCGGGCAGGCGTAACGCGCGCCCGCCACGGGCGTCGGCGCCGGACCACCATGCTGATGCGCCCCTCCGCAGCAGGTAGCGGATTTGGCAACGGACCCCGCGAGATATTGCCTGGGGTCGGCCTTGAACTTCGTCAGGCAGCCGGCGCAGCAGAACGCATAGCGGGTGCCCGCGTGCTCAAGTGCATGCTTGGAAGTAGCGGGATCAACTTTCATCCCGCACACCGGGTCGACGGTCATCTGTTTCATGGCGGAAGCAGATTGGACCCTCCCATCATGGGAAGGTCAAGCCACCCGTCAGACGGGCATGCGGCGGCCGAAATCGCGCAGCACTTCGCGCGCGCAGTTATGGCCGGGCGCGCCGGTGACTCCACCCCCGGGGTGCGCGCCGGAGCCACACAGGTAGAGCCCCTTCACCGGGGTGCGATAGTCGGCGTGCCCGAGCAACGGGCGCGCCGACCAGAGCTGGTCGAGGGACAGCGCACCATGAAAGATGTCGCCGCCGGTGAGCCCGAACTCGCTTTCCAGATCCGCCGGCGAGAGCGCCGAGTGTGCAATCACGGATTGCCGGAACCCCGGCGCATGGGATTCAACGACATCCAATATGCGCCCGACCGCTTCATCCTTGCGGCTGGCCCAGTCCGCGTCGGGCGCGAAATGCTGGCAGAACAGGCTTGCGACGTGCGCGCCTTTGGGCGCCAGCGAATCATCCAGGGTGCTGGGAATCACCATCTCCACGATGGGCGCCTTCGCCACGCCCTGCTCGCGCGCATCGAGATAGGCGCGGTCCATGTAGCCGAGCGAAGGCGCGAAGATGATGCCTGCGCCATGGTGTGGGCCAGGCTCCGTCAGACAGGCAAAACGCGGCAGGCTCGAAAGAGCCACGTTCATCCGGAAAGTGGCCGAGCCGCACTTGTACCGCTCCATGCGCTCGCGAAAGTCCCTGTCGAGCAGAGATGCGTCCACCATCTTGAGGAAAAGGAGCTTCGGATTGACGTTGGCGACGACCGCGCGCGCGCCCAACTCCTCGCCGCTGGCGAGCTGCACCGAATTGCCATGCACCCGCGCGGCCGGCGCATCGCAACGGATCTCCACCCCGAGCCGGCGCGCTTCAGCTGCAAGCGCCTCGCTGATCGCGCCCATGCCGCCGATGGCGTGGCCCCACTGGCCGCGCTTGCCATTCACCTCGCCGAAGCAGTGGTGCAGCAGCACATAGGCCGTGCCCGGGTGATAAGGGCTCGCGTAGTTGCCGACCACCGCGTCAAAACCGAACACCGCCTTGACCGGGTCGGATTCGAACCAGTCCTCCAGCCACTCCGCGGCGCTGCGCGTGAAAAGCCCGAGCAGATCGCGCTGCGATTCGATGGAAAGCTTTCTCGCCCGATTTCCGACTTTCAAGGCCCTGAAAGCGGAAGGCAAACCCCCTCCAATGTTCGGTGGCGTCTCCAGCACCGCATCGCGCAGCACGTCCGCCACCTTCTCCAGCGTTTCCCAGTACGAGGGCAGGCGCGCCGCGTCGCGCGCGGAGAACTTCGCGAACTCCTGTTGCGTTGCCTCCAGCCCGCCGCCGACTTTGAGGTAGCCGTTCTCCAGCGGCAGGAAGTTCGATAGCGGCCGCTCGACGATGCGCAGGCCGTGGCGCGCGAGGTCCAGATCGCGGATCACCTTCGCCTGCAGCAGGCTCACGGTGTAGGCCGCGACCGAGTTGCGAAAGCCCGGATGGAACTCTTCGGTCACCGCCGCGCCGCCCACGACGCGGCGGCGTTCGAGGACCGTTACCCTGAGCCCCGCCTTCGCCAGGTAACAGGCGCATACCAGGCCGTTGTGCCCTGCGCCCACGACGATGACGTCAGCGCGGACGCCGGCGCTCACTCTACGGTGACGGACTTGGCGAGGTTGCGCGGTTTGTCGACGTCGCTGCCGCGTGCGAGCGCCGTGTGGTACGCCAGCAGCTGCAGCGGCACCACGTGCAGGATTGGCGAAAGCAAGCCGTAGTGCTCCGGAAGCCGGATCACGTTCACGCCCGCCGAGGAAGCAATGTGCGAGTCGGCATCGGCTAGGACATAGAGTTCGCCGCCGCGGGCGCGCACTTCCTGCATGTTCGACTTGAGCTTCTCGATCAATGCGTCGTTCGGTGCCACGGTCACGACCGGCATCGCAGAAGTCACCAGCGCGAGCGGCCCATGCTTCAACTCGCCCGCCGGATAGGCTTCGGCATGAATGTAGGAGATTTCCTTCAACTTCAGCGCGCCTTCGAGCGCGATCGGGTAGTGCAGGCCGCGGCCGAGGAACAACGCGTGTTCCTTCCTGGCGAACCTCTCCGACCACCCGATTACCTGAGGTTCAAGTGCGAGGACCGTGGCGATCGCCTTCGGCAGGTGGCGAAGGCTGCGGAGGTGCCTTTTCTCATCCTTGCCTGCGAGCTTTTTCGCGAGCTTTGCCAGCGTCAAAGCCAGCAGAAAGAGTGCGACCAGCTGCGTGGGAAATGCCTTGGTGGAAGCGACGCCGATTTCCACGCCGGCGTGGGTCAGGAAACGCAGCCGCGTCTCGCGCATCATCGCGCTCGTGGCGACGTTGCAGATCGCCAATGTCCGCTTTTGTCCGAGGGAACGAGCGTGCTTGAGCGCGGCCAGGGTGTCCGCCGTCTCCCCTGATTGCGATACCACCACCACCAGGGTTTTCGGGTCCGGCACGCTGTCCCGATAGCGATATTCGCTTGCCACTTCGACTTGCACCGGCAGTCGAGCCAGCGATTCGATCCAGTATTTCGCCGTCAGGCCGGAGTAGTAGCTGGTTCCGCAGGCGAGGATCAACACCGACTCCACGCCGCCCAGCAGCTTGCCGCGGGAGTCTCCGAACAGCGCCGGCGACACCGACTCGATGCCCATAAGCGTATCGCCTACCGCACGCGGTTGCTCGAAGATTTCCTTCTGCATGAAATGCCGGTACGGCCCCAGATCCGCCGCCGTACCGCTCGTTTGCACCGTTCGTACCGCCCGCTGCACCGGCTTGTCGCGGACATCGACCACGCGAAAACCCTCCAGCGACACCTCGGCAACGTCGCCCTCTTCGAGATAGGCGATGCGATCGGTGGTTCCGGCGAGCGCGAGCGCATCCGAGGCGATGAAGTTCTCGCCTTTCCCCACGCCCACGACCAGCGGGTTGCCGGCGCGGGCGCCGACCACGCGATGCGGCTCGTGTTTCGATACCACGGCAATGGCATAGGCGCCGGCAAGCCGCTTTACTGCGCGGCGCACCGCGTCGAACAGGCTCCCCTTGTGCAGGCTGTGTACCAGGTGCGCGATGACTTCGGTGTCGGTCTCGGTCTCGAAGGCATAGCCCTTCGCTTTCAGCGCGGCACGAAGTTCGTCGTGGTTCTCGATGATGCCGTTGTGCACCAAGGCGATTTCACCCCGGGAAAAGATGGGGTGCGCGTTGCGCGTGACCGGTGCGCCATGCGTCGCCCATCGCGTATGCGCGATGCCGGTCCGGGCGGCCAGGCGTTTGCGCCCGACCTGCGCTACCAGGTCTGAAACGCGCGCGACGCTGCGCAACCGCTCCAATCGGCCGCCAACGATTGCCGCGACGCCACAGGAATCGTAGCCGCGGTATTCGAGGCGCTTGAGGCCCTCGATCAGAACCGGGACGATGTCGCGCGTGGCCGCAGCGCCTACGATTCCGCACATTGCTTATTTGGCCTTGGTCTTCCGCGGCGGCGTCCAGCGCGCAATGGATACCTGCTTCGCCCGCGCGACCGTAAGCTGCCCAGGCGGCGTGTCCCTGCTGATAGTGGAACCGGCGCCGATATACGAACCCCTGGCGATGCGCACCGGCGCAACCAGAGTCGCGTCCGAGCCGATGAAGCAGTCGTCTTCGATGACGGTACGGTTTTTCGAGGCACCGTCGTAATTGCAGGTAATAGTGCCGGCGCCAACGTTGACGCGCTTGCCGACCTCGGCATCGCCGATGTATGCAAGGTGGTTCGCCTTTGAACCGGCGCCGATCCGGCTTGCCTTCACCTCCACAAAATTGCCGATGTGCACGCCCTCGGCCAGGCTGGCGCCCGGGCGCAGCCGCGCATAGGGGCCGATGCGGCAGCCCGCGCCGACCTCGGCATCCTCCAGGAGCGAGAACGCCAGCACTTCGCTACCGGCGGCAACGGTGACGTTCTTCAGCACGCAGTTCGGCCCGATCGTCACGCGATCGCCGAGCTTGACCCTGCCTTCGAACACGCAATTCACATCGATCGAGACGTCCTCGCCGCATTCAAGCGCGCCGCGCACATCCACGCGCCGTAGATCGGCAAGCGCGACTCCAGACGCGAGCAGCTTTTTCGCCTGGCCGCTCTGGTAGGCGCGCTCCAGGATCGCCAGTTCTGCGCGCGAATTCACCCCCGCCACCTCGGTGGGATCGGTCGCCTTGACCGCGCTTACCGGCGCGCGGGCGGCCGAGGCTATGCCGATAAGGTCGGTGAGGTAGTACTCCTTCTGCGCATTGCGGTTCGCCACTTTGGCGAGCCAGCCTGCAAGCCGCGACGCGTTGCCGGCAAGGAATCCCGCGTACCACTCGCGAATCGCGCGCTCTTTCGGCGTCGCGTCCTTGTGCTCGACGATGCGAAGCACGCGGCCGGGTGCCCTTCCGTCCTTCGTCTCGCGCAGCACGCGGCCGTAGCCGGCTGGATCGGAAAGCTCGCTCGTCGCGATGGCGATTCCCTTGCCGGCGGAGCGCACCAGCTTGCGCAAAGTCTCGGGCCGGACCAGCGGCACGTCGCCGTTCAGCACCAGCACCGTGGCGGCACGCGGAATCCTCGGCAAAGCCTGCATCAGCGCATGCCCGGTACCGAGCCGCCGCGCCTGCTCCACCCAGTCGACCGGCGCGCCCGCAAAGGCGGCCTTTACCTCGCTGCCGCCGTGCCCGTGAACGACATGAATCCGCTCTGGCTTGAGCTGCGCTGCCGCGTCGATCACGTGCGCAAGCAGCGGACGTCCGGCGATCCGGTGCAGCACCTTCGGCAGCGCGGAACGCATGCGCTTGCCCTGGCCTGCGGCGAGAATGACGACGTGAAGGGGCATCGGGGTTCGGGCCACGGATTCTAGCACCGCCGTCGCGCAGGGACGCCAGAACTCCTTGATACTTCTTGGAAAAGCGGGCTACACTGGCTGTCACAAAACCGTCATGACAATCAGCGGCGACTATCTGGAGATGTGCTTCCGCCTGGTGGCGGCGCTGGGTGCCGGCGCGCTGATCGGCTTGGAGCGCAGCTACCGCGGCCGGCCCGCCGGCTTCCGGACGCACGCGCTGGTGTGCACCGCCTCCAGCCTGTTGATGCTGGTAACCGTATACGAGCACCTCTGGTTTACGGGCGGCAGCGCTCGCACGGTGCTTGATCCGACGCGCATGTCGCAGGGCATCATGACCGGCATCGGTTTCCTCGGCGCGGGTGTCATCGTCAAGGAGGGGCTCTCGGTGCGCGGCCTGACCACCGCGGCCTCGATCTGGATGACCGCCTCGATCGGCATCCTGACGGGGATAGGCTTCTACTTTCCGGCCGGCATTGCCACCGTGCTGACCCTGGGCACGCTGTCCGTGTTCCGCTGGATCGAGGGCAAGATGCCATCGGAGTATTACGCCAATTTCGTGGTGCGATTTCCGCGCGAAAAGGTCATTCCCGAGGCTGAATTGCGCGGCCTGATCGCGGAGCACGGCTTCGATGTGGCCAACCTGAGCTATCGCATTGCCGGCCAGGGGCGGGAGTTCGAATACCAGATGGTGTTGCGCACCCTGCATGCGGTCAACGTGCAGGCTTTCTCGGCGCGGCTTGCCTCGGAGCCATCGGTCACCGAGTTCCGCATCGCGCCTACGGGGGACTAGTACTACCAGTGCTCCGGGGGTTTGCGGTGCAGGACGATCCCCGTGCGGGATTGCGTGAGGTAGCCGCCGGTCGAGAGGTCCTTGAGGATGCGGCTCACCATCTCCCGCGAGGCGCCGATGCGGCTGGCGATTTCCTGCTGCGTGAGGCGATGTGATATCGCGAGTTGCCCGCCGCTCTCATCCGCCAGTTCGAGCAGCAGCCGCGCCACGCGGCCATAGACGTCCATCAGCGCGAGGCTCTTCACGCTTGCGGTAAGGGCGCGGGCACGGCCGATCAGCTTCTCGATCAGGCTGAGCGCGAAGGCCGGATTGCGGGTGACAAAGTCGCGGAAATCATTCTTCTGCACCACCAGGAACCGGGACGGCTCGAGCGTCATGATCGAGGCCGAACGCGGTCCTTCGTCCAGCACCATTTCGCCGAAATACTCGCCGGGGCCCTGCGTCGACAGCAGCATGTCGTGGCCCTCGCCGTCGCTGACGAAAACCTTTACCCGGCCTTCGAGGATGATGTAGAGCGAGTCTGTCTTGTCGCCCTCGGTAACGATGATGGTGTTCTTCGGGTAGCCGCGCGCAATGCCGTGCGAGCCCACGGCCATCAGGTCCGCGTCTGAAAGTGTGTAGCGGCTTTGCCCCTTGTCAGCCATGCACGCGCTAGTTTAGCGCGGCAGTTCGGAAAACCCGGTCAGGAATGCGTCCACTGCCCGCGCGCATTGGCGGCCCTCGCGGATCGCCCACACGACCAGGGACTGCCCCCGGCGCATGTCGCCCGCGGCAAAGACCTTCGCGACCGAGGTCGTATAGGCCTGCGCGCCCTCCGTATCCGCCCGGGCATTGCCCCGGGCGTCCTTCTCGACGCCGAACTCCTCCAGCAGCGACTGCACCGGCGAGACGAAGCCCATCGCCAGCAGCACCAGGTCTGCGGGCATGTCGAACGCCGAGCCCGGGATCTCGCTCGGCTTGCCGTCCTGCCATGCCAGCCGCACGGCCTTGAGCTGCTTGACCCTGCCGCCTTCACCCACCAGTGACTTGGTGGCGATCGACCAGTCGCGTTCCACGCCCTCTTCGTGCGAACTGGAAGTGCGCAGGCGCGTCGGCCAGTACGGCCAGACGGGATTGCGCTCCACGTCCGGCGGCATCGGGAACAGTTCGAAGTTGGTCACCGAAGCAGCGCCGTGGCGATTGGAAGTACCGATGCAGTCCGACCCGGTGTCGCCGCCGCCGATGACGACCACGTGCTTGCCTTTGGCCCAGAGCTCGGGCACGCCCTTGTCGCCCGCCACGCGCTTGTTCTGCAGGGGCAGAAATTCCATCGCGTAGTGCACGCCCGCGAGCTCGCGGCCGGGAATCGGCAGGTCGCGCGGCACTTCGGCGCCGCCGGAGAGCACCACGGCGTCGAATTCCGCCAGCAGCTTTTCGGGCGCCAGCATGCTCTTCGCATCGTTGGGCACGCCCTTGCCCGGCGGCGTCCTGCCGATGCAGACACCGCTGCGGAACTCGATGCCTTCGGCGCGCATCTGCTCCAGGCGGCGGTCGATGACGCGCTTCTCGAGCTTGAAATCCGGAATCCCGTAGCGCAGCAGCCCGCCGATGCGGTCGTTCTTCTCGAACACCGTGACCGCGTGCCCTGCGCGCGCGAGCTGCTGCGCGCAGGCAAGGCCAGCCGGGCCCGAGCCGACGACGGCGACCTTCTTGCCGGTCCTGCGCGGCGCGGGCTGCGGCTTGATCCAGCCCTCCTCCCAGGCCTTGTCGACGATGGCGTGCTCGATGGACTTGATGCCGACCGGGTCCTCGTTGATGCGAAGTACGCAGGCTTCCTCGCAGGGCGCCGGGCAGACACGCCCCGTGAACTCCGGGAAGTTGTTGGTCGAGTGCAGCGTTTCCATCGCGCGCCGCCAGTCCTCGCGGTAGATCAGGTCGTTGAAGTCCGGGATGATGTTGTTGACCGGGCAGCCCTGCATGCAAAACGGGATGCCGCAGTCCATGCAGCGCGCGCCCTGGATCTTCGCGTCTTCGTCCTTCAACCGCAGGTGGAACTCGCGATAGTGCTGCTTGCGCGCCTTCGGTTCCTCGTGCGCCTCCTCGAGGCGCTCGTACTCCATGAATCCGGTGATTTTTCCCATGATGTCCCTCAGGCCGCGCGCTGGGGCCTGGGCGCAAGCTCACCCATGGCGCGGCGATACTCGTTCGGGAACACCTTGACGAACTTGGCGCGGTATTCGCTCCAGCGCTCGAGAATCCTCTTCGCCTGCGCGCTGCCCGTATAGCGCGCATGGCGCTCGATGAGGCGCTTCGCAACCGCCTCGTCGGTGCTTCCCCTGTGCCACAGGCCGCGCGCGAGCCTGGCCTCCTGCTCGGGTTCGGACAGCAGGGGTTCGAGCATCACCATCGAGGGATTGCAATACCTGGCGAAATCCCCGCGTTCATCGAGCACGTAGGCGATGCCCCCGGACATGCCGGCGGCGAAGTTGCGGCCGGTCGCGCCCAGCACCACCACCGTGCCTCCCGTCATGTATTCGCAGCCATGGTCGCCCAGGCCTTCGACCACCGCCTCGGCGCCCGAATTGCGTACCGCGAAGCGCTCGCCGGCGACGCCGCGGAAATAGGCCTCGCCCTCGATCGCCCCGTAGAGCGCCACGTTGCCGGTGATGATGTTCTCGGTCGGCTCGCCCCGGAACTTTGGCGACGGCTGCACCGTGATGCGGCCGCCCGAGAGGCCCTTGCCGCAGTAATCGTTGGTGTCGCCGATGATATCCAGCCACACGCCGCGGGCGAGGAAAGCGCCGAAGCTCTGGCCGGCGGAGCCCGCCAGCCGCACATGCACGGTCTCGTCGGGCAGCCCCTCATGGCCATAGCGCTTGGCGATCACGCCCGACAGCATGGTGCCGACGGTGCGGTTGATGTTGCGGATCGGCGTCTCGATGGTCACCTTCTCGCGCCGTTCGAGCGCTGGCTGCGCGAGTTCGATCAGGCGGTTGTCGAGCGCCTTGTCCAGGCCGTGGTCCTGCGTCTCGCAGTGGTGCTTCCTGACCTCCGCCGGGACCTGCGGCAGGTGGAAGATCCTCGAGAAGTCGAGGCCCTTCGCCTTCCAGTGCTCGACGCCCTGGCGCGTGTCGAGCAGGTCGGCGCGGCCGATCAGGTCGGCGACGCGGCGTACGCCGAGCTTCGCCATCAGTTCGCGCGCTTCCTCGGCGACGAAGAAGAGGTAATTCACCACGTGTTCCGGCTTGCCCTCGAACTTCCTGCGCAGCACCGGGTCCTGCGTCGCGACGCCGACCGGGCAGGTGTTGAGGTGGCACTTGCGCATCATGATGCAGCCTTCGACGACCAGCGGCGCGGTAGCGAAACCGAACTCGTCCGCGCCGAGCAGCGCGCCGATGACGACATCGCGCCCGGTCTTCATCTGGCCGTCCACCTGCACGGCGATGCGGCCGCGCAGGCGGTTCAAGGTGAGCGTCTGCTGGGTTTCGGCCAGGCCCAGTTCCCAGGGCGTGCCGGCGTGCATGATGGAGGACCAGGGCGAGGCCCCGGTGCCGCCGTCGTGGCCGGAGATCGTGACATGGTCGGATTTCGCCTTCGCCACGCCCGCGGCGATGGTGCCCACGCCGACCTCCGACACCAGCTTCACGCTCACGGCTGCAGCCGGATTGGCGTTCTTCAGATCGTGGATCAGCTGCGCGATGTCTTCGATCGAATAGATGTCGTGGTGCGGCGGCGGCGAGATCAGCTCGACGCCCGGCGTCGAATAGCGCAGCTCGGCGATGTACTCCGAGACTTTCTTGCCGGGCAGCTGGCCGCCTTCGCCGGGCTTGGCGCCCTGGGCAATCTTGATCTGCAGCATTTCGGCCGACGCCAGGTATTCGGCGGTGACGCCGAAGCGGCCGGACGCGACCTGCTTGATCTTCGACTTGAGCGAATCGCCCTCCTTGAGCGGAACGTCCACCTCGACCCGCTCGCGGCCGAGCCGCGACATCATGCTCTCGCCCGCCTTGATCGGCGCGTAGCGCCTGCGGTCTTCGCCGCCTTCGCCGGTGTTGGACTTGCCGCCGATGCGGTTCATGGCGATCGCAAGGACGGTGTGCGCCTCGGTGGAGATCGAACCGAGCGACATCGCGCCGGTCGAAAAGCGCCTGACGATCTCGGCCGCCGGCTCGACTTCGTCGACAGGCACCGGCTTGCAGGCGTCGAACCTGAATTCGAACAGGCCGCGCAGCGTCATCTGGCGCTTGGCCTGGTCGTTGATCAGCGCCGCATACTCCTTGTAGGTCGAGTAGGAGTTCTGGCGCGCCGAATGCTGGAGCTTCGCGATCACGTCGGGAGTCCAGGCGTGCTCTTCGCCGCGCACGCGCCAGGCGTATTCGCCGCCCGCGTCGAGCATGCCTTGCAGCACCGGGTCCTTCTCGCTGAATGCCGCGCGGTGGATGCGCAGCGTTTCCTCGGCGAGTTCCAGAATCCCGATGCCGCTCACCTTGGATGCGGTGCCGTTGAAATACTTGTCCACCAGGTTGCGCGAGAGGCCGACCGCCTCGAAGATCTGCGCGCCGGTGTAGGACATGTAGGTCGAGATGCCCATCTTGGACATCACCTTCTTCAGGCCCTTGCCGACCGCCTTGACGTAGTTCTTGATCGCCTTCGAACCCTGCGCCGGATCGCCGTCGCTGGCCGCGAGCAGCGTTTCCAGCGCGAGATAGGGATGCACGGCCTCGGCACCGTAGCCGCCGAGCAGCGCGAAGTGATGCACCTCCCGCGCCGAGCCGGTTTCCACCACCAGGCCGGTGGATGTGCGCAGGCCCTTCGCCACCAGGTGCTGGTGGATGGCGGAGAGCGCCAGCAGCGCCGGGATCGCCACGCGGTCCCTGTCCACCTGGCGGTCCGAGATGACGATGATCGAGACTCCCGAGCGCACCGCATCCTCCGCCTGCGCGCAGAGCGACGACAGGCGCGCCTCGATCGCTTCCTTGCCCCAGGCCACCGGGTAGGTAATGTCGAGCTCCTGCGAGCGGAACTTGCCGCCGGTGTAGCGCTCGATGTGGCGGACCTTCTCCATCTCGTAGAAATCCATCACCGGCTGGCTGACTTCGAGCCGCAGCGGCGGGTTCATCTCGTCGATGCCCAGCAGGTTCGGCTTGGGGCCGATGAAGGACACCAGCGAGGTCACCAGCTCCTCCCGGATCGGGTCGATCGCGGGATTGGTCACCTGCGCGAACAGCTGCTTGAAGTAGTGGTAGACCGTCTTGTCCTTCTTGGACAGGATCGCCAGGGCGCCGTCGTTGCCCATCGAGCCGGTCGGCTCCTCGCCCGCCGCCGCCATCGGCAGCAGCTGGAACTTGAGGTCTTCCTGCGTGTAGGCGAATGCCTGCTGCCGGTCGAGCAGCGGCACCGCGGACTTCAGCGGCGCGGTCTTCTCGCTCTCGACCTCGTCCAGCTTGACGCGGATGCGCTCGATCCACTCGGCGTAGGGTTTGGCCCCCGCGAGCGACTCCTTCAGCTCCTTGTCGTCGATGATGCGGCCCTTTTCCAGGTCGACGAGGAACATCTTGCCCGGCTGCAGGCGCCACTTCTTGACGATCTTCTCCTCGGGAATCGGCAGGCAGCCGCACTCCGAGCCCATGATCACCAGGTCGTCCTCGGTGACGATGTAGCGCGAGGGGCGCAGGCCATTGCGGTCCAGCGTCGCGCCGATCTGGCGGCCATCGGTGAATGCGATCGAGGCCGGGCCGTCCCAGGGCTCCATCATCGCCGCGTGGTATTCGTAGAACGCGCGCCGGCTGGGATCCATCAGCGTGTGGTTCTCCCAGGCCTCCGGAATCATCATCATCACCGCGTGCGCGATCGAGTAGCCGCCCATCACCAGCAGCTCCAGCGCGTTGTCGAAGGAGGCCGAGTCCGACTGGCCGGGATAGATCAGCGGCCAGATCTTCTGCAGGTCCTCGCCCAGCACCGGGCTGGAAATGGCGCCCTGGCGGGCGCGAATCCAGTTCACGTTGCCGCGCACGGTGTTGATTTCGCCGTTGTGGCAGATCATGCGGAACGGATGCGCCAGGTCCCACGATGGGAACGTGTTGGTGGAGAAGCGCTGGTGCACCAGCGCCAGCGCCGATTCGAGGCGCTCGTCCTTGAGGTCGAGGTAGTACTCGCCGACCTGCGTCGCCAGCAGCATGCCCTTGTAGCAAAGCAGGCGCGCCGACATCGAGGGCACGTAGAACTGCTTGGCATTCTCCAGGTTCAGCGCCTGGATGGCGTGGCCTGAGCTCTTGCGGATGATGTAGAGCTTGCGCTCGAGGGCATCCGTGACGGTGACCCCCGCGCCGCGGCCGACGAACACCTGCCGGATCACCGGTTCGAGCTTCTTCGCCGGTTCGGCGAGGTCGGAATTGTCCACCGGCACGTCGCGCCAGCCGAGCAGCACCTGGCCCTCGTCCTTGATCGCGCGCTCGATCTCGTACTCGCAGGCCGAGCGGCTGGCCGGATCGCGCGGCAGGAACACCATGCCGACGCCGTATTGCCCGAAGGGCGGCAGGCTCACTCCGCGCTTGCCCATTTCTTCGCGCAGGAAACGATCCGGCATCTGGATCATCAGGCCGGCGCCGTCGGAAAGCTTCGGGTCCCAACCGACCGCGCCACGGTGGTTCAGGTTTTTCAGGATCGTGAGGCCCTGCTCGACGATGGAATGCGATTTCTTGCCCTTGATGTGCGCAACGAAGCCGACGCCGCAACCGTCATGTTCATATGCAGGGTCGTAGAGACCTTGCGCCATCGGGTGAAATTGCGAGCTCATGCCTAAGTCCCTGATCCAGAATATATTTCGACGAATTTCGCCGCGCCGCACAAAAATTGAGGGCGAACTTTGAAATATACCTGTGGAACCACAGGCTTACAAGGCTCCGGCGGCCTTGGGGCGCCTACTGCACCGCAGCGGCGATGCTCTCCCGGACCAGGTTCTCGTCCAGATCACCCCGCAAGGCGGCCCGGCCGACGCCGTCCAGCAGGATGAACCGGACTTTCCCGCCCGACGCCTTCTTGTCGACCTGCATCAATTCCAGATAGCGATCGATGCCGAGATTCGGGCCCTGCACCGGCAGCCCCGCACGCGCGATGAGGCGCCTTACCCGTTCGGCGTCCTCCCGGCTGAGCATGCCGGCACGCGCCGACAGCTCGGACGCCATCACCATGCCGGTCGCGACCGCCTCGCCGTGCAGCCACTTGCCATATCCGAGCCCGGCCTCGATGGCATGGCCAAAGGTATGGCCGAAGTTCAGGATCGCACGCAGCCCGGTCTCGCGCTCGTCGGCAGCAACCACCTGTGCCTTCAATTCGCAGGAACGACGCACGGCATGGCCCAATGCGGCCCGATCGCGGCGCAACAGCTTGTCGAGATCGGCCTCAAGCCAGGCGACGAACTGCGGGTCGAGGATGAAGCCGTGCTTGATTACTTCCGCCAGCCCGGCGCGCAGCTCCCGGTCAGGCAGCGTGTCGAGCGTGGCGACGTCGGCGACCACCGCGAGCGGCTGGTGAAACGCCCCCACCATGTTCTTGCCGCGGGCATGGTTTATCGCCGTCTTGCCCCCGACCGATGAATCGACCTGCGCAAGCAGCGTCGTCGGCACCTGGATGAATGCAATCCCGCGCTGGTAAACCGCCGCTGCGAACCCGGCGAGGTCGCCGACAACGCCGCCGCCGAGGGCGACGACGATGGCGTCGCGGCCGCAGCGCGCAGCAAGCAGCGCATCGACCACGCGGTCGAGCGACGCCCAGTCTTTCGCCGCTTCACCATCGTCGATCAGCACCGGGAACACGCGGGCCCCGGCCTGCTCGAGGGCACGCCGCGCCCGCTCCAGATAGAGCGGCGCGACGACCTTGTTGGTAATCACCGCGACGCTTCTTGATGCGACGTATGGCGCATACATGTTCACATCGTCCAGCAGGCCGGCTCCGATGTGGATCGGATAGGCGCGGTCGCCCAGCGTCACGCGGAGGGGCTGCATATGCCCTCCAGACGCGCGAGAAGATCCTTCGCAAGGGTGTGCACGCTCTGCTTGCCCGTGTCGATCACCAGGTCGGCGACCTCGCGGTAGAAGGGGTCGCGCTCGGCGTAGAGCGCGTCGAGTTTCTTCTGCGGTTCGGCCGTCGCAAGCAGCGGGCGGTTGCGATCGTGCCGCACGCGCTGCCAGAGGTGCGGCGAACGCGCGTGCAGGTACACGACGATGCCGCGCGCCGCGATGATGCCGCGATTCTCCGCCGCAAGCACCGCTCCCCCGCCGGTTGCAATCACCGCGTCGTCGAGCGCACAGAGTTCCGCGACAACCTGCGTCTCGCGCGCCCGGAACCCCGCCTCGCCTTCGATCTCGAAGATCACGGGTATGCGCACGCCGCAGCGGCGCTCGATCTCTTCATCGGTGTCGTAAAAGCGGCGTTTCAGGCGACGCGCGAGCAGCCGGCCGACGGTGGTCTTGCCCGCCCCCATCATGCCGACAAGAATGAGAATGCTCTCGGGTTTCACGGCGTCATTTTACGCAGGTGCAAAAATCCGGAGGCGGAAAGCAAAACGGCCGGGGGGACCCGGCCGTTCGATTGGTTGAAGATTGCGTCAGCGGCCGGTCAGGCGCTCATTCATGATCCGCGGCGTGATGAAAATCAGCAGTTCGGTCTTGTTCCGCGTGGTTGCCGTATTGCGGAACAGGAATCCGATGTAGGGCAGGTCGCCGAAGAACGGCGTGCGCGCCGAGTTGACGTTGTCGATCTCCTCGTAGATGCCGCCGATCACGACCGTGCCACCATTTTCCACCAGCACTTCCGTCTTGACGTGCTTGGTGCTGATCTGCACGCCGGCCGCGGTCACTGCGCCGGGGATGTCCTTGTTCACGTCCAGCGTCATGATGACGTTGCCGTCGGGCGTGATCTGCGGCTTGACCTTGAGCGACAGGTTGGCCTTGCGGAAGGAGACGCTGGTCGCCCCGGAGGATGTTGCCTGCTGGTACGGGATCTCGATGCCCTGCTCGACGATGGCCTCCACCTGGTCCGCGGTGAGCACTCGCGGGCTGGAGATGGTCTTCAACTTGGCGTCGGCCTCGGCCGCCGACACCTCCAGGTTGAGGAACTTGGTCAACCCGGCGTTGAAAAGGATGAGCGAAAACGCGCCAGCGTTGAACCCCCCGGCGCCGACCGCAGGCATGTTGACAAACAGGCCGCCGGGTGTCCCCGTGCCCAATCCCTGCGTACCGCCCGCGCTACCGGTATCGACGTTACCCAAGGCCTCGCCCGACGCGCCCGTGCCGGCGGCATAGCGGGTACTGGAGTTGGAGCCCAGTACGCTGTTACCCCTGCCGCCCGTGCCCATCTGTTCGTTGTAACCGAGGCGAGCGCCCAGATTGCGACTGAAGTTGTCGCTCGCCTCGACGATGCGCGCCTCGATCATGACCTGGCGCACCGGCACGTCGATCTTGGCGATCAGCTTTCGCACCTCTTCGAGGCGGCTCGGCGTGTCCTGCACGAACAACGTATTGGTGCGCGCATCAACCACCGCGCTGCCGCGCTTGGAGAGCATGCGCTGCGTCGCGTCGGAAAGCAGCTTCTGCACATCGACCGCTTTCTGGTAGTTGATCTGGAACGACTCGGTGCGGGTCTGTTCGAGTTCGTTGATCTGCGACTGCGCCTCCAGCGCGAGCTTCTCGCGCGTCGCAAGCTCGTCGCGCGGCGCGATCCAGATCACGTTGCCCGATTTGCGCATGTCGAGGCCGCGCGTCTGCAGGATGATGTCGAGGGCCTGGTCCCAGGGCACGTCCTTCAGCCGCAGGGTAATGCTGCCCGAGACCGTGTCGCTGGTGATGACGTTGAGGTCGGTGAAATCCGCGATCACGTTCAGCACCGCGCGCACTTCGACGTTCTGGAAGTTCAGCGACAATTTTTCGCCCGTGTAGCGGCCGCGCTGCGCCGACCTCGAGGCATCCTGCACCGCCGCCTTCACCTCGACCACGAACTGGGTATCGGACTGGTAGGCGTTGTGCTCCCACTGCCCCTTGGCCTCGATCACCATGCGCACGTTCTCGCCCTGCTGGAACGCGCTGACGGTCTGCACCGGCGTGGCGAAGTCCACCACATCCAGCCTGCGCCGCATGGCTTCGGGCAGCGAGGTCTTCAGGAACTCGATCACGATGTTCTGGCCCTGCTGCCGGATATCGATGCCGGTAGAGGTGTCCGTAAGATCGATCAGGATCCGGCCTTCGCCAGCGGGTCCGCGACGGAAATCCACCTCGCGGATCGCGTGCTTGGTATCCGCCTTGCCCTCCGCGAAATTCGCCGACTGGCCTGCAGCCGGCCCGGCCACTGCTGCCGCGGCCGACGACAGCGTTACAACGATGTTCTTGCCGTCGAGCGCAACCGCGTGGGTAACGGTGCGACGCAGATTGAGCACCAGACGCGTGCGGTCCCCGCCCTGAACCATGTTCATGCTGCGCAGTTCGCCCTGGCTGACATCCTGCGAATTGCGCCCGAGCGCGTTGCTCGTGCCCGCGAAATCGAACACGATGCGCGCCGGGTTCGCGACCGTGAAGCTGGGAGGCGCGCTCTTGAGGGGTTCCTTGGTGGTGATCCTCACCACGACATTGCTGCCCTGCTGGGCCACGTCGAAGGACTCGATGCTGTTTGCCTGGGCGTAAGCAGCTCCTATCCAGGCGAATCCGGCAGCAAGCACGACGCACAGTTTTCCGATTATTTTCATTTCCCGCCTCCCTGCATTTGCAGCGAAGTGCTGCGCTCCACCCAATCCCCGCCGCTGTCCTGGACCACTTCCTTGACGTTGATCTGGCCTTCGTCGATGCCGACGATCACGCCGAAGTTCTGGCCCATGTAATTGCCCTTCTTCACGCGAAACAGGTTGGCGCCCGCCCGGACCAGCGCATAGGTGTCCTGGTTCTGGCTCAGCGTGCCCACCATTTGTATGGCCTCCAGCGAAAACGACTCGAGCGGTTCCTTCGGACGATTGAGGTCGGGTTGTACGCCGCCCCCGCCGCCGCCCGCGGAAGCCTGCGTCACCACGATCCGGCCGGGAACGAACGGATCGACCATGCTTTCGCCCTTGTAGGGCACCGGCTCGAAAGACCTCACCTGGGGCAGGGGATCGACCCTGCCGCGCAGATCCTTGGTCATTGCGGCAAGCTCCTGCCGCAGTTCGCTCTGCTCCTCGCCGCCGCAGGCGCCGAGCAAGGCCGCGCCGGCGATGGCCGCAACAAGCTTCAAGGTGGTGGCGCAGCTCATTTCTTGGCCGGAGCCTTCTTCGCGCCCGCCGCCTTGCGCTGGGCGTTGACTTCTTCGTCGTCGAGATAGCGGAATGTGCGCGCCGTCGCGTCCATCGTCAGGTTGCCTCCCGCGCTCGTTTCAATCGAGATGTCGTTCAGCGTGACGATGCGCGGCAGCTGGCCGACGTCTGCGGCAAAGCCCCCCATGTCATGGTACGTGCCGATCACTTTCACCGTGATCGGCAGCTCGGAGTAGAACTCGCGCGCGGATTCGCTGCCGGCCGGCCGGAACAACTCGAACTGCAGGCCGCGCGACAAGCCGGCCTGGTTGATGTCCACCAGCAGGGCGTCCATCTGCGACTTGTTCGGCAGCTGCTTGAGCAGCGCGCCGAACTGCGTGTCGATTTCTCGCAACTGCTGCTTGTGGAGGTCCAGGTTGATGGCCTGCGTCTTCTTCGCGAGGTAGTCCTTTTTCAGGACCTCTTCCTGCGCGAGACCCTTCTCAATCTCCTCGATCTGGTCCTGCCAGACAAGGAAAAAGCCGGCCACCGGGATCGCCACGAGCACCGCCACCAGCACCACGATCTTCGGTGCGATAGACCAAGTTCCCGGATCCTTCCAGTTGGTATGCTTGAAATCGTCCGCGATCTGCTTGAAGTTGATGGCCATGGCCTATCCCTTCTTCGCCGGCGCGGACTTCGCGGCATCCTTGGCGCCATCCTTGCCGGCAGCCGTGGGGCGCTTCTGCGCGAGCGTCAGGCTGAATTCCGATATCCGCATCTTGCCCAGGGTCGTCGCCTTGATTTCGATCAGCTTTGGATTGGCGAGCCAGGGCGAGGACTCGATATTGCGCATCAGCGTCGAGACACGCGCGTTCGACTGCGCATAGCCGAGCAATGCAATTGCCGACCCCTTCTGCTTCACCGACTTGAGGAACACGCCTTCCGGCATCTGCCGCACGAGTTCATCGAGCAGGTACACGGTCTGTACGCGATCGGTCTGCAGGGTTTCGATCACCTGCTTGCGGGCAAGCAGGGCGGCGATCTTGTCTTTCACGTCCTTGATCTCGTCGATCTCCTTGTCCAGCTTGGCGATCTCGGACTTCATGAACTTGTTGCGGTCGTCCTGCGAACTGATGCGCTGCTGGTAGACGAACCAGCCGCCGGCGACGATCACCGCGCCGAGCGCCGCGGTCATCGCGCCGAGAACGGCGAAATGCGTGCGTGCCCGCTTGCGCCGCTCCTCGCGGTGCGGCAGTAGATTGATCTTGCCGCTCATACCGGGTCAAACCTCCGCATCGCCAGGCCGCAGGCCACGATCAGCGAGGGCGCGTCCTGCATCAGGCGCTTGAGCTGGATCCGCGGCGACGTCTGCATCGCGCCGAACGGGTTCGCGACCAGCGTCGGCACCTGGGTGCGCGTATGCACGACTTCCTCCAGACCGGGAATCACGGCCGATCCGCCGGCGAGCAGGATGTGGTCGACCGTGTTGTAGGAGGTCGACGTGAAGAAGAATTGCAGCGCCCTCTGCACTTCCTGAGAGAGGTTCTCCATGAACGGCCGCAGCACCTCGGCCTCGAAGTCGTCCGGCAGGCCGCCGGAACGCTTGGCGTTCTCCGCCTCCTCCGGGCTCATGCCATAGCGGGCGACGATGTCCGCCGTCAGTTGATTGCCGCCGAACGCCTGCTCGCGCGTGTACACGGACTGGTCGTTGCGAACAACGGTGATCTGCATCACGTTCGCGCCGACATCGACGATCGCGACGTTCTGTTCCTTGCCGCCGCCGGGAAGCTGATTGACGACCAGCCCCAGCGCCGACATCTGCGCAAACGATTCGACATCGATGACCAGCGGCTTGAGCCCCGCGTTCTCGGCCACCGCAAAGCGGTCCGAGACCTTCTCCTTGCGCGTGGCCGCGATCAGGACTTCCACTTCTTCCGGGTTCGACGGCGCGGGACCGACGATCGTGAAGTCCAGATTCACCTCTTCGAGCGCAAACGGGATGTACTGGTTGGCCTCGCCCTCGACGTGCTGCTCGAGCTCATCCTCCCGCAGCCCCGCCTGGACGATGATTTTCTTGGTGATCACGGCTCCCGAAGGCACGGCCATGGCGACGTGCTTGGTGCGCGTTGCCAACCGCTTGTAGCCGCGCGCGACTGCGTCGGCCACCGCCTCGAGGATGTTGATATTGCCGTCCACGACGGCGTCCTTGGGCAGCGCCTCGATGATGTAGCGCTCGACCCGGTAGGCGCCCTTGCCGGCTTCGACGATCTCAAGCATCTTCACCGAGGACGAGCTGATGTCCAGCCCGAACAACGGCGGTGCCTTCGCCTTGAGGAAGTCGAGGTTCATCCCTTTTTTCCTTTGCGCATCGGCCTGTTAGGCGCGATACGTAGAATTTGCCTGAGATGCTAGCAACAACTATCCCTAGTGTCTAGTGAATCTTCCACGAATGGGAGAGTCTATAATGCGCCGTGTCCCCGGGCGCGTGCAACACTCCCCTAAAGCAGGCGTAACCCCCTTGATTTGGCTTCGTTTTTTGGCATTCCCGCTGGTCCTCCTGGCGGGCCTGGCGGCGGCCGGCGCGTTCCTCGCGGGTCTAGTGGTTGCGCTCGCGTATCCGAATCTGCCTTCGCTTGAAGTACTTACCGATTATCAACCCAAGATTCCGCTGCGCGTCTACACCACGGAAGGCGCGCTGATCGGCGAGTTCGGCGAAGAGCGTCGCTTGCTGGTCGGGATCAAGGAAGTCCCGGAGCAACTCAAGCACGCGATCCTGGCTGCCGAGGACGAGCGGTTTTACCAGCATACCGGGATCGATTATCTGGGTGTCGCCCGCGCGGCGTACGCCAACCTCACGCAGGGCGGGCGCCGGCAGGGCGCGAGCACGATCACGATGCAGGTGGCGCGCAATTTTTTCCTGTCCTCGGAGAAGACCCTTACGCGCAAACTCTATGAAGCCTTGCTTGCGTTCAAGATCGAAAACAATCTGGAGAAAAACCAGATTCTGGAGCTCTACATCAACCAGATCTATTTGGGACAGCGTGCCTACGGTTTTGCGGCGGCATCCCAGATTTACTATGGCAAATCGCTCGACAAGCTGAACCTGGGGGAGGCGGCAATGCTCGCCGGCCTGCCAAAAGCGCCATCCGCCTACAACCCTGTTGCAAATCCGCAACGCGCGCGTCAGCGCCAGCAATACGTGCTGCGGCGCATGAAAGAACTGGGCCACATCAACGAGAAACAGCATGCCGAAGCGGTCAAGGCACCCCTCCAGGTGCGTCGAGAAGTCGACAACTTTGCCGGGGTCCACGGTGAATACCTCGCCGAAATGGTTCGCCAGGCGGTCTACGAACAGTATCCGGACGAGGCCTACACCAAGGGCTTTCGGGTCTACACCACGATCCGCCAGGCCGACCAGGAAGCAGCCTATGCGGCCGCCCGGCGCGGGCTCCTGAGTTACGACCGCAGCCAGGGGTACCGCGGTCCGGAGGCCTACACCGAACTGGCCGCAACTGCGACCGAGGACGATTACGACGAAGCACTGGCAGACCACCCTGATGCCGACGACCTGAAGTCGGCACTGGTGCTGGCGGCCGGTTCCAGGGAGATCCACGCGGTGCTCCGGAGCGGGGAAACCGCCACCGTTTCGGGCGAGGGCTTGCGCTTTGCGGCACGCGCGCTGGAAGAAAAAACCGTGCAGCAGCGGCGCATCCGCCGCGGGTCCGTGATCCGGCTGCAAAAAGACGAAAAGAAGAACTGGCAGGTGGCGCAGCTGCCGGAAGCGGAGACGGCGTTCGTTTCCCTCGATCCGAACAGTGGCGCGATACGGGCGCTGGTCGGCGGCTTCGATTTTCACCGCAACAAGTTCAACCACATCATCCAGGCCTGGCGCCAGCCGGGCTCGTCGTTCAAGCCGTTCATCTACTCCGCAGCGCTGGAAAAGGGATTCACGCCCGCGACCGTGATCGCCGACGAGCCCATCGTGGTCGAGGCCGAAGTTACCGGCAGCCAGCGTTGGGAACCGAAGAACTACGACGGCAAGTTCGAAGGCGCCATGCGGCTGCGCACGGCGCTCGCCAAATCCAAGAACATGGTGTCGATTCGGATCCTGCAGAGCATCGATCCGAAGTACGCGCAGGACTACGTCACGCGGTTCGGCTTCGACGCCGACAAGCACCCGCCCTACCTGACGATGGCGCTGGGCGCGGGCTCGGTTACCCCGCTGCAGCTGGCGCGCGGCTACGCGGTATTCGCCAACGGGGGCTACCTGATCCAGCCACACTTCATCCAGAAGATCGTCGATGACCGCGGCAACGAGCTGGGCACCGCCCATCCGCCGCTCGCGGGCGAGGAAGCGCTGCGCGTGATCGATGCGCGCAATGCGTTCCTGATGGACTCGATGATGCAGGACGTGACGCGCTATGGCACCGCGGCGAGCGCCAGCAAGCTCGGGCGGCGCGACCTCGCCGGCAAGACCGGCACCACCAATGATTTCGTCGACGGCTGGTTCTGCGGCTACCAGCCGGATCTGGTCGGGATTGCCTGGATGGGATTCGACCAGCCCAGGACGCTGGGCAAGAACCAGACTGGCGGCCGCATCGCCCTGCCGATCTGGATCGATTACATGGCCAAGGTGCTGAAGGGAGTGCCGGAGGCGCAACGCACCGTCCCCGAAGGCGTCGTCTCCGCGCGCAGCGATGGCGACCCGGCGCCCCAGGATCCGCGTGGCCACTCCGAGTATTTCTATCGCGAGTTCGCGCCCGCCAGGGAAGACCCGGCGCCGGCGCCGGCGAACTAGCCCGCGTTAAGCACCACCGGGGACCCGGCCTGCTGCGAGGCGAGCCGGGAAACCGCCGCAAAGAGCTCGGTGCCGTCGCGCGTGTCGCGCCACGCGCTGCCGTCGTAGCGGAAATGGAACCCGCCTGATTTCGCGGCAACCCAGATTTCGCGCGCCGCGCCGTGCCGGTTGATCACCATCTTCGAGCCGTCGTCGAACTCGATTTCGAGCACCCCCGCGCCCTTGGTCTGCAGGTCCGCATCCGGTGTGCTCGCCTCGAACGCGCTCTCCAGCGCCGCCAGCGCCGCGCCCGCAAGACTCTCGAATTCGCTTTCGGTCATGTCGATGCTTCCGCTTCGGTCTATCCTGCTAACATCGTCATTTTAGTCGCCGTTCAATCAGTCGTGATGCGTCCCGCCATTCTCGCCGTTGCGCTGCTCATGCTCGCCGCTGGCTGCGGCCAGAAGGGGCCGCTGTACTTGCGCGACAATCCGCCGCCCGGGGTAAAGCCCCCCAGGCCCGAGGCATACAAACCGCTGCCCTATCCGAAGGACCCGGGCGAGGACGAGAGCACGGGCGGCGCCGGGAAGTAGCGCCGACCATGACTTTCGCCTACCGCGGCGGCGTGCTCTGCGCCGAACAGGTTCCACTCGATGAAATCGCAAGCCGATTCGGCACGCCCTGTTACGTCTATTCGCGCGCTCTGATCGAGGGAAATTTCGCGCGCTTCTCGAATGCCCTCGCGGGGCGCAACTCGCTGATCGCGTATTCGGTGAAGGCGAATTCGAACCTCGCGGTGCTGGGGCTGATGGCGCGGCTGGGCGCAGGTTTCGACATCGTCTCGGGCGGTGAACTCGCCCGCGTGCTCGCCGCGGGCGGCGATCCGCGCAAGGTGGTGTTCTCGGGAGTCGGCAAGACGCAGGCAGAGATCGAGCAGGCGCTGCGCGCAGGGATTCTCTGCCTCAATCTCGAGTCCGAGGCCGAGCTCGAGCGCGTGGCCGCAATCGCCGCGCGGCTTGGCGTTCGGGCGCCGGTCGCCTTCCGGGTCAATCCCGATGTGGACGCAAAAACCCATCCCTACATTTCGACCGGGCTCAAGGACAACAAGTTCGGTGTTGCCTACACCGACGCCGAGCGCGTATGCCGCGATGCGGCGCGGCACCAGAGCCTGAATCTGATCGGCATCGGCTGCCACATCGGCTCGCAGATGGCGGGCGCCGCGCCGTTCATCGATGCCGCCGGCCGCGTTCTCGCGCTCGCCGAACGTTTGGCGCGAGCGGGAATTCAACTGTCCCATATCGATCTCGGTGGCGGCTTCGGCATCCGTTACCGGGACGAAACGCCGGCGCCGATTGCCGAATTCCTGGAGGGCGCGCTGGGCGTGCTGGCCGGGCGCGCGGAAACGCTGGTCGTGGACCCGGGCCGCGCCATCGTGGGCGAAGCCGGATTGCTGTTGACGAGGGTGGAGTACCTGAAACCGGGAGAAACGAAGAACTTCGCCGTCGTCGACGCGGCCATGAACGATCTCCTGCGGCCTGCCCTGTACGGCGCGTGGCACGAAGTGCGGCAGGTCCGCGAAACGGAATCGGACGCTGCAGCGGGTGTTTACGACGTTGTCGGGCCGGTCTGCGAAAGCGCCGATTTTCTCGCCCGCGAGCGGCGGCTGGCGCTTCGGCCGGGCAGCCTGCTCGGGGTAATGTCGGCGGGAGCCTACGGCATGGTGATGAGCTCAAACTACAATACGCGGCCACGCCCGGCCGAAGTGATGGTCTCGGGCGCCACCGCGACACTGGTCCGCGAGAGGGAAACTGTGAATCAGCTTTTTGCCGCCGAGCGGCTCTTGCCTTAGGCTCGCCTCCATGAGCACCGGTAAACGCTACGCCCTGTTCGCCGGACTTGCCGTCGCCCTTGCGGCGGGAGGCCTGGTCGCGTACTTCAGCGGCGACTCCCGTGCCAGGGAGAAACCTGCAGCCAAGGGACCCGCGGCGGCGCCGGTTGCGGTGGCGACTGCAGTGCAACAAACGGTCCCTGTGCGCCTCCAGGCAATAGGCAACGTCGAGGCTTTTACCTCTGTGGCAGTGAAATCGCGCGTCGATGGGCAGATCCTCGAGGTCCATTTCCGCGAAGGCCAGGAGGTGAAGAAGGGCGAGGTGCTGTTCCGCGTCGACCCGCGCCCGTTCGAGGCGGCGATGAAGCAGGCCGAAGCGCAGGCATTGCGCGATGCCGCGAACCGCGACCAGGCCGCTTCGCAGGAGAAGCGCTACCAGGAGCTCCTGGACAAGAATTTCGTTTCCAAGGACGCATACGCGCAGTACCGCACCAACGCGCAGACCGCCCAGGCGACGGCAAAGGCGACCGAGGCGGCGCTCGAGAACGCCAAGCTAAACCTCGAGTACACGGTGATCCGCTCGCCGATTGACGGCTACGTCGGGCGCGCGCTGCTCCAGGCGGGAAACATGGTGAAGGCGAACGACACGATCTCGCTGGTGGTAATCAATCAGGTGAGGCCGGTGTACGTGAGTTTCGCGATACCGGAGCAGCAGCTGGCGAAGGTGCGCGAGTTGATGCGCAAGAATCCGCTCTCGGTGGATGTCACGACCCCGGGCGGCGACAAGCCGATCGCCTCGGGCCGCATCGCCTTCCTCGACAATGCGGTCGACCAGACCACCGGCACGATCAAGGTGCGCGCGATATTCGAGAATGGCGACGCGGCGCTCTGGCCCGGACAGTTCTACACGGTGCGCGTCAGGCTCTACGACCAGGACAACGCGATCCTGGTCCCCTCGCGCGCACTGCAGACCGGACCCAACGGCCAGTTCGTCTATGTGGTCAAGCCTGACATGACGGTGGAGATCCGCAAGGTCAGCGTCGATCGCACCGAAGGCGATACCGCGGTGCTTGCGGAAGGCAGCATCGCGAAGGGCGACCAGGTGGTCGTACGCGGCGCGCTGCGGCTCGCGCCTGGCGCGAAGGTCACCGTGACCGAAGGCGCTCCGGCCTCATGAACATCTCCGAGATCTTCATCCGGCGGCCGGTGATGACGATCCTGGTGATGACCGGGATCCTGATCTTCGGCATCGTCGCATTCCGGCTGCTGCCCGTGAGCCAGTTGCCGAACATCGACTATCCCACGATCCAGGTCAACGCCGAGCTGCCAGGTGCCGCGCCCGACACGATGGCCTCGGCCGTGGCGACGGTGCTGGAGAAGCAGTTCTCCACGATTGCCGGCGTCGATTCGATGACCTCCATCAGCGGCCAGGGCTCGACGTCGATCACGCTGCAGTTCGCGCTCGACCGCGACATCGACGCAGCCGCCCAGGACGTCAATTCCGCGATCGCCGCGACCGCGCGGCTGCTGCCGCCGGCGATGCCGACGCCGCCTTCGTTCCGCAAGGTGAACCCGGCCGACTTTCCCGTATTTTTCCTCGCGCTCACCTCCGACGTGCTGCCGATTTCGACCGTGAACGAATACGCGGAGACTTACCTCGCGCAGCGTATTTCCACGATTTCGGGGGTGGCGCAGGTGCAGGTATTCGGGCAGCAGAAGTATGCGGTGCGGGTGCAGGTCGACCCGAGCGCGCTCGCCGCGCGCGGCGTGAGCATGAACGAGGTGCAGCAGGCGGTTGCCGGCGCCAACGTCAACCTGCCGACCGGCACCCTGTACGGCAAGGACCGCATGTTCGCGGTGCAGGCGACCGGGCAGCTCTACGACGCCAAGGCCTTCCAGTCGGTGATCGTCACCTACCGCAACGGCAACCCAGTGCGCCTGGGGGAAGTCGGCCGCGTCATCGACAGCGTGCAGACCGACAAGGTGGCCGCGTGGTTCAAGGACAAGCGCGGCATCGTGCTCGCCATCCAGCGCCAACCCGGCACCAACACCATCGAGGTGGTGGACGCAGTGAAGAAGCTGCTGCCGACCTTCCGCGCCGAAGTACCGCCCAGCATCGGCATCGAAATCCTCTACGACCGCACGGTGATGATCCGCGCCAACATCGCCGAAGTCGAGTTCGCGCTGCTGCTCGCGCTCGCGCTGGTGGTGATGGTCATCTTCATCTTCCTGCGCAACATTCCGGCGACGATCATTCCAAGCGTGGCGCTGCCGATGTCCATCGTCGGCACCTTCTCGCTGATGTACGTGCTCGGCCACAGCATCGACAACATCTCCTTGTTGGCGCTGACTTTGTGCGTCGGCTTCGTGGTGGACGACGCCATCGTGATGCTGGAGAACATCAGCCGGCACATCGAGATGGGCAAGAGCGTGATGCAGGCGACGCTGGACGGCTCCAGGGAAATCGCCTTCACCATCGTGTCGATGACGATCTCGCTCGCCGCGGTGTTCATCCCGGTGTTCTTCATGGGCGGCATCCTCGGACGGCTGCTGCATGAGTTCGCCGTGGTGATCATCGTCGCGGTGCTGATCTCGGGCTTCGTGTCGCTGACCCTCACGCCGATGATGTGCGCGCGCATCCTCAAGCCGCACGATCCGAGCCTGCGCCACGGCCGTGTCTACATGGCCTTCGAGCGCGGCTTCGATGCCTGGCGCGATCTCTACGGCAGCACGCTGCGCTGGGTGCTCGCGCACCAGCGCTTCACGATGCTGGTGTTCCTCGCGATCTGCGTGGCGACCGGCGTGCTGTTCAATCGTGCGCCCAAAGGCTTCCTGCCGAGCGAGGACTCCGGCCAGCTGTTCATCTTCACCGAGGGGCCGCAGGACGCGTCGTTCGAAAGCATGGTGGAGCTGCAGCGTCAGGTGGCCGAGATCGTGCGCAACGATCCCAATGTCGAAGCCATCATGTCGTTCGTCGGCGCGAACCAGAACAACCCGGCAATGAACAGCGGCCGCATCACCATCGCGCTCAAGCCCTACGGCCAGCGCAAGCCCGCGGACGAGGTGGTGCGCGGCCTGCGGCCCAAGCTCGCCAAAGTCGTCGGCATGAGGACCTTCGCGCAGAATGTGCCGACGATCCGCATCGGCTCGCTCACCAGGAGCCCTTACCAGTACGTTATCCAGGGCGCGAATACCGAGCAGTTGTACCAGTGGGCGCCGCGCATCGAGCAGAAGCTGCGCGCGGTTTCAGGGATCGTCGACCTGTCCAGCGACCTGCAGATCGCCCGGCCCCAGGTCAACGTGGAGATCGACCGCGAGAAGGCGGCATCGGTCGGCGTGTCACCGCAGGCGATCGAGAACACCCTCGGCTTCGCGTTCGGCGCACAGCAGGTCTCGACCATCTATACCGCCACCAACCAGTACTGGGTGATCCTCGAGCTCGAGCCGCGCTATCAACGCGATCCCTCCGCGCTCGGCATGCTCTACGTGCGCTCCAATACCGGCGCGCTGGTGCCGCTGAACTCCGTCGCGCGCCTCTCCTACAGCGTCGGCCCGCTGTCGATCACGCACCAGGGCCAGCTGCCTTCGGTCACCATGTCCTTCGACCTGCGGCCCGGCGTGGCGCTGTCGCAGGCGATCGAGCAGGTCAACCGCGAGATGGCGACGCTGCAGGTGCCGGCCACCATCAGCGGCTCCTTCAGGGGCACCGCGCAGGCCTTCCAGGACTCGCTGAAAGGCATGGGCTGGCTGCTGGTATTCGCGATCTTCGTGATCTACCTGGTGCTCGGCGTGCTCTATGAGAGCTTCATCCACCCGCTGACCATTCTTTCGGGCCTGCCGACCGCCGGCCTGGGCGCGCTGGTAACGCTGATGGCCTTCGGCATCGAGCTCAACATGTACGCCTTCGTCGGCATCATCATGCTCGTCGGCATCGTAAAGAAGAACGCGATCATGATGATCGACTTTGCCATCGAGGCGCAGAGGAAGGACGGCGCGGCGCCGGAAAAGGCGATCTACGACGCCGGCATCACGCGCTTCCGGCCGATCATGATGACCACGGCAGCCGCTTTGATGGGCAGCCTGCCGATTGCGATCGGCTTCGGCGCCGGCGGCAGCGCGCGCGCGCCGCTGGGCCTGGCGGTAGTGGGCGGCCTGCTGCTGTCGCAGGTGCTCACTCTCTACATCACGCCGGTCGTGTACCTCTACTTCGAGCGCCTGCAGGAGTGGCTCAATTCGCGCAAGGCGAAACCCCAGCCCGTTCTCGGCGGCGGCGCGCCGGTGCCGGCCGGACCGCAGGCGCCCGGCAAGCCCGCCTAGATCGAGAATTCGATCAGGAACGGCCCGCGCCTCGCGCGCGCCGAGGTGAAAACATCGGCGAAATCCTCGAGCGTCTCCACCCTCGCCGCCTCGACGCCCATCCCTTCTGCCAGCTTGGTCCAGCGGATTTCCGGGCGCGACAGGTCGAGCAGCTCCTTCGACGCCGGCCCCGGCTGCGCGCCAACCGCCGTAAGCTCCCCTTGCAGGATGGCGTAGCGCCGGTTCGCGAAGACCACGTTCACCACGTCGAGCTTCTCGCGCGCCTGGGTCCAGAGCGCCTGCAGCGAATACATTCCCGCGCCGTCCGCCTGCAGGCAGACGACTTTGCGGTCCGGGCAGGCGACTGCGGCACCGCTGGCAGCCGGGAACGCATGGCCGATGGCGCCGCCGGTGATCTGGATCCAATCGTGCGGCGCCGCTCCCCACGTAAGCGGGAACAGCGCGCGCCCCGAAGTCACCGCGTCCTCGGCGACGATCGCGTTCTCCGGAAGCAGCGCGGCCAGCGTCAGGCCGAAAGCCTCGGGCTTGAACGGTCCGCCATGCAGTTCAGGCTGCGCGACGTCGCTGCGCACGGGGGCCGCCTTTGTCGCCCCCAGTTCGTCAGCCAGCGCCTCGAGAGCACCGACGATGTCGTCGCCAATCTCGGCGAGTCGGTGGACGGCGCAGTCCTCCGGCCAGAGCGTGGAAGGCTTGCCGGGATAGGCAAAGAAGCCGACCGGCGCCTTGGCGCCCGCGAGCACGAGATGCTTCGTACCCTCAAGCACCTTCAGCGCCGCGTCGACGACATACGGAATCCGGTCGACCGGGACGCGGCCCCGGCCGCGTGCCATGAACGGTACCTGCGTGGACGTGCGCAATTGGGCGCCCGTCGCATGCGCGATCCGGTTCGCCGCCTTCAACCCGGCCTCGCCAAGCGCCGCGCCCGACAGGACCAGCATCGAGCGCTGTCCCGACCGCAGCGCGCTCGCGATCTTCCTCACGGTTTCCGGCGCCACCGCGGCGCGCGCGGCGGGCGCCAGCGGCTTGCCCGGTTCCCCGCCTTCGTTCCAGGCGCAGTCTGCGGGCAGGATCAGTGTCGCCGTGCCGCCCGGCGGCGTACGCGCCGCCTGCACCGCGGCGGCGGCGTCCGCGCCGACGCTCCTTGAATCCCTGCAGGTACGTACCCAGGCAGAGACGGTGCGCGCGAGGCCCTCGGTATCGGCGGCAAGCGGCGCATCGTACTGCTGGTGATAGGTGGCATGGTCGCCGACGATGTTGACGATGGGCGAATGGGCGCGTTTGGCGTTGTGCAGGTTCGCGATGGCGTTGCCCAGGCCCGGGCCGCAGTGGAACAGCGTCGCCGCCGGCTTGCCGGTCATGCGCGCATAGCCGTCAGCGCAGCCCGCGACCACCGTCTCGGCCAGTCCGAGCACGCAGCGCAGGCCCGCCACGCGGTCGAGCGCCGACACAAAATGCATCTCGGAGGTGCCGGGATTGGCAAAGCAGGTGTCGATACCGCAGGCCACGAGCGTGCGGGCAAGGCCTTCAGCGCCGTTCATCCTTGGAATGCTAGCATCGCCCTGAACCGGAGAATCGAAACATGGCCGCCAGCCAGGAAACCCGCAACATGGCGCTCTTCTGCGACTTCGAGAACGTCGCGCTGGGCGTGCGGGATGCCAAGTACGAGAAGTTCGACATCGGCCGCGTGCTTGAGAGGTTGCTGCTCAAGGGCTCGATCGTGGTGAAGAAGGCCTATTGCGATTGGGAGCGCTACAAGGAATTCAAGGCCGGCATGCACGGGGCGTCGTTCGAGCTGATCGAAATTCCGCACGTTCGCCAGTCCGGCAAGAACTCCGCCGATATCCGCATGGTGGTCGACGCGCTCGACCTCTGCTATACCAAGGGCCACGTCGATACTTTCGTCATCATCAGCGGCGACTCGGACTTCTCGCCGCTGGTGTCCAAGCTGCGCGAGAACGCCAAGGTGGTGATCGGCGTCGGGGTGAAGAACTCGACCTCGGACCTGCTCATCGCCAACTGCGACGAGTTCATCTACTACGACGACCTGGTGCGCGAGGATGAATCGAAGCGGCGCGCGGCGAAGAAACGCAAGGAAACGAGTCCCGCCGGCAGCGACAAGCAGCACGAGGCCTTCGACCTGGTGATCGAGACGCTGCAGGCGCTGATCGCGGAGCGCGGCGAGGGCGAGCGCATCTGGGGCTCGATGATCAAGCAGGCGCTCAAGCGCCGCAACCCGGGATTCAACGAGTCCTACTACGGCTTCAAGGCGTTTTCCGACCTGCTCGAAGAAGCCGAAAAGAGAAAGCTCATCAGCCTCGCGCACGATGAGAAATCCGGCGGCTACCTGATCCGGCCGGCGGGACGGGGATGAGATTCGCGTGAAACTCTGCCGCTTCGACAATGACCGCCTCGGGCTGGTCGAGGGCGACGAGGTGCTCGATGTCAGCGGCGCGCTCGACGCCATTCCGGCGCAGCGCTGGCCGATCGCGCCCGGCGATCTGCTCATAGCCAACCTGGCGCGCGTGCGCGAGCGCGCCCGGGAGCTCGCGACGGGCGCACAGCGGCGCAAACTCTCGTCCGTGTCGCTGAAATCGCCGGTCGCCAACCCTTCCAAGATCGTCAACGCGCCGATCAACTACCAGAAGCACATCGATGAGGCCAAGGCCGACCCGAAACTGGGCGGCGGCCGCAAGCTGGACCACATTACCGACTGGGGGCTGTTCCTGAAGGCGACGAGCGCGCTGATCGGGCCCGGCGAGCCGATCCGGTTGCGCATGCCGGAGCGTCGCAACGACCACGAAGTCGAGCTGGCCGTGGTCATCGGGCGCGAATGCCGCAAGGCGACCGCGGAGAACGCGCTCGACTTTGTCGCCGGCTACGCCATCGGCCTGGACATGACGATCCGCGGGCCGGAGATGCCGTCCTGGCGCAAATCGGTGGATAGCTACGCGGTCTGCGGGCCCTGGCTGACGACGCAGGACGAAGTGCCCGACCCGAACAATCTCCGGCTCTCGCTCAAGGTCAACGGCGACATCCGCCAGGACAGCAGCACCGCGCGCATGGTCTACAACGTGCAGAAGCTGATCGAGTACGCGACCAGCATGTACACGCTCTACCCCGGCGACCTGATCTTCAGCGGCACGCCCGAAGGAGTCGGCCCGGTCAAGCCGGGCGACGTGATCAGCGCGGAGATCGAGCGGGTTGGCCGCTTCGACATCCGCGTCGCCGCCTACGCCCCGTAGGCCAGGGGCGGTTTCCGACGCAGTTTCCTAGTAAGTCTTGTACTGCAGGTACTTCCCGCTCATCACGATCTTGACGCGGTCGCCCTTCTCGTGCGGCAGGCGGCTCATGTCCATGTCGAAGTCGATCGCGCTCATGATGCCGTCGCCGTACTCCTCGTGGATCAGCGCCTTGAACGTGGTGCCGTACACGTTCACCAGCTCGTAGAAGCGGTAGATCAGCGGATCGGTGGGAACCGCGGTCGGCAGCGACCCCTTGTAGGGCACGCTCTGCAGCAACAGGACCGCGTCTTCCGGCAGGTCGAAGAGTTTGCCCACCGCTTCGGCCTGCTTTTGGGTCATCTTCATCTGCCCGAGGCAGGCGGCGGCAGTCCACTCCTTCGACGCGCCGACCTTCTTGGCAATCTCCGGCCACTTCAGGCCCGACTTCATCTTGCGGAACACGATCAGGTCAGTGACGTCCTCGCGCTTCATCGGCTTCATGACGCTTGCCAGCGCGGATTCTGCTTCGCGTTTCATGCTGCTGCCCTCCTTCAATGTCTAAGGTTGATGATCTTGGCCGAGGCTTCCGCAGCTTCTTCGACGCCCGGGCGCACGGCCGGCGGATGCACCGGTCTCTTCTCCTCGCCTGTTTGATAGAGCTTCGAACGGTTGACGAGAAAATCGACCAGGTGGTTGCGCACCCGGTAGTACTGCGGATCGTGGTGGATGTTGTGCCTGTCGCGGGGCCTCGGTAGCGTGTTTTCCACTACTTCGGCGATGCAGGCGTTCGGGCCGTTCGACATCAGCAGGATGCGGTCGGCGAGCAGGATCGATTCGTCCACGTCGTGCGTGATCATGAAAACGGTCTGGTGCGTCGCGGCGCAGATCCGTACCAGCTCGTCCTGGATCGTGCCGCGCGTAAGCGCGTCCAGCGCGCCGAACGGTTCGTCCAGCAGCAGCATCTTCGGCTGAATGGCGAAGGCGCGCGCGATCCCGACCCGCTGTTTCATGCCACCCGACAGCTGGGACGGCTTCTTGTGCTCCGAGCCGGTCAGTCCGACCAGGTCGATGAATTTCTGGCAGTGCACCTGTATCTGGATCCGGTTCCAGTCGGGCCAGCGGCTCTTCACCGCGAAAGCGATGTTGCTCGACACGGAGAGCCAAGGCATCAGGGCATGCCCCTGGAACACCACGCCGCGGTCCAACGAAGGGCCGGCGACCTCCCGGTTGTCCATGATCACGGTACCGCCGCTCGCCGCGTCCAGGCCCGCGAGCACGTTGAGGATGGTGGTCTTGCCGCAGCCCGAATGGCCGATGATGCAGACGAACTCGCCTTTCTCCATGGCGAAATTCACGCCCTCGAAGACTGTGCTCCCCGGGTAGCGCTTGGCGAGATCTTGTATCTGCAGGAAGCTCACCCGATCACTCCACGTAGGTGACAGCCTTCTGCAGGCGGCCGACCAGAAAGTCGAGCAGCATCCCCACCAGTCCGATCGACAGAATGCCCGACATGATGTTCACGATCGACAGGTTGTTCCATTCGTTCCAGACGAAATAGCCGATGCCGGTGCCACCGACCAGCATCTCGGCCGCGACGATGACCAGCCAGGCAATGCCGATCGAGATGCGCATCCCGGTCAGGATGGTGGGGGCCGCCGCGGGCAGGATCACCGTGAGTGCCTTGCGCAGCGGCCTCACTTCCAGCGTCTTGGCGACATTCAGCCAGTCGCGCCGCACCGAGGCCACGCCGAACGCGGTGTTGATCAGCATCGGCCAGACCGAGCAGATGAAGATCACGAAGATCGCCGATATGTCCGAGTCCTTGAGCGTGAACAGCGCGAGCGGCATCCAGGCCAGCGGCGATATTGGTTTCAGGATCTGGATGAACGGATCGAGTGCGCGGTATCCCAGCGGCGACATGCCGATGAGGAATCCGAGGGGAACCGCGACCAGCGCGGCAAGGAGGAAACCGAGCAGCATGCGCCCGACCGAGTAGGCGAGCTGCACGCCGATGCCCTTGTCGTTCGGGCCCTTGTCGTAGAACGGATTGCGCACGTGTTCGAGCAGCTTGGCACCGAAGTCCGACGGCGTTGGGAACGCCGACTTCTGCCCGGTGGAGGCCTGCTGGCCCACCAGCTTGGCGTACTCGGCGTCGACCACCTGCGCACTGGTTTTCGACAACGTAGCCAGATGCCACGCCGCCAGAAACATCGCGAGCAGGAGGACGGACAGGATCGCGGCTTTCAGCCGCAGCGATGCGGCCACCGGTCAGCTCCTGCGGATCGCGAAGCTCTTGATGTAGGCCTCGGGCTTGGACGGATCGAAGGGCTTCTTCATTACCGAGAAATTCTTGCTGGTGGCGGCCGGCGGCGTCAGCCCGACTTCCTTCATCAGGCTGGCGGCATCGGTGGCGAGGAAGACTTCGCGCGCCACCTTCTGGTAGTCGATATCGCCCTTGATCTGGCCCCAGCGCTTCATCTGCGTCATGATCCACACGGCGAAGGAATGCCAGGGGAAGGGATCGAAATCGATGCGGTCCGGGATCTTGCGTACGTTGCCGAGGCCGTCGGCGAAGGTGCCGGTCAATACCTGCTCGACCACTGTCACCGGCTGGTTCAGGTAATTCGCCGGCGCGATCGCTTCGGCGACCTGCTTGCGATTCTGCGGGGCGCGCGCGATGGCGGCGGCGTTGATGATCGCCTTCAACAACGCGCGATAGGTGTTCGGCATGGTGGTGACGAACTCCTTGCTCGCGGCAAACGCGCAGCAGGGATGCCCGTCCCAGATGTCCTTCGACAGCGTATGGATGAAGCCGACGCCGTCGTAGACCGCGCGCTGGTTGACCGGGTCCGGCGCGAGGAAGCCATCGATGTTGTCGGCGCGCAGGTTCGCCACCATTTCCGGCGGCGGCACGGCGCGGATCTGCACGTCCTTGTCCGGGTCGATGCCGTGTTCGGCGAGAAAGTAGCGCAGCAGGTAGTTGTGCATCGAGTAGTCGAACGGCACCGCGAACTTGAAGCCCTTCCAGGATTTCGGATCGGTCTTGTCCTTGTGCTTGATGGCGAGCGTAATCGCCTGGCCATTGATGTTCTCGACCGCCGGCATGGTGTAGGGCACGGGATTCGAGCCTGCGCCGAGCGTGATGGCAATCGGCATCGGCGAAAGCATGTGCGCCGCGTCGTATTCCTTGTTGAGAGTCTTGTCGCGCACCACTGCCCAGCCGGCCGTCTTCACCACCTCGACGTCCAGGCCCTGCTTGGCGTACAGGCCCATGGGATGCGCCATGATGATCGGCGTGGCGCAGGTGATCGGAATGAACCCCACCTTGAGCTTCTGCTTCTCGAGCTTGCCTGCGCCCTGCGCGAACGCCTCTTTGGCGGCGCCGAGGGGAAACAGGGTCGAGATCGCGGACAGCGCGGTACCCGCGCCCACCGCCGTCAGGAAGCGGCGCCGTACTTCGTCCTGCGGAAACAAAGCGCGCATGACGGCTTGTTCGACCATGCGATTTCCCAGCGTGTCGCCCTCGGCCGCCGCGTGCTCTTCCGGCGACCTGTGGCGACCGCACATGCACGCGGACGCAAGGCGGACATTCGGGTCGAACGGATTGCCGTAAATGGACATCGAAACCTCCGCAACGGATTCAGACCCGTAACGGTTCGCATGAATCGTGCCACGCGGTACGCACCGAAAAATTCGGTATGGGAGGACCCGAAGCCCTTCCTTGGTGCACCAGCGACTGTGTTCCGCACAATCGCGGGGCGCGCAAATGCCGAACCCGCCCCGCTATGGATTCAGCTGCTGGTAAACGGCGTTGGCGACCTTGATCAGGTCTTCGCGGCCGAGGTCGGCGGACGAAAGCGCGTAGCCAAGCTTGCGGTCGATCCAGTAAAAGACCTTCACATTCCCTTCGGCCGCATAGCGGAAGGCCGTCTCCCGGTTTTCGGTCGCCTCCGTTCGAACGTAGAGCGTGATGCGGCGGCCCTTCTCCGTCTGGTACATGAAGTGCGCCACCGGCCCGTTGTCGCCGGGGAGCAGCCGTCCGCCGACCAGGCTGTAGCCGATCGAATCGAGCTTCGGGGCGCGCACCTGGGCGCCCAGGCGCTTGGAGAGCCATGCCACGAGGTGCTGTTCCTGGTCAGCGCCCACCTCGACCGGGTGGCGCACCTCGGGCAGGTAGGTAACGTGCGCCATCGCGGCGCGCTTGACGAAGCCGGGCACTTCCGGCTGCAGCGCCACGCTCGAGCGGGAAGCGTGCAACTGCCAGCCGGCGAACGTACCGATGCAGATTCCCGCCGTCACCCAGCCGGCGGCCATCGCGACAGCGCGCCAACGCCGCGGACGGACGTGCAGCCGCGCCGGCACGGGCTCATCCATCACCGGGTCGTAGAGCTGGTGCAGCGCCTGCGAGAGCGCTTTCAATTCCGCGTCATCCTGTTCTGTGCTATTCATCGCTCACTTCACGATCTTCAACTGCTTGCCGCCGCCGGGCGGCAATCCCGAGAGCATCGCCCGCAGCTTCTCCCTGGCCCGCGCCAGGCGCGACATCACGGTGCCAATGGGTATCTCCAGCGCGCGCGCCGCTTCGTCATAACTCATGTCTTCGAGCGCCACCAGCAGCAGGACCTCGCGCTGGTCCGGCGGCAAACGCCGGATCGCCGCATCGAGGTCGCGCAGCATGAGCGTGTCGGTCTCGCGTGACGCCTGCGAGAGTTCCGGCATTTCGTCATCGAGCGGGGCGCTGGGCCTCGCCGCCCGGCGCTGATTGACGTATACGTTGTGCATAACCGTGAACAGCCACGCCCTGAGATCGGTGCCGCGCCGGTAAAGATGCAGCTTCGACCAGGCGCGCTCAAGGGTGTCCTGCACCAGGTCATCGGCCGCCGTGCGCTCTCCGGCGAGCGCCCGTGCATAACGCCGCAGGCGCGGGATCAGCTCGACGATGCTTTCGGCGTCGTTCATACGGACTAACAGCCTGCCTGCGGCGATATTCCATCGCCACTGGCGCTGACGCTCATTCGGGTTCGTCAGCCATGGCGGGCAGCGAACGCAGAAACGCGATCATCGCGGCGAGGTCCGCGGGCGTGAGCTCCGCGGTCGTGTTGCGGATGACTTCGCCCATGGTCTCCGCGGCCACGTCGCCATCGGGCGTGAGCCCGGTCTGAAGGAAACCCTTCAGATCGGCATCGCTCCATTTCTTGAGCTTGGCCGGGGTCAGGTTCGGGACACGGTCGCCTTCCGGGCCCTTCGCCGTACCCGCGAGCGCCCGGTCGCGCTTCGGTCCGCCAAGGAAGTTGCGCGCGGTGTGGCATTCGCCGCAATGCCCGAGCGCTTCGACAAGATAGGCGCCGCGCTGAAGCAGCGGCGTTCGCGCCTGATCGGCGGAATACGGCCCCGCCGAAAAGAACAACCACTTCCAGAAAGTGACGAGGAACCGCCAGCCGAACGGGAATCGAAGGTCGTGGGCCTGGCTGGGGCGCGCGCTCGGCGGCAGCGTGCGCAGATAGGCCCAGAGGTCGCGCAGGTCGGCGTCCGAGATGCGCGTGAACGATGGGTAGGGAAACGCCGGAAAATAGTGCTCGCCATCGGGCCGCATTCCGAGGCGCATCGCGCGCACGAAATCCGCCTCGCTCCAGCGGCCCAGGCCCGCGCCCGGGTGCGGCGTGATGTTCGGGCCGTAGAACGTTCCGAACGGGGTTTTCAGGGCACGGCCGCCCGCGTAGGGCACCGCATCCTTCTTCACCTCGGTATGGCAGCCCACGCAGCCCGCCGCCTTGCTGAGGTACGCCCCGCGTTTCGCATCACCCTGGGCGGCCGCGCCACCTTGCGCCGCCGCAAGCAGCAGCACGAGCGCGACACGCAGAAGTGCGGGCATCAGAGCACTCCCCGATGCGCGCACGTCCGGCTTACGTGCTATCGCTTGACGCGGAAGGCGTCGTGACAGCCGCCGCAGGCCTTGGCCACGGCTCCGAAATTGGCCTTCACGCCTGCCTCATCCTTGGCGCGCGCAGCCGCACCGAGTTTGACGGTAGCCTGTTCCAGTGCGTCGGCAGCCGCACGGAACTTGGCCGCGTCCGTATAGATCTCCGGCTTGGCGTCGCTCTTTTCACCCGAGGTACTCTGCTGGAAGCCGTCCCACGGCATGCGCGCAAGATTCTCGAGGAAGGTCGCGTTTACGGCGACCACATCGGCGTTATAGGGAGCCGCCCCCTTGATCATGGCGCCGATCGGGCCGAGGTACTTGCCCTGCAGCGTCATCGCCGCCTGGCGCTGCTTTACCAGAACATCGGGCTTCGCCTGTGCCATGGCACCCGTCGCGACTCCCATACCCAGCGCGATGGCTGCGCCAGTCGCCCAAAAGCTCTTTTTCATCCCGTTCTCCTAGAAGTTGGAAGTACCGACCTCAAGCATGCATCTGCTGCATTAGTGGGTAACAGCCCCTGGACGTGGATTATTCCAGCCGCCCCGCTCAGCGCAGGCCGGCGACATACTCGGAGACCGCCTGGATTTCGCGGTCGGTCATGCGCGCCGCGACGCCACGCATCATGCCGTTCGGGTCGTTGCTGCGCGCGCCGGCGCGGAAAGCCTTCAACTGCGCCTCGACATACTCGGCGAATTGACCGGACACGCGCGGATACTGCGCCGGAATGCCCGCGCCAGAGGGGCCGTGGCAGCCGGCGCAGGCCGCCACGCCGGTGGCGGCATTGCCGCCGCGGTAGAGCTTCTGGCCCAGGGCGGCGAGGTCTTTGTCCTTCGCCAGGGCCGGCTTGAGCTTCTGCGAGGCGTAGTAGGCGGCGACATTCTGCATGTCGGCGGCGGAAAGATTTGCCACCATGCCCGCCATTACGGCATTTTCGCGGACCGCTTTCTTGCCGTCCTGCGGCTTGAAATTGGCCAGTTGCTTGTGCAGGTACTCGTAGAACTGCCCCGCGAGTTTCGGGTTTGCGGCCATGGTGCTGTTGCCGTCGGCGGCATGGCATGCAGCGCAAGTCTGGGAGGCAATGCCCTGGCCCTTGGCAGCGTCGGGCTTGGCGGGGGCCTGGGCCGCAACCACTCCGGCGCACAACAGCGCGGCAGCGCTCGCGGCATAAGCCAACTGTCGAATCATGCGGCAGCTCCCCTGGGTAGTGCGGTGGAAAGCCGCGATTTTATTAGAAAATCCGCGCAGGAGGGAAAACAGGGCCCCTCCCCCGTTTGGGCATACCATCGGCCCCTTGTCCGCATTCCTGCAAGCGCGTTTCCTGACTTCGGCCGCGAAGCCGGCGGATTTCCCGCCCGAGGCAGGCCCGGAACTCGCCTTTGCGGGGCGCTCTAACGTCGGCAAATCGAGCGCCATCAACGCCCTTGCAGGCCGCAAACGGCTGGCCTTTTTCAGCCGGACGCCGGGCCGCACCCAGACGATCAACTTCTTCGACCTCGGCCAAGGTGGGCGGCTGGCGGACCTGCCTGGCTACGGTTACGCGACCGCTCCAAAATCGATGCGCGCCGGCTGGGATGCGCTGATCGGGGGCTACCTGACCGGAAGACAAAGCCTCGCGGCCGTGGTCCTGTTGATGGACGCGCGCCATCCGCTCACGGCAAACGATCGCCAGTTTCTCGAATGGCTGCGGCCGGTCGGGGCCGCGCGCCTGATGCTGCTGTCGAAATCCGACAAGCTGACCAAGCTCGAGCGGGCCAGAACGCTTGCCAGCACGCGCGCGGCGCTCGAAAAGTCGGCGATAGCATCCGAGATCATGCTGTTCTCCAGCAAGAGCGCCGAAGGCGTCGAGCAAGCGCGTGCGCTGCTGGAACGCTTGCTCCGGAAGCAGAAATAAAAAGCCCCCGGAAAAGGGGAACTAAACCGGGGGCGGAAAACGCCTCGGCTTGGGGCCGAGGCAACCCGCTCAGGGAGGAGAAGCGGGAGACGACTTGCATCGTCTGAAGGTAAGATTGCCGCCAGCGGAAAAAGTTCCGGTTCTGGCGCCTAAACGAAAACCTGCCTAATAATCAGATGAATATCTACGGATCGTTTCCTGCGATACGGATGCGGCGCATGCGCCGCGACGAGTTCTCGCGCCGCCTGATGCGCGAATCGATGCTTACCGCGAACGACCTGATATTCCCCGTATTCATCCAGGAGGGGAAAAACCGCACCGACAAAGTGGCTTCAATGCCGGGCGTGGATCGCCTGAGCGTCGACCGCCTGCTGCCGGTGGCCGAACGGTGCCTGAAGCTGCGCGTGCCCGTGATGGCGCTGTTTCCGGTGATCGATCAGAAGCTGAAAACACTGGACGGCCGCGAAGCTTTCAATCCGAAAGGTCTGATTCCGCGCGCGGTCGCGGCGCTGAAAAAGCGCTTTCCGGAACTTGGCATCATGACCGACGTCGCGCTGGACCCGTACACGTCCCACGGCCAGGATGGCGTTATCGACAAGAGCGGCTACATCATCAACGACGTCACGCTCGCAATCCTCGAGAAGCAGGCGCTGGCGCAGGCCGCGGCCGGCGTGGACATCGTCGCGCCTTCGGACATGATGGACGGCCGCATTGGCCGTATCCGGCAGGTGCTGGAGAAAGCGGGCCACGTCCACACGAAAATCATGGCGTACTCGGCGAAGTACGCGTCGGGTTTCTACGGCCCGTTTCGCGACGCTGTCGGTTCGGCGAAGAACCTCGGCAAAAGCGACAAGAAGACCTACCAGATGGATCCGGCGAATTCAGACGAAGCGCTCTGGGAAGTCGGTCTCGACCTCGCCGAAGGCGCCGACATGGTGATGGTGAAGCCGGGAATGCCTTACCTGGACGTCCTCAGGCGCGTGAAGGATGAGTTCAAGGCACCGACCTTCGTCTATCAGGTTTCGGGCGAGTATTCGATGCTGCGCGCGGCGATCGCAAATGGCTGGCTGCCCGAAGCCTGCATCATGGAATCGCTGACGGCCTTCAAGCGCGCCGGCGCGGATGGAATCCTCACCTATTTCGCGCTGGAGGCTGCGGCGCAACTGCGCCGCTAGCCGGACTCAGGCTGACGACGTGCCGGAATATCAGGGCACGCTTGCGAGGTCGAGGGTCCGCAGGAAACGTTCCGCGTTCTGGTAGCCGATCACGCGCAGGCCTTTGAGCTCCTCGCCCTGCGCGTCGAAGAAGATGATGCCCGGCGGGCCGAACAGGCGAAAGCGCTTGAGCAAGGCCTTGTGCTCGTCCGTGTTCGCGGTAACGTCGGCCTGCAACAGAAGCATGCCGGCCATCCGCGGTTTGACCCGCGCGTCGCTGAACGTGAGCGCCTCCATCTCCTTGCATGACACGCACCAGTCCGCGTAGAAATCGAGCATGACGGGCTTGCCGGGAGATTTCAGTTTCTGTTCGAGCTCGGCAAGCGAAGCAACGCGGACGAAATCGACCCCGCTGCCCGAAGGGCGCAACACCGGCCAGACAATCCACAACGCGACCGCGAGCAGCAGCACGCCGAAGACGTGCTTCACGCGCACCATCCACGGGCCGGATCTGGGCAGGAACGCGCCTTCAGAAACGCCGATCACCAGCAGCGGGATGCCCATGCCCAGGGCCATGGCAAACAGGGCCGAGCCGCCGAGCGCGACATCCCGGGTCTGGCTGATGTAGAGCAGCGCGCCGGCAAGCGGCGCCGCGACGCAGGGGCTGACGATGATCGCCGACAGCGCGCCCATCGCAGCCACCGAAGCGACGCGGCCGCCCTTCAGGCGCCCATGCGCGGCATGCAGCCGGTGATGCAGGAATCCCGGAAGCTGGAGTTCGTACAACCCGAACATCGAAAGTGCCAGCCCGACGAAGACCAGGGCGAACGCACCCAGCACCCACGCGTTTTGCAACGCCGCCGCGAGCAGCGTGCCGGACCATGCGGCGGCCACGCCCGCGACCGCATACGCGACCGCCATGCCCAGGACGTAGGCAGCGGACAGCAGCAAGGCACGCAGCTTCCCGAGGTCCCGGCCCTCGCCGGCGATGATCCCGGACAGGATCGGAATCATCGGCAGCACGCAGGGCGTGAACGCAAGCAGCAGCCCGAAACCGAGAAAACTCGCGAGCACCAGCAGCGGCCCGCCGGACTGGAACAGGCGCGCAACCTCGAAATCGCTGACCTGGATCGTGAAATCGCCAGCCGGCGGAGCGACCACCGGTGCCGCCGAGAACGAAGCGAGCTCGATCGTCGCCTTGCTGTCCATCGGCACGTAACACACCCCCACATCCGCGCAGCCCTGTGAAGTGACGGTGAGATGCAACGTGCCTTGCGCGTCCTCCACGGGCAGCCGGATCGTGATCTGCTTGCGGTAGGTCTCGACCTCGCCGAAGAATTCGTCCTTCTTGCGCACCCCGGCCGGAAACTGCGGAGCGCCCAGCTTGCCTTTGGACCCGGGATCCAACGCGAAACGGAAACGCTCCCGGTACATGTAGTAGCCGTCGGCGATGGCGAAGTTCACCTCCACGGTGGTCGCGTCAAGCGCGCGCAGCGACATGCGGAAGGCCTTTTCGGGCTCGAGCAGGTCGTCGATGCCCGCCGCCGACACGGCGGCAGAAGCGAAAAGACCCAGCAAAAGGAAAAGAAATCTACTCACGTTGAAATCTGGCTTCTGCCGCAACCCAGTCCAGGTACGCGGGAAGTCCGCGCTCGACTGGGACCGCGATGATTTCCGGAAGTTCATAGGGATGGCCGGCGCGGATCGCCGCCTCGAGAGCGGGGTAGGCCTCGGCCGTGGACTTGATCAGCATCGGATGCTCTTCATCGTGCCGCACGACGTGCTTCCATCGGTACACCGAACGGCAGGGCGCCAGGATATTGATGCATGCGGCGAGCCGGCTTTCGACCAGGGAATCCGCCAGCCGCTCCGCGGCTGCGCGATCCGGCAGGTTAGTGAATACCAACAGCGTGCTCATGCGCAAGTCCCTCGGGAACCGTCGGGTAGCGTAACCGTACACCCAGAACGCGCTTCAGGCGCCCGTTGTCCAGCCGCCGGGATTCGTTCATGAAGGTCATCAGCCCGGCCGGAATGCGCGCTGCTGCCTCGCTTCTCGGGATGCGCGGCGGGCGCGGCAATCCGGCCTTGTCTGCGACCAGGTCGAACCACTCGCCCATCTTGAGCTGCGTGTCGTCCGACGCGTTGTAGATGCCGGACGGAGCATCGCCGTCCAGCGCTCGCGCGCAGATCGCCGCGAGGTCCTCGGCATGGATGTGGTTCGTGTATACGTCGTCCTGCGTGCGCAGCGCCGGCGTTCCCGCGCGCAGCCGCTCCAGCGGTAGCCGGTCCGCCGCATAGATTCCCGGCACTCTCAGTACCACCAACACGACACCGCGCCGCATGCACCAAAGTGCAAGCTGCTCCTCGGCGTGAACACGTCGTTTCGCCCGCTCGCTCTGCGGATTGACGGCGCGCGTCTCGTCGACCAGCGCCCCGCCGCAATCGCCGTAGACGCCGCTGGTGCTGATATAGACGAAGCGGGTTGGTAGAATTCGCTTCCTCTCGAGCATCGCAAGCAGGTTCGCGGTGCGGCTGTCGCCCTCGCCCGCCTGCGGCGGCGGCGCGCAGTGCAGCACCGCTTCCGCGGGATCGAGCGAGGCCAGGCTCTCGAGCCGGTCGAGGTCCATGCCGTTCGAGCGTGAAGCCGGACGCAGGTCGAAGCGGGAAGCGAGCAGGGGTGCGGCGCGGCGCGCGATATCGCCATGGCCGACGATCAACAGGCGTTCCATCGGTTCAATTGTAGCCATATGCATACAGTCACTCTGCAGCCCAGCGGGCACCAGTTCCAGGTCGAAAACGGCGAAGCCGTGCTCGCGGCGGCGCTGCGGCAGGGATTCGTCCTGCCCTACGGCTGCAAGAACGGCGTTTGCGGCAGCTGCAAGGGCAGGATTCTTTCCGGTACCGTGGATTACGGCGTCTACCAGCAGAAGACGCTCACCGACGAGGAGAAAGCGCAGGGCAAGGCGCTTTTCTGCCAGGCAAAGCCGCTCTCGGACCTGGTGCTCGAGGCGCGCACCATCGGCGCAGCGAAGGATATCCAGGTCAAGAAGCTGCCCTGCCGGGTGCAGAAGCTCGAGCGGCTCTCGGAAGACGCGATGCTGCTGCAGCTCAAGTTGCCGGCGAACGAAAAGCTGGTATTTCTCGCCGGCCAGTACATCGAATTCCTGCTCAAGGATGGCGGCAGGCGCAGCTTTTCAATCGCCAACCCGCCGCACGACGCCGAGCTTATCGAGCTCCATGTACGGCACGTCGCCGGCGGCCAGTTCACCGATCATGTCTTCAACAAGATGAAGGAGCGCGACATCCTGCGCTGCGAAGGCCCGCTCGGCACCTTCTTCCTGCGCGAGGACTCCGACAAGCCGGTCGTATTCGTCGCCTCGGGTACGGGCTTCGCGCCGATCAAGGCGGTGATCGAGCATATGTTCCACCAGGGCATCGAGCGCCGCGCGACGCTCTACTGGGGCGGGCGCCGTCCGAAGGACCTGTATATGAACGCCCTTGCCGAAAAGTGGGCCGCCGAGCACGCCGGTTTCAAATACGTCCCGGTGATCTCCGACGCGGCACCGGAAGACCGCTGGGACGGCCGCACCGGTTTCGTCCACCGCGCCGCGATGCAGGATTTCCCGGATCTCTCCGGCCACCAGGTTTATGCCTGCGGCGTGCCGGTCATGGTGGATTCCGCGAAACGCGACTTCATCGGCCAATGCAGGCTGCCGGAGGAAGAGTTCTACGCCGACAGCTTCACGACCCAGGCCGACGTCGCGGCAGCCCCCTAGGCCGCGGCCTCCCCGAGGTAAGCCTCCCGTACCTTCGGATTCGCCAGCAGCGGCGCGGATTCACCCGCGAGGGTGATGTTGCCCGATTCCATGACGTAGCCGCGCGAGGCTACCTCCAGCGCGAGCCGCGCGTTCTGCTCCACGAGCAGGATCGTGACGCCTTCCCTGGCGATCCCGCGCACGATCTCGAAGATCTTGGCCACCAACCGCGGCGCGAGACCCATCGAGGGCTCATCCAGCAGCAGGAGCTTGGGGCGGGCCATGAGCGCGCGGCCGATGGCGAGCATCTGCTGTTCACCGCCCGACAGCGTGCCGGCGGTCTGCCCGCGCCTTTCCTTCAACCGGGGGAACGTCTCGTACCTGCGTTCCAGATCGCGCGCTATGTCGCCGTCATTGCGCGTGAATGCGCCCATGGCGAGGTTTTCCTCGACGGTGAGCTGCGCGAAGATGCCCCGACCTTCCGGGACCATGACCAGTCCCCTGCGCGGCAGCTCGTGGACCGGCATGCCGGCAATGTCGGCACCGGCGTAGCGCAGGTCGCCAGCGCGCGCCTGGAGCAGCCCGCAGATGGCGCGCAGCGTGGTGCTCTTGCCGGCACCGTTGGCGCCGATCAGGCATACGAGCTCGCCTTCGCGCACGTCGAGGTCGATGCCCTTCACCGCACGGATGCCCCCGTAGTTCACCTCGAGGCCCCTGACTTCAAGCAGCACTGTCGACTCCAAGATAGGCCTCTATGACCCGGGGATCGCCTTGTACTTCGGCGGGCGTTCCCTCCGCGATTTTCTCTCCGTAGTCCAACACCAGCACCCGGTCGCACACATTCATCACCAGGCGCATATCGTGCTCGATGAGCAGGATCGCGGTGCCGTCCTTGCGGATATCCTGCAGCAGCTTGCGCAGCGACAGCGTTTCGGATGCATTCATCCCGGCCGCCGGCTCGTCCAGCGCGAGCAATCTCGGCTCGGCAGCCAGGGCGCGCGCGATTTCCAGGCGCCGCTGGTCGCCGTAGGGCAAGCTGCCGGCGGCGTCGTTGGCACGATTGCGGATGCCGACATAGTCGAGAAGTTCCAGCGCGCGGTTTTGCGTATCCGACTCCTCCGCGCGGGTTCTCCGGTTGCGCAGAATTGCTCCCAGCACACCGGCGCCCATGCGCGCGTGGCGGCCGATCATCACATTCTCGAGCGCGGACAGGTTGGCGAAGAGCCGGATGTTCTGGAACGTACGCGCAATGCCCGCCCTTGCAATCTGGTCGGGCTTCAGATTGGTGATGTCTCTCGAATCCAGGGAGAAATTCCCGTCATCCGGCGAATAGATACCGGTAAGCAGGTTGAACAAGGTGGTCTTGCCCGCGCCGTTCGGTCCAATCAGGCCGTAGATCTCGCCCTGCGCGATGGCAAACGAAACGCCCGAGAGTGCCTGCACGCCGCCGAAGCGCTTGCCGACGCCGTTGGCTTCGAAGAGCTTCGTCACGCGGCGCGGTCCCCTTCAAGTTCGCGCTTGCGCACCGCCGAAGGCAGCAGTCCGGCCGGCCGGAACAGCATCACCAGCACCAGCGCCAGGCCGAATATCAGCATCCGGATCACTTCGGGTTCGATGAGCATCTTGCCGAACAGCGCCTGCTGCGCCGGCTCCACGGTCCAGCGCAGGATTTCGGGCACGAAAGCAAGCAGCACGGCGCCGAGAATCACGCCGGCAATGTTACCCATGCCTCCCAGAACGACCATCGATACCACCATCACGGATTCGACAAGCACGAAACTCTCCGGCGATATGAATCCCTGGATCGCGGAAAACATGCCCCCGGCGACCCCGCCAAAGCTCGCGCCCATGGCGAACGCCAGCAGCTTCATGCCGGTGGTATCGATGCCCATGGCGCGCGCCGCGACTTCATCCTCGCGAATCGCCTCCCAGGCGCGGCCGATGCGCGAATCCTGCAGCCGGACGTTGATCAGGATGATGGCGAGCATCAGGCCGAGCAGCAGGTAGTAGTACTTCATCGGCCCGCTCAGCACCACACCCAGCACGCTGTCACTGCGCGAAAAATCCACGCCGGCGATGCGCACCGGGTCGATCCCGGCCAGGCCCTGCGGGCCGCGCGTGATATTCACCGGCTGGGACAGGTTGTTGAGAAAAATCCGTACGATCTCGCCGAAGCCGAGCGTAACGATGGCAAGGTAGTCGCCGCGCAGCTTGAGTGTGGGCGCGCCGAGCATCACGCCGAACAGCGCCGCAACCATCGCACCGATCGGCAGGATCACCCAGAAAGGCAGATGCAGCCCGAAATGCGGGCTGGCAAGCAACGCATATACATAGGCGCCGACGGCGTAGAAAGCGATGTAGCCCAGGTCCAGCAATCCGGCGAAGCCGACCACGATATTCAGGCCGAGGGCGAGCAGCACGTATAGCAAGGCGATATTGGCAATGCGCACCCAGGCAGTGCCAGCCAGCGAAAGGGCAAAAGGCAGCAGCAGCAGGGCGACGGCGATCAGCGCCACGCCGGCCCAGAGATGACGGCGGGTCCTCTTCATGCCCGGTCGCCGACGCGTTCGCCCAGCAAGCCGGAAGGACGGAACACCAGCACAAGTATCAGCACCACGAAGGCGAACACATCCTGGTAGTTCGATCCGAACAGCACAAAATGCCCGCCGTCGGCGCAATTCGCTGCCGGACCGATCCCGTAGCGACAGAGGTCGGTCAGGTCACCGATGTAGCCCGCGCCGAGCGCTTCAACCACACCCAGCAGCAAGCCGCCCACCATCGCCCCCGGAATGTTGCCGATGCCGCCGAGTACCGCGGCCGCAAATGCTTTCAGCCCAAGACCGGCGCCCATGGTGTACTGCGCCACGCCATAGTAGGTACCGACCATCACGCCAGCGACCGCGCCCAGCGCGGCGCCGATGACGAAAGTGGCGGCAATCACCCGGTTCACGTCCACGCCCATCAAGCGCGCCACCTGCGGGTTCTGCGCTGTGGCGCGCATCGCCGTTCCCAGGCGCGTGCGGTAAACGAGCAGCGCGAGGCCCGCCATCATCGCGAAGCAAAGGCCGAGGATCACTAGCTGCACGCCCGTGATCGTCGCGCCGAGAAACGAGTAGGTGGTGAGCGGGATGATCTGCGGAAACGCCATCACGTTGCGGCTCCAGACCAGCATCGCAAGGTGCTGGAGGATGATGGAAACGCCGATCGCCGTGATCAGCGGCGCAAGGCGCGGCGCACTGCGCAGCGGCCGGTACGCCATCCGCTCCATCGCGTAACCGACCAGCATGCATACCGGGACCGCGCAGGCGGTGCCTATCAGCACCACCATCAGCGGAGGCATGCCCGCTGCCGCGAGCGTATTGATCACGGTAAAGGCGACCATGGCGCCGATCATCACCACCTCGCCGTGCGCGAAGTTGATCAGCTGGATGATGCCGTAGACCATCGTATAGCCCAGCGCCACGATGGCATAAACGGCCCCGAGCGTCAGGCCGTTCACCAGCTGCTGAACGAAGATGTCCACGCCCGACCGAGACTAGCAAAAAAAACGGCACCCGAAGGTGCCGTTTGTTCTGCCTGGGCAGGGAACTTACTTCTTCACTTCCGCCTTGGGGGCGTCTTTCGCCGGCTCTGCTGCCGGAGCGGCGGGTGCGGGAGCCGCGGCGGCCGGCGCGGGCGCCGACGCCTTGACGAAATCCTCGTACGACGACGTCTTGCCGCCCTTGACCACCGCGATGGGCGCGAGCTTGCCGTCCTTCATGGTGAAGATCGTCATCTCGGCGTCCTTGCGGTCGCCCTTTTCGTCGAAGCTGATCTGGCCGGTGGAACCCTTGAAATTGCTCTTGGCCAGTTCAGGCAGGTACTTCGCCGGGTCGGCCGAATTCGCCTTCTTCATCGCCTCGATCAGCAGGTTCGCGCCATCGTAAGTGAACGGCGCGTAGAGGATCGGGTCGACGTTGAATTTCTTCTTGTAGGCGTCGAGAAATTTCTTGTCGGCGGCAAGCGCCGGCAGGCCCGCCTGCGAGCACAGCAGGCCATCGGCCGCCGCGCCGGCGAGCTTGGTCATGTCGTCCGTACACGCGCCGTCGCCAAACGAGAACACGGCCTTGACGCCGAGTTCGCGCCCCTGCTTGAGCAGCGGCCCGCCGGTGGCGTCCATGCCGCCGTAGAACACCGCATCGGCGTTCTTGCCCTTGACCTTGGTGAGCACGGCCTTCCAGTCGGTGGTCTTGTCCGTGCCCTTCTCGCGCGGCAGTACCTTGATGTTGGCCGCCTTGAGGGTCTTTTCCACTTCGTTCGCGATGCCCTCGCCGTAGGCGGTGGCGTCGTCGATCACCGCAACCAGCTTCGGCTTCTTGGTTTCGGCAAGGTAGCTCGCGATCGCCGGGCCCTGCTGGTCATCGCGACCAACGGTGCGGAACACAACCTTGAAGCCCTGCTCGGTCAGCTTCGGGTTCGTCGCCGAGCCGGTAATCACGGGGATGCCGGCCTGGTTGTAGATCGCGGAGGCGGGAATCGTGGTGCCGGAATTCAGGTGGCCGACGATGCCGGCGACCTTGGCGTCCACCAGCTTTTGCGCGACGGTGGTGCCGACCTTCGGGTCCGCCTGGTCGTCTTCGGCAACCAGGACGAACTTCGCGTCCTTGCCGTCGATCTTGATCTTCGCCGCGTTCGCTTCCTCGACCGCAAGGCGCGCGCCGTTCTCGTTGTCCTTGCCCAGATGGGCGATGCCGCCCGTAAGCGGTCCGACATGGCCGATCTTGATCTCGATCGAGGGCGGCGGCGGGGGCGCTTCGGCAACCTTCTTGGCTTCAGGCTTCTTTTCCTCGCCGCAGCCGATCAGGCCGACAGAAACGGCGAGCAGGGTAAATGCAAGTTTCGAACTATTCATGGGTTCTCCCGGGAAAACAGGGGGCTAATGATACTGATCCCGCAGGAAATGAAAAGGGCCGGTTCCCCGGCCCCCGTACCAAATCGGATGCGCCGGCCTACTTGACCGACAGGATCCACTTCACGAGCGTCTTGACATCGGCATCCGGCACGGCGGCATTGGGCGGCATCGGCACCTGGCCCCACACGCCCTGGCCGCCCTTCTTCACCTTGTCGGCAAGTTTTGTCTCTGCGTCCTTCTGGCCGGTGTACTTCTTGGCCACTTCAGCGTAGCTCGGACCTATGGTCTTCGCCCCCTTCACCACGTGGCAGGTGGTGCACATGTGTTTTTTGGCCAGATCTTCGCTCGCCTGCGCCGGCAACGCTGCCGCCAGTGCAGCGGCGGCGGCCGAAAGAATCAATGATTTCATGGGGTTCTCGTCGGTTAGGGATATGTGGATGCTACCTCAGTGCGGCCTCTTTGCAAACGCCGTCCAACGCCTTCGCGCAACGGACTGCAACGAGACAAGTAACGCCGGGCCGCGCAGGTCGTTGACAGGGTCCGGACAGCGCTTGTCGGGCATCATGGCGCCGTGGGTCCACGCGACGTACGCTCATTCTGGTTCGGCATCGATCAGAAAGCCTGGTTCGAGAAGAACCCGGCATTCGACGCGGAGATCCGCGAACGCTTCCTGTCTCTCTACGAGCAAGGCGCGGGCGGTATGCTCGCCGACTGGCGGCAGACCGCCGCCGACTGCCTCGCTCTGGTGATCCTGCTCGACCAGTTCCCGCGCAACATGTTCCGCGGCAGTGCGAGGGCGTTCGCTGCGGATCCCCTCGCGCGCGACGCGACGCGCGTCATTCTGGACCGCGACTGGGACAAGGCCATGACGCCCAACGAGCGGATGTTTGCCTATCTGCCTCTCGAGCATTCCGAATCCCTGGCGGATCAGGAGCGCTGCCTCGTCCTGATGAAGGAAATCGCGGTCTTCCCGGAGACGGCCGACCTGCCGAAATGGGCCGAGGCGCACCTGGTCATCATCCGCCGCTTCGGCAGGTTTCCCCACCGCAATGCGGCCCTCGGCCGGGTCAGCACGCCCGAGGAAATCGAGTTTCTCAAGCAGCCCGGTTCAAGTTTCTGAGTCGGTGATCGCGCCCAGGCTGGCGGTCGAAACGAGCCGCATGTACTTGGCGAGGAGTCCTCTGGTGTAACGCGGCTTCGGCGCTTTCCATTTTTTCCGGCGCGCGGCAAGCTCCCTTGCGGAGACGTTCAGTTGCAGCAGGAGTTTTTTCGCGTCGATGGTGATCGAGTCGCCTTCCTTCACCAGTGCAATGGTGCCGCCGACGTAGGCTTCGGGCGCGACGTGCCCCACGACCATGCCCCAGGTTCCACCGGAGAAGCGCCCGTCGGTGAGCAGCCCCACCGAATCGCCCAGGCCCTGCCCGATTAGCGCCGACGTCGGCGCCAGCATTTCCTGCATGCCGGGCCCGCCTTTGGGGCCTTCATAACGGATCACGAGCACGTCTCCCGGCTTGATCTTTCGCGCGAGGATCGCCTTCATCACCGCCGGCTCCGAATCGAAGACGCGCGCCGGACCCGTGATCGAAATCTTCTTCAGGCCGGTGATTTTCGCCACGCAGCCTTCCGGCGCGAGGTTGCCCTTGAGGATCGCGAGGTGGCCCTGCTTGTAGATCGGATTCGACCAGGGCCGGATCACGTCCTGGTCCTTGCGCGGCCCGGCGGGAACGTCTTTCAGCATTTCCGCCATGGTGCGGCCGTGGATCGTCATGCAGTCGCCGTGCAGCACGCCGTTCTCGAGCAGGATCTTCAGCACCTGCGGCACGCCGCCGGCGCGATGGAAATCCACCGCCACGTATTTTCCCGACGGCTTGAGGTCGCAGAGCACCGGCACCTTGCGGCGCACGCGCTCGAAGTCGTCGATGGTCCATTTCACCCCGGCCGCCGACGCGATCGCCAGGAAATGCAGCACCGCGTTGGTCGAGCCGCCGGTGGCCATCACCAGCGCGATTGCGTTCTCGATGGACCTGCGCGTGATGATGTCGCGCGGTTTGAGGTTCTTCTTCACCGCCTCCACCAGCACCTTCGCGGATTCGGCCGCCGAATCGGCCTTCTCGCGGTCGGGCGAGGCCATCTGCGAGGAGCCGAGCAGGCTCATGCCAAGCGCTTCGAACGCGGAAGACATGGTGTTGGCCGTATACATGCCGCCGCAGGCGCCCACCGAGGGGCAGGCGTTCTTCTCGATGCCGAGGAAATCTTCCTGGCTCATCTTGCCGGCGCTGAAGGCGCCGACCGCCTCGAAGGCCGACACGATGGTCAGGTCCACGCCTTTCCACTTGCCCGGCTTGATGGTGCCGCCGTAGACGTAGATCGCCGGCACGTTCATGCGCGCGATCGCCATCATGCCGCCGGGCATGTTCTTGTCGCAGCCGCCCACGACGAGTGCGCCGTCCATGGCCTGGCCGTTGACCGAGGTTTCGATGGCATCCGCGATCACTTCGCGCGACACCAGCGAATATTTCATCGCCTCGGTGCCCATGCCGATGCCGTCGGTGACGGTCGGCACGCCGAACACCTGCGGCTTGGCGCCGGCCGCCTCCAGCGCGGCCATGGCGCTGTCCACCAGCGGCTGGATGCCGGCGTTGCAGGGGTTCATCGTCGAATGGCCGTTGGCCACGCCGACGATGGGCTTGTCGAAGTCGCCGTCGCCGAAGCCGACCGCGCGCAGCATGGCGCGGTTGGGCGAGCGGGCGGGGCCGGCGGTGATGAGTTTCGAGCGGCGGTTGGATGCTTCGGCCATGGGTGCTTCCTCCTGAGGGAGCGGCGAGTCTAAGCCCGTGGTTATATTGCGATCCAATACAATAGAGGTCGATTATTAATACTTGCAAGGTATGAATACCCCGGACCTGCGCCAGCTGCGCCACTTCGTCGCGGTCGCCGAACAGCTGCACTTCGGCCGCGCCGCGGCGGCGCTGCACATTTCGCAGCCGCCGCTGTCGCGCTCGATCCGCGACCTGGAGACGCGCATCGGCGCGACCCTGCTCGCGCGCACGCGCCGCCGCGTCGCGCTCACCCCCGAGGGCGCGCGCTTCCTGGAGGAAGCCAAGCGCATCCTGGCGCAGCTCGAGCGCGCGGTGCTGGAGGTCGGCAGCATGGCCACCGGCGACGGCGGGCGCCTGCGCCTCGGTTTCGTCTCGCTTGCCGACTACGGCGTGCTGCCCGGCCTGCTGAAAACCTACAAGGCGACGCGCCCGGGCGTGCAGCTCGCGCTGCGCGAAATGCTCTCGCCCGACCAGGCGGCGGCGCTGGCCGCGGGCGAGCTCGATTTCGGCCTGCTGCTGCCGCCCGTCGCGGGAACGGAGCTGGAACACCTGGTGGTGCAGCGCGAGCGTTTCGTCGCCGCGCTGCCTGCGCGCCACCGCCTGGCGCGCGAGCGCGGGCGGCTCGCGGTGCGCGACCTTGCGGCGGAAGCCTTCGTGATGGCGCCGCGCGCCATTGCGCCGGGACTGCATGACATCGTCGCCGCGCTCACCGCGCGCGCCGGCTTCGCGCCGCGCGTGGCGCAGGAAGCGATCCAGATGCAGACGGTGGTGAGCCTGGTCTCCAGCGGCCTCGGCGTCGCGCTGGTGCCGGCCTCGGTGGCCAACCTCGGACGGCGCGGCGTCGCCTACCGCGAGATCGCGGACGCGCATCCGCGCCTCGACCTGTGGCTGGCGTGGCGCAAGGGCGCGCTGGGCGCCGCCGCGCGCGAATTCGTCGTGCACGCGCGCAGGATTGCGCGTTAGTCTGCGGCTCGAGCCATGCTGACACACCCCCAATTCGACCCGGTGCTGTTTTCGGTCGGGCCACTCGCGGTGCGCTGGTACGGCCTCATGTACCTGCTCGCCTTCGCCTCCTTCTGGTGGCTCGGCACGCGCCGTATCGAGGCGGGCCGCGCGCCTGTCACGCGCGAACAGCTGGACGATCTCCTGTTCGGCGGCATCGTCGGCGTGATTCTCGGCGGCCGCCTGGGGTATGTGCTCTTCTACAAGCCAGACTACTACCTGTCGCATCCGCTGGAGATCCTTGCCATCTGGCAAGGCGGCATGTCGTTCCACGGCGGCTTTCTCGGCGTGCTCGCCGCCATGGCTTTCATCGCCCGGCGCCAGCGCGTCAACTGGTGGGACCTGATGGATTTCGTCGCGCCGCTCGTGCCGATAGGGCTCGCCGCGGGGCGTTTCGGCAACTTCATCAACGGCGAGCTCTGGGGCCGTGTCACCGATGTCTCGTGGGGAATGATATTTCGCGGCGCCGGTCCGCTGCCGCGCCATCCGTCGCAGCTTTACCAGATGGCGCTGGAGGGTTTCGCCCTGTTCGCGCTGCTGTGGTGGTTCTCGTCGCGCCCTCGCCCGCGCATGCAGGTCTCGGCGCTGTTCCTGGCCGGCTATGGCGCCTTGCGCTTCATCGGAGAGTTCGCGCGCGAACCCGACGCGTTTCTCGGCTTCCTCGCCCTCGGCCTGTCCATGGGCCAGTGGCTTTCGCTGCCGATGGTCGCGGCGGGGATCTTCCTCTGGATTCGATCGTCTCGGCGGTAATCCCGGTCTTCGGCCTGGTGCTGTGCGGCTGGGGGGCCGGCCGCATGCGCCTGGTCGGCGCCGAATCGAGCGATGCGCTCAACCAGTTCGTCTACTACTTCGCCCTGCCGGCCATGCTGTTTGCCGCCGTTGCGCGCGGCTCGCTCGCTCAGATCTTCAACCTGCCGTTCCTCGCCGGCGTCGTGATCGCCACGCTCGCCTGCGCAGCCGCGGGGTTCGCGCTTTCCGCCTGGATTTCGGGCGGCACGCCGCAGGAGCACAGCCTGCGCGCGCTGAACGCATCGTTCAGCAACACGGGCTACCTCGGCATTCCGCTGGTCACGGTCGCCTACGGCCCTGAAGCGGCGCTGCCCGCCGCGATGGCGACCGTCGCGACCAACGTGATGCTGTTTGCGACCGGCCTCACCCTGCTCGAATTGTTCGACCGCAAGCACGCCGCGCACGGCAAGGGAATTGCCCTGGCGTTGCTTGGAACGGTACGCAGCCCGCTGATCTGGCCCATCGCGCTGGCGATCGCGCTGGTGGCTGCGAACCTGGCGCTGCCTGGTCCCGTGATGCGCTTCGCGGACCTGCTTGCTGCCGCGGCAGGACCAGGCGCGTTGTTTGCGCTTGGGCTTTTCGTGTCACGGCAGTCGATGCGCGACGGCATGGCGGCAGCGTGGCCGGGTGTCGCACTCAAGCTGGTGCTGCACCCGCTCATTGCCGCCGCGGTCTTCTACGGCCTGCTGGCGGTGGACCCGCTCTGGGCCAAGATCGCCGTCGTGGGCGCGAGCCTGCCGCTTGGCGCCACCGCGTTCGTGCTGGCGCAGCGTTACAAGCTGCTCGAGGTGGAAACCTCTTGCAGCGCGGTACTCTCTACCGCGATTTCGATCGTCACGGTCTCCATCGTGATGTCGGCGCTGGCCGCATATTAGGCGAGGGCCTGCTCCAGAACGCGGGCGACATGCATGGCCTGTCGCCGTGCGCCATGCTCGATCTGGTGACGGCAGCTGGTGCCGTCGGCCACGATTAGCGTCCCGGCCGATGCCTTGCGCACTGCCGGCAAGAGGCTCGCTTCGCCCATCTTCATCGAAATGTCGTAGTGCTCGGCCTCGTAGCCGAAGCTGCCCGACAGGCCGCAGCATGAGGACTCAATCGTCCGGACATTCAGATCCGGCACGAGGCGCAGCACCTGCTCGACCGCGCCCATGACCGCGAATGCCTTCTGATGGCAGTGGCCGTGCAGCAATGCATCAGAGGCGACGGGTTTCAATTTCAGGTCGAGACGGCCGGCCGTCGCTTCATTCGCAAGGAATTCTTCGAAGAGGAAGGAATTCTTCGCCAGCGCCTCGGTGCCGGGTAGCAGGACGCCGTATTCGTCGCGCAAGGTAAACAGGCAGGAAGGCTCGAGGCCGATGATGGGGATGCCGTGCGCCAGCCACGGATTGAGCGCGTCCAGCACCCGCTTCGCTTCGGCCCGCGCTTCATCGATCAGGCCCGCGGAAAGGAAGGTACGTCCGCAGCAGAGCGGCCTGCTGCCTTCGACCGGATCTGCGGCGTGCACGCGATAGCCGGCGGCCTGCAGCACGCGGATCGCGGCACGCGCGTTTTCCGGCTCGAAATAGCGATTGAACGTATCGACCAGCAGCACCACTTCGCGCTCGCCTGTTTTCGGCCAGGCACGGTCGACGAACCGATCGCGTCGCCAGGCCGGCAATGCGCGTCTGGATGTAAATCCGGCGAATCCGCTGAATATCCGCATGCCGAGATTGGCAAGCGGGGCTACGGCCGCCGCGAGGCGCGCGTACCGCGGAAGATAGGCGACTGCCCGGTCGCGCAGCGTCAGGCCGTGATCCTTGCGGTAATGGGCGAGAAACTCGATTTTCATGCGCGCCATGTCGACGCCCGTCGGGCACTCGCGCTTGCATCCCTTGCACGACACGCAAAGATCGAGCGCGTCCTTCACCATTGCGTCGGCGTCCGGCCCCAGTTGCCCGGAAAGCGCGAGGCGGAAGGTATTCGCCCTGCCGCGAGTCAGGTGCTGTTCGTCCTGCGTGACCCGATACGAGGGGCACATGGTGCCGGCGTCGAACTTGCGGCAGTGGCCGTTGTTGTTGCACATCTCGACGGCCTTATCCAGGCCGCCCCATTCCGACCAGTCCAGCGCAGGCGGCGGCGGCTTGGTGTCGTAGCCCGGCTTGAAGCGGAAGAGCGATTTGTCGTCCATCTTCGAGGGCGCCACGATCTTGCCGGGATTCATGAGCCCGCGCGGGTCGAGCATCGACTTGATCTCTCCCAGGACCGGCGTAAGCCGCGGGCCGAAGAAGGGTGCAATCCACTCCGAGCGCACCAGGCCGTCGCCATGTTCGCCCGAGTACGCGCCCTTGTATTGCCTGACCATGGCGCAGGCTTCCTCGGCAATGGCACGCATCTTTTGCGCTCCATCGCGCCGCATGTCGAGCACCGGCCGCACATGCAAGGTACCGACCGAAGCGTGGGCGTACCATGTGCCGCGCGTGCCGTGCTTGTCGAATACCTGCGTCAATCTGTCGGTGTACTCGGCCAGATGCTCCAGCGGCACCGCGCAGTCCTCGATGAAAGACACGGGCTTGCCGTCGCCTTTCATGGACATCATGATGTTCAGCCCCGCCTTGCGCACTTCCCAGAGATCCTTCTGCTGCTTCGCATCGGTGATCTCGACCACGCTGCCGGGCAGGCGGAGGTCGGCCATCAATTCGACCAGTTCCCTCAGTTTTGCTTTCTGCAGGGAATGATCCTCCCCTGAAAATTCCACCAGGAGAATGGCGTCGGGGTCGCCCTTGATGAAGGCGTCCACGATCTTGCGGAACGCGGCGATGTCGCGCGCCAGGCCGATCATGGTCCGGTCCACCAGTTCGACCGCCGAAGGACCGAGCTTGACGATGTGCTGCGTCAAATCCATCGCGGTATAGAACTTCGGGAAGTGCACCACGCCCAGCACCCGGGCGGCGGGTAGCGGCGAGAGCTTGAGCAGCAACTGTTCGCTCCAGGCAAGCGTACCTTCGGAACCGACCAGCAGGTGGGCGGCGTTGGCGTGCGGCGGTCCGAGGTGATCCAGGTTGTAGCCGGCGACCTTCCTCAGCACCTTCGGGAAGCGGGCTTCGATTTCGTCTTTTTCCCTGGCGTGGAGCCTTTTCAGCCGGGCGATGAATTCGAGATATTCGGATGGTCCCGAAGGGCTTTCCATCGAGCCGAAGCGCCAGCGCTTTCCTTCTACGGTGAGCGCATCTATCGCGAGCACGTTGTGCACCATGTTGCCGTAGGCGATGGAGCGAGAACCGCAGGAGTTGTTTCCCGCCATGCCGCCGAGAGTCGCCTGGGCGCTGGTCGAGACATCGACCGGAAACCACAGTCCGAGCGGCCGCAATCTGGCATTCAGAGTGTCCAGCACGATTCCCGGTTGCACGAGTGCGGTGCGCGCCGCGGCGTCTGCGCTGACGAGCTGGTTCAGGTATTTCGTGTCATCGATGATGAGGGCCGCGCCTACGGCCTGGCCGCATTGCGAGGTTCCCGCGCCGCGCGGCAGCACCGGGACGCCGGCGTCCGCGGCGACCGCCAATGCCGCGCGCGCCGCCTCCGCGTTGCGCGGCACCACCACTCCGACCGGCTCCACCTGGTAGATGGAGGCGTCCGTCGAGTAGCGCCCGCGCGATGCGGCGTCGAACAGAACCTCGCCGTCGACTTCCTTGCGCAGGCGTTGCGCGAGGGACGAGTCGCCCGGCCGCGCCGCCACCACCCTGACCGGAAAAGTCGGTGCGTTCACGCCGCCTGGCGCGCCGTCAGGGCCTTCAACTCCGCCAGCACGCTGGACAGCTTGTGCGCGAGGTGATCCGAGAGCAGCGCCTTGATCCGCCGCACGTCCCTGGCGCTCAACGCCGCAAGGATTGCATCGTGCTCGCGCACTGCGGCGTCCCATCGCTCTTGCGACAGGTTCGCCATGTAGCGCGCGCGCCGCACATTGCCGTTCAGCTGGCGATAGATGTTGAACAACACCGCGTTGCCGGAGTACTTCACGATTTTCAGGTGGATCGCCTGGTTGAACTTGAAGTAGCCGGCCAGGTCGCCGCGCGCGTGGTAGGCCAGCATCTCGAAATGCAGCGCGCGGATCTCGTTGATCTGGGCCTCGGTCGCGCTGAGGCAGGCAAGTTCGCCGGCGAGCGCCTCGAGCGCCCCGGTTACCGCCAGGGATTCCGACAGCCGCACCGGATCCATCTGCGAAACAATGGCGCCGCGGTTGGGCAGCAACTCGACCAGACCTTCGGTCGCGAGTACCTTGAAGGCCTCGCGCAGCGGCGTGCGCGACAGGCCGAGCTGGCCTGTCAGCAGGCGCTCGTTCAATCGTACGCCCGGAGCCAGGCGCCCTTGCACTATGAGGTCCCGCAAACGGTCGGTCGCCTCCTCGTGGAGGGGGCGGCGGCTGATGGGGCTGACCTCTTGCATGGGGTCCATTTTGCATGCAGAATACAAAAATAAGATGTTTTGCGCAATACCTAGCCCTTATGCTGCGCAATAAAATTGGAATCGTATGCAAAATTTAGGAGACTGAGATGCCCCGAGCCGCCGGACGACACTTCCTCCAGATACCGGGCCCGACCAATGTCCCCGACCGGGTGCTGCGGGCCATCGATTTCCCCACCATGGACCACCGGGGGCCCGATTTCGGCCCTCTGGGCAAGGAGGTCCTCGCGGGCATGAAGCGCGTCTTCAAGACCTCCAGCCACGTCGTCATCTATCCCGCCTCGGGAACCGGTGCCTGGGAGGCCGCCTTGGTCAACGCACTTTCGCCCGGCGACCCGGTCCTGATGTACGAGACCGGCCATTTCGCGACGCTCTGGCAGAAGATGGCCAGGCGGCTGGGTCTCGAGCCCGAATTCATCGCCGGCGACTGGCGCAGCGGCGCCGACCCGCAGGCGATCGAATCCCGTTTGCGCGAGGACAAGGAACAGCGCATCAAGGCGGTGTGCGTGGTGCACAACGAAACCGCCACCGGCGTGGTCTCTCGCATCCCGGAAGTGCGCCGCGCGATCGATGCCGCGAAACACCCGGCGCTGCTGCTTGTCGACACCATTTCCTCGCTCGGCTCGATCGACTACCGCCACGACGAATGGGGCATCGACGTCACTGTCGGCGGTTCGCAGAAAGGGCTGATGCTGCCGCCCGGCCTCTCATTCAACGCCATTTCCGCCAAGGCGCTCGCGGCCTCGAAGACGGCAAAGTTGCCGCGCAGTTTCTGGGACTGGGGCGAGATGATTGCGAGCAACAAGGACGGCTACTTTCCCTACACGCCCGCGACCAACCTGCTCTACGGCCTGCGCGAGGCGCTGAAAATGCTGCTTGAAGAAGAAGGCCTGGAGAACGTCTTTGCGCGCCATCAGAGGCATGCGGAGGCGACGCGGCGCGCGGTGCGTGCCTGGGGGCTGGAGGTACTGGCGAAGAATCCCGCCGAATACTCGGGCTCGCTTACCGCAGTGCTGGTGCCGGCCGGCCACGACGCCGACAAGCTGAGGAAAGTGATCCTGGAGGCCTTCGACATGTCGCTGGGCACCGGCCTGGGCAAGCTCGCCGGCAAGGTGTTCCGTATCGGCCACCTGGGCGACTTCAATGACCTGACCCTGATGGGCACCCTCGCGGGATGTGAAATGGGATTGCAGCTCGCAGGAATTCCGGTAAAGAAGGAAGGCGTACAGGCCGCGATGGCCTATCTCGCCGAATGTCACGCCAAACCGGCGCGCGCCGCCGCCTGAACCGGTTGACCGCTAGCGCCCCTTGAACTGCGGCGCGCGCTTTTCGCGGACCGCGGCGAGACCTTCCTTGTAGTCGTCGCTGGCGTTGCAGGCCTCGATGATCGCCTGCAGTTCCTTCAGGTTGCGCTCCGCCGGATCCGTCAGCGCCGCGACGATGGCGCGCTTGGCGGCCGCCAGGGTGAGCGGCGCCGCATCGGCCATGGCGCCGCAATACTCGGCGAATTCCCTGTCCAGATCGACGTCGGCCGCTACGCGGCTCGCGATTCCGATCTTGTACGCCTTCTGTCCCGAGATCGCGCGCGCGGTAAAGATGAGGTCCGCCGCGTCGCCCGGACCGACGAGCGCCACCAGCCGCCGCATGCTGGTCCAGGAAATTCCCAGTCCAAAGCGCGCCGCGGGGTGCGACACCTGCGCGTTCTCGGCCACCATGCGCACGTCGCAGCACAGCGCGATCGTCAGGCCGATGCCCATGCAGGCGCCATGTATCTTCGCGAGCGTCGGCTTGCGCGCCGCGGCGAACGCCGAATAGACGGACTCCAGCGCGCCGCCGTAGCTGGAGGCGGCATAGTGCGAACCGCGGATCGAGGCGTATTCCGACAGGTCGGCCCCCGATACGAAGCTCTTGCCTTCCCCGGCGAGCGCGATCACGCGCACCGCGCGGTCGCGCTCGTGCTTCTCCACCGCGCCTGGCAAAGCGGTGAGCATCTCGTAGGTCACCGCATTGTGCTTGGCGGGATTGGAAAAAAGGATCCAGCCTGTCCGGTCCTCCCGGCGGACGATCAGTTCCGGCATGTTCGGCTCCCCATGAATTGCGCGGGGAAATTCGTCCCCGCGCCACGATGCTATTATCGGGCACGGGAAGATTCACCCATATCCTGAGGAGGATAAATGCTCAGATTGCTGCTTTGTGCCGCGCTTGCGGCTACCGGACTTACCGCGTATGCGCAGAATTGGCCGGTTAAGCCTGTCACGTTCCTGAATCCGTTCCCGGCAGGCGGCGGCACCGACACCTTCGCGCGGCCCATCGCGGCGCGCCTGTCCGAAACTCTCGGCCAGCAGGTCATCGTCGAAAACCAAGGCGGCGCCGGGGGAACGGTAGGTGCGACCAACGTGTCGAAGCGCGCCCCGGACGGCTACAACTGGTTTTTCGGAGCGGTGCACCACACCATTGCAGAGAGTCTTTACACGCGGCTTTCCTACAGCCTTGAGCGCGACTTCGAGCCGATCACCGTCGCGGCCTTCGTCCCCAACGTGGTCGTGGTGCATCCGAAGTACGCCGAACAGATCAAGACACTCAAGGACCTTATCGAGTACGCCAGAAAGAACCCGGGCAAGCTCAATTACGGATCCGCCGGCAACGGCACCACGCACCATCTTTCGGTAGAGCTGTTCAAGACCATGACCAAGACGTTCATCGTCCACATACCCTTCCAGGGCGCCGGCCCGCTGATCCCTGCGCTTCTTTCGGGGACCGTCGACCTGGCGTTCGATGGCATGGGAACCTCGTCGGTGCAGATCAAGGCGGGCAAACTCATCCCGCTGGCGATCACCAGCCCGGTGCGCAGCCCGGTGCTGCCAAATGTGCCGACCATGGGCGAAGCCGGTCTGTCGGGCTACGAGGTGCGCACCTGGTACGGCCTGTGGGCGATCAAGGGCACGCCGCAGCCGATCAAGGACCGGATGTGGAAGGAATTTGCCGCCGCGCTCGACACACCGCTCAACAAGAGGATCTGGGCCGAGCAGGGCGCCGACGCCGGCGGCATGTCGCAGGCGGACATGGCGAAACTTGTCCACAGCGAGATCGCGAAGTGGTCCAAGGTGGTCAAGGACGCCGGCGCCAAGATCGACAACTAGGTCAGAGGATTCCCTCGGAACGCAGTTGCGCGATCTGGGCGTCGCTCTTGCCGAGGAGCCCCCGCAACACCTCGTCGGTATGCTCACCCAGGAGCGGTGGGGGCAGGCGGTAGTCGAGCGGCGTTCCTGAAAATCGCATCGGGCTCGCGACCAGCGGCAGCTTGCCTGCCGCCGTGTGCTCCAGTTCGATCTTCACGCCGCGCGCCTTGACCTGCGGCTCCTCGAAGACCTGCGCGATGTTGTTGATCGGGCCGTTGGGCACGCCTGCGCTCTCCAGCAGCTCCAGCCACTCGGCAGTGGTCTTGCGTGCGAAGAATTCCTGGATCACGCGCGTCATCTCGACACGGTTCTCGACGCGCTTGCCGTTGGTGGCGAAACGCGGATCCTGCGCCAACTCCGGCCGGCCGGCCGCTTCGCAGAACTTGCGGAACAGGTTGTCGTTGCCGCAGGCGACGATCACTTCGCCGTCGCTCGTCTTGAACGGCTGGTAGGGCACGATATTGGGGTGCAGGTTGCCGATGCGACCGGGCGGCTTCCCGGTCGAAAAATAGTTGGTGTTCTGGTAGGCGAGCAGCGCGATCTGCGAATCGAGCAGCGCGAGGTCAAGGTGCTGCCCCTGGCCGGTTTGCGCCCGGTTTGCGAGCGCGGCGCAGATCGCGATCGAGGCGTACATGCCGGTGATGATGTCGGCAATCGGCACGCCCGCGCGCTGCGGACCGCCACCCGGCGCGCCATCGGGCTCGCCGGTCACGCTCATCATCCCGCCCATGCCCTGGATCATGAAATCGTAGCCCGGCCTCTCGCGATACGGGCCCGTCTGGCCGAAGCCGGTAACCGAGCAATAGACCAGGCGCGGATTCACGACCCTGAGATCGTCATAGCCAAGTCCGTAGCGCGCCAGATCGCCGTGTTTGTAGTTTTCGATCAGGACATCGCATTCGCGCGCCAGGGCCCGGACCAGCTCCTGGCCTTGCGGCTTCGCCACGTTCACCGTGATGGATTTCTTGCCGCGGTTCGCCGAGGTGAAATAGGCGGAATCCCTGGTCTCGCGGCCCTGCCCGTCCCTTACCCAGGGCGGCCCGAAGGCGCGCGAATCGTCGCCGACCTTTGGCCGTTCGACCTTGATGACTTCTGCGCCGAGGTCGGCCAGATTCTGCCCGGCCCACGGGCCGGCCAGGACACGCGAAAGATCGAGGACTCGAACATGCGACAACGGGCCTGCCATGAAACGCGCCTCCGTCGGGAAGAGCGGCAATCTACCAGAGGTTGACGAGCATGCGCAGCGCGAGCCCGAACAGCACCAGCGCGAAGAAAATGCGCAGGCGCCGCACCGGCAATCGGTGCGCGAGGCGCGCACCCAATGGCGCCAACGGCATGCTGGCGGCGACGATAAGGGCCAGTGCCGGAAGGTAGACATAGCCCAGGCAGCCTGCCGGCAGGCCTTCGACGCGCGCTCCGTTCAGCACGTACCCTGCCGTGCCTGCGACCGCAATCGGGAAGCCGTTTGCCGCGGCGGTGCCAATCGCGCGCTTCAGAGGTTGGTTGCACCAGGCAAGAAAGGGAATCGAAAGAAACGCGCCGCCCGCGGCCAGCACGCTGGACAAGCCGCCTATCCCGGCTCCGGCGCAGAACAACCCCGCCCGCCCCGGCAGCTGGCGCGAGGGCTTGGGCTTGACCTCAAAGAACATCTGCGTGGCGGCGTAGAACATGAACCCGGTATAGAGAATCGCCAGTGGGCGGGTGGGGACAAAACCGGCGGCAAGCGTCGCCGCGAGCGCGCCGGTGGCGATTCCCGGGGCCATGGCGCGCACCACCGTCCAATCCACCGCGTGGTGGCGATGATGCGCGCGCACGCTGGAAAGCGATGTAAACATGATCGTCGCCATCGATGTCGCGAGCGACAGGTGCATCATGTGCTCGGCGGGAAACCCCTTGGCCGTGAACACGAACACCAGCATCGGCACCATGACCATGCCGCCACCGATGCCGAGCAGGCCGGCGAGAAAACCGACTGCCGCCCCGATCGCAAGGTAGGCCCACCACCACTCCATCAGCGCGTTCCTGGCGGAAGCGCGAGCAGGTGCGCCGCAAGCTCGGCGAAGCCCGAGCCGGCGAGGCCGCGCGTGACGTACTTCGGCTCTGCGTCCAGCCCGCCCGCGAAGCGCGCAACATTCGCCACACCGACCGAATTGTCGAAGAAGGCGAACATCGGCGCGTCGTTCGGGGAATCCCCCACAAACGCGAACTCGCGCTGCAGCCGGTCCGGTGAAATCGCCAGCGCCTCTTCGAAAAGCGATCGGGTCATCGCCAGCTTGTCGTAGGCGCCGAACCAGCCGTTGACGTGGATCGAGCTTACCTTGGCGGTCAGGCCTTCGGCGCGCATCAACTCGGCGATGCGCGTGACGGCTTCCCGCGGCAGCGGCGGTACGTCCTCGCAGTAATCGATCGCCAGATCAGTCTCGCGATAGGCCTGGTCGGAGGCGATGGCGCAGCCGGGAACTTCCTTCAGGATTCGCGCACCGATAGCCGCGAGCCGCTTCCGGCTGAGCGCACGCACGCTGTCAGTGTCCTGGAACCTCTTCTGCAGCTTTCCATCGGCGAACCGGAAGTAGAAGGCGCCGTTTTCGCCGACCACCGCATCCACAGGCCACATGCGCGCGATGTGGTCGCACCAGCCCGCCGGACGGCCGGTAATCGGCACCACGATGCGGCCGGCGCGTTTCAGTGCCGCCAGCGCGCCGTAGGCATCGGCCGTCAGCCTGCCGTCGGTGGTGAGCGTGTCATCGATGTCAAACAGCAAGCCACGCAGGCGATCCGGCTCGCGCAATTCGGAAAGCGGCCTCATCGCCGCACGAGCACCTGCGCCACGCGTTCGCGCTGTGGGGGCGTCATGAGCAGCCCGGCCTTGCTGCGACGCCACAGCACGTCCTCCGCGGTCTGTGCCCATTCGTGCTCGACGAAATACCGGATCTCGCGCTCGCTGAGGCCCGCGCCGTAGTCTTCGCCGAGCTCACCGTCGCCGACCACGGCCTGCGAATGCGTGCCGTGGCGGCGGAAAATCCCGCGCAGTGTCGACTCCGCGATGTGCGGGTGGCTCGCGAAAAACGCATCGCGCGCTTCGACGCGCGCCACGCCGCCGAAGTCGCTGCCGGAAAGCGGCATGCGGCTGGTCCACGCCGGCTTGAGCCCGGGAAAATAGCGCGCGAGTTTGTCCATCGCCTGCTCGGCGAGCATCCGGTAAGTCGTGATCTTGCCCCCGAAGACGGACAGCACGGGTGCCGCCCCTGCCTCCTCGTCCACGCGCAGCGTGTAGTCGCGCGTCACCGCTGACGGATCGGCCGTGCCGTCATCGTAGAGCGGCCGCACGCCCGCGTATTTCCAGACCACGTCTTCCGGGCGCGCCGGGCGCGCCAGGTAGCGGTTCACCGCCCTGCACAGATAGGCGATCTCGTCCGGAGTCGCCTCCGGAGGAACGGTTTCGTCGTGCACCACCACGTCGGTGGTGCCGACCAGCGTATGAATCTCGCCGTACGGAATCATGAAAACCACGCGCCGGTCGTCGTTCTGCAGGATGAAGGCATGCTCGCCTTCGTACAGCTTGGGCAGCACGATGTGGCTGCCCTTCACCAGGCGCACTGCGTCGCGGGAAGGCTGCGCCAGGCGGCCGTTGAGCACGGACTTGACCCAGGGCCCGGCAGCGTTGACCACCGCCTTCGCGCTGGCCTGCTCGCCGTTTGAAAGGCGTGCCGTCCAGCCTCCACCCGTCCGCTTTGCCGACAGGCACTCCGTTCGCGTCAGGATACGGGCGCCGCGTTCGCGCGCGTCCATTGCGTTGGCGACCACCAGGCGCGCATCGTCCACGCGGCAGTCGGAATAGGCGAAGCCATGCCTGAGTTGCGGCTGGAGCCCGGAGTTGTACGGCGGGGCATCGAGGCGTACCGTTCTTGAGCCGGGCAGGCTCGCGCGCCGGGCGAGGTGATCGTAGAGAAACAGTCCCGCGCGGATCATCCAGCGCGGCCGCAATTCCGGCACGTGCGGCATGACGAAGCGCGCGGGCCAGACGAGGTGCGCGGCGACCTTCAGCAGGATTTCCCGCTCGGCGAGCGCTTCCGCGACCAGCCTGAATTCATAGAGCTCGAGGTAGCGCAGCCCGCCGTGGATCAACTTCGACGACCAGGATGAAGTCGCCGACGCGAGGTCGTCCTTTTCCACCAGCAATACGGACAGGCCGCGCCCGGCAGCGTCGCGCGCGATGCCGGCGCCATTGACGCCGCCACCCACGACCAGCAGGTCGTAACTATTCTCCAAGGGGAAGGCGCGCTCGCGGGCTCGGATTCAAGGCGCAAAATTATACGGTGCGCGCGAGAGTGGCTTCGAACGCCACGCCCCCTCCGCCCGGAAGATTCTCCGCGCGCAGAGTACCGCCGTGAAATTCCGCGATCAGGCGCGCGATGTACAGGCCGAGACCGAGATGCGGCACGCCGCTGGTTCGCCCCCCGCGCGACGAAACCATCGAGTCAAACAGGGATTCCCGGATGGCGTCGGGAAGCGGCGGCCCCTGATTCTCGACTCTAAGAAGGACTTTTCCTTCCTCTGCATTCAGGGAGATCCCGATTGGCGCGCCGGCAGGCGCGAAATCCACCGCGTTTTCCACGAGCTTGTCGAGCATCTGCGCCAGCAAGTCCGGCGCGCCCAGCAACGGTACCGGCTCGGCCGGCACGGACATCTCCAGAATGCGCGACGCATAGGCAAGGCGATATCCCTCGACGCAACCGCGCACCACCGCGGCGGCATCGAAGCGCTCGCGCGTCGCCGTGGACAGACCCTGTTCGAGGCGGCTGGCCTCGCTCATGCGCGAAAGAATGGCGCTGAGACGCGCCAATCCTTCCTCGGCGCGCGCAAGGTAGGTCCGCGTCTCCTCCGGCGTGCGCGCCGCATGCAGGTTCTCCAGCGACGAGCGCACCACTGCGACCGGTGTCCTCAATTCGTGGGAAAGCCGGCCCGCCAGGGCTTCCAGGTACGTGTTGTAGCGCGCCAGGCGCCCGAGCACCGTGGTGAAGCTGCGGGAAAGGTCGCCGATTTCGTCGGCGGCATCGGAAGCCGTTGTGAGGCGCGTAACGCGTCCGTGCGCGTCGATCGCGGTTTCCGCCTCGTCGCTCAGGCGCCGGATGCGATTTGAGATCCGCGTCGCGAACCACAGCAGCACCGCTGCCACGAGCGCAAATGCCACCAGTGTCGCAGCCAGCAGGCGCTCCAGCGCCAGGCTGCGAAGCGAGGCGATCCGGTTGGTCGTCTCTTCGACCACCACCGCACCCTGTACCTCGTCCCCCACCCATATCGGATGCGCGGCCGACACGACGACGGCGCGACCGTCGCGCGTATTGCGCCTGCGCGCGCTTGCCGCGCCCTGCAACGCGGCGGCGACTTCGCGGCCGGCGGCGATCGCGTCCTCGGCGATCGCCTCGTCGAACTCCTCGGTAGGCGATGCGAGCAGCCAGCCCAAGGCGCGTTGCGCGAGGCCCGGCCCGGGCAGATCCGCGCGCTTCAGGCTGCCCGCCAGTGCCAGCACGCGATATTCGCGGCTGACCACCCAGATGCGGGAACTCGCGCGCTCCAGACCCTTGAGGATGGCGGCAATCTCGCCGTCGGCGGCGCCGCTTCGTGCGCTCGCCTCATTCTCGATGACCCCGCCAGTCAGGCGCCTCAGCTCCCGCTCCGCCTCCTCCCGCAATTCCGATTCGCCGCGCGCCCGGTAGGCAAGCAGCCTGGGCCGTTCATGCAGCGCCGTGGCCACCGCGCGCGCGGTGGCCGCGAGCGCCTCTTCCTGCGCCGCAAGGAGAAATCGCTCCATCTCGCGTACATAGAGCCAGCCCGCCCAGGGCAGCACCAGCAGCACCAGCGCGACCAGCGCCAGCTTGGCGCGCAGCGGGAAACGTTTCATGGCGGAGCGAGGAGGGAAGACAGGGCCCCTCCCCCGCCTTAGGTCTTCCAGCGGTAACCGAGGCCATGGGCGGTCTCGATTCCGTCGAAGGCGGGATCGGCGGCGAGGAATTTGGCGCGCACGCGCTTGACGTGCGACGTGACGGTGGCGTCGTCCACCACCAGCTCGGCGTCGCGCATCAGCTGGTCGCGGTTCTTGACGTGGCCGGGATGGCGCGCGAGCGAATGCACGATCCAGAATTCGGTCAGCGTGAGTTCCACGCGCGCGCCCTTCCACTGCGCGCTGAAGCGCTTGAGGTCGAGCTCCAGCTCGCCGCGCAGGATCCGCTCCTCCACCGGCCTGGCCTCGGCGAGCGCGTCCACGCGGCGGAACAGCGCGCCGATGCGCGCCATGAGGTGCGGAAGGCTCACGCCCTTGGTGAGATAGTCGTCCGCGCCGAGGCGCAGCCCGGATACCACGTCGAAATCGGAATCACGCGCGGTAAGGAAGACGATCGGCAGCTGCGGCGACAACGCGCGCAGGTCACGACACAGCGCGAAGCCGCCTTCGTCCTCGTCGCCCAGCCCGATATCGATGACCGCCAGGTCGGGCAAACGGCCGCGCAAGGCCTCCATCGCTTCGCGCCGGGCGGCGTAGGCGGAGACGTCGTAGCCGTGGCGCTTGAGCGCCTCGGCGTAGTTCGCGCGAATGGCTGCGTCATCCTCGACGATCGCGATGCGGCGGGCCATGCGCCGACTATACCGGAAGCCGCGCTGCCATCCTTTCGCCACAATTCATCCGCGCCCTGCCAGAAATCCGGCCCGTAGCGCGCACTTCTCCCCCATTGAATGGCGCTGACCAACAAGGGAGACTGAAGATGACCAGATCTACATCGTTCGCCGCGGAACTCGCCGCCCAGATCGTGCTGGCGGCCGGGATCGGACTGTCCGTCAGCATCGTGCTGGCGGGCGTCGCGATGCTGCTCGCGGCATGAACTACGGCGACGTTGCACTGGGAGTGGAATGCGCCCTGCCGGCGTCCGTCCGCGCGCTCCGGCGCGAAAGCCGCGTGCAGCGTCTGGTCACCTGGCTGATTGCGGCGTTGAAGAACCGCGCCTGAAGAACCGCGGCGGCGGGCGCGCCGGGCCCGGAAAGGAGGGTCGGGACACGGCACCGGCGACGCCCGCCGGCTTCGGCAAGGACCGCAGCTCGAGGAGAGATGAAAATGCAACGCACGCTATTGTGGAAAATCGCCCTGGTCGGAATCGTCGCGCTGCTGCTGCAGATTCCCGTGGAAATGATTCGCGGCCTCGTCGCCGAGCGCAAGCAGGCGCGCGACGGCGTCATCGCCGAGATTGCGCGGGGTTCCAGCGACGCGCAGCGGGTCGTCGGTCCGGTGCTCTACGTTCCTTGGACCCGGCGCAGCCTGGATTCCACCACCACCACGGACGATGGCGGACACAGCCGGACCGTCCGGAAGGAAAAGGTCGAGCACGGCCACATCGCGTTGCTGCCGGCGACACTTTCCATCGAGGGGAGCATCGACCTGCAGCAGAAGCACCGTGGCATCTACAGGGCGCAGGTCTACACCCTGAACTCGACTTTGCGGGGCAGCTTTGTCCTGCCACCGGATCTCGGCATGCCGGAAGGACCCGGCACCCTGGTATGGGGACGCGCGTTGCTGGTGCTGGGCATACAGGATCCCCGCGGCATTCGCGATGGCGTGAAAGTCGAATGGGACGGCGCGCAGCCCGCGCTGTATCCCGGTGGTATCGACGCGGCGGGCGCGCCCAACGGCATCCATGCGGACCTGGGCGTATTGCCGTCCAGCAAGACGCCAACGACGCGCGAATTCCGCGTCGCCCTGTCGCTCCTGGGAACCGAACGGCTCGACATCGTTCCCGTGGGAGCGGCCACGACCGTTGCGCTCGCTTCGACCTGGCCGCATCCGAGCTTCACCGGCCGGATACTCCCGGACGCCGGCACGAGGATCTCCCGCGAGGGCTTTGCCGCCCAGTGGCGCACCTCGTATTTCGCCACCAATCTCGCGCAGCTGCATCAGCGTTGCGTGCAGTCGCGCCAGTGCGATGCATTCAATCAGCACAGCCTGACGGTCTCGTTCGTGCAGCCGGTGGACCTCTACCAGACCGTGGAGCGATCCGTGAAATACGGTTTCCTTTTCATCGGCCTGACATTCGCCGCTTTCTTCCTGTTCGAGGTGCTCAAACGGCTGGCGATCCATCCCGTCCAGTACGCACTTGTCGGCCTCGCTCTGGCGATCTTCTTCCTGCTGCTGATTTCGCTGTCCGAACATCTGGGCTTCGCGGGCGCGTACGCGATTGCGTCGGGCAGCTGTGTCGCGCTGAACGGCTATTACGTCGCATACGTGCTGCACAGTTGGCGCCGAGGGGTCGCTTTCGGGCTGGCGCTGGGCGCTCTCTACGCCCTGCTGTACGTCCTGCTGCGCGTCGAGGATCACGCGCTGCTGGCAGGTTCGCTGCTTGTCTTCGCCTGTGTCGCCTCCGCGATGATCGCGACGCGGAGGGTGGACTGGTATGCGGTCGCTGCGATGCCGCCGCTCGCTGAGGACCCGGCGGCCCGCAAACCTGCCTAGAATGCGGAGCATGAGCGCCCCTCTGAGCCTGGTCGTCGGCAACAAGAATTATTCTTCCTGGTCGATGCGTCCCTGGGTACTGCTGCGCGGCCTGGGGATTGCATTCAGCGAGCGGCTGCTCAAGTTCCACTCACAGGAATGGAGCGACCACATCGGCCGGCTCTCGCCTTCGGGCATGGTGCCGGTCCTCTGGGAAGGCGAGCCCGGCAGCGGCTTTGCCACCTGGGACACGCTTGCGATCGCCGAGCGCGTGCATGAACTTTTCCCCGATCTCGCCGTCTGGCCCCGCGATCCGCAGGCGCGTGCCAGGGCGCGTTCGCTGTGCGCGGAGTTTCACTCCGGCTTCCGCGCGTTTCGCGGCGCGATGCCGATGAACATCCGCAGCCGCTATCCCGGCAAGGGCATGAACCCGGATGTCGCAAAGGAGATCGCGCGCATTCAGACGCTCTGGACCGAAGCGCGAAAGACTTTCGGCGGGAAAGGTTCCTTCCTGTTCGGCGCTTTCGGCGCCGCGGATGCCTTTTATGCGCCGGTGGCGACGCGCTTCGTGACCTACGGGGTGGAGCTGAAAGGCGCGGCCCGCGATTACCAGCAGGCGCTGCTCGATTCTCCGGGCGTGAAAGCGTGGAGCGCGGATGCCGTCAAGGAAGCCGAATTCGTCGCCGAAGACGAGCCCTACGCGACTACCCCGCGCTAGCAGGCCATGGCAGGATTCATCGAAAAGCATTCCGTCTGGAACGACGAGCAGCACGGGCTTGCCGCGGATCTTCCCGGCCAGATCCGCGGCGCCAACCTGCGGCTGATCCGCCTGGCCTGGGCTGATCCGCACGGCGCTTCCCGCGCCAAGGCGGTCAGTGTGCCGGTTTTCCTCGATGCGCTGAAAAACGGCTACAACATCAATGTCGCCACTTCCACGCTCGACTCGGCGGGGGGGCGGGTATTCGCCTCCTTCACGCCGGGGGGCGGCATGGGCCTGGAGGAAATGACGGGCTCGCCCAACCTCTGCATCGTGCCGGAACCTTCGACATTTCGCGTGCTGCCCTGGGCGCCCGGCGTGGGCTGGATCCTGTGCGATGAATACTTCAATACCGGCGTGCCTTTCCACTTCTCTCCGCGTCAACTGCTGAAGAGGCTGCTGCGCGATCTGCGCGGCAAGGGACACGGCCTGCGCATCGGACTGGAGGTCGAGTGGTACCTGGCACGCGTGGCGGAGGAATCCCTGAGCCACGAGCACGTCGGCATCCCCGGCGTGCGCGGCCGGCCGATCCATACCAGCCCCGCGGAGCCGGGGTATTCGTACCACTCGGAAACCAACCTGGATCTGATGCAGCCGGTGCTGGGCGCGCTCGCCGAAACCTACGAAGCGCTCGGCCTGCCGTTGCGCTCCGTCGAGAACGAGTGGGGCCCCGGCCAGGTGGAGTGCACGTTCTCCGCGCAGGAGGCGTTGCGCGCCGCCGACGACATGCTGCTTTTCAGGACCGCAACGCGGCAGGTCTGCCGGCGGCTGGGCCACTTTGCGACTTTCATGGCGCGGCCGGCGCTAAAGGGCTACTACGCGAGCGGCTGGCACCTGCACCAGTCGCTCGTCGATGCGAAGACCGGCGAAAACCGCTTCATGCCGGCTTCCGGAGCGGAGCCCCTGTCGAAGACCGGCCGCAGCTACCTCGGCGGCCTGCTTGCGAACGCGGTTCCGGCAACCGTGTTCGCCACGCCGACAGTCAACGGCTATCGGCGCTTCAAGCCCAATTCGCTGGCACCCGACCGCGCGGGCTGGGCCTACGACCATCGCGGCACCATGGTGCGGGTCCTCGGCGGGGTGGACGACCCCGCCACGCGCCTCGAGAACCGGATCGGCGAGCCGGCGGCGAATCCGTACCTGTTCATCGCCTCGCAGATCGTGTCCGGCCTTGATGGCATCGAGCGCAGCCTGGATCCCGGGCCGCAGGACGAGGACGCCTACGCCGCGAAGCGTACGATGCTGCCGAAGACACTTGGCGAGGCGCTGGATGCGCTGGACGAGAACGCGCTGTTTCGCCGCCAGCTGGGAGAGGTGTTCGTTGACTACTACGTGAAACTCAAGCGCAACGAGGCCGGGCGGTTCGCGAAATTCCTCAAGCAGCAGGGCCTCAAGGACCAGCCGGACGAACCCACGGCCTGGGAACAGAATGAATATTTCGATTTCTTCTAGGCCGCTGCACGACTGGGACGCGCTGGTGCGGCCCGATCGCGCGCACCGCATCCTTTACACCGATCCGGCGGTGTTCCAGGAAGAGATGACCAAGGTCTTCGGCGCGGTGTGGGTCTACCTCGGGCACGAGAGCCAGATCCCGAAGAACGACGACTTCCTGACCACCAGGCTCGGCCTGCGTCCGGTGATCCTGCTGCGCGACAGCGCGGGCAAGCTGCGCGCCCTCTATAACCGCTGCACGCACCGCGGCTCGACGGTATGCCGCGCGGCGAGCGGTTCGGCCAAGGCCTTCCAGTGCCCGTACCACGGCTGGACCTTCCTCAACAGCGGCAAGCTTGCCGGCGTGCCCTGGCCGGACGGCTACGCCTGCGACTTCAAGGACGACAAATTCAACCTTGCGCAGGTCCAGCGCGTCGAGAGCTACCGCGGTTTCATCTTCGGCACCCTGAACCCGGAGATGCCGGCGCTGAAGGATTATCTCGGCGAAGCGGCGCGCCCGCTCGACGATTGGATCGACCGCAACCCGGGCGGCCGCATTGCCGTTTGCGGCGCCAACCGCCTCAAGTACAAGGGCAATTGGAAGCTCGCCTACGACAATTCCTGCGACGGTTACCACGTGGTGTTCTCGCACCGTTCGCTGCTGGAAATGGAAAACCGGCACGAGAAGGACCCGAACAAGGGCATGTCGTACTACAAGTCCAAGCCGGACGAAGCGCCGATGTACTGCCGCTGCTACGGCCGCGGCCACCACCTGAAGGACAAGCGGCCCAACGTCGAGAAACGCCCGGGCGCGCTGTGGGAGATCGAGGGCGCGCACCCCGGCAAGGAACGCTACGAGGCGAAGCTGCGCGCCCGTTTTGGCAAGGATGCCGACCGCTGGCTGGATCTCGCTTCCTCGGAGCCGATCAACCTGACCATCTTTCCCAACCTGCTGATCCTGGGCAACCACATCCAGGTGCTCGAGCCCGTTTCGGTCGACGAGACCGACACGGTCTGGTACGGCACCGCGATCGTCGACGGCCCGGACATGCCAGCAGGTGTTGCCGATGACGTCAACGCGCTGCGCCTGCGTACGCAGGAAGGCTTCCCGAGCTTCGGCGAAGTGGACGACCTGACGAACTTCGAAGAGATCCAGAAAGGCCTCGCGGCACAGGAGGACGAATGGGTCTACATGCACCGCGGCATGGACATCCCGGGGCGCATCACCACCGACGAGCGCGGCATCGTCACGGGGCCGGCGACCGATGAAGTGTTCATGCGGCTCTACATTCATCACTGGAAGGAGCTGATGAAAGCGAACCCGGCGCTTTCGGTGAAGCGCGCACCGTGAACCAGGAAAGCTACGTCGACGAGGCGTTCTACCGCGAACTTGCAGCCGGGTTCACCGGCTGGCAGCGCGAAGACCGGCGCATCGGCGACCCGGCGCTGCTGGAAAGCTGCCGCAGCATGCTTCACCTCGAAGCGAGGTTGCTGGACGAAGGCCGCTTCGAGGACTGGCTCGCGCTATTCGCCGACGAATGCCTGTTCTGGGTGCCGGGCTCGCCCGGCGGCGACCCGCAGCGCGAGATCGCGGTGGCCTTCGATGACCGGCGGCAGCTGGAAGGCCGGATCTACCGCCTGCGCACCGGCCATGCCTGGTCGCAGGTACCGCAGTCGCGCACCAGCCGCATCGTCGCCAACGTGGAGGCATTCCGCGGCGCCAGCGACGCGGTCTGCATGGTCCGCTCGAGCTTCCTGATCACGGAATTCCGCGGCGGCGAAACGCGCATGTTCGCCGGCTGGAACGCGCATCGCCTGGCACGCGCGGGCAGCGGCTGGAGGATCCTCGTCAAGCAGGTCAACCTGATCGACTGCGACCAGAACCTGCGCAACCCCAGCCTGCTACTCTAGTCTATTTCTTCCGCAGCTTGCGGATCGCGGCCAGCTGCGCAGCGAGCATGGAAAGCTCGCCTTCGACAGTCGCGATTTCCTGCTTGTCCGTGGCGCTCTTGCGCGCTTCTTCGGCCTTCCTGAGTGCTTCGTTCGCTTTTGCCTCGTCGAGATCGGCACCCCGGATCGCGGTATCCGCGAGCACGGTGATGACCTTGGGCTGCACCTCGAGAATGCCGCCGGCGACGAATACCAGTTCCTCTTCGCCGCCGGGCTTCTGTATGCGCACTGCGCCGGCCTTGATGCGCGTGATCAGCGGCGTATGGCGCGGGTAGATGCCGAGCTCACCCGACTCGCCGGGCAGCACGACGAACTCCGCCTCCCCCGAAAAGATGGAGGATTCGGCGCTGACGACGTCAACGTGGATGGTGCTGGCGGCCATGAGGCATCTACCTATTGAAGCGTTTTCGCCTTCTCGAAGGCTTCCTCGATCGCACCGACCATGTAAAACGCCTGCTCCGGCAGTGCGTCGCATTCCCCGCTCAGGATCATCTTGAAGCCCTTGATGGTGTCCTTGAGCGAAACGTACTTGCCCGGCGTGCCCGTGAAGTTCTGCGCCACCGTGAACGGCTGCGACAGGAAGCGCTGGATCTTGCGCGCGCGGGACACCGCCAGCTTGTCCTCGGGCGCGAGTTCGTCCATGCCGAGAATCGCGATGATGTCGCGCAACTCCTTGTAGCGTTGCAGGGTAGCCTGGACCGAGCGCGTGGTGTTGTAGTGGTCTTCGCCGATGGTGTTCGGGTCGACCTGGCGCGACGTGGAGTCCAGCGGATCCACTGCCGGGTAGATCCCCAGCGACGCGATATCGCGCGACAGCACGAGTGTCGCGTCGAGGTGGCCGAAGGTCGTGGCCGGTGACGGGTCGGTCAGGTCGTCCGCCGGCACATACACCGCCTGGATCGAGGTAATCGAGCCCGTCTTGGTGGACGTGATGCGCTCCTGCAGGCGGCCCATTTCCTCGGCCAGCGTCGGCTGGTAGCCCACGGCCGACGGCATGCGGCCGAGCAGCGCCGAGACCTCGGTACCCGCCAGCGTGAAGCGGTAGATGTTGTCGACGAAGAACAGAATGTCCTTGCCCTCGTCGCGAAAGCTCTCGGCCATCGTCAGGCCGGTGAGCGCCACGCGCAGGCGGTTGCCGGGCGGCTCGTTCATCTGGCCGAACACCATCGCCACTTTCGATTCGGGCAGGTTGTCCGGCTTCACCACTTCCGCCTCGATCATCTCGTGATAGAAGTCGTTGCCCTCCCGTGTGCGTTCTCCCACGCCCGCGAACACCGACAGGCCCGAGTGCTGGGTGGCGATGTTGTTGATGAGTTCCAGCATGTTCACGGTCTTGCCGACGCCGGCGCCGCCGAACAGGCCGATTTTCCCGCCCTTGGCAAAGGGACAGATCAGGTCGATCACCTTGATGCCGGTCTCGAGCAACTCCACCGAAGGCGACAGCTCGTCGAACTTGGGCGCGGCCTGGTGGATGGAGCGCAGCTTGTCGGACTTGATCGGGCCGACTTCGTCGATCGGGCGGCCGAGCACGTCCATGATGCGGCCGAGCGTGCCCACGCCCACCGGCACCGAAATAGGGGCGCCGGTGTTGGTCACCTTCATGCCGCGGCGCAGGCCGTCGGAGGAACCGAGCGCGATGCAGCGCACCACGCCGTCGCCGAGTTGCTGCTCAACTTCGAAGATCAGGCCCTTTTCCGCCAATCCGCCTTCGGCGGAATCGACGAGCTTGAGCGCATCGTAGACCTTCGGCATCGATTCACGGGCAAATTCGATGTCGGTAACTGCGCCGACGCACTGGACGATGGTTCCTTGAGCTTGTGCCATGGTGATTTCCTAAAAATGAATTCGCTCTAAACGGCTGCAGCGCCGGCGACGATTTCGGAGAGTTCCTTGGTAATGCCGGCCTGGCGGTTCTTGTTGTAGATCAGCGTCAATTCGTCAATCACGTCGCGCGCGTTGTCGGAAGCCGCCTTCATCGCCACCATGCGCGCCGACTGCTCGGAGGCCATGTTCTCGGCCACCGCCTGGAAAATGATCGCCTCGATGTAGCGCAGCATCACCTGGTCGAGCACCGCCTTGGCTTCCGGCTCGTAGAGGTAGTCCCACACCGTTTCCGGCGCACCCAGGCGCTCGCCGGAGAGCGGCAGCAGCTGCTCCAGCACCGGCTCCTGCTTCATGGTGTTGAGGAAGCGGGTGTAGCCGATCAGCAGGCGGTCGAAGCGGTCCTTCGTATAGCCGTCCAGCATCACCTTGAGGGTGCCGACCAGCTTGTCCAGCTGCGGCCGGTCGCCGATCTGCACGGCGTGCGAGACGATGTTGGCGCCCAGGCGCTGCATGAAGCCCAGGCCCTTGTTGCCGATGCAGCAGACGTCGATCTCCTCGCCCTCCGCCTGCCAGTCCTTGTACTGGCTCAGCACCATGCGCAGCAGGTTGGTGTTCAGCGCGCCGCACAGGCCCTTGTCGGTGGTGATGATGATCAGGCCCACGCGCTTGACGGTGTCGCGCGGCACCAAGAACGGGTGGCGATATTCCGGATTCGCGTGGCTGATGTGCGCGGCGACGTTGCGGATCTTCTCGCCATAGGGGCGCGCCATGCGCATGCGCTCCTGCGCCTTGCGCATCTTCGAGGCGGCGACCATCTCCATCGCCTTGGTGATCTTCCGAGTGTTCTGCACACTCTTGATCTTCATCCGAATTTCTTTGGTGCCCGGCATGGCGTCAGCTCAGTGGGTCGCTCAGTACGTACCGTTCTTCTTCCAGTCGGCGATCGCGTCCTTGAGCGCCTTCTCGTCCTCGGCCGACAAGTCGCCCTTCTCGTCGATCCGCTTGATGAGGTCGGCGTATTTGGACTTTACGTAGTCGCGCATCGAGCGCTCGGCGGCGAGCGCCTTCTTTACGTCGATGTCGTTGTAGAAGCCGTTGTTCACCGCGAACAGCGTCAGCGCCATCTCCCACACCTGCTGCGGGTGGTACTGCGCCTGCTTCATGAGTTCGGTCACCATCTTGCCGAGTTCGAGCTGCTTGCGCGTCGCCTCGTCCAGGTCGGAAGCGAACTGCGCGAAGGCGGCGAGCTCGCGATACTGCGCGAGCGCCAGTCGCACGCCGCCGCCCGTGTCCTTGCGTTTCATGATCTTGGTCTGCGCGGCGCCGCCGACCCGGGAGACGGACACGCCGGCGTTGATGGCAGGCCGGATGCCGGCGTTGAAGAGGTCGGTTTCCAGGAAGATCTGGCCGTCAGTAATCGAAATCACGTTGGTCGGCACGAACGCGGTCACGTCGCCGGCCTGCGTCTCGATGATCGGCAGCGCGGTGAGCGAGCCGGTCTTGCCCTTGACCGCGCCCTTGGTGAATTTCTCGACATAGTCGGGATTCACCCGCGCCGCGCGCTCCAGCAGCCGGCTGTGCAGGTAGAACACGTCGCCCGGATAGGCTTCGCGGCCCGGCGGCCGGCGCAGCAGCAGCGATACCTGGCGGTAGGCCCAGGCCTGCTTGGTCAAATCGTCGTAAATGATCAATGCATCCTGGCCGCGGTCGCGGAAATATTCGCCCATGGTGCAGCCGGAATAGGGCGCGATGTACTGCATCGCCGCCGATTCAGAGGCGGTGGCGGCGACCACGATGGTGTAGGCCATCGCGCCGTGCTCCTCGAGCTTGCGCACCACGTTGGCGACGGTCGAGGCCTTTTGCCCGATCGCGACATACACGCAGAAGAGGTCCTTGCCCTTCTGGTTGATGATCGTGTCCACCGCCACCGCCGTCTTGCCGGTCTGGCGGTCGCCGATGATCAATTCGCGCTGGCCGCGGCCAACCGGGACCATGGCGTCGATGGCTTTCAGGCCGGTCTGCACCGGCTGCGACACCGACTGGCGCGCGATCACGCCGGGCGCCACTTTCTCGATGACGTCGGTGAGCTTGGCGTTGATCGGGCCCTTGCCGTCGATCGGCGCGCCCAGCGAATTGACGACGCGGCCGAGCAGCTCGGGGCCGATCGGCACCGAAAGAATCTTCCCGGTGCACTTGACCGTGTCGCCTTCGGTGATGTGCTCGTACTCGCCCAGGATCACCGCCCCGACCGAGTCGCGCTCGAGGTTGAGCGCGAGGCCGAAGGTGTTCTTCGGGAATTCGAGCATCTCGCCCTGCATCACGTCCGACAGGCCGTGGACGCGGCAGATGCCGTCGGTCACCGATACGACGGTGCCCTGGGTGCGCATCTGCGCGCCGGCATCCATGTTCTGGATGCGGTTCTTGATGAGTTCCGAAATCTCGGAAGGATTGAGTTGCATAACTGCTCCTTAAACGTCCAGCTTCTATACCTTCAGTGCAGTTTCGAGCGCGGCAAGCTGCGCGCGCGCGGAACCGTCGATGACCTTGTCGCCGATGGCGATCTTGACGCCGCCGATGAGGGACTTGTCCACGCTGACACGGGCCCGCACCTTGCGGCCGGTCTTCTTTTCCAGCCGGGCCACCAGGTCGGCGAGCTGCGCCTGGTCCATCTCGAACGCGGTGCTGACTTCGGCTTCCACCACGCCTTCTCGCTCGTTCTTCAGCACCTCGTACTGCGCGCGGATTTCCGCGAGCACTTCCAGCCGGCCGTTCTCTGCCAGCAGCCGCACGAAGTTCTCCGTCTCGCCACTGAGCTTGCCGGCCAGCACGCCGATGATCAGCCCGGCGATCCTGGCGGAGGACTGATTCGGATCGCCGATCGCCGCGCGCACGCGCTCATCCGCCGCAACCGCCGACAGATTCGCCAGCGTCGCCGACCAGTCGGCGAGCTTGCCCTGCGCGTCGGCGAGCTTGAAGGCTGCTTCCGCGTAGGGCCGGGCAATGGTGCTGGGTTCGGCCACGGATCCCTAGAGCTGCTTCTTGATGCCGTCGAGGAGCTCGGCGTGCGCCTTGGCGTCCACTTCGCGGCGCAGGATCTTTTCCGCGCCGGCGACGGCAAGCGCGGCGACCTGCTCGCGCAGCTGCTCCCGCGCGCGCTGCGCCTCCTGCTGGATGTCGGCCTTGGCGGCGGCCTTTTCGCGATCGCCTTCCGCCTTGGCAGCGGTTTTCGCCTCTTCCACCACCTGAGAGCCGCGCTTCTCGGCCTGGGCGACGATCTCGGCGGCGCGCGAACGCGCCTCCTGGATCGCCTGCTCGGCCTGCTTGCTCGACACCTCGAGCGACTTCTTGCCCTGCTCGGCGGCAGCAAGCCCGTCGGCGATCTGCTTCTGGCGCGCCTCGATGGCGCGCAGCAGCGGCGGCCAGACGAACTTGACGGTGAACCAGATGAACGCGGCGAAGACCACCGCCTGCGTGATGAGCGTGAGATTGAAATTCATGCGTCCTCCCGCGGAGCGTCGAGACTTAGCCGAGCCTCGCGAGCAGCGGGTTGCCGGTTGCGAACCAGAGCGCGAGGCCGACGCCGATGATGAACGAGGCGTCGATCAGGCCGAGCAGCAGGAACACCTTGGCCTGCAGCGAGTCCGTGAGCTCGGGCTGGCGCGCCGCGGCTTCGAGGAAACGCGAGCACATGATGCCGACGCCGACGCAGGCGCCGAGCGCCCCCAGGCCGATCATCAGGCCGATGCCGATCCCGGTGTAGGCCTGGACCATGGCGATGAGTTGCAGTTTTTCCATTGTG
>Ga0315912_10000291_pt1 | contig 103372 bp, 82 predicted proteins | sample VfabasoilMG_FD_204469 | JGI IMG/M metagenome (GOLD analysis project Ga0315912, IMG submission 204469) | Garden soil microbial communities collected in Santa Monica, California, United States - V. faba soil | ecosystem: Environmental > Terrestrial > Soil > Garden | place: USA: California... | reverse complement strand
CCCAATCGCTGAGCGCCGACTCCAGGACCTGGCGTTGCTGCTTGTCCGAGACCAGCTCCTCGCCCTCGTTGGTGAGCAGCGCAAACGCTGCATCCTTGTACGGGAACGTGGTGTCGGGCTCGCGCGCAGCGTTGGCGACTGGCTCCGCTGGCGGTGCCTTGCGGATTTCCTTCTCGAGCAGCGGCACCATGCCCTTGACGATGACGTTGCGGCGCGCCGCCGGCAGATCGACGAGGCCCGCGATCAGCTCGTCGATCCCTACGCGACGGCCGGCGCGTGGCTTCATGCGCACCAGGGTCATGGCCGCCTCGATGCGCAGGTCTGCCGCATACTTCTCATGCGTCATCACCGCCATCAGCTTGCGCGGGCCTTGCTGGGTGTTGGCCCAGCGGTGCACGTCCTCGTTGTCGGTGCTACAGCCCGCGCCTGCCACCAGACAAGCCGCCAGCGTCAGGCGGTGCAGGGTGCGGCGAACGGGTGGGTGGTCTGTCATGCGGGCTGTCCCCTTCAGTGTTGAATCGAGCGCGGTGCCTCGACCGCCACGATCATACGACCCGTCCTCGAGAGCGCTCAAGTTGTGGGCTCCCGTTCTCGGTGGTGTCGCGGCCGTGACCTCCCTCCGCCCGGCGCCGGGGCGGGCGGGCGCGCGGAGTTGGCCGCGCGTCGCGCGAGAGTGTACGTTGAGGTGATCCAATGGGCGTGCGGCTGTTTTCTCCCCGCGCAAGTCAGGGTGGAGGCGAACGAACGCCCTCCGCTCTGTCCATCGGCCGTGAGGCCGCTGCGCTTCTCCTGCTGGCGGCGGCGACCTATCTGGCGCTGGCGCTGGCGAGCCTCGAGCCGCCCGAGAGCCTGGCGTCGGCCGGGGGCAACTGGGTCGGACCCGTGGGGGCCTGGCTCGCCGGCGCGTTTGCCGACGGCTTTGGCGCCACGGCGTGGCTGCTGCCCGTGGAGCTCGTGCTGATGGCAGCGCCCTGGTTTCGCGACCGCCCGCGCCCCCCCCTCGGGCAGCGCCTCGCCGGGGACCTGGTGCTGTGGATTCTGCTCGCAGCGCTCACACACGTGGCGGTGCCCGACCTTCTATATCAAGGGCGGCTGCCCGCCGGGGGCAGCGTGGGCCTGTTCTTCGGCGAGATCCTGCGCGCCTTGTTCTCCACGCTCGGGTCTTTCCTGGTGGGCGGCACGGCGGTCGCGCTGCTCTTCATCGCCCGCAGCGCGTTTTCCTTCATCGAGTGGTGCGAGCGCATCTCCCAGCTGGCGCGCCGGTTCCAGCGCTGGAGTCTGGGGCTCTGGTCGCGCCTGGCGCAGTCCTGGCGCGAGGCCAGCCGTCTGCGCCGCCAGGAGGAGGCCCCGCTCGTCGGCCTGTTGGCGCAGCCCGTTCCCAACGCCCTTCAGGACGGGCAGGGCGGCTGGGCGCCGCGCGAGCAGACGGGCGCGCCGCCGCTGGCGGTTTCGGCCGCGCTGCGCCAGGGCCTGGGGCTGCCAGCGCGGGCGCTCCGCGGCGCAGGACCCGCCGGCGACGACGCTGCGGACTCGGACGGCGCGGCCCCGGCGGCGGAGCCCGACGAGCCGAGCGCCACTGCGGGCCGGGTGCGCGCTCCCCGCAGCAGCCGTGCCAAGCGGGAGAGCGAGAGCGTCGAGCCACCCGCGCCGCCCGCGCCGCCCAGCCCGGCGCCGAGCGCCGTCCCCAAGGCAACCGCCGGGCCCACCATCGTCGATACGCGGCCGCACAGCAGGCTGCTGCGTGCCGAGCCCGCGGGCGGCGAGGAGAGCCAGGGATCATACGTGGCGCCCTCGCCCGACCTCTTGCATCCCACGCCCGTGGAGGCCACCCCCGTGGATCGGCAGCGCGTGCTCGAGTTGGCGCAGCGCCTCGAAGCCACGCTCGCCAACTACGGCGTGACCGGCAAGGTCGAAGAGATCCACCCCGGCCCCACCGTGACCACGTACGAGGTGACGCCGGAGGCGGGCACCAAGGTCAGCAAAGTCGCCGCCATGTCCGACGACCTGGCACTCGGACTCTCGCGCAAGGTGCGCATCATTGCGCCCATCCCCGGCAAGGGCCGGATCGGCTTCGAAATCCCCAACGACGTGCGCGCGGCGGTGAATCTGCGCGAGCTCGTCGAGGATCAGCGCTTCGAGAAGTTATCGGAGCGCGCGCCGCTGCCGGTGGTCATGGGTCGAGATATCGTCGGCGGGCCTTTTTACGCCGATCTCGCCGCCATGCCCCACGTGATCGTGGCGGGCGCCACCGGCGCCGGCAAGAGCGTCGGCATCAACGTGATGCTGTGCAGCCTGCTGTTTCGGCGCTCGCCGAGCGAGCTGCGCATGCTCATGATCGACCCGAAGGTGGTGGAGCTGGCGCCCTTCGACGGCATTCCGCACCTGCTCTTGCCGGTCGTCACCGACATGAAGCTCGCCGCCCGGGCCCTGCGCTGGGCCGTCGATGAGATGGAGCGCCGTTACCAGGCCTTTGCCAGCGCGGGCACCAAGAACATCGTCACCTACAACCGCTGGGTCGATCGCATCCAAGCCGGTGAGCTACCCGCCCCCAATGCAGCCGAGATGGAACTGTTGTCGGGGCTGGGAGGAGCCGTGTCCTCGCCCGACGGCGAGGCCGAGGCGCGCAACCTTCCCGACCGGCTGCCGTACATCGTGATCGTGGTGGACGAATTTGCCGACCTGATGATGCAGCAGGGCAAGGAGGTCGAGGCGGCGGTGGCGCGCCTGGCACAGAAGGCCCGGGCCGCGGGCATGCACGTCATCCTGGCGACGCAGCGGCCGAGCGTGGACGTCATCACCGGCATGATCAAGGCGAACTTTCCCACCCGCATCGCCTTTCGGGTGGCGCAGAAGGTCGACAGCCGTACCATTCTCGATGAGCAAGGGGCCGAGCTCCTGCTCGGTCGTGGCGATATGCTCGCCAAGATGAACGGCTCCAACGAGACGCTGCGCGTGCAATGCCCGTTTATCAGCGAAGAAGAGGTCAGCGCCATCACGGACCACCTCCGCCGCCAGGGCACGCCCGTGTACCACGATGACATCTTGCGCGCCGATGAGGACGAGGAAGAGGGCGGTGGGGCGGAAGAGCCCATCGACCCGCGTTTTGACGAGGCCGTGCGAATCGTGGCCGAGACCCGGCGTTGTTCGACGTCCTGGCTTCAACGAAAATTGGGGATCGGTTACAACCGAGCAGCCAAGATCGTCGAAATGATGGAGCACCAGGGCATGGTGGGTCCACCGAACGGGTCGAAGGAGCGCGAGATATGCATTCAGCCGCACTGACCAGAGCGCGCTTACCGACCTGCTCGCTCGGCGGCTCCTGCGTGGCGGCCCGAGTGAGCGCTCCAGCATGAGCGCTCGCCTCTCCTCCGTATTTCCGCGGCCTGCCGCCAGCGATCCCGATGACGTCGTATGGACGCTGCAGACGGCGGCCGTGCAGTGGCAGCGCGGCCTGCGCGCCGACGCGATCGTCTGGGTGCGCAAGGCGGCGGATCTATCGACGCAGATCGGGCGCGCGAGCCGCGCCGAGGAGCTGCGCAATCACGCCGCCCGTCTGGCAGAGTATCTGTGGACGGATCCCGAGGAGCCGTCCGGCTCCGGGGCGCCGAGCCCCCCTGCGGCGGAGGGCACCGCGCCGCGGCGCGTGCTGTTGGACGATGATGACGACGAGGAGATCATCGAGGTCGAGGAGCTCGAGGGCTACGAGCTGGAATTCACCGAGACGGATCTACCGACGCCGGAGGATGCCGCCAGCGACATCTCGCCCGAGGACCTCGCCTACTACCAGGACGAGGCGCACGGGGCCCAGCCCGCCGCTTTGCCCGACGATCTGGACTTGCGTAGCGACTCGGACCTGCCGGGGCGCGGCGCGCAGGAATCGTTCCTGAGCGTCGAGCCCGAGCCAGAAAAGGCCGGGGATTCGTTCATCAGCGTCAATCCCGACAGTGACTCTCCCGACGGGTACCTGGAGGTGAGCCCGGAGTCCGTGCCGGTGGAGATGTCTTCTTATCCCCCGTCGCAGTCGGACTACCCGACACGGCCGCGCATCGAGCGGCCGCCGACATTCCAGCCCAGCCCGGAAAGCACGCGGCTACCGACGGTCCCGTCGCCCCCCGTGCGCTCGTCGCCCCCCGAGAGCTCTCCGGCGGAGCGCGTGGCCCGGGCGGAAACCGTGCCCCCGGCGAGCAACCTGCTGTCTGCCGAGGTGTCGCCTGCGGACGCCCCGCCCGGCGTGGACGGGCTCGCGTTCGAGTCGGTGGAGACGCTGGCCGATCTACCGGAGGAAGCGCAGCTGGAGCTGGCGGGGCGCGGCCGCCTCGTGGCGCTCACCTCGAGCGAGGAGTTCGTGCTGCGCGAGGGCGCGGCGTTGATCACGCGCGGCCAGGTGCACGTGACCTTGCCGTTCTCGGACGTCAGCGGCGAGCGCATCGGCAGCGGCGCGGTGGTGGCGGCGCGCGGCTCGATCGAGGCCGGGCCCTTGCGGCTGATCGCCGACGCCGAGCGCACCCATCTGGTCACCTGGAGCGACGAACATCTCTCCCGGGCCATGAGCGACTGCCCGTGGGTCAAGGATGACCTGCGGCAATTGGCGGATCGGCTCATGGCGCACGCCAGCGCCGGGCTGGGGCCGCTCGGTGAACGCCTGGACGACGCGCTGCGGGCCGCGGTGTACGAGCGCCTGCAGGTGCGCCTGTTGGCGCCGGAGGAATCGATCGCCGAGCGAGGCAAGCCGCTCAAAGGTCTGTTCGTGGTGGCCGTGGGTGAGCTGAACGTGGGCTCGGGTGCCAGCCGCATCGGCCCCGGGCAGTTCGTCTTTCCGGGCTGCGTGATCGGGGGGGAGCCGGCGCCCGAGGACGTCAAGGCGAGCCCTCAGGGCAATCTGGTGCTGTTCGCTACGCGGCCCGTGGCCCACGAGCTGATGATGAGCGTGCCGCCGCTGCTCGAGATCCTGGCGAGCTAGCCGCCGATCTCCCAGAGCAGCTGCTGGTTGCCCTGTGCTCCGGTGAAGCGCAGCCCCAGCCAGTGAGCGCGCGGAGACACCGTCGGGCGACCGTCGAGCGTCAGCACCGGAAATCGCACGCGATGGACCGTGCGCCAGGGCGTGGTGTACGGGAAGTACGTGAGCTCGATCGCGCCGGGGCTGGCGATCTTCTTGATCTCGGCGGGCGCCGTTTCACTGCCCTGATCGTCGATCAAACGTACGATCCAGGCGGCGTTGTCCGCGGTCAGATCGGACCAGGGCCGGCGCTGCGCATACATCGCCAGGTAAAACTGATGATACTTGTGAGTCTCGGCGAGCGAGCTCTGCAAGAGCGCGTGCGTCTGGTCCACGCTGAGCCGGTAATCCTCCGCGTAGCGCACCACATACGCCCAGCGGAAATCCCACGATTCATAGGTGGCCGTGGCGGTCAGGAAGTTGTCGAGAGCGCTCATCGACGTCAGGCTCTCGGTGCGCGTCCAGCGCATGAGCACCGAGTCGTAGTCGGTCGGCACGTACTCGCGCGGGCCCTCGCCCATCTGCACCGTCGGGGGAGTGCAGCCGACGGCCGCGCAGAGACCGATCAGGGCGGCTGCAAACCTCGGGGCCAGACGGAGCACGGCCCCAGTCTAGCGTTCATTCCCCCCGAATGTCGAAGACACTGACCACCACCATCAGGGCCAGGAACATGAGCAGCCCAATGGCGTGAATATGCGCCTCGATCCGCGCGTTCGGCTTGCGCCGCGCCACACCCTCGTAGAGCAGGAACATGAGCCGCCCGCCGTCCAGCGCCGGGATGGGCAGCAGGTTGAAGCCGCCCAGATACGCGCTCAGCATGGCCAGGATGTACAGGTAGTCGTCCAGGCCGCGGTGGGCGGCCTTGCCGATCTCTCGGCTGATGCCGACCGGACCGGTCAGCGACGCCTTTTCCTTGCCGGTGACGATGCGGCCGAGGCCGATCACCAGCCGGTAGACCACCTCGGCGGGGCGTACGATCGACATCGACAGCGCCTCGGAGACCGCCACGGGCTCTCGCCGCGTCGTGGCGGGGGCGACCCCGATCAAGCCACCGCCATTTTCCGCCTTGGGCTCCGGCGTCACCGTCAGGTGCACGTGCTGGCCCTCGCGCAGCACCTCGATGTCCAGCGGGTGGCTGGGGTTGGCGAGGATGATCTGCCGCATCTGCTCGAAGCTCTCGATGTGCTTGCCCCCGATGCCGACGATCTCGTCGCCGTCTTTCATGGCGGCCTTGGCCGCAGCGCCGCCATCGACCAGGTCGACGATCGTGGTCGGCACATGCTGGCCGCCGATCATCAGCGCGCCAAAAAACAGCACGGAGGCGAACGAGTAGTTCGCCATGGGGCCCGCGAACACCGTGAGGATGCGCGCGGTGAGACTGGCGTTGGCGTAGCTACCGGTATCGTCGGGATCCGCTTCTTCGAACGGGTTCATGCCCGCGACTTGCACGTAGGCAAGGAAGGGCACGAGCGCGACCTGATAGACGGTGTCGCTGCCTTTCGGCTGGTGACGCCAGATCGGTGGCCCGAAGCCGATGCTGAAGCGCAGCACCCGCATTTTGAATGCCCGCGCGACCAGGTGGTGCCCAGATTCGTGGACGACCATCAAGAGCGCGAGGCCGAACACGGCCGCCAGGATTCCGGTCCAACTCATCGTGTACCTCTGGTTATAGTGTCCAGACCTCTACCTCGCCACGACTTCGACCCCACCCCGGTATCCCACCCGACAACGCGGGGCCCGATTTTCGCCCAGCGGCCCGTGGGACGGCGTGGGGGTGATGCTTGCCCGGCAGCGAGGGCGCTGCTAGCGTCCGCGCCACGTTTTTTGAGCCAACGGCCTTTTCGGGGGCGGCGCACCGGTCGAGTGACTGACCCCTTCTGGGGCTGCCGAGGCGTGACGTTCCAAGGGCGGGCGCAGTGTCTTTGAGCGGTGGACTCGATCCCTCCGAGTCGGCCAGAGAGAGAGCCAGGTAATTCATGAGCCAGTCGACTCCACCCGATGATGCTTCCAGCGGCGGCGCCGAGGCAAACCTCCAGATCGAGGGCGGCGCTGCCATTCTCGCGCCGCTATCGGCCTTCCAGGGTGGGATTCCACCGGGAGCGCTGGTCGTGTTGCCGCTGAAGAAGCCCACGGACGAGTTGCTCGAGAGCATGAAAGCGGGGCCGCTGGCGCTCACGCCCGATCAGATGTGGAAGTTGCTCGGCTTCAACGGGCCGGCAGTGCAGATCCAGGATGCGCAGGGGCGCCCGATCACGGTGGGTCTCGAGGACTTGCTCGGTAGCCTCGAGAAGCACTGGCAAGAGAGCCCGGATGACCTGAACCGCGGGCGCATGTACGCGCAGGAGCTGATGAAGTATCGGCGCCACGAGCAGGCCGAAAAAGTCATGGCCAAGGTGGTCGCGTCGGGCGGCACCGGGCAGGACTGGCTCGGGCTCGGCGTGGCTCAGGTCGCGGTGGAGAAGTGGGAAAAGGCGGAGAGCACGCTCAAGGGCGCGCAGAACCTGATGCCGGACAACCCCTTCCCCTCGCTGCACCTGGCCAAGGTGTATCGAGCGCGCGAAGACAACGCCACCGAGCGTCAGATGGCAGAGAGGGCCATCGGCATCGACCCGAATTGCGTGGAGGCGTGGGCGTATCTGTTCGCGCGCGTGCGCGAGACGGACGGCGACACGGCGGCAGAGTCCGCGGTGCAGCGCCTGGCCGAGGCGGAGCCCAACAAGAAGACGGCGGCGCCCTTCGTCGCCGTGCAGGGTGTCTACGCCGCCAAGGAAGAGACGCGCGAGCCGGCTCTCGTCTGGGCCAAGCGCGCGGTCGAGCGCAACCCCGATGACCCGTTGGCGTTGATCAGCCTGTCCGCCCTGTTCGGCGCGCAGCGCGACTTCAAGTCCATCGTCGAGCTACTGAGCCGCCACGAGCCGAAGATGATGCGCGACGTGCGCCTCGCCAACAATTACTTCGAGGCCCTGTTCCAGTCGCGCGAGATGGAGAAGGTCACCAAGCTCTTGAACGCGCTGGCGGGCTCGCAGGATCGCAACGTCAAGCAGTTCGCGGTCGAGCGCTCGCGCGCCGTGGCGCAGTACCTGCAGCAGCAACAGCAGGCGCTCAAGGGCGTCGCGGCCAACGCCGGTGCCTCGTCGGTGCCGCCGCGTCCCCAGGCACGGCCCGCTCCCGCGCCGCGCCCTCGCTGATTTTCCTGGGGGGTCTGAAGCAGACCCCCCTCCCTCCTTGCTCCTCGGAAGGAGCGAGGGAGCCTCCCCCACCTCCGCTTCGCGCTGGCGCGCTGGGGCCCCAACCCCAGCTTGCTTCGAGCCGCGGCGCATCGGGTTCAAAGTTGGGTTTTTGGGGTCGCCTCGCCGCGGCCCCCTTGCGCCAGTTCCCGAGCGGCGCCCGGTGCCTACGCGCCGATGCTCGCCGTCCGGCGCTGGAAAGCTCTGAAAAGAGCCCAGGTCACCAGGCCGAGGGGATGGCGAGCCGCGGGCGGTCCAGGTGAAACGGGCCGGCTTTCTTGGCCCGGCGGAGCGAGCGCGGGGACACTCCCGCTGTGGAAATCGGCGACAAGATTGCAGGGCGGTACCGTCTGCTCCGGCGCCTCGCCAATGGTGGCATGGGTGAGGTCTGGGCAGCGAGCAACGAGCTGACCAATCGCGACTTTGCCATCAAATTCCTGCTCAAGGAGTTTGCCAGCAACGACGAGGCGTACAACCGCTTCGTGCGCGAAGCCGAGACGACCGGCAAGCTCCAACACCCGAGCATCGTCGATGTGTTCGACGTCGCTCAGACCGTGGACGGGCGGCCCTTCATCGTCATGGAGCTCCTGATGGGCGAGGGCCTCGACGATCGGCTCAAGCGCGAGGGCACGCTCAGCTCCACGCAGGTCGCTGCCTACTTCTCGCAGATCTCGATGGCGCTCGATCTCGCCCACCGCGCAGGCATCGTGCACCGCGATCTCTCCGCCTCGAACATCTTCCTGGCGCGCTCGCGGGAGCACAACGGCATCTGCCCCAAGATCCTCGACTTTGGCGTCAGCAAGCATCTGGGGCCCAACGACGGCTCCTTTCAGACCTGCCATGGCGCCGTGCTCGGCAACCCGCTCTACATGAGCCCCGAGCAAGCGCGCGGCGCCGAGCAGGTCGACGCTCGCACCGACGTCTGGTCGCTCGGCGTGCTGATGTACCAGGCGGTGACGGGCGTGGCTGCGTTCGCGTCCCGGAACTACAACGCGCTGATGGTCGACATCATGACTCGGCCGCACCGCCCGATCCTGGAGCTCGCGCCGTCGGTGGATCGCTCGCTCGCGGGCATCATCGAGGGCTGCCTGGTCAAGGACCGCACGCGCCGCATCGGCTCCGCCAGTGAGCTCGCCGAACGGCTCGCGGTCGTGGCCCGGCGGCTCGCTCGCGGCGAAGAAGCTTCCGCCGACATGCCGCGCCGCCGAGAGACCGATCGCCTGCCGCCCGTGCGGGGCGTGGTGGGCGCGCTCGATCGCCCGTCGAATGCTCCGCTGCGAGGCGCGGTCGGACAACGCTCGAGCCACACTCGGATCGCGTGGATCGCCGGCCTGCTGGGCGCGGCGCTCGGAGCGGCCACGGCGTACGGCATCGCCAGCTGGCGGGACGCTGGCATCGCCGCCGCACCCGGTCAGAACAAAACGCCCGCGCTGACCAGCCCGGAGACGCAGGTCGCCCGCGGCGGTAAGCCCGAGTAGCCGACTGCGCGCGCGGCAATCCATCGGCCGCGCGCGGTCAAAACCGTCACGGCGCCGCCCCTGCTTGGCGCCGGGCTAAAAGCAGGAAAGGACAGGCTGCCGCCGGGCTGCTCTGGGGTCTTTGCACGCCCAGATTGACAACTGAATGAATTATCAGTAGTCTGGCTTCAGCGTTTCGGTAGAACGAAGCAGCGTGCCGGAGCCTCACTCCAGGGGCAGCGGGAAGCAGTCAGAAGCAGAAGGGAGCCCAGCCGTGGCGGAAGATAAGACCAAACAGAAGGCGTTGGAACTCGCCATCGGAAGCATCGAGAAAGAGTTCGGTCGCGGCTCCATCATGCGGCTCGCGGATGGGCAAAAGATCGGTGGGGAAGTGCTGGCCGTATCCACCGGCTCGCTCGGGCTCGACGTGGGCCTCGGCATCGGGGGCTACGCGCGCGGGCGCATCGTGGAGATCTATGGGCCGGAGTCCAGCGGCAAAACCACGCTCACGCTGCACGCCATCGCCAGCATCCAGAAGTCCGGGGGAGTCGCGGCCTTCATTGACGCCGAGCACGCGCTGGATGTGACGTACGCCCGGCGCCTCGGGGTCAAAACGGACGAGCTCTTGATCAGCCAGCCCGATTACGGCGAGCAGGCGCTCGAGATCGCGGACATGCTGGTCAGCTCCAACGCGGTCGACATCATCATCGTCGACTCGGTCGCGGCCTTGGTGCCCAAGGCGGAGATCGAAGGGGAGATGGGGGATTCGCACGTCGGGCTCCAGGCGCGCCTGATGAGCCAGGCGCTGCGCAAGCTGACGGGCTCGGTGGCGCGCTCCAAATGCGTGCTGATGTTCACCAACCAGATCCGCATGAAGATCGGCGTGATGTTCGGCAGCCCGGAGACCACGACGGGTGGCAACGCGCTCAAGTTCTACGCTTCTCAGCGGCTGGACATTCGGCGCATCGGCGCGATCAAGGAAGCCAGCAAGGACAAGAAGGGGGACATGGTCGTCGTCGGCAACCGTACCCGCGTCAAGGTCGTCAAAAACAAGATGGCGCCGCCCTTTCGCGAGGCAGAGTTCGACATCCTGTACGGCAAGGGCGTGAGCCGTTCGGGGGAAATTGTCGACATGGCCGTCGAGCTCAACTTCATCCAGAAGAGCGGCGCCTGGTATTCCGTGGGCCCCGAGCGCATCGGTCAGGGTCGCGACAATGCGCGGGCCTATCTCGAGGAGCATCCCGAGCTGATGGCCAAGCTCGAAGCGCAGCTCCTCGCGCACCATGGCATCGGCGTCGGTCCGGGCGGCAACTCCATGCTCCCGACGGCAGGCAGCTCTGTTACTGGCAGCCCTGTCGCAGGCAGCCCTGTTTCAGGCAGCGTAACCGCCGCCGGCGTCCCGGTGATCCCCAGCTTTACGGGCAGTGCCGCCGCGGATTCGGGCAAAGATTCCGGAAGAGACTCCGGCAAAACTTCGTCGAGCAAGGCCGTCAGCTATGACGACTCGGACGACGAGGACGAAGAGGGCTCCTCCAAGGCTCGGGCCGCTGCCAAGGGTAACGGCAACGGCAGCTCGCGTACAGCCGCAGCTCCCCCGCCGCCCGCCAAGCGCGCGGTGCGAGCGAACTAGCTACGCCTAAAGGCAAACCGCCCAAAGCGCAGAGGCCGCCAAGAATGAAAGTTCTTTGGCGGCCTTGGCGTTTTGGCGGTTCAAATCATGAGCCGCACGCGCGGCTCGGTGGCGCGCCTCACATCTCGATGGCGAGGCCCGTGACCCAGTTGCTCGAGCCCACGTTCATCTGTTCGCCGGGGTAGTTGCTCGCCGACCACTCGAAGAACAGGTAGGAGTTGTTGATGCTCGCCTCGTTGTCGAGCGTGACGGCCGCCGAGCGTTCCAGCCAGTCGAGCTGCAGCATGATGCCGAGCGCCGCTTGTGTGCCCTTCGAAGGGCCCTTTCCCTCCTTCAGGGGGGGTTCACCCTCACCGCCGGGGACTTGCTGGTTATCGGCGAGGCCGGTCCCGTCCTTGACCCACCAGCGCGCATACGAAAAGCCGAATTTACCGTACGGCACGAGCGGCACGTGGAACTCGCGCGAGAAGACGTCGATGCGGCCGACGGCGACCGCGTAGAACGGCATGATGTTCAACGAGCTCTCTTGAGCGACGGGCCCAGCGCTCTGTTGCGGGGGCTGGTCGTCGGGGACCCTGTTGGGCCCGGACATCTGCGTGTACCCCCAGCCGAGGCCCACGCCGATCGTGCCCACGTGGGGTGCGCGCCAGACCTGCCAATCGAACTCGAACCCCATCATGACGCGAGCCTTGTCGCCGAAGAAGTCCTCGAAGGGCGTACCGGTGAGCCCCGGGCTGTCATCGACGTTCGCGTGGTACGGCCCGAAGCGCAGCTCGAAGGCGAAGTGTTGGGACGAATAGTCGTTGGGGCGCTGGCGAGCCGGGATCGAGTCGCTCCCGATCTCCATGCTCGTGGTTTCGCTGCCCGCAGCGGCCATGCCCGCGGGTGGCGGGGCGGGCGCAGCGGTGGGCGGCACCGAGGTAGGGGGCGGCGCCGGCTCCGCCGCCTCTTCCGAGGGCGCGTCCGCGTCGAACACTGCTTCCGCGGGGGCTTCTTCGCCCGGCGCGTCTCCGGTGGGCGCATCCTCGCCGGGCGCATCCGGCGCGGGAGCGGGCTCTTCGGGCTCGGGCTCTTGCGCCAGGGCCAGCGAACTCGTCAGCGCCACCGCGGCCACCAGCAGTGCGCTGACGTTCCCCGCGCGCGGCAGCCGCCGGTGTCCCCGTGCCGAGCTACGTGGGCTCATGCCGGGCTCCTGCGGCGTCGGGCGCCGAGGGCCAGGAGGGCCACGCCGCACAGCAGTGCCGGCCCAGCAAGAGAGCGCGCGCGGCCGGGAGTCATCGCGCAGAAGCCCTCGCCGCCACCGGGACCGCCGCTTCTCGTGTAGACCTCGAAAAAATCATCCATGTACGTCGGCGTGCCGCATTCGATGTCCGACAGGTTGCCGGTGTTGCCAATGTCATCTCGCGCAGCGACGCCGACGGCATAGGCCGTATCGTTCACGAGCGACTTCGTTTTCAGAACCTGAGCCGTGGTCGACGCCGAACCGCATCGGTACTGGGAGTCCAACGGCGGTCGAAGGCCGCCCCTCGGAACGTCGGTGAAGCATGCCGCCGGGGCTGGAGTGCCGTCCTCGCCGCCCGAGCCGCCGCCCACGCCGGCATCCGCTCCCGCTCCTGCGTCGGCGTCGGGGATGAATTCAGGGCGTTCAGCGAGCGTGCCTTCCGGCACACAGAACGCTTCGAAGCCGTCGCGCGTCGTGTCTTCTTTCAGGTCCTCGAGGCCGATGGTGAGCTGGCTCTCGCCGACGCCGATGGTGATGTTTCCGGGGGGGGCCGGTCCGACCATGTCAAAGCCGCTGCCGCCGACGGACGTCGGGTTCCAGGCTACGCTGCCGATGGACTTTCCGCCGTCCACCAGCATGAAATAGAAGGTGACGGGATCGCCGTTCTCGTCATCGCTGTTGTCGCACACGTCCCTTCCCAGGGGGCCTGGTACCGTGTTGGCGGCGAGATCGCGGTTCACCACGCTGCGCACCGGGACGCTGACCGTCTGTGGATCATCGGGGCTAGGGACATTCTGTACCAACCAGCATTGGCCATGATCGTCGGCTCGCCCGCGTAACTCAGCGCAATTGTCGCTGCCGACCCACACCTCCAGCGGGTTGTTGATGTTGCTCAGGTTAAGCGGAAAGACGAAGTTCTCGTTGTTGAGGCAATCCTGGTAGCTGATCCACCAACGCTTCGTGTCCCGGTAGTCGTAGTACCCCGTCTGACCCGGGATCTCGCGCTGGATGTTGCCTACATCGATGGTGATCGTGGCCGTGTCCGTGCTCGGGGTCGTCTGCGCGACTGCGCTCTCGTTCCACGACCCCGCGACCGCGGACAGCGCCACGCCCAGAGGCACGATGGCCGCTGCCCGCTTCGCACCCCGCGCACCGAACCACCTCGCCGCGAGGCGGCCTGCTTTTGTGAAACCGGTGTGCACGCTCTTCGCTCCAGAGGCGTTTCAGCATAGTCCGTGCCAAGGTGCAATCCGCCGAGATCCGCAACGATTTTCACGCTGCGCCAGACCCGCGGCAGGACAACTTGACCGCTCTCGGCCCGCACTTTCGCCAATCTGTCAGGCGCATCTCGCGGGCGGCACCGTGCTGGCGGCTCCCTAGGGCGGCGCAGCGCCCCGCCCTAGAAGGTCGTCAGGGCGCGCTGCTCGAGAGCTGCTCGTCCCGCACAAAGACCGGGCGTCTCACCCGGTCAATGTGCTCGCGGAGCGGCTGATGCCGGACGCACGGGTACGCCTGAACGTCGAAGGTGTGAGGTAGGGGCAATTCATCCAGCTCGCCGGCGATGCGAGCCGCCAGCCGTTCGTCGACCTCGCCGTACAGGGCGATGTCGACATCCGACTCGGGGCGGTGCGTGCCCATGGCCCGAGAGCCATACACCCACGCTTCGCTCACCTGCGGGTGGCGGGCAAACACGGCTCTCAACAGCCCCAGCGTCGAGTCACTCAGCCCCAGAGCACTCCCGGGCTCGCCAGTCATGAGGGCTGCTCTTGCAGGTACTGGTGAAGGGCGTCCAGCGCAGGCAGATACCGCGACTGGATCGCCGTCAAACCGTGGCCCAGAAGCGCCTGGTCGTATTTGTGAGCCAGTAGGTTCCTGTGATCGAGCATATCGATCCACAGCTGGCCATCCGCAACCAGCCGCGCCGAGAATGCGGCCTTTACGACACTCTTGGGTGTTACCGAAGCGAGCTGGACGCCGCTGAATTCGAGGTAGTCCCTGAGCACCTTCCATGCCAGCTCGACCGTGTATTCGAAGCGCTGGACGGTGCCCTCTTTTTCCAGGTCGTTGAGCGCGTCCGGGCCGTTTGCCAGCGCGGCCTTCAGCAACGACAGGGCGCGCGAGTAGTTCTGATGCCGCTGGCGCCAGCGAATGTCCTGAACGCCCATGCCCTAAGGGCTAGCACGTCCAACCTCGGAAGTCAGGCTGCAGCCGGATTCGCGGCCCGTTACAGCCGGATCTCGACGTGCGTGCGCTTGCGCAGGCTGTCGAGCCACTGGCGGCGCGTCTGCTCCATCTTTTCGCCGTAGACGCGGCTCTGCAGCTGGGGCTTGGCCTTCTCGTAGTCGGGGATCTGGCCCTCCGCGCGTTCGACCAGCTTGATCACCAGCCAGGCGTCGCCCTGGCGCAGCGGCGCCGTCACTTCGCCGACTTCCATACCGAGCAGGACGTTGTCTACCTCGGCGGGCAGCTCCCCCACGCGCATGGTGGCGAGCAGCCCGCCCTGATTCTTGGTGCTCGCGTCGGAGGAGTAGCGGCGCGCCAGCTCGCCAAAGTCTCCCCCGGAGCGGGCGCGTGCGGAGACCTGCGCGGCCGTCTCCTTCACCTGTGTGACGGCTTCGCTGCCGCCGCCCGGCGGGATCTGCAGGCGGATCCACGCGGCGCGGAAATCAAGGCGGCGCCGCTCTTCCTGCACCAGGCGCTTGTAGGTAGCGCGCAGGTCGTCTTCGCCGATGCGCATGCGGCCCTGCACCCGCAGGTTGAGCATCTTGGCATCCAGGAGCTGGCGCCGGATCTCCTGGCGATACTCGGCCAGGCTGAGGCCGTTCTTCTGGGCTTCTTCGAACAGCTGTTCCACCGTGACGTCGTTTTGCTTCGCGACGCGCTCGATGGCCGCTTCAATCTCTTGGCTGGTGACGCTGATGTTGGCGCGCGCGGCCTCGCGACCTTGCAGCTCCTCGTCCACGAGCTTCTCGATCAGCTGCTTGTACAGCTGGGACAGGGCGGCGTTGCGCGACGCTCCCTCCGGTACGCTGCCGTACACCTGCATCTGGAACGGCCGGGCTCGCTGCAGCAGATCGCTGAGCAGGATGGCCTTGTCCGCGACCACGGCCACCACGCGCTCCACGATCGTGGCCTGCGCCGTGTTCACGCCCAAGAGCGAGAGCTCTGCGCCGAGACCGGGTACGCCCACGAGGGCCAATGCGGCGGCGAGCCCTGCCGTGGCGCGACGGAGCAGCTGGCGTCCCCTGGAGGGGGCGCGCAGGCGCGAGAGCGGGCGAGGGGAGGGGGACGAGAGCATCGAGATTGCCTATCTTCGCATGTAAGAGCGCGCTTGCTCGGTGACGTAGTAGGCCGGGGGCCAGTGGCGGTAGTAGCTACCGAGCAGCACGTCGCTGCCGTCGTCTTTGCTCGGCTGGTCCTCCAGCTTGCCCACGACGCGCACGAGCGAGCGAGGCTGCAGCCGCTCGTTGCCGACGGCGTCACTCTGAGTCACCTGGACCAGCGCATGTACGCGCGCCAGTTCCTGATCTCCCACCGTCACGCGGCAGCTGTCCTCCGCACCATCGGAGCACAGGTTGCGCGCGGCCAGGCGGCGAATGCTGAGCGTCAGATCGGCCAGGCCGTCGCGCCCTTCGCCACGGGCCAGCACCACGCCGAAGACCTCGAGCTTCTTGCTCTTCCACTCGTCGGGCAGCCGCCGAGCCATGACCGGGTCGTAGGGCTCGCTGCCCTGGAGGGCGGCTTCTTCACCGCTCAGGGGCGAATAGGTGCGGCCAAAGCCGTACGGCCCGCCCGAGCTACAAGCCAGCAGGCTGCAAGCCAGCAGGCTGCAACCTAGCAGCGGGGGCAGCCCAAACACTCGCGCGGAACGACTCACTCGAGACGGCGTAGCACGCCGAAACCGGTGCATCTACACGCCTGCGTCCACGCCCGGGGGTAAACGCTCACCCGGGGCGTGCCTCGTGCCTTCAGGCGATGGCTCGCGCCGCGCGTCGCCGGCGACGGGTCTCACCGCCCAGCCGCAGGGCAAGCTCCGCCGCGAAGGCCGCGAGTAGGACCAGCGCCAGTTCGGGCGAGGCATCCACGGCGCCCGCGTCCCCGTCGCTGCCCGATTGCTGAGTGGCCGGCCGCACGCTGCCCGGCGGATCGGAGATCTCGTGTTCGTCCAGGCGCGCGATGCGGCTCTGTACGACACCGTCGCTGGTCACCAGATACGACCCCGCCAGCTCGGGCAGGGCAAATTGCTCGCCCGGGGTGCACGGGGCGCCCGTGTCCTGCGCCGCTTCGCAGCCCTCGACGCGCACCGGCACCGCGCCGGCAGGGCCCTGGATGCTGACGGTCCGCGCCGCGGGAAAGGCCCAGCGCTCGCCCACCCAGGTGCTGCCCGAGCCGCGGCGTTGCTCGGCTTCGCCGAGCAGCTGATCGAGCAGGGCGAGGAACAGGGGCCGCAGCGCCAGATCGCTCTCCGAGACCCCTGCCGGCAACCCGCCCGTGAGCACCAGACCCGCTCCGAGCGGGCGGCGCAGCAAGAACGGGGCGCCGTCCTTCCAGGCACCGACGTTCACGCTGCCGGGCAGGTCGGCTCCCTCCAGACGCATGCGCCCGCTCCGCGTCAGCGCGCGCAGCCCCTCGGCGTCGACACCCAGCCAGCTCAGGCTGCTCGCATCCAGATCGAGCGAGGCAAGGCTCGGCTCCCAGTGCGCATTGCGCTCGGCAAACGGCTCCAGCGTGGACGAGAGCTGCAGGCCCGACGACGCCGGTCCGAGCAAACCCAGCGCCACGCCGCCCGCATCGAGCCATTCGCCGAGCGCGCTGCGGCTCTCCGGGCCGAGCCCCGGCGGATCGTTCAGCACCAGCGCCGCGTAGCCGACCAACTCGCGCGCCTCATCCGGCAAGAGCGCGAGCGGGCGAATCACGGCTTCCGGACGCACCGCGAGCAGAGCTTGCTCGATGACCGTGGGTCCTCCCGTGACCACGCTGGCGTGGCCCGGGTCCGTGACGACCGCCACGTTCAGCTCCGTGCCGGCGGACGACACGCGCACCCGATCGTTGTGCACGTTGGCATCGGCGGGCTGCAGCTCGAGCTCGAAATCCGCGCTCGTGTCGGTCAGTGAAAAGTTCAACAGCTGCGTGCCGGCGCGCGGTTCGAGCGCAAGCCGGGTGAGGCGGCTCGGCTCGGCCAGGATGGCCTCGATCGGGGTCTTCGAGAGCAGGTGCAGGCTGCGCGCGCCGGTGGCCGCCGCCGAGCAGGCGAGCGTCACGATCAGTCGATCCGATTGGCGCCGCGCCTCGATCAGACCACAGTCGTTGACCGGTTGGCGCAAGGCGTCGAGCGGCGCCGACACGTCGGGGGCGTCGAGCGCCATGCCCGCCAGATCGCCGAGCACGATCAGCTTCTTGTCGGAGCGGTCCAGGTTTTCGATCGCGGAGCGTGCGAGCGCGAGCGCATTGCCCAGATCACTGCTGCGATCGCTCTGCTGCAGGTCTCCGAGCGCCTCGCGCGCGGCGTTCAGATCCGTGGTCGGGCTGAGCGCCAGGCGAGCGGGCTTGCCCGCCAGTACGATCGCGACCGCATCGCCGTCGCGGACCGAGCGCAAGAGCTGCTTGGCGCCGTCGAGCGCGAGGTTCCAGCGAGGTTGCCCGTCCGGACCGAGCGCGCGCATGCTGTGCGAGTCGTCGATCACCAGCCCGAGCGCGATCGACGCGCCGTGCGGGCGCTCCACACTCAGGCGCGAGCAGCGCACGAGCGGCGTTGCACCGAGCACGGAGAGCACCAGCACCATCAGCGCGCGCAGCGACAACAGGCCGCGATCTTCGAGCCGCGAGCGTTCTCTCGAGTGCGCTTCCAGGCGGGAGACCAGCGCCGCCGGGGGAAATACCCGCTCCGGCGTGTGGCCGCGCCGCAACAGGTGAGCCACCAGCGGCGCCACGACGAGCACGGCCACCGCCAGCGCCGCCGCGACCAGAAAGCTCATTGCGGGCGCCCTTCGGCGGCGCGCAGCACGCTGCGCACGGCGCGCACCGGGTCATCATCGCTGCGACAGATCACGAGCTCGCCCCCGTGCGCGCGCAATTCGTCGCGAAAACGCTGTTGCAGCGCGCCCAGCGCCTCGAGGTAGCCGGCGCGGGCCAGGCTGGCGTTGGTTTCCACCTCCAGCGTGCCCTCGCTCGCCTTCAGGCGTACCGGGCCCTCCAGGGGGAAGAGTGCTTCCACGCGATCGAGCACCTGCACGGCGATGATCTGGCGCCCACCGGTGCCCAGCGCCGAGAGCACGCGCGGCCCCTCTTGCCCGAACTCGAGCAGATCGCTGAGCACGATGATCAGCGTGCCGCGGGTGGCGCGCTGCCCGATCGGTGCGAGCGCGCGCTCCAGTTCGGCACGACTGTCCCCCACGCGCCCCGCCGCCGTGGTCCGAGACAGTTGCACCAGTGCACGCTCGAACGCCTCCAGGCCGCCCGCCAGCGGCAGCGAGCTACTGCTCTCCCCGCCGCCCAGGAAATCGAGCCCCACGGGATCCCCTGAGCGCACCGCGACGCGCGTCAGCGCTGCGGCGATCAGGGCAGCAAAGTCGAGCTTGCTGAGAGCGCTCGGCTCCGAACGGAATCCCATGGAGGCGGTAGCGTCGAGCACCAGGCGCACCGGGCGTTCCGTTTCGGTCTCGAACTGCTTGATCAGCAGCCGCTCGTGGCGGAGCAGCGCCCGCTGATCGAGCCAGCGCAGGTCATCTCCGGGCACATAGCTGCGGTGGCCCGCAAATTCGAGCCCGGCGCCGCGCCTGCGGCTCTCGTGCATGCCCACCCACGCCCCGTCCGCGATGTTCCGGGCGAGCAGCCGTAGCCGACCGAGCGCTGCCCAGTCGATTTGCTTGGAGAGCGCGCGCGGCATCGGGAGCACAATCCAAGCAAACTGCACCGCATACCGCCACAGGGAATCTGCCGGGCGGTGCGTTCCTCAGGGCTTGGCGCTGCAGGCCGCGAGCAGCTTGGGGCTCAGCTCGCGAGGATCGAGCCGCGCCTGCGGCGCCGCCTGCTGCCATTGCCGGCAGGCCTCGGTGGCCCGCCCGCGCGCTCCCAGTGCCGCATATGCTTCCAGAAGTTGCCGCAAGACGCTGGCCCGCTGCGGCGTCGTCAGCTCCGACCCTTCGAGCAGCGCTACCCCCTGCGCCACGGCCTCGACGTAGCGACCCCCACGAACCTGGCCCAGCAGTAGCGGCAGGGCCACGCCCGCGGCGGCCTGCTCGGCGCGGCGCTCGCCGCCCGCTCCGCTCCAACCCTCGAGGGCGGCACGGGCCGCGTCCTTGCCGGCCTCGGTCAGCGCCAATTCCGTCAGCGGCACCAGCAGAACCTGGCCGGGCTCGAGCGTGACGTCCTTGAGCCCGTTGTATTGGGCGATCATCCAGGCGCGCTTCTTGTTACCGAAGAAGCGCTCGGACGCCGTCAACAGGCTGTCGCCCTCCTCGGCCACGAAGCGCAGATTGTAGGGGATCAAAATCTCGGCGTTATCGATGGGCAGCCGCCAGGGCTGGCTGTCATTGGCGAACGCCAAGACCGCCGCGCGCTCCGCGCCTCCGAGCAACCGCGTCGCGAGCTCGGGCCAGGTATCTCCCCGGGTCGTGCGGCGATACGCGAGCGCGGGGACCTCGAGCCGCATCCCCGGCACGATCGCGCTACCCCCCGTGCGGTCGAGCCCGTTGGCCGCGGCCAGCACCCTCTCATTTTCAACCCGCCCGTAGATGCGCTGCGCAATGCCCGCCAGGGTGTCGCCGCTCTGCACCACGAGAGGAAACGCCGCTGCGTCGCGTGCGCCGAGGCCCAGCAGGATGTGCAGCGTGCAACATAGGAACACGACCATTTTACTTCTGCACGACATTTTTACTCCTTGCATGGAACTCATGCTCGCTCGAAGGGCGGTTTTGAGAGCGTCCGAGTCGCGTCTCGGAGCACCTGTGAGTACGTGGTCCCCGTGAGCTCCCGAGACCCGCGACCCTGGCCTCGAACTGCTTCGACACTCAGTGTCTCGCATGGAACGAAAGCGCTCGAGATTCACGAGCTTCGGAAGCATGCCTCTGGTTCTTCGCCGAGCCGTCGTGATACACCAAATCAGCCCCTGACTTGCGCGTCACCGCGGTCCTTTTGTCCGTCTTTGCGACGAGTGATTCTGGAGAGAGAAGAATATTATCTCCAGCCGCAAACACCTGAGAATGAGACGATTTTTCGTGACTATGTTGGGGGCCAACCGAATACTAAGGCTCTGGCAGGTGGATGCTTCCCGCCTGTGCAACGTCAACAATCGTAGCCGCAATGAGTGAGGAATCTGTGATGAAACAAGCTTTGTCGCCGGAGACGCCGGCGAGAGTCCGGAGGGGTCAGTTGAGAGCGCTAACCCTCGGTGTCGGAGCCTCCGCTCTGGCCATGGCCTGCTCCTTTGGCGAGATCGACGGCCAGGATCCCATCAACCAGGTGGACATTCCCGTCGACGGCCAGCAGCCAGATGCTGTGGACCAGGACGGCCCGGCCGACGTGGTCGACACGGGCAATGCCGGTAACCAGGGCAATGCCGGTAACAGCGGCAACACCGGCAACACGCCCGTGGCTGCCTTTGATCCGGATGAGGATCCCTTCCAGACGGTGCTGGGCAAGGAAGTCAAAGCCATCCTGGAGACGAACTGCGGCCAGTGCCACCAGGGCACGGCGTCCGGCGGGATGGATTACATCCTGAACCTCCAGGCCTTGATCACCAACGGCAAGGTCGTCCCGGGCAACAAGGAAGACTCGCAGCTGTTCGTGCGCATGCAGCAGCAGAGCATGCCGCCGGCCTTCATTCGCGATCAGCGTCCGACCTTCGGTCAGATCGACCAGGTCGGTCTGTTCATCGACGAGCTGCCGCCCGGCTTCGATGGTGCGGAGACGGCATGCAACGAGCTGCCGTTCTTCAACCAGGACGACCAGATCGCGGCCATGGCCCAGGACATCCAGAACGTGGATGCCGAGGACCAGCCCTTCACGCGCTACCTGACCATCACCTACGAAAGCAACGCGGGTGCTTGCGAGCGCGCCGTGCAGCGTCAGCGTTATGCTCTCTTCAAGGGCATCAACAGCGTCTCCACGGAAGCCCAGATTGGCATTCCGAAGCCGATCGACTCGAACGAGACGATCTACCGCATCGACATCCGCGACTATGACTGGGACCGCCAGATCGACCTCGAGGACGACGGCATCGTCGACTTCGATGACGCATGGCTCGCCATCGTCGACGGCGTCGGCGAGTACGCGGTGGAGTACACCGGTGACGACGCAGACGACCTGAAGGCCGATGCGGCTACGGCCGTGCCGTTCATGCCCGTGAACGCCTTCATCCAGTTCACCGAGCTGGACGACCTGTACTACTCGCTGATCGGTGCCAAGGCGAACCTGTTCGACTTCGAACTCGAGGTCCTCGGGATCGACACCGTGGCGGAGATCGACGACAACAACCTCCTCCGCGCCGGGTTCTCGAACTCGGGCGTGTCGAAGCAAGAGCGCGTGCTCAACCGCTTCGACCAGAACACGGCGGGCGGCTTCGCCTACTGGATCAGCTTCGACTTCGACGGTGGCGTCGGTGCCGTGGGTCTGGCCAACGAGAGCATCTATCAGGATCCGTTGGACTTCGCCTTCACCGGTGGTGAGGCGATCTTCAACCTCCCGAACGGCATGCAGGCCTACTACGTCGCGAACGCGGCGGGTGACCGCCTCGGTGAGGCTCCGGTCGGCATCGTGATCGACCCGGCGCAGAACAATGGCGAAGTCACCAACGGTGCCTCCTGCCATAGCTGCCACAACGCCGGTATGATCACCTTCACGGATACGGTTCGTCAGTACGTGGTGGAGAATCGAATCGAATTCGATAACGACACCTACGAAGACGTGCTCGAGCAGTACCCCGACCAGACGGCGTTCCAGCGGGTGATGGACGCCGACAGCGAACTGCACGTCAGCCGCGTCGAGCAGGCGGGTGTTCCGCGCACTGCGCCGGACCCGATCTCTCGCGTGTTCCTCGACTTCCAGCTCGGCAATGTCGACGCGACGCTCGCGGCGGGTGAGTTGCACGTCACGAAGGAAGAGCTGCTGGACAACCTCCAGCTGCTGGATCCGAAGCTGATCAACCTGGGTGACGAAGGTGGTTATGTCAGCCGTGACATCTTCACCAACGCCTATGTCGACGCCCTGTGCCAGCTGCACGCGGTCGACGAGAACACCCCGGCGAACTGCCCGTAAGGGAAAGACATTAGAGCGTTGCGGCTCTGAAGCAAAGATCCCGGCGGCGCCGAAGGGCGCCGCCGGGCAAGTCTTCCGCTAGACCGATGACATGACGTCATCGGTCGTTTTCGTTTGTGCGCCTGGAGAACAGCGTGCTGGTGGCTGTGCGCTCCCGGGGAAGAAGGCAGGCGAGTCCGCAGCCCGTGCCGCGGCGGCGGCAGTGCACCCCGGGGGAACTGCAGCGGTGCACGGATGCGGCGCCCGGGGGTTTGCCTTGCTGGCCCACGAAGGCGTAGCGAAGGTCGCGCGCTGACGGAGTGCCCGCAGCCGATCCATCTTTGCGCGCCGGAGGGCGCGAGCTGGAGCCGGGCTCAGCTGGCGGGAGTCAGCGCCGGGGACTCGACGGCGGGCGCTACCTCGGCCGCCGCGGCGGGGCGACGAAAGGCAGCCGCGGCCAGCAGGCAGAAAGCCGGGCTGACCGCCAGGTGGTAGCGGTCGTCGCCAAAGAACAGCATGTGCGTGAGCGAGGTCACCGCGAGCAGCCCGAAGAGGTACCGGAGCCCCGGGTTCAGCGGTGGCGCGCCAGGCAGGCGGAGCAAGCCGAGCAGAGGGACGGCCACGCCGACCCAGAACAGCGGGCGCTCGGGCAAGGAGAGGGCATAGGCGCTGAACAGGAGCAGGGCCCCGAGGAGGGCGACCTGGGCGGCGCGCTGCCGCCAGGAGCGCCAGGAGAACCTCGAGATGGCGCCCAGGGCCGCCACGAACATCAGCGCATGATGGGTGGCCGTCATCACGTTCATGACGTGCCACTTGTGGTCGCGGTCCCACTCGGAGGGCTCGGCCTCGGCCAGGTACGCCACGGCAAAGGACTCGTGATTGTAGGTGTGGCGGAGCTTATCCGGGATGCGCGACAGCCATTTGTAGGGGTCGCTTTCGATCGCCGCCAGGCCACGCTGCGCCCAGCAGCGGTCCTGCGCCACGGGACCGTTGATGTCTCGACAGCCGTCTTCCGGCGTCAGGGCGCGGAAGCGGCCGGTCTCGCTCAGCGCGCCGATGGCGAGGTTCCAGCCGCCGTTGGTGGAGATCAGCGCGCAGCCGTCGAGCACGACGCAATTTCTCACGCTCCACGGCGCGATCGCGCACAGGCCGACCGCGATGGCGACCGCCGTGCGCGCCAGGCGCTGCAGCAGCGGCCCGCGGAAGAGCAAGACCAGGAGCGGCGCCATGAGCAGCGACTGAGGCCGGACGAGAGCGCTCAGCGCCAGCACGACGCCGCAGGCGACCAGCCCCCAGCGCCGCTGGCCCACCTTCCACGCGAGGTAGCCGGTCGAGAGCACCAGAAAGCCCGCCAGGGGCTCGGTCATGACGAGCGCGCAATACAGCACCAGCCCCGGATGCAGCGCCACGAGCACGCCGGCGACGCGCGCCCGGCGCGAGCCCAGAATATCGAGAGCGAACGCAAAAGAGAGGACGGCCGTGAGCGCGCCGATGACGCTGTTGACCAGCGGCGCGACATGCACGCCGGAACCAAACACGGCGTAGGCCGCGCCGAGCACGGCGCTATAGCCGACCGGGTAATGCGACCACGGCGCGAGCCCGGCGGGCCCCGCCAGCGTGGCGGCATCGGAGTAGCCGAGGCCCTCGGCGATGCTGAGCGCCCCGCGGTGATAGAACTGGCCGTCCCAGGTGGGCGGCACGCTGAAGACGAACACCACCAGCACGCGGATCGCCAGCCCGAGAGCGAACAGGCCGGCCGCGAACGCGAGGTCCCGTGCGCCGGGGCTCCGCTCGGCGCTCATGCCGGGTCGTGCTGACTCGTCTCGGTTCGCCACTGGCCATAACGACGCAGGTACGTGCGGGCGACCTGCGTCGGATCGAGTTTCAGAAATTTGGCGATCTCTTGAATGAAGCCCCGCAAGTAGACGAACGCTGGCAGCTGGCTGAAGTTCTCTTCTTCGATCGCATGCAGCTGCACCTGGCTGATCTTGGTGTGGCGGGCGATGTCCTCGAGATCCACACCGAGTGATTCGCGCACCCGGCGCAGCAGGCTGCCGGTAAACGGCGTGTTGGGTCCAATCTCATGGGCGAGTTCTTCGCGCAGGAGCGCGCGCTCCACGTCGCGCGCCGGGTCTCCGCCGGGACCGGGTGCCGAGAGCGCGTGCTCGCGATCGGGGAACGTCGATAGATCGTAAGCGCGACGCTTGAGCGGATCCAGCAGGGTGTCGTGCGCCTCTTCGATGCGGGAGCGCTCGATCGAGAGCTCCCCTTCGCTCATCAGCGAGCAGAGCGGCAGGCTACCGCTCTGGAAGATCTCCCGCTGGCGCTTGTAAGCTTTGCGCAGCTCCTCGTCGCCGGCGGCGGGGTGCGTCATCAACATGTCGTACAGCGTGGGCACCGCGCCGGATAACAGCGTGGGATCCGCAGCGGGCAGCGGAGCGGCCTCGCGCGTGGCCTCGGTGCTGCGAGCGCTGGCGAGCCCGAGCACGCGCCGCGCGAGTCGTTCCAGATTGCGCGCGCTCTTGGTCGCAGGGTTGTCGATCAAGAGCGGCCGTTGGCGGGTGACGCTGAGCCAGACCGCGTCGTCCTGTTCGACATGCCCGACGTAGTCGAGCGCGATGCCCAGGTAGCGCCGAGACAGATCGCTCATCGCTGGTCCGAGCTCGTTGTGATGCTTCACCCGCACGCCGTTGACGACCAGGTGCGGACGTAGTTGGCCCAGCTCTGCGAGTGCCAGCGCGCCGAGTGCCGGGTCGTAGCTGCTGAGCCCGTGCACGACCTGCAGCGGATTGGGCAGGGGCGGCAAGCGCGAATAGACCCGCTCCAGCCCGCGCAGGTTGTGCCGGTCCCGGACCAGCTTGCCGCGCAGGCGGCGTTGGTACAGGGCGCGCAGGAAGCGGTACGTCCCCTCGACGCTCGGCGGCTCGGGCGTGGTCACACACAGCCCGAGATCCGCGCGCAGAAACAGCTCGAGGTTGGCAGGGTGAGTGCCGACACCCAGATCGAGCAGGACATGGTCGACGTCGAGCGTGCGCAGATCCTGTGCCCAGCGAGGCCGGCGCCCGGGGCGGGTGGGTTGGGTCAAGCCGACGCTGTAGCGCTGTGGTTCGAGCAGTAGCCCGGGCACCGAGGTCTTGACGGGACGCAGTTGGTCCAGGGCGGTGTCCTCGGCGGCGCCGATGCACTCTTCGGGAGCGACCCCGAGCATCGAGTGCAGGAAGGCCCCCGCCGGATCGGCGTCAATAAGGGCGACGGTTCGGCCGAGCTGCGCCAGATACACGGCGAGGTTCACCGCGACCAGGCTGCTGCCCACCCCGCCTCGACTGCCGGCGACGGCGAGCACGTGGCGCACGCGTGGCTCCACGTCGATGGGGATTTCCGGGTCCGGCAGGAACTCGTCTTGCTCCATCTCGCTCCCTCTGTACCCTAGTAGCCCGGCTCCATCGAGGCGACGGGTATTTCGTCGCCCCCCAGGCGCGAGGGGGCCGCACGATTCGAAGGCATCGAGGCGCGAGCCGCGGGGGCTTTCGTAGCGAGATTGTGGCCGCGGATGCGCAGGAATTTGCGCTTTCCTCCCGCCCGCGACGTATTAGGCTACGCCGCATGCACAATCGTGGTTGGCCGGTGGCTGGTCGCTGGCGGGCGGTGGCTCGCTGGCGCTGTGTGGTCCAGCACTGGCTTGGCCGGCGGAGTGTTGCCTGGCCGAGGGCGGGCCATCGCGTGCTGGCCTTGGCGCTCCTGGCCGCCGCGGGCTGTCGGTCCCCGGCGGATTCTCCGAAAGAGCCGCCGCCCCCCACGGAAGAGCCTGCCACACCTACCTCGTTGCCCGGTGTGGACACCTCTGCGCTGACCACGCGCGAGCTGGCGCGCTGGCGGGAATTCGTGACGGAGCTACTGGCCCCCTGCCCCGATCAGCCCGTCAGCATCGCGCAGTGTGTGACCGAGTCGCGCGCCTGCGGGACGTGCCTGCCCGCAGCCAAGTTCCTGGTCGATCGCGTGCGCCGCGGGGATACTCGTACCCAGGCGGAGGAGGCATTTCGTACGCGCTTCTCTCCCGAGGCGGTCAAATCCATCGATCTTACCGGCTCTCCCAGCAAGGGCTCGAGCAATCCCGTGGTCACGCTCGTGGAGTGGGCGGACTTCGAGTGCCCCTACTGTGGGGTCGCGGCTCCGCTGCTCAAGGCCACGGTCGAGCGGCATGCGAGCGACGTGCAGCTGGTGTTCAAACACTACCCGTTGAGCGCGCACGAGCACTCCGACGAGGCGGCGCGGGCCGCAGTGGCCGCCTTTCACCAGGGCAAGTTCTGGCAGCTGCAGCAGGTGCTGTTCGAGTCGCAAAAGGCCGGTCTCGATGACACCACGCTGCTGAAGCTGGCGCGCGAGCAGGGCCTGGACATCAAGGCGTTCGAGGCGGATCGAGCGAGTGAGGCCACCGCCGACATCGTCGCCCGCGATCGCAAGCAGGCCGATGAGCTGGGCCTCGACGGCACGCCGATGATTTTCATCAATGGGCGTCACTTCAAGCTCGATCACTTTGATCTGCGGCAGGATCTCGAGCCCTGGATCGAGCTCGAGATCGCGCTCAATAGCTCGGGCACCCCGGCGGCGGCGGCTCCGGCTGCCGCCAAAGCGCCGGCGCCGAGCGGCACCAACAAGCCAGCGCCGAACGCGGGCAGCGTGCGCGCGGACGTCAAGTCGAACTGAGCCGGTAGGTGTGGCCCCTCCCGTGGCGCGCGCAGCGCGACACCGGGGAGGGGCAGCGGCACGCGCAGGCGGCTGCCGCCGAGCATGGCGCGGGGTGGGCATCCTCGAGCTCTGCGCAACCCCCGGGACCGATCGGTGTACTGGCTTCTAGTCTCGCGGTGGGACCCCTGGTACTAAGCGTCGATGCGCTCGAGTGCGGATGCTGGCGGCTGCTTCCCGACGGGGCGTCACTACCCAGGCATCGCACACCTGGTGCGAGCGGCCGCGCGAGGCATCGCCGATGAGCATGCGGCCGAGGCGCTCGTGGCGGACTTGCCCATGGTGGCGATCGACGTGGAGGCCACGGGGCTCGAGCCGGGCGTCGACAAGGTCGTGGAAGTGGCCTGCGTGGTCTTTCACCGCGGGGACATCGAGCGCCACTCCTGGCTGGTCAATCCGGGGCGGCCGATCCATCCCGAGGCGCAGGCGGTGCACCGCATCTCCGACGACGATGTGAAGGATGCGCCGAGCTTTGCACAGATCGCGGAGCTCCTCTTGGCCGTGCTCGCGCGGGGCATCCCCCTGGCGTACAACGCGGACTTCGATCGCGCCTTCCTGATGGCGGAGTTTGCGGCGGCGCAGATCACGCCCGCGCTGCCGCCGCCGGCGCTGCGCAAAGGGGTGGACTGGATCGATCCGCTGGTCTGGGCGCGCGAGTTGCAGCAGGGGGAGAAGAGCCGGTCGCTAGGGGCTGTGGCCGAACGTCTCGGCATCGAGATCGGGCAGGCACACCGGGCCGCCGACGACGCGGTCGCTGCGGGCCGGGTCTTGCTCACCTTCATGAGCGATGCGCGGGTGCCGACCACCTACGCGGCGTTCGTCCGGGAGCAGCGGCGCCTGGCCCGCCTGCATCGAGACGAGCGCGTCCACTGGCGCAGCTGACTCACGGCGGCGCGAGGCCGGCGTCCGGGGGACGGACTTCGCCCGTGCCGTCCGGGTCGGGGCTGCGTTCCATCTGCATCGTCACTTCCAGGAGCACGCGCTGACCAGCGACGAGATCGACCGTGCGCCGCTCGGCAGGGGCATTGGGATGCTCCAGCCGCACGAAGTGTTGGCCCGGGCTGAGCCGCAGCGGGATCGCGAACGGGGTGGTCTCGAGCAGCTCCCCGTCCACGAAGACGCGGGCCCACGGATCGGCGACGACCGAGAGCTCGGCGCCATTCTCCGGCGTCCAGAGCTGGGCGGCGGCCTGCGGAGCGGGCTGCTTCGATGCGAGCCACCCGGACAGTAGGGCTCCCCCGACGAGCAGGCTCGCCGATGCGCCGAGCAAGCCGAACAGCGAGCGGCGCAGGCCGCGGCGGGCCTCGCGGCGCTCCTGTTCATCGGCGCGCAGGCGCGCCACGGGAGCGGGGCTGGACACCACCAGGCCGCCCGCGGACAGCGCCCGGGCCACCAGGGGAGGCAGGTCGGCGAGAGCCGCAGGTCCGAGCAGGTGCTCGAGCGCTCGCATCAGTTGCCCGAGCGAATCGAAACGTCGCTCGCGCGGTTTCTCCAGACAGCGCTGCACGACGCGCTCGAGCTCGGGGGAGATCTCGGCGTTGAGCTCGCGCAGCGGCGCGGGCGTGCGGTGGCGGATGTCGTGCGCCGTGGCACGCTCGTTCGAGCCGGCGAAGGGATGACGGCCGGTCAAGAGCTCGTAGAGCACGGCCCCGAGCGAAAACTGATCGCTCTGCTCATCGATGCGTTCTCCGAGGACCTGTTCCGGGCTCAGGTAGCCGGGCTCGAACGTGCCGGGCTCCGTCTCGACGGGGTCGGCCTGGGGCGGGCCCTCGAGCTCGAGGGCGAGCGAGAAGCCGGAGAGCTTGCTGACGCCTTGCTTGGAGATGAGGATGTGCGCCGGCTGTACCGAGCCGTGCACGACGCCCGCCTGGTGGCTGTGCCCGAGCGCGCGCGCGATCTGCAGCGTGAGTGCGATGGCGCCCTGGACCTCGAGCGCTGCCGTGCCGTTGCGGCGCAGCGCGCTCAGCACCTCCGACAGACTCCAGCCGTCGACGGCCTCCAGCACGAGCCAGAGCCGGGGCGGGCGCCGCACGCAGTCGAGCAGCCCCAGGATGTTGGGGTGAGCCAGGCGCGCCAGGATTTCCGCCTCGCGCTCCAGCCGCCGAGCGACGAAGGAGGAGAGTGGCACCTCCAGGCGCAATGCCTTGATCCAGGCCTGCCGCTCCAGGCTCTGGTGGCGAGCCAAATACAGCTCGTAGCTAGGCCCGTGCGTGAGCCGCCGCTGCGCTTGGTAGGGTTCGAAATCGGGCAGATCGGACACTGGTACCCGGGACTAGTGTCTTCTACGCTCGACCGAGCTCTGCGATCCAGCGGATAGCCCAGACGCTGATGCCGATCACCGAGATCGCGAACAAGCACACCAGGGCGTCGAGCAAGGTCCAGCGGCCCGCCAGCGGCAGCCACGCCGGGGCCAGGCCCGGCGCTGTCTTCGGCTCCGGCACGGGCTCGGGCTCGGCGGGCAGGTCGCCAGCGCTCGGGATCTTGTCGACCAGCGGGGCCGCTTTGGCTTTGCCCTTCCCTTTGCCTTTGGCGGAGCTGGGCGGGTCCACGACCTCGCCGTCCGCCAGGCGCTCGGTGGGGTCCCGTTCGACTTGCTCCAGGATTTGACCGGTCGGGTCCGCCCAGCTGAAGCGCACCTCACCTGCACGCAGCAGCGTACCTCTCGGCCACAGGCGGCGCTCGTCCAGGGCGAGCGGGCGATCGTCCAGCCTCGCCTCGAGCTCGGCGTCGAGCAGCGTGACCCAGACTTGATCGCCGTGGCGGCGCAGCTCGAGGCAGCGCGCGGGCAGCTCTTCATCGAGCTGCAGATCCGCGGCGGCATGGCTGCCGATCAGGTACGGGTGGCGCGGTTTCTCGAGCCGGAGCTCCCGCGCGCCGTCGCGGTCCTGGTCACCGTCCTGGTCTCGGTCCGCCTCGCCCTCGAGGCGCACGCTGATGCCCCACGGTTGCCCCTCCTGTTCCAGCGCGTGTTCCACGAGGTGCCGCGCGAGTTCGCGCGATGCTCCGGTCTCGGGAGCGACGGCCGTGGGCTCGAAACGCACCTCGACCCAGACTCGGCCGAAGCGCAGCAGCTCCCCGTCCGACAGGGCGTGCGGCGTCTGGCGATTCAGGCGGGTGGCCCCGATGAAGGTGCCGTTTTCGCTGCCCTCGTCCACCACGACGTAGTCCAGGCCGCGCTGGCGGAGCGATGCGTGCCGGCTCGAGACGCTGGGATCGGGGAGTTGCAGCTCGCACCCTGGCGCCCGTCCGACCACCACGCGCGGCGCATCGACGCGCAGCTCGGGCAGTGGGTGGACGTCCCCCGATCGCAGTTTCAAGAGCAGCGCCATCGCGGCCCGATGATGCTCTCCGGCCTCTCGACTGTCTACTTTGCAGCTCCGACGCGCGGGCCCTGAAAGCCTGCCCAGTCAGGCTTGCCCCGCAAGACCGCGCCTCGCCCGCAAAACTTGGCCAAGCCGCGCGCGGCAGCTTACCCGAGAGGCGGTCGAGGAGACGGCTCAGAGATGCAACACACTCACGAACGACGAGTCTCCGGGGTCAGGCGCGTCCCCGTCGAGCGCATAGTGGACGTTTGTGGCACGACGGATCCGGCGTCGGCATTTCAAGGCCGCTCGCTGGATGTCAGCGGTCGGGGGATGCAAGTTCGTGCCGCACACTTGCCCGAGCTCAGGGCTCCGATCGTCGTGCGGTTCCGCGAGCAAGACGCCGAGGTGATCGCGGAGGGCGAGGTGGTGTGGCGCCGCGCCGTTGCCAGCGGCGGCGAGTTCGGCGTGCGCTTCACGGCTCTGGATAGCCGCAGCGTGCAGACGCTCAAGGCTTTGTGTGGGGTGGCCGGGCTGGAAGAGCCCCCGCGCAGCGCAGGGGGGCCGAGCGAGCCGGCGGTGGACTGGGAGGAATCCGAGAGCGGCCGCGCCGAGACGGACCACGATACGGATCCGGCGCCGCCCGCGGCGCTGGGCGTCCGGCTGCACATCGCGGGGCTGACGGCGCCGCTGCAGGCTCGAGTCAAAGCTCAGGACCGGCACACCCTGGAAGTGGGCTCGCGCCTGGACTTTCTGCGCGTGGGCAGCTCGCTACAGATCGAGGATCTGGGCTACGGAGGCCGGCGCGCGGCCCACATCGAGGCCGTCGCGGTGAGCGTGGACGAGAAGTCCCGGGTGCCCGAGTTGGTGGTGTCGCTGCGCTACGCGGAGGTGCCGGAAACGGCCCAGCCCCTGGCGCGGAGTCGCGTCCGTGCACCGTGGCGGGAGCCGGAGCTCGATCTGAGCCTTGCCCGCGAGCTGGACGACGCAGAGTCGGAGCAGGGGCAGCGCGACTCTGAGCCACCGCCCCTGCCGCCGCGTGCGAGTCCCGCAGCGCAGCTGCCGGCGAGCGCCTCGAGAGCGCAGGCCGCCGCGCGTCTGGCGCAGGAGGTGGGCGGGCGCGGCAGCGTCGAGCAGGCCGCACGGACCCTCGCTGCCGCGGACCACGAGGACGGCGAGCGAGACGACGAGGGCGAGGACGAAGACGCAGCACCGGGCGATACCGAGGGGCGCGAGCTCGCCCCGTCGAGCGCTGCCAAGCCGGCGGCCCCTGCAGAAGACGACGAAGGCCCGGACTTGCTGCGCGAACGACTCGACGGCGTGCTCGGGGGCGTATCGGTGGCGGCCCGGGTCGCCGGCGTGCACGTGGTGCGTCTCGGGGGCGCCGCCTCGCGCGGCGCGCGCTGGCTGTTTGCTCGCGCCGACCGCGCCGTGCGCGCGGCCGAGCGTCCAGCGCAGCCGCGCCGCCGCACCGCCGCGCCGCCCCGCTCGGCGCTGCGCTCCGGCCCGCTCCGCCAGGGCTCGCAGCTGGCCAGCCAGCGGCCTCGGCCGAGCGAAGACGCTCCGGCGCCTGCGCGCACGGGCGGCTCCCGGCTGCTCTTGGTGGGGGGCCTGTTGATCAGCGCGGCGCTGGCGACGGGGTATCTGGCTCGCCGCACGCCGCTCGGCATGCCGGTCCCCGCCGCCGCTCGCGTCTCGCTGGCGCCGGCCGTGACCGTGGCGACCGTGCCGCCGAGCGCCGTCATCGAGCCGCCGGCCCCCGCCAGCGTGCCGACCGCGCCTCCGGCGAGCGTCGCCGAGCTCAGTCCGGCGGGAGGCGTGGCGCCTGCGCCCGTCCTCGGCGCGACGGTGCTGGGGGACGAGGACGAAATGGGCGCGGAGCCCGTCCAGGCCCCGTCGCGGCCCACCCCCAAGGCAGCCGATCAAAGCTTTGCGAGCCCCGGCTCGGCGCGCGCCCAGAGCACTGAATTTGGGCAAGGCCGGCTGCGCGAACCGGTGATCTATCGCCTGCGCCTCGATCAGCCCGCGGATGGTCTGCGCGGAGAGCGCACCCCGACGGGCTTCGAGGTGACGCTCACGGGCCGTCGAGTCATGGAATCGGGCGCGAGCATCACGCGGCGCGACGAGCGCATCGCGCGCGTGGCCACGCACAACACGGGGCAGGGCACGCGCGTGTCCTTTCGCTTCAAGGACACGATTCCCGCGTACAAGGTTCGCCTGCGCAAGGACTACATCGAGTTCTTGATCAGCTCGCCGTGAACCCTGGCGCTGGCGCGCGGCGCTAGTAGGAGGAACCCGCTGTTATCCGCAAGAGCCGCGCCGGGTTTCTCCAAATGTAGAGGAAGTACCGAGGTACTAGCGCGGCCCCGCGCCCTTGCGGGTCACGCGGGTGAGCTGCGTGTGCGGGCTCATCGCGAGCTGTCCGCTCTGATTTTCCCCCCGCGCCAGGCGGTGGCTGCCGGCCAGTGCGATCATCGCGGCGTTGTCCGTGCAATGCGCCGCGGGCGGCACGACCACGCGGATCCCCTGGCGCTCGCCGTACTCGTGGGCGCGCGCGCGCAGGCTGCGGTTGGCCGCGACGCCGCCCGCCAGCACGAGGGTACGGAGCCCTTCCGCCTTCGCCGCGCGAAAGCTGCGCACGAGCAGCGTCTCGACCACGTTGTGCTGAAACGACGCGCACAGGTCGCGCAGCAGCTGGTCGTTGGACAGGGGACCGTTGGCTTCGAGCCAACGCGCGACGTCGCTCTTCAGGCCGGAGAAGCTGAACTCCAGCGAACGCTGCCGCTGCCGCCGCATTGGCATGGCCAGCGGCACTCGACCCGCTTGCCCCTCTTGCGCCAGCCGATCGATGATCGGACCGCCGGGGTAGCCGAGCCCGGCCAGCTTGGCCACCTTGTCGAAGGCCTCCCCGGCCGCGTCGTCGCGCGTGGCCCCCAGCTCGGTGATCTGCGCCGCGTCGCGCCCATCGACTCGATACAGGGCCGTGTGCCCGCCGGAGACGAGCAGGGCGAGAAAGGGGAACGCCGGTGGCGCTGCTGGCTGACCCGGCGTCTGGAGAAACACCGCCAGCAGGTGTCCCACCAGATGATCGACGCCGACGATCGGCTTTTGCGCTGCCCAGGCGAGGCCCTGGGCCATCTGCATGCCGACCAGCAACGCCCCCGAGAGGCCGGGCTCGCAGGTGACGGCAATGCCATCGATGTCCCGCAGGCGCTTGCCGGCGCGCGCCAGCGCCTCTCGATACACGGGCACGATGTTGTGCAGGTGATCGCGCGAGGCGAGCTCCGGAACGACGCCGCCGAAGCGTGCGTGGAGCTCGACCTGACTGTGCACCACGTCGCTGAGTACGCTGCCGTTTTCGTCGACGACCGCGGCCGCCGTTTCGTCGCAGGACGTCTCGATTCCGAGCGTGAGCATGGCGGAGCGTATCCCACAAACCCGCTCGCTTGTCGCCGGCCGCCGGTCGGGGGGCTGCGCTGACTACTCGCAGTCGCTGAGTTCTGTGCGTTGCAGCTGAAAAACCCCAAAATTCCCGGGCGAGTCGGCACCTTCCGTGGGGTTGTTGCGGCGCAGCAGGCGCACCTCCACGTCGCCCGTGTGCATCAGCGACACCACCGCCAGCGCGCTGCCCTGGCAGGTGGAGTCCACCCAGCTCACGAAGTTGAAGTCGCGGATCGCGCCAAATTCGAGCAGCGAGAGCGGATCGGAAAAGAGCTGCGGCGTGACCACGAGCGGCGCGTTCTCGAACAGGGCCTGCGGGGCGCAGCCGCCCGCCTCGGCGTCGTCGGTGCTGAGCACGCCGGGAGCCACCTGAAGCGCGTCGATGTCGAGCGTCAGCCGCATGCCCAGGCCCGCGTCAAAACCGCGCCGGGTAAACTCTCCGTCGATGATCTTGCCGCAGTAGGCGCCCGTCTCTCCGGTGTCGAAGCGCTCGAGATCGCGGCACCCCAGCCCCAGCCCGGCGCAGAGCCCGAGCGCCAGTGCGAGCAGTTTGCCGCTCATGGGGCAGGGCTTCCGACGCTGCGCGTGCCGGCGGCAGGGCTCTTCGCCTCCGTGCCGCCGAGGAGCTCGCGCGCGCTCGCTTGGACCTGGGCTTCGGGGTCGCTGCCCGCCACGCGCTGGAGCACCGGCACGGCCGCGCGCGGCGAGACCGAAAATAGCGCACGCGCCGCGGCGTCCCGCACCAGCGCGTAGCGGTCCTCGAGCGCCGCCTTGCTCAGCGTCTCCAGCACCTGTGGCACGGCCGCGACGGCGGCTAGCTGCTCCAGCGCCTGGGCCGCCTGACGCCGCAAGGGCCAGCGGCTCGACTCGGCGAGCAACCGGGCAACGGCGAGCGCCGCGGCCGCATCGGGGCGCACGCTCAGCGCACCGAGCGCGCTGCGCTGCACGGTGGCGTCCGTGTCCTCGAGCGCCGCCAGCAAACCCTGGCGTGCGGCGGGTTCCGGGCGAGAACCGAGGAAGCCGAGCGCGCTCTGCCGCAGCTCGGGGTTCGGGTGAACGAGCAACTGGAGAAAGGCGGGCAGCACGCCGCGCGCGATGCGCTCCGCGGCCTCTCGGGCGCGCTCGGCGCGGGCGCCTTCGACGCCGCCGAGCTCTGCCGTCAGCGGCAGAAACGCCGCCTGACCGTTCGCATCGAGCAAGGCGGCCGTGACGCTGCGCACCTGCAGGGCAGAGCCCCGCACGGCTCGCGACGCCGCCTCGCTGATTTCCGGTGCGAGCAACAGGGCGGCGTCTGCGCGCGCGTCGGGCGAGCAGGGGTCGGGCAACAGTTGCCGCAGGAGCGCACGCGCATCCACGCGCCCCTCGGGCACGGACCAGGTGCGCGCGACGGCGGGCACGCGCTCGCTGGAGAGCATGCAGGCCGAGCGAGTGCCGGCGGCGACGAGCTCGGGATCGGGGCTGACCAGCGCTTCTGCGATGGCACGCCGGGCGCCCGGCGCCGCGAGCCGCGCCAGGCTCAGTGTGGCCGTGGCGCGGACCACCGGGTCGCTCGCTTCGCACAGCTCCTGGGCGGCCCCCACGGCGCGCGCGTCCCCGAGCTCGGCGAGCGCAAACGCCGCAGCGGCGCGCGTGATCTGCGCATACTCCGACGAGTTGACGACCGACTCGAACAGGCGCGCGTCGTTCCGGTTCGACAGGCGCGCCAGCCCCAGCACGGCCAGCGCCTGCACCGTCGGTGCGCGATCGGCGACCAACCGCACGAGCGCGGGGCGTGCCTTCGGCGACTCGAGCCGCGCCAGCGCCCACACCGCGGCCACGCTGACCGGGTCGGCGTCGCTCGCGCCATCGCGCTTCAGGTACTCCTCGAAGCGGGGCAAGAGCGCCGGATCGGCGAGCGCTCCGGCGGCGAGCATGGCGCGCATGCGCAGCTCGGGCTCGGCATCGCCGCTCGCGAAGTTGAGCAAGCTGGGGCCCGCGCTCTTATTTTGGATGTGGCCGAGCAGCTCGATGGCGATGCGCTGCTGCGTGTCCTTGCTATCCCCGAGCGCGTCCAACAGTGGCTTGACCGCCCGCTGCCCGAGCCGGGCCAGCGCGGCGCGGGCCTGCAGGGCGGCGATCTCATCCTGGCTCTTGGCCTGGCTCTCCAGCGGAAAGGCGAGCGCCCCGTAGATCTCCACGAGCAGGCGGCGATAGACGGGTCGATTCGGATGCCCGAGGGCGATCGGTAGCAGCTCCTTCTCCAGCGATTCCAGCGTGCCTCGCCCGAGATGGATCTGCATGCTCAGGTGTGCGGCGCGCGAGATCAGCTGCTCGTCGGGCGAAGAGCGCAGCACATGGCGCAAGAGTTGGTCGGCCTCGTCCACCTGCTCCCGGTTGATCAGGAGCTCGGCGAGCTGGAAGTGCACGGCGAACAGGCGGTCATTTTTGCTGATCGCCTGCCGGAACTCCAGGATGGCGTGCTCGATGTCCTGGCGCTCGCGATACATCTCCCCGAGGCGCTGATGCCCTTCGGCGTCGTCCGGGCCGAGCGCGACGGCGCGCGCGGCGTAGGCGATGGCGCGATCGTCCTGGTACGATTCTGCGGAGTAGCCGGCCATGCGCGTCAGATATTCCTTGGCGCGCACCGGATCCAGCTCGGCAAGCTGGGCGAGCACCAGGATGGCGGCCTCGACATTGCCCTGCTGCACCAGCGCCCGCTCCAGGCGTAAATAGCTGTCGATGTCCCCGGGGGCCCGCTCGATGATCTGGCGCAGTGTCTTTTCTGCGGCCTGGAAGCGGCGCAGCCGCAGCTCCGTCTCGGCCAACAGGCGTCCGGCATGCAAGTCGGGCGGCGTGCCGCCGAGGCGCCGTTCGAGCGGCGCGACGCGCTCCGCCAGGGTACCGGTCAGGCTCCACAGGGTCACGATGTGTTGCCGCGCATCGCGCCCCAGCAAGGCGTCGTTCTCCCGCACGGAACGCACGAGTAGCTGCTCCCAGAGCTGCTCCGCTTCCCGGTAGTAGCGGGCGCGGGTGCTGGGATTGGCCGCGCCGGCGCCGGCACGCTCGAGCGCGAGCCCGTACGACTTGGCGAAAGCCACCCGTTCGGGCTCGAGCTTCATGGCTTGCGCGAGCATCTCCAGGGCACGGTCGGGCAAATCGTGATCCAGGTACACCTCGCCCAGCGTGTGCAGCGCCGCGGCGTCGTTTGGGTCGCGGGCGAGGCGCTGCCAGATCTTCATGGCGCGCTCGGTGTCTCCCCGGGCGAAGTAGCGATCGCCGAGCTCGACCAGATGCCGCGGATCGTTGCCCTTGGCCAGGCGCTCGAGCAGCGTCATGGCGCGATCCGTCTCGCCCATGCGCTCGTAGAAATCGACCAGGCGCCCCTGTGTGTCCTCCTGAGCGCGCGAGCGCGCCTCGAGCTGGGTGAGCACGTTCAGCGCGTCCGCGGTCTGGCCGCGCGCGCGGTAGGCCTCGGCCAGCCGAAACGCAAAGTCGGGATTCTGAGGCGCGACCTTGATCAGCTTTTGGTAGTGCAGGACGACCTTGTCGAGCTCTCCCGACAGTTCGAGCAGCTGGATCACCTTGAGCCGCACGTCGACCGCGTCCGGGTTCCTGGCGAGCGCCGTTTCGTAGGAGCGCTTGGCGCGGTCGACCTGTCCCGTCTCTTCCTGCAGCCGGGCCAAGAGCACGAGATGGTCGAAGTCGAGCGCGCCTTCGCGCTCCAGGCGCGCCACGAGCTCCGGCAACCGGTCCGAAGCGCGATGCACTTCGACCAGCGCGTCCAGCACCTCGAGCCGGAGCCCCGACTGCTGGCTCGTGTTCTGCTCGGCCTGTTCGAGCACCTTCAGCGCCTCGGGGTACTTGCCCAGCTTGCTCAGGACCCGGCCGAGATCCTCGAGCGCGGGCCCGAGGGTGCGGCTGTCGCCGCGCGCGAGCTCGACCAGCTTTCGGTACTCCTCCTCGGCCGGGGCATACAGCTGGCGCTCGACCAGCAGCCGGCCCAGCTCGGCGCGCACGAAGAAGCTGCCCTGCGCCTCGCGCACGAGTTCGGCGTGGTACTTGCGCGCGCTCTCCAGGTCATTCAGATCGAGGGACCAACCGATCAGGGACCGCAGCGTCTCCTCCCGCACCGCGTTCGCCAACTTCAGCTTCAAGGTGGGGGCCAGGCGCTCTCGGGCACCGCGAATGTCGCCGCGCTTGGCGAGCAGCTGGGCGAGGCGTTGCGCTGCGGCGCGCGCCTCGGGATCACTGGCGAGCAGGGCGCTGTACAGTGCCTCGGCTCGGGCCTCGTCCCCGGCGTGGACATACACGCCCGCCAGCGCCAGGCGCGCGCGCTGCCCGGCGGCGTCATTCTTGGCGGCGAGCGGTTCGAAGTGGCGGATCAGGCCCTCCAGGTTGCCGTCCCGCTGGCGATAGAGCTGCACCAGGCGCTGCAGAGGGAACTCGGCGCCCGGGTCCTGGTCCAGAATCGCCAGGTAGCGATCGATCAGCGCCTGGGGACCGGCTGCACTCGGCTCGGCAGCGGCGCTCGGCGCAGCGGGTTTGGGTGCCGGCCGGGCTGCCTTGGCGGGCCGGCGCCGCCCCTCGGGGTTGAAGTCCCCCGCGGCTGCGGGGCCCGCCGTGAGCGTGCTCAGCGCGAGCAGCGCGCACCCGGCCGCCGCCTCGCGGCGCCACCAGATTCGACGACGAGGCACTCCGAAAGACTACGTCGGCGCGCCGGATGCCGCCAATGCTTCAGCTGCGGGGTGGGGCGGAACGGCTCGTCAGGCCTGGCGGCCTGTGCGGGCGGGGCGATGTTCGAGATGTTGTTTGAAATTGGGGATCCGGGACACTAGAGCCGTGCGGTGGACAGCGCAGCCAATCAGCGCGGGGCGGCGGACGGGCGAGCCCGGCGAGTTCGGGTCGGGCTGGTGCAGATGCCCAGCGTCGAGGACCGCGAGACCAACGTCGAGCGCGCGCTCGCGGGCATCCGGGAGGCGGCCCAGCAGGGCGCCGAGCTCGTGTGTTTGCAGGAGCTCTTCGCGGGCCCGTACTTCTGCCAGGTGGAGGAGGCGCGGCTCTTCGATCTAGCGGAGCCCGTCGACGGCCCCACCAATCGTGCGATCGCTGCGGCGGCCGCAGCCGCGCGGGTGAGCGTGCTGTCGAGCTTCTTCGAGCGTCGTGCGGCGGGCCTCTACCACAACACGGCCGTCTTGTTCGGCCCGAGCGGCGAGACGCTCGGCATGTATCGCAAGATGCACATCCCGGACGACCCCCAGTTTTACGAGAAGTTCTATTTCACGCCGGGCGATCTCGGCTTCGTCAGCCTGGACACGGGCAAGCTGCGCGTCGGGCCGCTCGTATGTTGGGATCAGTGGTACCCGGAAGCCGCGCGCCTGACGGCCCTGGCGGGCGCGGAGATCTTGCTCTACCCCACGGCGATCGGTTGGTTGCCCGAGGACAAGCCGGTGTACGGCGCCGACAACCTCAACGCCTGGCAGACGATGCAGCGCTCGCACGCGATCGCCAATGGTGTCTTTGTCGTGGTCACGAACCGGGTCGGTACGGAACGAGCGGGCGATCGCTCGATCGAGTTCTGGGGACATTCCTTCATCTGTGATCCGTACGGGCGCGTGATCGCCGAGGCGGCCGAGGACGCGAGCGTGCTCGTCGCCGACTGCGATCTCGGCCTCATCGAACAGGCGCGGCGCGGTTGGCCGTTTCTGCGCGATCGGCGCATCGACGCCTACGGCGGCCTGGAGCGGCGCTACGGGGCAGGCCAGAAATGACGCTCGCGACGCCTCGCGAGCTCGGCTTCCGTTGGCCTGCGGAGTGGGAGCCGCAGCGCGCCACCTGGCTGGCGTGGCCGCACAACGCCGAGGATTGGCCCGGCAAGTTTGCCGGCATCGAGTGGGTGTTCTGCGAGATCATCAGCTGGCTCACCCGCACCGAGCGGGTCGGGCTGATCGTCGCGGATGCGGCTGCCGAAGGGGCCGCTCGGCACGCGCTCGAGCAGGTCGGCGTCGACAGCACACGCATCGATTTCTTGGTCGCCCCGACCAACCGCTCCTGGACGCGCGATTTCGTGCCTACCTGGCTGTTGCCGGGCGCGTCCGGCGCGGCGCAGGGCCTGGGCGCCGTGAAATGGCAGTTCAACGGCTGGGCACGGTATCCCAACTTCGAGCTGGACGAGGCGGCGGGCCAGCGCGTGGCAGAAGCCCGCGCCCGGCAGCGCTGGATCCCCGAACGCCGCGTTCCTGAGGGCAACGGTGGGCGTTTCGTGCTGGAGGGCGGGGCGATCGACGGCGATGGCGAGGGCACGGTGCTCACGACGAAGGACTGCTTGCTCGGCACCGTGCGTCCTCGCAACCCCGGCCTCGGCCAGGCGGAGATCGAGCAGACGCTGCGCGACTATCTGGCGGTCGACAAGGTGATCTGGCTACCGGCGGAGGTGGCCGGCGACGATACGTCCGGCCATGTCGATGACCTGGCGCGCTTCGTCGCGCCCGGCCGCGTCGTGTTAGCGCGCGAAAGCAACCCGAAGGACGAGAACTACGTGGCGCTGGAGCGAGCGCGCGAAGCCCTGGAAGGGGAGCGGGATGCGCGCGGCCGGCGCCTCGAAGTGATCGCTCTGCCCATGCCGCAGCCGCGTTACTTCGATGGCCAACGCCTGCCCGCGACGTACGCCAACTTTTCGATCGCCAACGGTCTGGTGCTCGTCCCCACCTTCAACGACCCGAGCGATCGGCAGGTGCTCGGACTGCTCGGCGAGCTCTTCCCCGACCGACAGGTGGTGGGGATCCACTGCCTGGATTTGGTGCTCGGCTTGGGCTCCATCCACTGCAGCACGCACCACGAGCCGTTGCTCTGACGTAAAGCCGTGTACCTCCTCCTGAGCCCGCGGAGCGGGCGATTTGGAGGAGGTCGACCCGCCGCAGCGCGCAGCGCGAGGAGGGGCGGGTGGAGGCATCTAGAGCCAACCCGAGGCGCGTTCCTAGTGCATCGCGCTGCGCACCACGCGTACCTGCTCTTCGGCGCAATCTTCGCTCAGCGTCTTGGCCTGCACGAGCTGCGCCTCGGCCCGCTCGAGGCGCACGCCGAGATCGGGGGGAGCGGGCGTGGCCTCTTGCTTGGCCAGCTTCTGCAGTGACTCGATTTCATCGAGCCCGCTCTGGTGCACGCTGTACGCCCGCAGGCACAGGTCTTTGAGCGCGCAGGCTTCGGCGTCCGGGCAATCGATGCCGCCGAGCGCCTGCAAGAGCGCCCGCTTGTCCCGGTTGTCGGCGCGGCGCAGCCGGTCGATGTGATCGGCCAGGCGCGCGACCTGACCCAGGCGGGCACGCTCCGCGTCGGACTTGCACGCGAGCAGGGTGGCCACCAGCAGTGCGGCCAGCCAGGCGCGCTCGCGCCGCTGCCCTCGAACTCCGCGGGACCGGCGCGGCGGGCTCAATCCGTCGCGCCGGAGGAGGTCGGGCCCACCTGGATGCGTTCCCCGACGTACGATCCGATCAGCGCGAAGAGCACGCCGAGTGCGGACATCAACACGTACATGAACGCGGGCATCACTTTGACGGTCTGCCCGTTGAACAGCAAAAAGGCGGTGGGCATGGCGACGAGGAACGTGGCGACCACCGGCTCTAGCACGGTGCGGCCCGGTGAGATCAGCCCGACCAGCATGCCCGAGACGAACCAGATGGGGATGGCGAGGATCATGCCCGCCGAACCTTCGAAATCGAAGGCGGGGACGACCATGGGCAGACCGACCACGATGGCGGCGGTGAGGATGCTCACCACCCCGAGCGAGATCCCGCACCAGGTCGCCGAGAAGCCCTCCTGGTGGTAGTTGCGCTCGACCTCTTCGTAGCGACTCGGGCGCCGGGTCTCCAGCATGCGGCCTCCGCACGATTGGCAGTGAGCGTCGGTCGCGGTGGCGGAGTTGGGGGCGCCGCACAGCGGGCAGGGGCGTGTGTTTTTCGATTCCGCCATGGCTTTACTCTACTCGTGGAGGGGGCGCGTGGGGAGGAGCTCCCGAGACACTGAACGTCTCGAGCGCTCCGGCAGCTAAGGCGTTTCGGATCCCCCCTTACCTAACGCCGCTCGCCCTCGGCGGAAGGCCCCGGCGCGCGCGAGGGGCGGCCCGGCGCCGGTCGGAGAAGAGGTGGGTGAGGGTGGGTCGATCGGCTGCGCTGCCGGCGCTGGCGTCGGAGAGGGACGGGGAAGGAGCGGGTTTGTCGGGGCTCCGGCGGCGAAGCTGATATGAGGGGCAACTCGTGACGCTTCGCCATTTTGATGTCGTCGTCATCGGTCGCAGCCTCGGCTGCTTGAGCGCGGCAGCGCTGCTGGCGCGGCGGGATTTTCGGGTCCTGGTGCTGGGGCAGGGGCAGTTGCCGCCCAGCTACAGCTGGCAGGGGCGCCGCATCGGCCGGCAAGCCTTCAGCCTGCTGTTTGGCGCGACGCCCGTCTGGAAGCGCGTGCTGCAGGACCTGGCGCAAAGTCAGACGTTTCGGCGCCAGACGCGGCGGGTGGAGCCGAGCTTCAGCCTGCTCACGCCGGAGGGGCGGCTGCAGGTCTCGGCCGATCGCGTCAGCCTGGCGGCAGAGTTGCGCCGGGAGTTTCCCGAGGTGCAGCCGGTCATCGATGAGTTTGGCCAGGGCGTGACGGCGGCCAACCGCGCGCTCGAAGCGCTCTTGGCGCGGGACACGGCGTGGCCTCCGGAGAGCTTCTTCGACCGCCTGAGAGCGCGCCGCTGGCTGCGAGCGTTGCCCTGGGTCGACGACAGCATGCAGGTGCTCCTGGACAAGTTGCCGGGGGGGCACGTGTACCGCGAGGCCGCGTGTCTGCCGGCTGCGTTTGCCGGGGACTGGGCTCATCCCGCCGCGGAACTGCCGGTCCTCGGCACCGCACGCCTGCTCGATAGCTACCTGCGCCACGGTCTCAGCTTCGAGGGCGGGGAGGATGCGTTCGAGGATTTTCTGGTGCAGCGCATTCGCGCGCACGGAGGCATCTGCTGGCTCGACGAGCGGGTGGACGCGCTGGCGCTGCGCCGAGGCCGCGTCTCGGGGGTCGTGATCGGCGGCGGCGAGCAGACCATCGGTACGTCGTGTGTGGTGACGGGCCTCGAGGGTCGTGCCGTGGTCGAGTTGTGCGAAGGTCGCGCGTCGAGCCAAGACGACGTGGACTGGCCGGAGCTGAAGCCAACCACCGGTCGCTTCGTGGTCAGCTGCTGGGTGCGCGCTCGCGGCCTGCCCGAGCCGCTCGGCAGCGAGGCGCTGGTGCTCTCCGGGGTCGACGGCAAGGGCAGCCCGAGGCCCGCGCTGCACGTGCAACACGCGCCGCTCGACGCCTCGTCCTCGGCCGACGCCACGCAGCTGTTGGTGGCCGAGGTGCTGGTTCCGATCGGTCTCGGGCGGCGCGCGGGCGAGCTGCGCAGCGTCGTGTTGCAGGCCTTGCGAGAACAGTTTCCGTTTCTCGATCAGCACCTCTTGCTCGTGGACTCGCCGCACGACGGCCTGCCTCTGCATCTGTATGAGGCCGGTCAGCGCCGCGAGATCGACCGCGTCCACGTGCCGGGAGCGTCGGCGCGCGCCGAGCCGCTGCGGCCGTTGTGGCGCACCGAGACCCCGGGGTTTCTTGGACTGGCCGCTGAGCCGATGTTCGGGCCCGTCCGCGGCACGTTGCTCGTCGGCACCACCGTTTTCCCCGGCCTGGGGCAAGAGGGCGAGCTGCTCGCGGCCTGGGGGGTCGCCCAGCGCATCACGCGCGGCGACCGCGCCTGGCAGAAGCGGCGGCGCCAGATGTGGAGCAAGATCGACACGGATTCGAGCTGAGCCGGCGCTTCCTGCCTGGAACTTCCGCGCCGCAGCACTACACAGGCGTCGTGCGCATCATCGCTGGCAAATTTCGCGGACGAAAGCTGGAGTGCCCCAAGCTCGTCACCCGACCGACGCTCGACCGGGTGCGCGAGGCGCTGTTCTCCATCCTGGCGGACGTGAGTGACCAGTGCGTCGTGGATCTATATTCGGGTAGCGGCGCGCTCGGCCTCGAAGCCCTCTCGCGGGGCGCACGCCATGTGACCCTGGTGGAAGCGGACCGCCACGCCGCCGAGGTGATCCGCAAGAACGTGGAGAACTGGGGTGTCGAGAAGGAGCTCCGGGTCCTGGTGTCGCCCGTCGCGCACTGCCGCGCCGCGCTCGCGCGCATCGCCCCGATCGATCTGATCCTGTCGGACCCGCCGTGGAAGGTGGCCGTGCAGGCCGCGCTCGACGTCGAGAAGCTGGTCCCAGGCCTGTTGGCGCCCGGCGCGCGGGTGGTCCTCGGGCATGCCACCCGGGACGAGCTCACCCTGGAGGGGTCGGGCGGGCTCGCCCTCGAGAGCCGGCGCACCTGGGGAGACTCGGCATTGTCCTTTTTCACTCATTCCGGCTAGGCTGGTGGACCTCGCGTGTCGTCGCCCAGCTCGTCCCCCCCGCCTTTGCCCCGCGGGGGCCCGCCCCCCGCTCCGCAGCGAAGCCGTGGCGGTGTTCGCTTGCTGCCCGGCATGTTGGTGCTGCTCGCCGCAGGTGCCGCCTGTTCGACGAAGGCCGAACCGGTAGCCTCGGAGGCACCGAAACCCGCACCGAAGGCGGCGGTCGCACTGGCGGAGCCCCCGCCTCCACCGCCTCCCGAGCCGGAGCCCGCGCCCGCGCCCGCGCCTGCTCCCATGCAGGCCAAGCCCGAAGCTCCCAAGTCCACGGGGCCGAAGCGCCCGGCCGGCTGCGACGCCGAGTGCATTCCCACCGCGAGCGCCGAGCTGCAGAGCGCGCTGCGTGCCAGAGCGGGGCAAGCGCGCAGCTGTTACGAGCGCGCGCTCACTCATAACAGTGAACTGCAAGGTAGCCTCGAGGTCAGCATTCGCATCGGTCCGACCGGGGCCGTGTGCTCCGCGGAGATCAGCAAAGACACGCTCGGCGACAGCGGCGTGACGAGCTGCGTGGTGCAACGCTTCAAGAGCGGCGTGTTCCCGAAGTCTCCGGGCGGTTGTGTGGATGCGGTCGTGCCGATCAAACTCGTGCCGCGCCAGCCTTGAATGACGGTGCGCCCGTGCAGCGCGATCCCCACGGCGTCCTGTTGACGCTCGCTTACGACGGCAGCCTTTTCTCCGGGTTTGCTGCTCAAGCCAACGCACGTTCGGTGGCCGGCGTGCTGCGCGAAGCCATCCTGAAGATGGATCCGGGCGCGGGCGCTCTGCGTGTGGCGAGCCGCACGGACGCGGGAGTGCACGCGCGGGCCCAGGTGGTCTGTTTCGATACGCGGGCCACGATCGAGTCCCGCGGCTGGCTGCTGGGGTTGAGCGGCCATCTGCCGCCCGAGGTGGCGGTGCAGCGCGTGGCTCGTGTGCCCGCCGGCTTCAACCCGAGCCGGGCCGCCGTGGGCAAGACGTACCATTACTGGATTCTGCGCGGCACGGTTCGCGATCCGTTCCTGGCCGGGCGAGCCTGGCGCGTGCACGACGCGCTCGATCTGCCAGCGATGCGGCAGGAGGCGCGTGCGCTACTCGGAACGCACGACTTTTCCGCGTTTCGGGGCGCAGCGGATCGCCGAGAAAATGCGGTGCGCACGATCCGAGTCGCAGACCTTGCCGAACTTCCCGAGCAGCCACGCTGCGTGCGCTTCGAGATCGTGGGGGATCGCTTCCTCTATCACATGGTGCGCATCATCGTGGGCACGCTGGTGGATGTCGGTCGGGGAACGCTCGATCCGGGCGCATTTTCCCGCGCGTTTCATGTACAGGAACGGACCCTGCTCGGCATGACCGCGCCCCCCGATGGGCTGTACCTGGATCGTGTCGAGCTTGCCGATTGGGGACACTCCGAGTGGCCCAACCACTGGTAGGCCAGTGCGAATCGGCTTACGCGCTCGCATGAAACAAGCGTCCTGACTCACCCGCAGACCGCTGTTTAGCGCGCACCGAATTCTGAGAAGCCGTGGTACACCCTGCCCGGGCCGGCGCGGCCGAAGGAGTGACTTATGAGTCTGAGAAACCGAATCATCGATCGTGGAAGGCAGCTCGTGCAGAGCCCTGCCGTGATGCGCTGGGTCTCTGACGACCGCGTGATGCGTGCCGCAGAAGGCGTGATGGACGCCAAATCGCGGTTCCGCCTCGCATGGCACATGCTGAAGAACGGTCGTGCTCTGCCGGCGGTCGATCCCGCGCTCGATGATTCTCTCGGCGAGACGATCTCTTCGGAGTCGAGCTTTGGGGAGACGAACGGCCACGGCGAGTCGAAGCGCAGGAACGGCTCGGGGCACTCCGCGAGCGGCTACGCAGATCAGGCGCTGAGCAGTTCGCTGCATGCCAGCGGCGGGCATGCCTCGCGCAGCCACGCCTCGCACCATGGCATCAATGGCGGCAGCAACGGGGGCGGCAACGGCGCGCTGGCGGGCATGGAGTCCGTCGCGGCGGCGCCTATCAGCGCGGCGGCGCGCGCGCGCCGGCAGAACGGCGTCCAGTTGCTCGACAAGAGCAACATGGAAGACGCGCTCAAGGAGCGCACCAGTCTAGCCAATGTGGGCGGGCGTGACGTGTTCGAGAAGGCGTATCAGTTCACGGCGGCGGACAACGCGCGCAAGGCGGGGCTGTACCCGTTCTTTCGTCCGCTGGATCTGAATGACGGTCCCGAAGCGGTGATCGACGGTCGCCGCGTCCTGATGTTCGGCTCGAACAACTACCTGGGGCTGACCACGCACCCGAAGGTGCGTGAAGCTGCCAAGGCTGCGATCGATCGTTTTGGCACGAGCATGACGGGCTCGCGCCTCGTGAACGGCTCGATGAAGCTGCACAACGAGTTCGAAGAGAAGCTGGCCGCCTACTTTGGCAAGGAGTCGGCGCTGGTCTTCACGACCGGCTATCAGTCGAACCTGGCGACCTGTGCGGCGCTCTTGTCGAACAAGAACAGCGTCGCGGTCGTCGACCGCAACGTGCACGCCTCCCTGTACGACGGCGTGCGGCTCGGGCAGGCCGCCGGTGCGCGGCTCACGCGCTTCAAGCACGCGGACGCAGAGTCGCTCGATCGCGCGCTGCAGCGCGTGGACGCGGGAGACGGTGCGCTCGTGATCACCGATGGCGTGTTCAGCGCCGAAGGGGAGATCGCCAAGCTCGATGAACTCGTGCCGGTCGTGAAGAAGCACGGCGCACGCCTGTTGGTCGACGACGCGCACGCCCTGGGCGTGATCGGGCCCGGCGGGCGCGGCACCGCCTACCTGTACGGGCTCGAGAAAGACGTCGATCTCATCACCGGCACCTTCAGCAAATCGCTGGCCAGCATCGGCGGCTGGATCGTGGGAGAGCGCAAGGTGCTGCAGTACATCCAGCACTTCGCGCCGTCGTTCATGTTTGCCGCGAGCGCCGCGCCGCCGTGTGTGGCCGCTGCCATGGCCGCCTTCGATCTGATGCAGGAAGAGCCCTGGCGCATCGAGCGGCTGCGGGAGAACTTCACCTATATGCGCGACGAGCTGACGAAGATGGGCTTCGAGCTCGGTCACACGCAGACGGCGGTGATCCCGATCTATATCCGTCAGGATCTACGCACGTTGATGATGTGGCGCGAGCTGCTGGAGGAGCACAGCGTGTACACCAACCCGTTCATCTCGCCCGGGGTGCCCCCCAAGAGCGCGATGCTGCGCACCAGCTACATGGCGACACACACCCGCGAGCACCTCGATCGCGGGCTGGAAGCGCTGCAGAAGACCGGCAAGAAGTACGGGGTGATCTGAAATGGCGGCGGTCGAGATTCGAGAGTTGTCTCGGGGGGGAGAACTCAAAGACTTCCTCGGCGTCGTGGATCACATCTATCGGGACGATCCGAGGTACATTCGGCCGCTCGACTTCGACATCAAGTCGCGCATCTCGCGGCAGGGCCCGTTCTTTGAGCACGCGGAGGCGGCGTTCTTCCTGGCGTATCAGAATGGCCGTTGCGTGGGCCGCTGCAGCGCGCAGATCGACCACGAGCACCTGCGGCGCCACAAGGACGACGCCGGGTTCTTCGGCTTCTTCGACACGATCGACGACGCCGAAGTGGCGCAGGCGCTGCTCGATGCGGCGCGGCGCTGGCTGTCCGATCGCGGGATGAAGCGCATCCGGGGCCCGTTTTCATTGAACATCAATGACGAGACGGGCTGCCTGGTGGAGGGCTTCGACACGCCTCCCGTGGTGATGATGCCGCACCACCGCAGCTATCAAGGCGGGCTGATCGAGCGTGCCGGCCTCAGCAAGCACAAGGATCTGTTTGCCTGGCGCTACCAGACCGGTGACGTGCCGCCGCGGGTGCAGCGCGCGCATGACGAGCTCGAGGCCATGCCGGAGGTGTACAGTCGCCCGGTGGACCTGAAGGAGGTGACGCGGGACACACGCCTCGTGGTGGACGTGTTCAACGACGCCTGGGGCGACAACTGGAGCTTCGTTCCCTACACGGAGAACGAGCTCACCAAGCTGGCCAAGGACCTCAAGCTGATCATCGATCCGTCGATCACGCGCATCGCTTACGTGCGCGGGGAGCCTGCGGCCGTGGCGGTCGCGATCCCCAACCTCAATGAGGCGATCGGTGACCTCGGTGGTCGGCTGTTTCCGACGGGCGCCGCCAAGCTCCTGTACCGGGTCAAGGTGAGGGGCATCCACTCCGCGCGGCTCGCCCTGCTCGGGATTCGCAAGAAGTTCCGGGCGGAGCGCAAGTACGCCGGGCTCAGCTTGTACCTCTACTGCAAGCTCAACGCTTCCGGGCGGCGCCACGGCTACAACTGGGGTGAGCTCAGCTGGACCGCGGAGGACAACGGCCCGGTGAACGCCGGCATCAAGGTGATGGGCGGCAAGGTGTACAAGAAGTACCGCGTCTACGAGGCGCCGCTCAGTTAGCGCGGAGTGCGCGTGGCTGGAGCGGGCGCCGAGAGGGATGCGAGGGGCGCCGCACCATTGTGGGACGGTGGCCCGCTCTGACGCCCCCGGGCCCTGCCCGTTCCTGGCGGCGCAGCCGCGCTCGAGGAGCGGCGCGCGCGACGGGAGCGAGCAAACCGTGACCTTGCTGTCATAGCAGCGGCTGGGCGTGTGACCCGGCGGCACGTTCGTGTGCGCGCCTCGGGCCACCGCCTGTCAGCGGGGGAAACACTGTGCGAGCGCGCGGCGTGTCGGAACGGGGATGCGCGGAGCGGTGCTCAGCGCGCAGCGCGCGAGCAGCGAGAGTAGAAACAACGCGGAGCGCCAACGGTCTGGCCGCGATATGCGCGGTGAAACAGCGCGTCAACGCGCGCTTGTCGACTCGCGCGCGTGCAGCCAACTCCGCCGTGCGAGAGATTTCTGAGAAACGCCCTACGCTCCAGGTCGAAGCGTCCGTTGTTTGAAAGTGGGACCTCGCTCCGCTGGCACGCTTGGTGCTTATGGGATGCGTAGGGAGAATGTATGATGATTAAGTCAGACAATCGCGCGCTCCGGGCGCTGCTTTGGTTTGTCGTTCTCATCGTGCCCGGTGGGGTCATTCTGCTGGCGCTGTTCGCGGCGGAGGCGATGCAGCGGCGTTACCGTGCCGGTGTACTGGCTGCGGAACCCGAGCTGAGCAGCGCGTCGCTCTCGGGTGCCGCGCTCTCCAGCGCCACGCTCTCCAGCGCCGGCAAGTAATCCTCCGCGAGGTCTGCGTGGGTCGCCCCGCGCGTGACGGCACCGCGCTCCGCGCGTGACGGCACCGCGCTCCGCGCGTGAGAGCACCGCGCCCCGCCTCGCGGGCGGGGCTGGCCCGCGCCGTTGGTTCAACCGCCCAGGCCGAGCTTCTGCGCCAGTCCGATGCGCTGCAGCTTGCCCGTGGCACCCTTCGGGATCTCCTCCAAGACCAGGATCTTGCGCGGCACCTTGAAATCCGCGAGCCGCGTTGCCGCGAACTCTCGCAGCTCCTTGCCATCCGCGCTCTTGCCTTCGCGCAGCACCACCGCCGCCGCGACCTCTTCGCCGAGCTTGTCGTGCGGAAAGCCAAACGTGACCACCTGCGCCACGGCAGGATGGTCCATCAGCACCTCGTCCACCTCGCGCGGGGAGATCTTCTCGCCGCCGCGGTTGATGATCTCCTTCAGGCGCCCGGTCAAGGTGACGTAGCCCTCGCTCGTCATCACGCCCTGGTCGCCGGTGCGGAACCAGCCGTTGGTAAAAGCTTCGCGGTTGGCGGCCAGGTTGTTCTCGTAGCCCGCCGTGACGTTGACGCCGCGGATCACGATCTCCCCGGTGGTATCCGGCGGCAAGAGCTCGCCGGCCGTGTCCATGATCGCCACTTGTGGGCCCGCCGCTAGCCCCACGCTGCCGGGGATGCGCTTGCCGTTCAGCGGGTTGCTCGCCATCTGGTGCGCCGCTTCCGTCATGCCGTAGGCCTCGATGACCGGAGCGCCAAAGGCGGCCTCCAGCTCGCGGATCACCTGCGGGGGCATCGAGGAGGAGGACGAGCGAATGAAGCGCAGCGGGTTCTCCGCGATGACGCTGCGGTTGCCCCCGGCGCGCGCGACGATGGCCTGATGCATGGTGGGCACCGCGGTGTACCAGCTGGGCTTGGCCTCGCGCATCCAGGCGAAGAACTTGAGCGCGTTGAAGCCCGGCGTGCAAAAGATGGCGCCGCCGACGGAGAGCGGGGCGAGCAGCCCGGCGATCAGCCCGTGAATGTGAAACAGCGGCATGATGTTCAGGCCGGTGTCCCGCGGACCGAGCGCGAGCGAGTTCTGCACGTTGCTCGCCGAAGCGCACACGTTCTGGTGGCTCAAGGGCACGATCTTGGGGCGCGAGGTGGTGCCGGAGGTGTGCAGAATCAGCGCGATGTCGCCGCTCTCTGCGGGGCCCCCGGAGGCGGCAGGAGTTCGAAACTCGAGGCTTCTGTCGCTGAGCGTGAATGCACCGGCGCCCAGTTCGGTGGGCGAGAGCTCGAGCAGCGCCAGGCCGAGCCGTTCTGCGACGGCAATCGCCGGCGAGGAGCTGCCCTGTTCCACGATCAGCGCCTTGGCGCGCAGATCGGTCATGTAAAACTCGAACTCTTCGGCGCGATAGCCCGGGTTGAGGGGCGCGGCCGTGGCGGCGCAGGCGACCGCCACGAAGGCGGCGGCCATTTCGGGCCCGTTGGGCAGCACCATGGCCACGCGATCGCCGCGACCGATGCCGCGGCCGTTCAGATAGTCGCGCGCGTCGTCCACCACTCGCCGCAGGTCACCGTACGCGAGCGGGTTGCGATCCGGCGCGCGCAGCGCCACCTCTCCGGCGGGCTGGGCGGCGAGCAACTCGGGCAGATTCGTGAATCTCGACATGATGGGTTCCTCTCGGAAGCGAAACAAGGGGGCGGCCGGCTGAGCTCAGCCGGCGGCTTCGATGCGCAGGCGGCCCTTTTGCTCGCGCAGCGTCTTTGCCAGCAGGCTGGCGCAGGCATACAGCGCCGTGAGGTTGGGGGTAGGGGTATCGGTGATGCGGCCGAGTTCGAGCACGGAAGCGACCAGAGCGTCGAGCTCCAGCGGGCGCCCGGCTTCGACGTCTTGCAGCATCGAGGTCTTGTGTTGGCCGACGGCGCGCGCGCCGGCGATGCGTTTCTCGAGCGAGACCAGGAAGCGGACCCCGAGCTTGTCGCCGATGGCCTGGGCTTCGCGCATCACGTTCGCTGCCAGCTCGCGGCTCGGCGCAAAGTCGCAGATGTCGACCAGGCTGGCATGGGTGAGCGCGCTGATCGGGTTGAAGGAACAGTTGCCCCAGAGCTTGAGCCAGATCTCCGAGCGGATATCGCTGACCATGGGGGCTCGGAAGCCGGCGGCATGCAGGAGCTCCGAGAGCTCGCGCAGGCGCGGGCTCTTCGTGCCGTCGAGCTCACCGAGGGAAAAGCGGTTGCCCTCGATGTGGCGGATCACCCCCGGCGCGGCGATCTCCGCGGCGGGATAGGCGATGCTGGCGATGACGCGATCCACCGGGATGTGCCGCGCAATTTCGCCCCCCGGATCGACACTGTTCAGGCGTTGCCCGGCGTACGGGCTGTCGAGCTTTTCAAAGTACCACCAGGGCACGCCATTTTGGGTGGTCAGGACGCGGGTGTCCGGACCGAACACGTGGTGTAGCTCCGGGGCCACGCTGGCGACCTGATGGGCCTTCATGCCCAGGATCACGACGTCCTGCGTGCCGAGGTCCGCCAGGGTCTGGCTGGCTGCCACCCGCACGTTCTTTTCGCTGCCGTCCTCCGCGATCAGCGTCAGGCCCCGCTCCTGAATTGCCTGCAGATGGGCGCCGCGCGCCAGCACCGAGACCGAGGCGCCGGCCTGCGCCACTCCGACAGCGAGCAGGCCTCCAATCGAGCCCGCGCCCACGATACATACTTTCACGCTGACGCTCCGCGCTGGGCCATCACGTCAGCGACGGGCTCCTGATGGTGGGCGTTTTTTCTGTTCAGACACGATAGTTGTTCCACAAGCCGATCCCGCGCTCGTTGCCCGCTCCTGCTGCAGATCTCGCGTGCTCGCGCTTGAGCCCTAGAAGCATCGAGCTCTAGACTGGGCGCGGCGCGCAACGTGAAGGAGGGAGCCATGAACCCCACGATCGAGATCTCCGGTACCACCATCGCGGAGGGTCAACAAGTCTTGACCCGCGACGCGCTCGCCTTCGTCGCCGAGCTGGCAGTGCGCTTCGAGCCCGCTCGCCAGGCGCTCTTGGAACGGCGCAGGCAGCGGGACGCCCAGGTCGCCGCGGGCCAGCTCTACGACTTTTTACCGGAAACGGCGGCCGTGCGCAGCGGGGACTGGAAGGTCGCCCCCGCGCCCGCCGACCTCGATCGCCGCCACGTGGAGATCACCGGCCCGGCGGAGCGCAAGATGATCATCAATGCGCTCAACTGCGGGGCAGACGTGTTCATGGCCGACCTCGAGGATTCGCTCTCGCCGACCTGGGAGAACGTGGTGCGAGGCCAGGCGAGTCTGATCGGTGCGGCCGCGGGCACGCTCGAGTTCGTGGCGCCGGACGGGCGCAGCTATCGGCTGAACCGGGAGCACGCCACCTTGGTCGTGCGTCCGCGCGGTTGGCACCTGGACGAGAAGCACGCGCGCCAGGCAGGTCGCGCGGTGTCTGCCAGCCTGTTCGATTTCGGTTTGTACTTTTTTCACAACGCCCGCGAGCTGGTAGCCCAGAAGAGCGGCCCGTACTTCTACCTGCCGAAGCTCGAGAGCCACCTGGAGGCGCGGCTGTGGAACGAAGTGTTTGTTGCAGCGCAAGCAGCGCTAGGCGTGCCGCTGGGGACAGTGCGCGCCACGGTTCTGATCGAGACCTTGCCGGCGGCGTTCGAGATGGACGAGATCTTGTACGAGCTGCGCGAGCACGCGAGCGGACTCAACGCAGGGCGCTGGGACTATCTGTTTAGCAGCATCAAGAAGCTGCGGGCGCGCCCGGAGCTGGAGAGCGTCGACCGGGCACAGCTCGGCATGACGGTGCCGTTCATGCGCGCGTATACCGAGCGCCTGGTGCAAGTGTGCCACCGGCGTGGTGCGCACGCGATGGGCGGCATGGCGCCGTTCATCCCGAGCCGGAAGAACCCGGAGATCAATACTGCCGCGCTGGCCAAGGTGCGGGACGACAAGCAGCGCGAGGTGGGCGACGGCTTCGACGGCACCTGGGTAGCTCATCCCGATCTGGTGAGCACGGCGCGCCAGGTGTTTGATGCCGCGCTCGGCGACCGCCCACACCAAAAATCGCGGCAGCGCCCGGAGGTGTCGGTGAGCGCGGCGCAGCTCCTGGACCTGCGGGTGCCGGGCGGCAGCATCTCCGAGCAGGGCTTGCGCAACAACATCAGCGTGAGCCTGCAATATCTGGCGGCCTGGTTTGCAGGCAACGGCGCGGTGGCCATCTTCAATCTGATGGAAGACGCAGCCACCGCGGAAATCTCGCGCGCGCAGCTGTGGCTGTGGCTGCGCCGCGGCAGCCGCCTGAACGACGGGCGGAGCGTGACGCGAGAGCTGTACGCCGCCCTGCGCGACGAAGAGTTTGCCCAGCTGGCAGGGGTGGCCGCAGCTGGCCCGCTGGAGCAGGCGCGCGAGCTGCTCGATACGCTGGTCTTGTCCGAGCAATTCAGCGAGTTTCTGACGCTGCTCGCCTACGAGCGCCTGGCCTAGGGCGCCTGACCCGGCTCACCCTGTTCGGGAGCGCTTCAGGGCCCGGCAGCGGCCTCAGGGCACGCCCAGCTGGGGGGCGGGAGCGGGCCGGCGCAAGCTGTCCCGCACGTAGCTGACGGCGGGCCAGAGCAACATCAGGAGCGCCAGCGTCACCAGGCTGCCCACGAGTGGATTCGAATAGAAGATGGCCAGGCTGCCCTGGGAGAGCAACATGGACTGGCGGAACGCCGCCTCCCCCATGTCCCCGAGCACCAGCGCCAGCACCAGCGGCGCCAGCGGGTAGTTGAGCTTCTTCAGCACATAGCCGAGCACGCCGAAGCCCAGCATCACCACGATGTCCATCTGGGAGTTGTGCACGGCGTACGCGCCCACGGCGCAAAATACGATGATCAGCGGAGCGATGATCGAAAACGGGATGCGCAGCACCCGCGCCCACCAGGGCACCGTCGTCAGCACCACCACCAGCCCGGCGATGTTGCCCAGATAGATGCTCGCGATCAGCCCCCAGACGAAGTCCTTCTGCTCGACGAACAAGAGGGGGCCCGGCTGCAGCCCCCAGAGCAACAGCCCGCCGAGCAGCACGGCGGCCGTGGGCGACCCCGGGATGCCGAGGGCCAGCATCGGCAAGAGCGCGCTCGTCCCGGCCGCGTGCGCTGCCGTCTCGGGAGCGATCACCCCTTCGAGCTCCCCGGTCCCGAAGCGGCTGCCGTTCTTCGAGAGCCGCTTGGCCAGGCCGTAGCTCATGAAGGACGCCGGCGTGGCACCGCCGGGCGTGATCCCCATCCAGCAGCCGACCAGCACGGAACGCAGCGACGTGCGCCAGTATCTGGGCAGCTCCGCCCAGGTCTCTCCCACCACTTGCCAGCGGATGCGGGCGTGGATGCCCTTGAACGCCAGGCCCTCCTCGACCGAAACCAGGATCTCCCCGATGCCGAACAGGCCGATCACGGCGACCAGAAAGTCGAAGCCACGCAGCAGATCCAGACTGCCGAAGGTGAGCCGGAGCTGGCCGCTCACGGTGTCGAGCCCGACCGCTGCGAGCGCGAAGCCGAGCATGGTCGAGACCACGGTCTTCGCCGCGTTGCCTTTGCCCATGCCCACGAAGGTGGCAAACACCAGCAGCTGAACCGCAAAGAACTCGGGCGGGCCGAATTCGATCGCGAACTGTGCGACCACGGGTGCCAGGAACGTGATCATCAGCGTGGCGGCGAGCGCGCCCACGAACGATGAGCTGAAGGCCGCGGTCAGGGCTCGAGCGGCCTGGCCCTTCTGCGCCATCGGATAGCCATCGAAGGTCGTGGCCACCGACCAGGGCTCCCCCGGGATGTTGAACAGGATCGACGTGATCGCTCCGCCGAAGAGAGCGCCCCAGTAGATGCACGACAACAGGATGATGGCCGAGGTCGGCGGCATCGAAAATGTCAGCGGCAGCAGGATGGCCACCCCGTTGGCTCCGCCCAGGCCCGGCAACACGCCGATCAACACCCCGAGCAGGATGCCCACGAACATCAGCACCAGGTTTTGCCCGCTCGTCACCACGGAAAAGCCGTGCAGCAGGTTGAACAGATTCTCCATCAGTAGCCGAGCCAGTTCTCGAGCGGGCCCTTGGGCAGCGGCAGCCCAAAGCCCTTCTCGAACAGCAGGAACATGGCGACGGGCACGCCGATGCCGAGCCCGAGCGCCTTGGGCCAGGAGTATTTGCCCTGCGTTCGCATGAAGCCCGCGAGAAAGGCTGCGGACGACACGTACAAGCCGACCAGGAGCAAGAGCCCGACATACAGCGCGGTGGGCACGAGCACCGAGAGCACGCGGCGCAGCTCTTGCGGGGCGACGAAATGTTTACTCGAGGCGAGGCGCCAGTGCCGCACCAGGATCGACGCCGCCGCGGCGCCGAGCGCGAGCGCCACATAGAAAGGATAAAACCCCGCTTCCGGGCCGTCGCTGCCCCAGCCGCGCCCGACCCGAATGCTATCCGCCATCACCAGCAGAGCGAGCGCGACGAAGCCTGCAGCGACGGCGATCTCCACCTGCCGCGCAGGAATACCTGCTGATACTTCGGAGTTGGGCGGCCTGGGTGCGTTCACGCTACTGCGCCAGAAATCCGGCTTCTTTCATCAAGGTGCGATGTTCGGCCTCGGTCTTGTCGAGCCAGCTGGCGTAGGCCGGACCACTCATGGTGGTGTCGTCGAACGCCCCCGTCTCCACGAACTCTTTCCATTCGGGCAGGGCGCGCACGCGCGCAAACAGGTCGACGTAGAAGGCCACCTGCTCGGCGTTCGAACCGCCTGCTGCGAACACTCCGCGCAGCATCTGATAACTGACGTCGACGCCCGATTCCTTGCAGGTGGGGATGTCACTCCAGGCCTGATCGGCGGTGACCTTCTTGGTCTGTGGCAGGCGTTGGCTGCGAAATACACACAGCGCACGCAGCTTGCCCGCCCGCCAGTGCGCCACCGCCTCGACCGGGTTGTTGACGGTGGAGCTGACGTGGTTGCCCACCAGCTGCGTCGCCACTTCTCCGCCGCCCTTGAAGGGAACGTAGGTGAGCTTTTTGCCGAGCGCTTTTTGGAGCGCCACGGTGATCAACTGATCTTCCTGCTTGGAGCCCGTCCCGCCCATCGAGAACTTGTTGTCCGGAGAGGTCCGGATGGCGTCCAGATATTCCTTGGCCGTCTTGTACGGCGACTCCGCATTCACCCACAACACGAACTGATCGAGCGCCAGCATGGAGACGGGCGTCAGATCGCGATACGAAAAGGGGATGCCGGTCGCGAGCGGGGTCGTGAACAGGTTGGAGAGCGTGATCACGATCTTTTGCGGGTTGTTGGCGCTCGCTTTCATGTCGAGGAAACCCTCACCACCGGCGCCACCGGGTTTGTTGATCACCACGAGCGGCTGCTTCATCAGGTTGTGTTTGGCGATCACACCCTGGAGAAAGCGCGCCATCTGATCCGCTCCGCCGCCCGTGCCGGCGGGGACGATGAACTCGACGGTCTTGCTCGGCTCCCAGGCGGCCGCCGGCCGCGCAGCGAACGACAGCACTCCGAACGACACAGCGAACGCCAGCGCCGACGCGGCCCAGGTGCTCGCCTTGCCGTGCCGCAAAGCAAACGCAAAAAAATGTTCCAGCTTACGCTTCATGTGTGGCCCTCATCCCCAACCAGACGCGCATCACCCCCGGGTGTCGCTCGGGAGGAGTGTCGCAGTGCCTGGATTTCGAGACAAGTAGCGCCCGTGGTGGTGTAATTGACAATCGAGAGCAGGCCTCCCGCCGTCAGGGGAACCTTGCAGTGGTGACGGCACCAGGGCCGCGGCCCTTTTCGCAGGGCTGGGATGCGACGCTCGTCTCAGCGCCGGCAGAGAAGGCGGAGCTCAGGCCGGGCCGAGGTTTCGAATCTCGATCGCTTCGGGTGGGGAGACCGGCGTGATCCCGAAGATGCGGCAGTAGAAATAGTACTCGCCGTCCAGCGTGCGGCGGATCGTCTCGGCATGGCGAAAGCCGTGCCCCTCGTCGGGAAAGGATAGAAACGCGACCGGCAGCCCCTTGCGATCGATGGCGGCGACCATCGCGGTCGCCTGGTTCGGCGGGGTCACCTTGTCTTGCGAGCCGTGGAAGAACGCGACCGGGCGCCGCAAGCGATCCATGTGAAAGAGCGGCGAGCGCTCCGTGTAGAGCGCCTTCATCTCCGGGTAGGGACCGACCAGACCATCCAGATAGTGCGACTCGAACTTGTGCGTGTCGCGGGCCAGCGCCGACAGATCACTCACGCCGTAGTAGATGGCGCCCGCCGCGAACACGTCGTGAAACGTCAGCGCCGCGAGCGACGTGTAGCCGCCCGCGCTGCCACCGCTGATGCACAGGCGGGCGCGGTCCACCAGGCCGCGCTGCGATAGGTACAGCGCGCCGGCGATGCAGTCTTCGACCTCGGCAATGCCCCACTGGCCGCGCAGCGCATCTCGATAGGCACGCCCATAGCCGCTGCTGCCTCGGTAGTTGACCTCCAGCACCGCGAAGCCCCGGCTCGTCCAGTACTGGGTGCGCAGGTTGAGCCCCGTGGTGGCCTGCGAGGTCGGACCGCCGTGACAGCGCACGAGCAGCGGTGGCCGCTCGTCGGAGGGCCCCTGGTAGTCGGGATTGGCGGGCGCGTAGTACAAGCCGTGCGAGCGTGCGCCGTCGCTGGTCGGATACTCGATGGCCACCGGTTGACTGAAACGTGCCAGACTGTCGCTGGCGGCGCTCGCGTCGTTCGGCGCCGCCCAGGCACCGAAGCCGCGCAGGCACGACAACTGCTCGGTCTGGATGTCAAAATGCATCAGCGCCGTGCCCACGCTGGGCGAGGCCGCGAGCAAGACCGCGCCGCCGGACGCTGCGCGCAGCGTGGAGTACTCCGTGTACGGGAGATCGAGCAGACGCAGATCGCCGGTGGTATGGCTCACGCGCGCGAGGCGCCAGGTGCCACTCTCGGTGAGGCAGCACAAGAGATCCCCGTCGGGCAACGTGCAATACGTCGAGAGCCCAAACACCCACTGCGGCACGCCGAAGTCGGCGGGGCGTGGACACAGCGGTCTCGCTCCCGTCGAATCCCAGCGGTACAGGTTCCAGTAGCCGGTGCGGTCCGACACGAAAGAGAGGCCGCCCTGGGCGTCCCACTCGGGTTGAAAGATGCTCTCCGCCGAACCACCGGCGATGCGATGGGGTGCCTTGGGTAGGCCTCGCCCGTCGAGCTCGGTGACCCAGAGCTCCGTGCCGTCCCAGGGCATGCGCGGGTGCCGCCAGCTCAGCCATGCCAGCCGCTTGCCATCCGGGCTGAGCCGGACCGAGGCATAGAAGTGCTGACCGGACAGCAGCGTCTCATAGCGCCCCGTGCGGCTGCCGAAGCCGAGCGCGACGACGGCATTCTCCGGCTCCCGTCCCGGCACCGAATGCTCCTCGACCACAGACAGCACGCGCTCGCGGGGTGCGTCGATGAAGGGCTCGGCAAAGCGCCGCTGGCCGCCCACGAGCAACGGCGAGAGGCGCCGGGGCCGCTCGCCCGGGCCGCGCAGGTACAGCGCCTGGTCCGTGTCGTTGACGAAGACCAGGCTGCCGCTGCGCACGCTGAACGCGCCCCCGCCGTACTCGTGCACCCGGCTGCGCGCGCTGAAGGGGCTGTCGAGCACCTCTTCCGGAGCGGGCGAGGGCCGAACCGGTAGCAGCTTCACGATCGCGGCCCGGCCGCCTTCACGAGGCCGGGACTCACCCACGTACACGTCCAGCCCGTCCACCACCACGTCTCCCGGGCGGGTTGCGGTCTGTGCCACATCGGCAGCACTGAGCGAGGAGTGCCAGGCGCCGTAGGCCAGCGTTTGCTTCATTCTGCGGCTCTCTTCGTTGCTGACGACTTCGTTGTTGCGGGCGTCCCGCTCTTTGCCTTCGAAACGTAACTCGGGCCGAGCCCGAGCGCGGCCTTGGCGACCTCGATCACGCGCGGCAGCCCGTAGTGCCGGCGCACGACCGGATCGGGGCAGCGCGCTTCCCTGGCGAGTGCGCTCTTCAGGTAGCCCTTGAGAAAGTGGTACCCGGCGTGATCGGGCAAGCGCGTGCCATAGGCGGCGCTGCGGGCCAGCACGAGCAGGGGGTGCAGCCCGAGAAACCAGGCATACCGCCCCTTGCGAGCGTAGCCCTGCGCGTGCCCGTAGCGCGTCGCCGTCTCTCGGCTCTGGGTGGCCACGAGCTCCGTCAGCAGCCGGGTCTCGTAGCCGAGGGCCCGTGCCTTGACGTTGGCGATCGAGTCAAAGCTGGGCCAGGGCGGCAGCCCGCCCATCGCCTCCAGGCACGCGGTGCGAAAGAATTGCGTCGGCCCGCGCGGCAGATCGGCGCGCTGAAACGGCTCCACGAAGCTGTGTCCTGCGCTCACGGCGCGCAGCAGGGAGGAGGCGACGCCGAGCCCGGGGCTCTGCTCCATCGCTGCCACCAGCACGCGGTAGTGCTCGGGCGGCAGCAGCATGTCCGCGTCCAGAACACCGGCGCAGAGCGGTTCATGGCCGCGGGCGCGCGCGAGAGAGAGGGCCTGTTCGAGTCCCCAGCGCTTGATCCGGGCCACGTGGGCCCCGAGGTACTCGTCGGCCGCCTCGGGCGCGTCCAGCACCTCCAGGTAGTCGAACTCGGCGCGCGCCTGCTCGAGCCAGGCGCGCGAGCCGTCGTTGCTGCCGTCGTCCACGATCACCCAGACCAGGGGCTTCGACTCCTGGCCCTGCAGCGTCGCGAGCAGGGCGGGCAGCCCCTCCATTTCGTTGCGGGCCGGGGTCGTCAGTACATATCCCGACACGCTCTTGGCTGGGCTGCTCACTTGGACCTAATACCCCGGGCCTCGAGTTGTCATGGCGTCCGGCAGGCTAGCGCCCCGCCTGGGCGCCGTCAGCCCTCGATTTTTTCGTGGCGCTTCCTTCGGCTCGGGCTCGCGCGGCGGGCTAAGCTTCCGGGATGAGTTCGGGGATGCTGCGGATTGCTTGGATTTTTGCGGCCAGCGCGGCGCTTTTGCCCGCCTGCGCCGGAGCCGCGCGCCGCACGGCGTCGGAGGCCGCTGCCCCCGCCGTCCCGGCCCCCCCTGCCGCGGCCGCCCCGACGCCGGCAGAACGCCTGGCGCAGGCCGAACTCGCGCTCGGCGAGAGCCGCTACGCGGCCGCCGAGGAGTCCTTTCGAGCGCTGATCGGGGGCAGCGTGGGCGCGGCGGCGCAACGCGGCCTGGGGCGCGTGTTGATGCTGACGGGGCGCCAGGTGGACGCCCAGGCCGCGCTCCGGGCGGGGGCCGCGGACCTCGACACCGCGACCTTGCTCTCCGAGAGCCTGTTTCAGAGCGGCCAGAGCAGCGCCGCGCTGCAGTTGCTCGGCACGCTGAAGGAGCGGCCGGAGGCTCGCCGCGCGCGGCTGCTGCTGGGGCAGATCCTGATCGAGCGGGGGCGCCGCTCGGAGGCCGAGCCTGTCTTGATGACGCTGATCGAGGACTACAACGAGGACCGTATCGGGAGCGGCGATGGTCCGGGCCTGGCACTGGTCGGTCGTGCCGCGCACCTGCTGCGCAGCCCGCATGACGCCAACGATGCCTTCAATGCGGCCGAGCGCGTGACGCCCGTCGCGCAGGAGACCTTGCTCTGGCGTGGCGAGCTGTTTCTGGAGAAGCACGACCCGGGTCACGCCGAGGAGGTCATCACGGAGGTGCTCGAGCACGCGCCTCGCCAGCCGCAGGCGCTGGTGGCGATGGCGCATGTGAAGCTGGAGCAGGCGCTCGATTTCGAGGCGGCACGGGCGTTGGCCGAGCAGGCGCTGGCGAGCAGTCCCGGGTTTGGGCCGGCGTATTTCGTGCTGGCGGGCCTGGCGCTCCGCGATCTCGATTTTACGTCGGCGTTGGCCGCGATCGAGAAAGGCCTGGAGAGCAATCGCGAGGACCTGGAGCTGCTCAGCCTGCGTGCCGCGGTCGGCTTCCTGTCGGAGGACCCTGCGCTCTTCGAAAGCGCGCGCCGGGACGTGTTTCAACTGAACCCGAGCTACTCGCGCTTCTACTCGATCGTCAGTGAGTATGCCGAGTGGGAGCACCGCTACGACCGCATCGTCGAGCTGATGCGGGAAGCGGTGAGCATAGACGATGATGACGCCGAAGCGCACGCGGCGCTCGGCCTGAACCTGATCCGGGCCGGGCAGGAGAGCGCGGGGGTGCAGTCGTTGCGCCGCGCCATCGCCAAGGATCCGTTCAACGTGCGCGTGTTCAACACGCTGAACCTGTACGAGCAGGTCATTCCCAATGACTATGTCACGCGCCAGCGCGGGCGTTTCTCGATCCGCTATCCGAAGGCGGAAGCAGACATCCTGGATCGCTACGTGCCCGCGCTGCTCGAGCGAGCGTACGCCAAGTTCGTCAAGGCCTACGCGTTCACACCCAAGGAGCCGATCGGCATCGAGCTCTACGCCGCGGCGGAACACTTTGCCGTGCGCACGAGCGGGCTACCGCAGACGGCGATTCTGGGGGTCTGCTTCGGCAAGACGCTGGCCAGCATGACGCCGCAGGCGCAGTCGCTCAATCTCGGTATGACGCTCTGGCATGAGCTGGCGCACGTGTTTCACATCCAGATGTCGGAGAGCCACGTGCCGCGCTGGCTCACCGAGGGCCTGGCCGAATACGAGACGCTGCTCGAGCGACGCGAGTGGCGGCGACACCACGACCCCGAGCTGTATCTGGCCTGGCGCGCTCGCCGCCTGCCCCAGGTGAGCGACATGAACCACGTATTTTCGCACGCGGAGAGCATGCAGGACATGGCGACGGCGTACTACGCGTCCAGCCAGATCTCCTCGCTTCTGGTCGAGCGTTACGGTCGCGACCGCGTCAACCAACTCTTGCGCCTGTATGCCAAGGGCCCGCTCGCGGCCGAGGCCCTGCCGCGTGCGCTCGGCGGCAGCGCGTCGGCCGTGGACGCCGAGTTCGGCAGCCAGCTGACGCGCGTGCTCGAGCGCTACCGTAGCCAGTTCGTGCCGCTCGATACGCGCGGCACTCTCGGCGAGCTCACCGCCCAGGCCGCCGCTGCCCCCCGGGATGTCAGCGCCCAGCTGCGGCTGGCGCTCGGGGCGCTCGAGGACAAGCAACTCGGCCTGGCCGAACGCGCCTGGAGCGACGCCAAGGCGCTCGATCCGAACTCGGCGGACGTGCGCTTCTTCGGGGCGCGGCTCTCGGCGGCGCAGGGGCAGGGCCCGGCGGCGCTGGCGGAGCTGCGCGCGCTCGCGAAAGACGGCCACGATGGCTACGCGGTGCAGATGGCGATCGCGGCACTGACCGATGCCGACGCGCAGCCCGACGACGTCGAGGCGGCGCTGACCAAGGCGCACGAGTTCGATCCCACCCAGGCCGAGCCGCTGCAGGGGCTCTGGCGCGCGGCCCAGGCGGCGGGCGACGAGGCGGCGGAGGTGCGCATCCTCAGCCAGCTCGCGCCGCTCGAGGAGCGCGACATCTCGATCTACCAGCGGCTGCTCGAGCTACGCCTGGCGCAACGCTCGGTGGCCGAAGCGCTCCAGGTCGGAGAGGCGGCGCTCTACGTGGATCTGGAGGGCGCTCGCACCCATGTCCTGTACGCTCGAGCACTGGCGCTCGCCGGCCGCTTTGGCGATGCCCTGTTCGAGTTCGAGAGCGCCATCCTCTGTCCGAGCCCTGCTCCGGAACTGGCCGCCGCGCACCTCGCGTTTGCCGACTTCCTCGACAGCCGTGGGCGCGCGGCCCGAGCCGGCACGGAGCGCGCGCGAGCACGGGAGCTCGATCCCGATGCGGGACGGCCGCAGCCGGCCGCGCCGCCTCCCTGAACGTCGCCCTGCACCCAGCGTGGCCTGCGCTCGCACCCGCAGCGCCGCGGGCGCCTGCCTGCACACCTCGGGCCTGTTCGCCGACGCGAGAGTTCGCGGTGCAGTGCACGAGAATCGCTGGGGCAGGTCACCCCAGGCAGCGCGCCGGGATGGTTTACCGCGCCTGACGCAGCGTGGCTGCTACGCTTGAGGATTGTGGAGGCGGCGGATCTGCCGTTCTCCTCGAGCACGCATGACCCAGCCATCGGCTACCGGTACGCTCGGGAGCACTCCGTTTTGCGAGCTCTTGGTCTATGCGCTGGGCCAGGACCTCTCGGGCTCGCTCGTATTCGAGTGTCCGGATCGCACCAAGCACGCCTTGCTCCTGTCGAGCGGCGTGCCCGCAAAGGCGCGTGTCGCTCATCCGGGTACGCGCCTCGGCCAGGTCTTGATCCAGCTTGGATGTGTCCTGCCGGAGGCGCTGCGGCAGGCGCTCGAGGCGGACAGCGACGAGCTGATCGGCCAGCGCCTGTTTGCGCGCGGAGCGATCGACCAGGCCGGGCTCGCTCGCGGATTGTCCGAGCAGCTCTTGCGGCAGCTCGGTTGGCTGTCGGGGGCGCCCCCGGCTACGGCGTTTGCCTACTATGAGGGTGCCGATCTGCTCGAGGACTGGGGTGGCGAACCGGCGCGCATCGACCCGCTGGCGGCGATCTGGCGTGCCGTGGACGCGCACGCGCCCAAGGATCGCATCCTGGCCGCGGTGCACGGCGTGGGGGACAAGATGCTGCGCCTGCACAAGGACGCGCGCATCGTACGCTTCGATTTTCCTGCTCGCGCGCGCGGACTGCTCGACGTGCTGCGCGTCAAGCCGCAGGGTCGCGTCCAGCTGGAAGCGACGGGGCTGCTGGAGACGGCCACGCTGCACAAGCTGCTCTACACCCTGGCGTTGACGCGGCATCTGGACATCGGAGCCCCGCCCCTCGGCGTGGTGCCGGGCGCGCCGCGCGCGGACAGTGTGCAGCGGCCCAAGGTCACCCCGCCGCCGAGCTCCGCCGCTCGCTCGCGGCCGCCGAGTTCCGCCGCTCGCTCGCGGCCGCCGGGTCTGCGGCCTCGCGCGGGCGCATCGGGTACATCGGGGGCCATGCGCGCCGTCGCTCCGGCGGCGGTGCGCGCGCCGGTGCCGGCGCCCGTGCCCAACAAGCCCGGTGAGCGTCCTGCGCCCGAAGCGCTGCAGACCGGTCGCTTTCTGACCCGCGACGAGATCGAGTCCAAGCTGCACGGGTTCGATGCCCTCAACTTCTACGAGCTGCTCGAGGTGCCTGCGGACGCGACCGCGGAGCAGATCGGCCAGGCGTTTCCCAACCTGGCCCGGCGCTGGCATCCCGATCGGTTGAGTCCGGAGCACGCGGAAATGCGCGAGGTCGTGACGCGGGTCTTCGCGCGCATGACCGAGGCCAGCCGAGTGCTCGGCAACCCGAGCAGTCGCAAAACCTACGACGAGAGCCTCGGCACTCGCGATGCGGAGCAGGTCGAGCAGGAGCAGGTCTTCCAGGTGCTCCGCGCCGCAGAAGCCTTCCAGAAAGCGGAGATCTTGCTCAAGAAGAAGGACGCCGAGGGCGCCGAGGCGCTCGCGCGCATCGCCCACGAGGGCGATCCGGATCAGCCGGAGTATGCCGCGCTGTATGCCTGGATTCGCGCGCGCCGTCCGGGCGCTGCCGAACCGGACATTGAGACGTCGCTCGCCATGCTCAAAAAGGCGATCGCCAAGCAGACGGACAACGTCAAGATCCACTACTACCTGGCCTGTGTGTTGAAGCTCGCGGGCCAGCAGGGCGCGGCCCTGCGGGAATTCCGCCATGTCGCCGAGCACGATCCGAACAACGTGGACGCGGCGCGCGAGATTCGCCTGCACGACATGCGCAAAGGGAACTCCAAACAACCGCCCGCCGATGCGAGCTTGTTCGGCAAGTTCTTCAAGCGCTAGCGGGCACTCGTCTCGACCTGAGCGCGGGCTACAACGAGCGCTCGCATCCGGGCGCTAGTCGAGCGAGCGGCGGATCTCGATGCGCGTGAGGCGCGTCGTGCCGAGCGGGGTGCCGAGCAACTCGATACTCACTCGATCCGGCAACGAACGCCGGCACGCCTCTGCCGGCGTTGCGGTCGCATCTCCCTCGGCCCCGGCCAGCGTCAGGGAAACGCCGTCCGACGAGCGTTGCACGCGCAGGCGCACCCAGCTCTGCGGATCTTCTGGCGTGGGCGCAGCAAAGTCGGGCCAGGCACATTCCAGGCCGCCGAAGGAGGTACTCTCCCCGGCGGAAGCGCCGCGCCCCCCGAGCCGCACGAGCGGTGCCGGGCCTGCTGCCAGGGTCAAGTCGAGCGTGAAGTTCGCGTAGTCGGTATCGGCGATGCTCGCCACCGCCGCGGAACCGGCCAGCTCCAGGCCCGTGGCCACCGCGTAGCGCAACGTCACCGCAGGATCGGTCTCGAGCGCTGCCGGCGGCCGGTGTGGCACGACGGCTCGACCGCTGCCGACGAGCAGCGGCGCTACGTCCTGCGAGAAGGGTCCGCGTTGGCTCGAGTAGAACCCCAGGAGCTGGGTCGCTCCGGCGCTTTCTTGTAGCCAGACGAACAGTCCGGGCCCGACGGCGACGGGCGAGGGCAGGAGCGGATCGAGCGGGGCCTGCGCGATGTCATCCACGGCCCGGAAGCGTGCTTCCCACGGATCAAAGCGCGCCAGACGGCCGTTGGCGATCAGCCAGGGCGCTCCCTCGGCGGCGGCCACCAGGTGCGGCGCCGCTGCGGACAAGGACACGGGCAGCTGCTCGAGCGCGTGTTCGTTGCCCTGCGGATCGATCCACCAGACCTCCCGCGAGATGCAGCCGGAGCCCTCGCCGCAGGGCAGGCAATCGGCGTCGCCGACGCGTGGAGTGCAGCCGCCGGCGGCCAGCGCGCTGCCGGCGGCGAGCTCCACGAACGCACGGTCGAGCGCGGCGGGCTCGAGCTGGATCGGCGCCCGGGCCACGTCCGCGAGGTCGAAGCTCAGAAACTCGAGCGTGGCGATCGGCGTCCTCGTCCTCGCGCCAGCCCCGTCGGCCTCGCCCCCCGTCCAGCGGTACCCTCCGCCGACCAGGATGCGCCCGTCGCCCAGCAAGAGCGCCGTGGGCGCGACGCGCGGCTCGGCGAGCAGCTCCAGCGCACGCGCAGAACGGGTGGTGTCGGGGGAGATGACCTCGACACTACCGAGGGCTAGACCGAGCTCGGACTCGCCGCCGATCAAGAGCGTCGCGCCCGACGGCAAGCTGAGCGCCGCGTGGTGCGCTCGGGGGCTGGCCAGAGCGACGCGCGCAGGCTCGAAGCTACCGCGCACCGGATCGAAAATTTCGGCATCCTGGCGCGCTCGCTGCGTCTCCGGGTCAAAGCCGCCCGCGACGATGAAGCGCTCGCCGAGCTCGCTCAACGACGCGAACTGCCGCGGCGAGCCCAGCCCTTGGCCCTGGCCGAGCTCCGTCGCGCGAGCCGTGCCGAGATCGATCGCGAGCCCCACCGCGCTCGCGTCCCCCGCTGCCGGGGCTGCCGACAGGCTGAGCAGGCTGGCGCTACGCGTGGAGGCTGCGAGCAACCAGTGGCTCGCCCCGCTTCCGGGAGTGAGCCGAGCCAGCTCGCAGGCCTCCTCCCGGGGCCAGAGCAGGACCGAGATCTGGTTGTGTGTGTTGCGCGTACCCGTGCCCCAGTAGCCGGGATCGCCCAGCGTATTCAGCTCGACCGCGCGCGTATCGGCCGGCAGCCGGAGCGCCTGCAGCGAGGCGTTGCTGGACAGGATCGACACGCTGTCGTTCGAGCGATCGAAGTCTCCGAGCGCGATCAGCTCCAGCTGGGTAGCAGCGCTGGCCACCGTGGGGGCACATGCGGGCACATAGTGCGCGCCTATCGCCACGCGCTCGGCGGGCGATGAATCGCAGCCGGACAAGAGCGTCGAGGCGGCCGCCACGGTACCATACCAAGAGCGCATGTTTCCGCAGATCTTCGGCAAATACGTCCTGGTGCGGGAGATTGCGGCGGGGGGCATGGCGCGCGTGCTCTTGGCCACCTTGCGTGGGGCGGGAGGCTTCGAAAAGCGCCTCGTCGTCAAACAGATACGACCCGAACTCGCGTCTGATCAGTCTTTCATCGGCCGTTTTGTGGCCGAAGCCAAGACGGCCGTCGAGTTGAGCCACGCCAACATCGTGCCCGTGTACGAGCTCGGGGTCGAGCAGGGCACGTATTACATCGCCATGGAGTTCTGCGAGGGCGTGCCGCTGAGCCAGCTGCTCTCGCTCGGGGCGCTCAGTCCCGCCGAGGGCGCCTACATCGGCGTGGAGATCTGTCGGGCGCTGGATTACGCGCACCGCAAGGCCGGCATCGTGCACCGCGACGTTACACCTCGCAACGTGATGATCGACCCCGAAGGCATGGTTCGGCTGATCGACTTCGGCATTGCGGCGCCGGTCTCCCATGATGCCACGGGAGGGCAGGGGCCGCTGTTTGGCTCGCCGGGCCACATGCCGCCCGAGCAGCTGCGCCACGGCCCGTTGACGCCCGCCGCCGACGTCTTCGCGGCGGCCGCGCTCCTGATCGAGGCCTGGACCGGCAAGGCCCCTTTCCGTCGCGAGACCTTCGAGGCGAGCACACGTGCGCTGACGGAGCCGCTGCCCGCTCTCGAGCAGGCGGACCCGGAGCTCTTGCCGCTCAGCGCGCTCTTGAGGTCCGCGCTGGCTCTCGACCCGCAGGCGCGCCCGCAGACCGCGGAAGAGTTGGCGCGTCCGCTGCGAGAGTTTCTGCGCCAGTCCGATCTGGGCGACATCGCACGCCGCCTCGGCGCGCGAGTCAGCGCGCGGCTGACCCGCCCGCCCGATGCGCCGCGCTCGCCGGGCGCACGCGATCGTTCGTTGCGCGCCACGGGCGCAGGCGCGACGCAAACCTTCGCGGTGCGTGACGCTCTGCTCGAGTGGACCGCCAAGATCGACAGTCAGCCGCCCGCCGCCGTGCCATCGCCGATCTCGGGCGTGGTGATCGAGTCGGGTGGCGTACCGCCGAGCACGCGCGCGCCGTCTCGGCGGCGCCCGGCAGAGGGCCCCGCCGCGCAGCGGCGTCGCTGGGCCGGTGCCAGCTTCGTGCTCGGAACGCTCGCGCTGCTCAGCCTGTGGCTCGTGCAGAGCGCCCTCGACGACCGGCGCGGCACGGCCGAGCCGGGCAGGGAGCGCGATCTCGCGGGCGTGGCGAGGGGCGCAGCGAGCGCGCCCGCCGAGAGTTCTCGGGAGCTCGCCGCCGAGTCTGTCCCCGCGGTCGCGCCGGCGGCTCCGGCCCCGCCGCCCCGTCCGGTGCCGCTGCCCGCTTCGGCCCCGCCGCCCGCTCCGGCGCCGTTGCCCGTGAGCAAGGCGCCGGGCCGCGTGCCGCGCAGCGCTGCACAGGGCCTCAGCGACCCGCGCGCGCCCGCTGCCGAGCCTCGGGGCGCGCCGAGCCGCGACGTGTCCGCGCCCAAGATCCGGGTCCAGGTGACCGCCGAGCCCCCCGCCCTGGTGCACGTGGACGCCGCGCTCGTCGGGCGAACCCCGCTCACTAACCTGACGCTCTCGCCCGGGCGTCACGAGTTCGTGTTTTCGAGCGAGCTGCTCGGGGAGAAGCTGGAGGCGCAGCTCACCATCGACGCGGCAACATCGCACCGCGTGCACGCGGACTTCACCAGCGCTACCCCGCAGGTCTACCTGCGCTGACGCCGGCGCGCCCGGCCTCGCTCAGCCGAGCGCAGCGCCGTCCAGCTCGCCCACCTGGCGCAGCGCCTCGTACAGGGCGATGGCGACCGCGTTGGCCAGGTTGAGCGAGCGCACGGGGCCGAGCGTGGGGATACCGACCCAGCTGTCGGGATCGGCATCCAAGAGCGAGTCGGGCAGGCCCCGGCTCTCCTTGCCGAAGACGAGCGCGTCTCCTGGACGGAAGCCCACATCGAGATAGCTGCGCGCGGCCTTGCCGGTGAACAGCCAGAGGCGCGCCTCCGGATCTTGCGCCTGGATGCGCTGGCGCGAGGCGGCGTAGCTCGGGTGGGTGGACAGGTCGACCAGGGGCCAATAGTCGAGGCCGGCGCGGCGCACGGCGTGCTCGTCGATGCGAAATCCGAGCGGCTCGACCAGATGCAGGCGCGAACGCGTCGCCGCGCACAGCCGCGCGATGTTGCCGGTGTTGGGCGGGATCTCCGGCTCCACCAGTACGACGTGGAAGGGGCGCAGGCCGCGCCCGGAACGCAGCCGCGCAGCCGCGTCCGGCCCCTGCGGCTCGCTCGGCGCCGGGCTCTCGCCCTGGTCAGTGGGGCCGGGGACGCTGGGATTCATCGTGCCGTCTCGATCCTTGCGCTCGTTGCTTCAGCGTGGTCGTTCCGAGGCGCTGCGGTGCCCGATCGCCGGAGCCCCCGCCTCGCGCGACGCCGACGGGACCGCCACCGTGCGCTCCGCATGCCTGCCCTGACCGGAAAAGTTGATCTCCTGGGCGACGACGTACAGCGGGCGGCGCTTGATCTCTTCATAGATGCGCCCGACATACTCGCCGAGGATGCCGGTCATCAGCAGCTGCGCGGAAAAGCCAAACGCCACGGCCACCATGATGCCCGTCCAACCGGGCAACACGATCGTCGGCACGAACAACTTGATCAGCAAGGACAGCACACCGCCCAGGCTGGCGATGACGCCGGCAACCAGCCCGAGCCACATGGCCAGCCGCAGCGGCACGACCGAGAAGGAGGTCAGGCCGTCGAGCGCGAACTGCAACATGCGACGCAAGGGATACTTGGTTTCCCCGGCGAAGCGCGCTTCGCGATCATAATACACGGCGGTCTGCCGGAACCCGACCCAGGCGACCATGCCCCGCACGAAGCGGTGCTGCTCGCGCAGAGCGCGCAGTGTCAGCACCACGGGTCGAGACATGAGCCGAAAGTCTCCCGCGTCGACCGGGATGTCGACGCCGGTCATCGAACGGATCAAACGATAGAAGGCTGCGGCGGTGGCGCGCTTGAAGAGCGTCTCGCTGTGGCGCTTGCGCCGCACGCCATACGCCACGTCGTAGCCTTCGCGCAGCTTGTCGAGCATGGCGGCCACGACCTCGGGCGGGTCTTGCAGGTCCGCGTCGAGCACGGCGACAGCGTCGCCCTCCGCGCGATCGATGCCGGCGGTGATCGCCGCTTGATGACCGAAGTTCCTCGAAAAACTGAGCAAGCGATAGCGCGGTTCTTGCTCGGCCAGCTCGGCCAGGAGCGCGGCCGAACGATCCCTGGAACCGTCATCCACGAAGATGACCTCCCATTGCTCCTCGAGCGCCGGAAGTTGCGTGAAGAGCGCGAGGCGGCGGTGCAGCTCGGCGATGGTGGCCTGTTCATTGAAGACCGGGATCACCAAAGATAGCTTGGGGCGGGACACGTTCTCTGGGGACATCTGCTGTGAGGACAATGCCTGCTCCGGGGACGCCATGCCGTAAGGGAAACCAGCGTCAGGTACGCTCGGGGCTGGTGCCGAGCGTCATGGTCTGTGCACCGAGAAACACCCGACCCAGGTAGGGCTCGAGCGGGCGCAGTGCGCGCAGCAGGCGAGGGAAAAACACGATGTAGTCGAGCCGAACGCTCAGAAAGCCGGCGCTCCGGACCAGGCGCTTGAGCGCACCGGGCCAGACCAACTCCGCGTCGTCATCGAAAGGGCAGGCATCCACGGCACGCCGCGTGAGCGGATTGAATGGATTGTGCTCGAAGATGATCAGCTTACCGCCCGGGGCGAGCTTCTGCCGCACGAGCCGCAGCAGACTCGGCCGCTCGCGCGGCGGCACGTGATGCAGCACGCCGGACAGTACGGCCGCGCCGAAGTGGCCGTCCGGGACGCTCGCTGGGGCGGTGTGAAAGCGCGACCCGGGCAGGCGGCTGCGCGCCACACGGATGCTCTCCACCGAAGGGTCGTAGCCCTCCACGTGCTCGAAATAGCCCGACAGGCATTGGGTCAGGTTGCCCACGCCGCAGCCAAAATCCAGGAGCGGCACGCCTTTGCCCAGCCCCAGCCCGCGCAGGCGCTCCAGCTTGTACTGCAGGAAGTACTCGGTAGATTCCCCGCTGGCCCGGATGCTGTCAGCCCACAAAGCATCGTAACGAGTGGCATACTCGTCGAACTTCGCCTCTCTGAACGTCGTGTCAGAGCCCTGGGCCTCATTCACGCGCGGAATATAACCTATCCGGCCGCGCCGGTGGCGGGAAACAGCCCGAATTTTGCGACTCTGCGCCGCACCCACGCTGCGAACGACACCAGCGCGCGCGTCACGATCAGCCAGATGAACGGCTCGATCAGGTAGCGGTAGCGGGCACACTCGCCCGCCGTAAACAGACAGCTGACCGCCAGCACGTACGCCATGTGCAGCAGACAGAAGCTGATCAAGAGGGCCTGCGGGCGAGCTTCCGGCTCGGACGATTTGAAGCGGCGCCGAGCAAACGCCACGGCCCAGCCGCAAAAGAAGGGCAAGAAGATGTAGAGCCCCGCCGGCGCGGGCAAGCCATGCACGAGTCCATTGTAGACCCGCTCGTACCCGCCCAACACGCGGCGGTGCTCCAGGTGCGGCGTCGTCGCACCCTTGTCGTCCGGATGCCACTGGGTAGTCGGGCTGAACAACTCGACCAAGCTCAGGCGGAAGACCGTGTTCAGATAGTCGAGCGGTCGGGTCTTCAAATAATAGAGCGAGTCCTCACGCCGCTGTCTGTTGATGTCGATGAACCACCAGTGGTTGAAGTTGTCGGCGCCAGTGGACGGCCGATCGAGCGCATCGAGGATCGGCAGGGCGGGCCAGGTGCCGCTCTCGGGGCTCTCGAAGAAATTGGCATAGGCAGCCGGTCCTGCAAACACGCTGATCTCTGCGAAGGGGGAGACCTTTTCCCGGCGTACCCACTGCCGGCGCACGTTGGGTGGCAGATTGCGCGTGGTCACCGCCACCAGATTGGCTCCGCCCCACGAGGTCGCACCGAAGACGCCGAACACGGCATAGTTCTTCAGATACAACGCCAGGAGGAGCACGGCTGGGGCGAGCGCCGCCAGCACCACCTGCCGCCGGAAGGGTTTGCCGACGAGCACGACCGCCCCGAGCACGAGCGCCGCAAACCAGAACAGGTGGAACGTGCTCCTGAACCAGGCCAGGACGGCAAAGTCGAGGAAGAAGCATCCCCAGGCCAAAAATGTTGGCCGAGCGATCGCACGGTGGAACAGCGCCGCCGCCAGGCACAAGAGCGCCGCTGCGGGGTACTCGTAGATGTACAGCCCTTCGAGATACAGCGTCGGCGGGATCAGCGAGAAGGCGAGGCTCAGCCCGAGTGCCACCGCTCGTTTCAAGCCCAGCGCTCGCGCCAGGTAGAGTAGGGAGTTGAAGAGCACGAGCCCCAGCGCCCAGAAGGTAAACTGCGCGAGCCCTGCGACGTGCGTCGCGCTCATCTTCAGCAGCATGCCCGTCAAGAGGTTCATACCCGGTGGATAGGCATGAAAGTAGAAGAGCGACTGCAGCAGGTGGTGCTGCAGATCGGCCGGATCGGCCAGAAACATCCAGTCGAGGACCAGCTTGAAGCGCAGGCCCGCGAGGTACAGCAGGCCACGGCTGGAGATGAGCAGCAGCGACAGCAGGAGGTGATCCCGCACGTGCTCGCTCCAGGGCGCGCGCGCTCTGCTGCCTTGCGAGCTCACGGAGCTCACTCTGCTGCCTCGCGAGCTCGCGGAGCTCGAGGTGGCAGGCGCAGCGGAGGTCACCGCGTGATCTCCATGATGAAGTAGTCGACGAGCCCGCGCGTGGGGTGAGAGCGCACGATGCTTTGCATCTCGAGCTGCAGGCCTGCGCTGCGCACCAGGTCGGCGTAGCCGGCGGCGTCGCGGCAATACTTCCCGCGATCGAGGCTGGCGAGCAGATTATTGTACCAGCGACCGTCGAGATAGATGATGTCCAGGCTCACGGCGCGCACCAACGTTGGACACTCGCGCAGCATCCCGAGCAGGTCGATCGCCTGCTGGTCCGAGAGATGATGCAACAGGCCCACCATGCTCACATGGCTGACCGCGCGCTCGGTAAAGTCAGCTGCGCTGCACGTGCGGCACTCAAACTGCACCTGGGGGCGCCCGGCATGTCGCGTGCGCGCGTGCCGCAAGGCCACCTGGTCGGTATCCAGACCGAGGTAGTTCCGAAAGTGCCCGATGTGCGTGAGTGCATCACCAGTGCCGCAGCCGACGTCCAGCACCACTGCGTCGTCGTCGCAAGCGAGCCGTCGATAGGCGCTCGACATATCGATGCCGCCCACGGCGAGCGGTCGGACGTAGTCGAAGATCCAGGGATGGCCCAAAATCCGCTCGACTAGCTTCATCGCCAGCGTCTTTGTCAGGGGAATTGAACTGCGTCAATGGTCGCGCCCGTGGCGTTCGACCCCTTCCCTCGAGGCTGCGAGCCGCCGAGCCGGCGCGGCCCTGCCGGCTTGCCTAGCCCCGGGGAGGCAGCTAGTCTTGCCTGCGGCCTTTTCACGTTTGCGGGAGCGTCCCATCTCGATTGTAGCGGAAATCCGGCGCGACCGGCGACCGCGCCGGGTCCCGAGAGCGGGCGGGAGCCCGGTGGTCCTGCGCCGGGCGTGCCCCCGCGTCGCCGCGGTGTCTGGCGCGCTCAGCCTGCTGCTGCTCGGGGCGCCTGCGCGCGTGCACGCACGCTCCATGGACCCGGCGCTCGCGCGGCTCGTGCTCGATCCGAGTTGCACGCGGGAGGGCGCGGTGGTTGCCTGCGTGCCCGATCGCCCCGCGTATTACAAACTGGTGAACCAGTGGGGCTCCGCGCTGGCGCCGCACTCCGCCTATGAAGCGCGTACCACTGGCCTGTCGGGGCTTCAGCTCTCGCTCTCGGGCGCCTTTACCAGCATCGACAGCCAGGCGGACTACTGGCGTCGGGGTACCCGCGGAGACGAGGAGCTCGCCGTCGACGGTGTGGTGGGGGAAAACAGCGATCCGTCGAGCGTGCTGTCGGTGTACTCGCTCGAAGTGCGCAAGGGCTTCGGCTTTGGCATCGAAGCGTCGGGCAGCGTCGGATTGATGCCGAACACCACCATCGTGACCTGGGGAGCGGATCTGCGCGTGGCCTTGCTCGAGGGGCTTCGCCAGGGCGGGTGGCGCTACCTTCCGGACACCTCGCTCGGCGTGGGGCTGCGCCGGGCAGCAGGCATGTCCGATCTCGATCTCGGCGTCCTGGCGCTCGACGCGCGCGTGTCGGAGCCGTTCGTCGGAGCCAGCGGCTTCATCGTGACACCGTGGGTCGGCTATCAGTTCATGCGCATCGATGCCACCTCCTCGTGGGTGGATCTGACGCCGAATCGCGATGCGCTGGCCGAGTGCGGCTATGTCGGCCCCAACGTGCCTGGCACCAGCGAGGCCGTCGCCGCCGCCACGGACAGCGACGCGGGCGCCAACCCCGCGGCGGCCCAGCCGGCGAGTGGCGCGCCCGCGGGCGTGTTTGACGGGAGCCCCGTCTGCAACGGCGGATCCGCTGCGGATTTCGCGAATGCCGCCTCCTTTGGCGAGGCGGAGATCTGGCGTCACCGACTGCTGCTCGGCCTCAGCTATCGCAAGGAGCTGTTGCGCGTCGGCGCCGAGCTGATCACGGATCTGGTGACGGCCGACGACGCGCAGACCGATGACGCGGTGGCTACGGCGTTGCGCTGTGACGCCTCCGGCAACGACTGCCATGCGAGTCCGCGCCAGTGGACGGTCGTGGTGCAGGTGGGCGCAGCGTTCTGACGGCGGGCGGACTGTTCCGGCGCAGCGTCCCCAGCGCAGTGTCCCAGCGCAGCGTCCCCAGCGCAGTGTCCCAGCGCAGTGTCCGAGCGCAGTGTCCCGGCGGAGTGCCCCGGCTCAGTGCAAGAGCGAGGACCGCTCGCGCGCGGGCAGTCGGGCAGGCTGGGGCGGCAGCTGCGGTAGCGCCCCCCCGAAGCGGATCGCCGCGACCACGCCCGCCAGGCTCAGCGCGAGCGAAGCGTACAGGCCCCAGGCCCACTGATAGGCGTAGTGCACGCTCGGTGAGCCGCGCGGGCTGAGACACAACAGGAGCGTGATCTCGCTCGCGGTCATCGCCGCAAACAGCGCCAGGATCGGCCGCACGCCGCGCATCTGGCGGATCGAGCGGCGGCTCAGCACCAGAGCCAGGCTCACGCCCCACGCCACGGCACCGCCCCACAACCAACCGATCGGGCCGCGTGCCAGCGAGTAGCCGCTGCGCACCGCCGTGTTCGGTGACGTGATGTCCACCCAGGGTGCGAGCCAGAAGCTGAGCAGGCTGGCCAAGGCGATGCCGAGCAACAGGCCGCGGCCCTGCCCCAGATCGAACCACGGTCGCAGCGCGTCGTCGGGCGAGTTCTGCTCCCAGCGCGCCGCTTCCTCCTCGATGACGTCGTAGGACGGCGGCAAGCTCTCGAGCGGCGCGAGCGCGATCTCGCACTGTGGGCACTGCTCCGCCTCGGCGGCGTCGAACAGCTCGCGACAAAAGGGGCAGGCCAGGAGTCGAGACACGGGGCTCTCTGGACAGTAGCGGATCGTTTGGACCCGAACGTGCGGGGCCTCCGCACCGCCCAGGCCCCTTTTATTGCAGGCCGGCCGAAAGTCCTGCGCCGATCCAGCTCTCGGAAGGGCGACAGAGGGGAGCGATGCTGGAGCAGGGCGCCCGGTCGAGCGTACACTGCGGCTCGGCTGCACCCGCTGTCGCCACCGCATGTCTTCGAAGCTTTTTGAGCTGTTTGGGCTCTCGCCGGACGCGCCTCACCTGGAAGAGGCGCTGAGCCACCCGAGCTACGCCAACGAACAGGGGCTCGCCCGCCACAATCAGCGGCTCGAATTTCTGGGCGACTCCGTGCTCGGACTGTGTGTCAGCGAGTTCCTGTTCCAGCGCTTTCCGAGCGCCGACGAAGGTGTGCTCACCAGCATCCGCGCCCAGCTCGTCAATACGGATACGCTGGCGGACTGGGCGCGCGAAGAACAGATCGCCGACGCGCTGCGGCTGGGGCGCGGCGCCGAAGGCAGCAACCTGCGCGCCAGCAACAACGTGCTGGCCGACTTCGTCGAAGCGCTGATCGGCGCCACCTATCTCGATGCCGGGCCCGAATGTGCGCGAGCCGTGTGCGCGCGCTTCGTGGAGCCGCGCTTGGAGCAGCTCGCCACCGAGCGGACGCGCCTCGATCCCAAGACGGAGCTGCAGCAGCTCGCTCAGGCTCGCGGGGGTGCCGCGCCGACCTACTCCGTCATCGATTCGGGGGGGCCCGCGCACGATCGCTGGTTCGTGGTGCGGGTACGCCTGACCGACGGCTGGGGCGCAGAGGGCCGCGGTCGTTCCAAACGCCTGGCGGAGCGCGAAGCGGCGCGCCTGACTCTGATCGAGCGCAACTGGCCGGGGGAGCTGGCGCCGGAGAAGCCGCCCAGCGAGGCGCCGGAGGCATCGCCCAGTCCGCCCGTCGAGGACGCTCGATGAGCGAGCCGTGTCCCCGGAGCAGCGGAGCTCGGGGGGCGAGCACCCTGCACCTCGGGGCCCGCCGGGGCCGTGCTGGTTGGCGCGCGCGCCTCGCTTGGCGCTGGCCGCTGCTGCTGGCCGGCACGGCGCTGTGCGCGCAGCTGGCGCGAGCGGACGGCACCCTCGTGGCACAGGTGGGGCCGCTCGCCATCGACGCCGAGACCCTGCTCGCTCGCGCCGCGCGCCTGGCGCCGTTTCAGAGGACGCACTTCGGTGCCAGCTGGCCCGAGCAGCGCAAGCGCTTGCTCGGGGAGGCACTGATCCCGGAGTCCCTGCTCGCCGTCGAGGCTGCGCGCACCGATCGACGCGAGCGGCCCGTGCGCGACGCTGCACTGGCGCAAGCCCTGCTCGTCGACCTGCAGCGCCAGGTCGCTGCACAGGGTGTCACGAGCGCCGAGCTCGAGAGCTACTACGCGGCGCACCGCGCGGACTTTGAAACACCGAAGTCGATCCTGATCTGGAGGATCTTGCTGCGCAAGGAGAGCCAGGCCCAGGCGCTCTTGCGCGAGCTCGCCGTGCCGGACGACGGCACGTGGAGTCGCCTGGCTCGGGAACGTTCCCTGGACACGGCCACCAACATGCGTTCGGGCAGCCTGGGCTATGTGGCCGCCGACGGTCAGACACACATGCCGCAGCTGCGAGTCTCCCGCGCGCTGTTCGCCGCCGCCGACGCGCTGCAAGACGGCCAGCTCGCGCCCCTGCCGGTCGCGGAGGGCGATGCCTTCGCCGTGGTCTGGCGCCGCGCCAGCCGCGCGGCGAGCGTGCGGCCGCTGGCGGAAGCGTCGCTCGAGATCCAGGCGCTGCTGCAGGCCGAGAAGTTCGCGCAGCAGTCGGCGGCGCTCAGCCTCGGACTACGGCAGGCCAGCCTGCGCGACCATCAGCCCGCGCTGCTCGCCGGCTACGAACCGCATTTCAGCGACCCCGGTTTCGCTCCGCCGCTGGTCACGCCGCCGCCCCTGCGGCCGCGGCCCGTGCAGCTCTCCCCGCGCGCCACCGATCTCGGCCTGCGCTGATGCGCCTGGGCCGGGGCGCCTCCTCTGGGCGCTAGCTCGCCTTGGCGCGCGGCGCCTCGGCTCCGGCCTGGCTCGCTGCGGGGCCCACGCGCCGTTCCCGTGCGTCCAGCCCCAGTTGCAGGAAACGTTGGCGGATCACGTCCAGCGCCTCGACGCTGCTGTCCACGCCCAGCACCCGCCGCTCCAGCCGTGCGCCGACGACGAGCGTCGTGCCGCTGCCCGCGTACGGATCGAGCACCAGATCCCCTGGACTCGAACAGCTCGCGATCAGCCGCTCCAGCAGCGCCTCCGGCTTCTGCGTGGGGTAACCCGTGCGCTCGCGGGCGACGGGACCGATGATGCCGATCTCCCATACATCGCCGAGCGGTACGCCCGGGCTCTCCGCTGCCGTGCGACTCGAGTGCGTGCGCGTGCCTGATGGCCCGACCACCGCCCGCTGGCGTTGGGTGCCCCAGGTAGCGAGCGTGGACGCCGCCAGCGGCTCATACATCTGGCAGAAGCGCGGCTCCACGTCGGGGTTTTTCACGAAGCGGAGCAGCACGTCGTGCACGCGCTGAAAGTTCTTCGTTTTGGACGGCCAGCGCCGGTAGCGCCAGATGATCTCGCTCGCAAAGCAGCGCGGCCCGAAGACCTCGTCGCAGATGAGCTTGGCATAGTGACTCGTCTTCGGGTCGACGTGCAGCACCAGGCAGCCGTGTTCGGCGAGCAGGTCGCGCGCCACGGCGATGCGATCGCGCAGCGCCTGCAGATACGCTGGCAGGCTGTCCCAGCGATCGTCGAAGGCGGGCGCGGTCGAACGCAGGATCTTGCCGCGCCCCTCGCGCCGGCGGGTCACTCGGACGTGGGTCTTACCAGTGAAGAACGGCGGATCGAGATAGGCGAGGGTGACCGTGCCGGGCCGCTCTGCACGGAGCGCGCGCAGCGCCGCCAGATTGTCCCCTTGCACCAGTTCGCAGCGCGGGTCGCCGTCGCGCACCAACTCCAGCGGAGCCAGGGGCGCCTCCGAGGTTTCCTGCTTTCCAGGCCAAGTCAGGCGGATCTGCAGAGCGTCGCTGGCAGCCATGCTGATTTCGAGACTAAGACCCGGCGGCAAAAAGGCAAAACTAACGGCTGGGTCGCCGAAATTCGCTTCGGGCTCGCTCGAGCGTGCCTGCAAGAGGGAGAAATGCGGGCTAGAACAGGGGCGTGACGCAGCGTTCGAGCCAAGGGGCCTGGGTCCGCTGGACCCTGAGCGCGCCCCCGACCGTGCTGTTGTGCGCCGTGCTCGCAGGCTGCGCTCGCCACGAGGAGGAGGACACTCCCGAACGTGTCGTGCAGGAGTTTATCGATCGCATGCAACGCGTGCATGGCGACGCACAGAAGTCGAAGCTCGCCTACGAGCTCCTGGCCACGGGCGCCCGGGCCAATCTCGACGAACGCGCCCGGCGCGCCAGCGCTACCGTGGGGCGGAGCGTGGCGCCGGAGGAAATGCTCGCTCCTTCGCGCTTCTATCTGAGCTTTCAGCCTCGGACCTGGTCGACCGAGCGGGGGGGCGAGTGGGCCATCGTGACGGCCGAGGGAGAATCTCCGCGCGAGCAAACGAGGATTCGTTGCGTGCGCGAGCGCGGTCACTGGAGAGTCGTGCTCGACCTTCCAGAGTTGCCGCCAATCGAACAGCGGCCCCCCTCTGGCTAGCGCGATCTCTCGCGCCTTTCGGGCATCTTCGTCGCGGGCGTGCTCAACGGACCGGAGTCCGTCTGTGCGCGCGTGGCGAAGCTGCACCGGCCTCCGCTGCTGGGGATGGAGCGCTTCGGCCTTGCGCCAGCCAGAGGGCTTGGCGCTCGTGCCGCAGCCCTGGCTGCGGCTCGATGTATCGTCTGACCTCCGGGACCGACCCTGCTGTACACAGGCGGTCCCGGAAACTCGCGTCGCGCTGCGAGCGCCCAGAGGCGCACGGGAGGCAGCGAACGCTTGCCGTAAACGGCACCCGATGCGACCGGTCTGGCTCAGACCGACCATCGGGGGGCGAGAATAAAGCTATCAGTTCGAGAAGAAGATGGCTTCGATCTCGTCGCGGACGAACTGCTCCGTCTGAGCGCGAGCGATCGCGATCTCTTTCACGATCAACGAACGCGCGGTGTCGAGCATGCGGCGCTCACCGAAGGAAAGCTGCTTGCTCGCCTTGAGGCGATACAGGTCTCGCAGTACCTCGGCCACGTCGTAGATCGAACCCGTCTTGATCTTGTCCATGAAGCCGCGATAACGCCGATTCCAGGTCTGCGTGTCGAAGCCGATGGTGCGCTCCTTCAGAATATCGAAGATCTCCCGGATCTCCTGCTCGCTGATGACCTGCCGCAGGCCTACCGCGTTGGCATTGGACACCGGCACCATGATCTTGCGATCCGTGTCCAAGATGCGCAGGACGTAAAATCGCTGGCGCGATCCCGCGATGTCGCGTTCGTCGATACTGATGACTTCAGCAACTCCCTGGGCCGGGTAGACTGCCTTGTCACCGACTTTGAACTCAACTTCTGCGTTAGCCTGCATGTTTTCTCCTTGTCGCGGTCCTCGTGTGGAACGAAGAAACGCGCCTTTCACATTTGCTCAGCACGTTCTTGCAAACGCGCTTCGGCGAGAGCTCCACCCACAACGGGCTAGGTGAAGAAACTATTCCTTGGCGGACCGCTGGGGTGACGGTGCCTGGTAACTGATGACTCGGTCACCGATGGACCAACCGCCGATGAAACAGTGACGGTGGAGCCAGCAACTACAGTGTTCGACATCACTTTCTGCTTCCACGGATGGAACACCGTCTGAACGAACACCGTCTGAACGAACACCGTCTGGGGGAACACCCTCTGGAAAAACGCTGCGCCGGTGAGGCTTGCACCATCATGCAGGCCACCGCGTTTCATGTCGTCGCGCGTTGCGCTCAAAATTTCGATCTCGACTGAGGGGAGCCCGGCCCGGCACGGCGATCCAACGGCGGTGCCGCTTTGTGCCCTGTCAGCTCTCGTTCGCACGCTTTTTCTGTTCTCCCACCGAACCGCACCGAAAAAACGCATCGACGAAGTGCACAGGTCACCGCTCGGCGCGGCACTGTAGTTAGATGGCACGGTCATGTCAACGTTGTCCGACTTCGGACCGCTCGATCTGGGGTTTGTTCGGGCAATCATCGTCCCGGTACTGGCGCCGGCTCTTCCTGAATGGTCCGAGGATAGCCACACCATCGTGGGCCCGCCCGCTCGTGAAACACGGCAGAGGATCCGCCTCTGCGGCGAACGCCAGCGTGGGGTATCGGGTATCCACGAGGCGATCAGGCCCTCACCGTACGCGCGGAAGGGTGCATCAAGAACAGAACGCCGCCCGGCGTATGGCACGCCGCAACAACGTCTTGAATAGTAGCAGATCCGACAGGCCCGTCGAGGCGCCGCCCACATTCTGGCCGCCCGTGTGACGGATTTCGGGGCTCGAGCGAACTCGAGTGGCTGCGGGCGCCCCACCGCGGGCGCCCTTTATCCCCCAATGCTGAACGCCCCACTCCCCATGATCCGCAGGATCGCGGCCGATTTGCCCAGCGTTTGCTGCCTCCGCGCGTGCGGAGGCACGCCCCTATCACTTGGCCAGGCTGTTGAGATTCAGCATTTCCTCGACGTTGGGCAGCACGACCAGTTCGACGCGCCGATTCTGCTCGCGGCCCTCGTCCGTGTCGTTTCCCGCAACGGGGTCGGTGTCGGCATAGCCGGCCGCGCTCCAGTGGGTGCGTTCCAGACCACCCCCTTGTTTGTCGATGGGTGTGGTGAGATAGGCGAGCACGGAGCGCGCGCGCATCGCCGAAAGACCCCAGTTGTCTTTGTAAGCGCTGCTCGTCAGCGGCTTGCTGTCCGTGTGACCCGCCACCTGGAATTCCCGCGCCGAGAGATCCGCATCGCTGCGCAGCACGGTGGCGACTTGGCCCAGGATCTCGAGACCCGTGGGCTTGAGCGTGTCCTTGCCCGAGTCGAACAGCACGTTGCCCGGCAGCTGGATCAGCATGCGATTGTCTCGCACTTGCACCTTCAAGCCGAGATCGGTGAGCTTTTTGAGCTTTTCCCGCAGTAATTCGAAGCGGGCGCGGATCTGCTCGAGCTGTTCCGCGCGCTTCTTGTACTCGGCGTTGGCCTGCTTTTGCTGTTCCAGATCTTCGCCGCGCTCCTGAAACTTGAGCTTCAGCCCGTCGAGTTCCTGACTGGCGGTCGCATAGTCAGCGGCGCACTTGGCGTTGGTTTTCTCCTGCGCGGCCACCTGCGCGGTCAGCGCGCTGTTCTCCCGGACCTTCTGATCCCACTCCTCCTGGGAGTAGCCACAGGCGGCGAGCAGAAAAAAGATAGCCCCACCGAGGATTGTCCTGCTGATTTTCGCTGACGATAACATTGTCGCCTCCCGCATTTTTTGCCTGTTGCGAAGTCCGTCGGAAAAGCGCCGCGTTGGCCCCCTCGCGAGGGTAGCAGCAGAGCCGGTCCTGATTGTCGTCACCGCATGTTTTACGCACTTTGGCGGTGTTCGTTCAGTACTGTCCGTCCGGTCCTCGTGCTTGCCAGTCGGCCTGGCTCGCTCCCTGGACGTCTTACTAGACAATTGCCTAGCCCGCAAACATTGCGGGGTCATAGCTGCGTGGATCGGGCTCTACGACGCAGCCCTTTGCATTTTTTTCGTTGACAGGTCGCAATAGGTGGCAATATACGTCTTGCAACATACCGTGGGTTCGTTCGGAGGAATTCACCGAACCCAAGGTTCGCAGGAGGCATGCTCATGGCCGCAAAGAAGACAGCCAAGAAATCTGGAAAGAGAACCGCCAAGAAGCGGGCCGGCAAAAAAGCCGGTAAGAAGCGCGCCGCCAAAAAGGGCGGGAAGAAGCGCGCCGGTAAGAAGAAGCGCGCCGGTAAGAAGAAGGCAGCGCGCCGCAGCAAGAAGAAGCGCGCCGTCGCGCCGCCGGCGGTCGCGTAGTCCTAGCGTCTTCGCTCAGTTCGAGTGGCCAAGCGCCTCGGCGCCAGTCGCTCTGTGTCTGGCGCCGAGGATCGCCACCTCCCGGGCCTCTTGCCCGGAGGAGGGCATCCGCCAAGCTCTCGAACTGCCGCCGCCCACCAGCGGCTCCTCCGGTGAAGCCGGCCCTCGTGGCCGCTTCCCCGGGGAAGTTGGCTCACGTGGGGGGGTGTTGGGTTCCCGGGGCCCAATGCGGCGGAGGTGATCGTCGCAGGTCAGATGGCCCGGCGTCGGGCCAGCACCCTGAACGGCAGGGTGGCGTCAGGGTCGTTGTGGGTTGAAGTTGAACGGGTAGTTCACCTTCGACTCGAGCCCGCGAGAAGACGGCGGGAATTTCAGTGCTTGCACCACTTCTAGGGTGCACGAATCGAGCTCTGGTACGTGGAGCTCGCTTTCCGACCAGTTGACTTCGGCGCTTCTTACGCTGCCGTCGGGGTTGATGATGAAGCTCACGACCAGGTCACCGGCAATGCCCGGATTGCCTTTCAACGCCGCCTCGTAGCAGGCGCGCACCTTGGCGCGATTGTCCGCGATGACGCGCTGGATCTCCTCTTTACCGCGGGCGTCTCGGGGCCCAGCGGCTGCGGGGGTCTCTGCCGACGGCTCGGGCGCAGGAGCAACGGTGCCGGCTGTGGCGGGCTCGGGGCTGGTGGCGGTAGGCTCGGCGGCGCTGCTGGGCGCTGGGTCCGCAGGCGTTTGTGGCGGCTGCGCAGGGCCACAGGCGAGCGCGCAGAGCACCGGCAGCCAACACGAGAGAGGGGCCTGGGCGCGGCGGGTGAATCGGGAGTCGGGCGTCATCGCAGCCGCATCGTAGGCGGCCTCGTCGGCCACGTCCATTTCAGCGCAGAACCGAGCGCGCGAGGGACCCGCGCCGCCTGTGCGAGCTAGCTTTTTTGCGCCCCGGATGCTCGACCTCGGCGAGGGGATGCATTACTCCGCGAGCATGGTGGTCCCTCTGGCGTACGGGGTTGGGCAGCGGGCAATGCGCGCGTGGGGGCGCCTGCGGGGCCGGGCCGGGGCGTCGTTCCTCCTGCTCGGCGTGGGCCTGCTCGTGGCCTGTGGGGCGGCCATGGGCGCCGGGGAAGAGCCTGCGTGGCCCGAGCCCGCGAAGAAGTGGTTTGATCGCGCGACGCAGAGCTTCAATGCCCTGGACATCAGCGACGCGGAGCTCGCCATCCAAAATGCGCTGGAGCTCGAACCCCGGCGCGAGTCGGTGCGGCTCCTGGCGGCAAACATCGCTCTGTCGCAGTTGCGCTACGATGAAGTGATCGCCGCGCTGGAGGGCCAGGCGTCGCCGGCAGCCGGCGGTCTGCGTGCGCGCGCGTTCTGGTACTCGGGTCAGCTGACCCGTGCCGCCGAAGAGCTCGATCGCCTGCTGGAGAATCCAGAGCTGAAGGATCCCTGGGCGGAAGGCGTCGTGCAGCTCGCGCGCAGCGGGGAAGGGCGCGAGCCGTTTCGAGTGACGGGCGCCCTCTTGGCGGTCGTGGAGATGCCGCGCGTGCCCTTGCCGACGTTGATCGTGCCGATCGACTTGAACGGAGAGCCCGTGCTGGCGATGGTGGCCACCGGCACGCCGGAAGTCGTGGTCGATTCTCCGCAGAAGAAGCCGGGCTGGGTCTCGCTGCGGTTTGGGCGGCGCCTGGAGGTCAAGGACGTGCCGGCGCTGCACCGCGATCTCTCCGGTATGTCACGCCGCATCGGCGCGCCGATCAAGATGCTGCTCGGCGTGAACCTGCTGCGTCGGCTGAACGCGACGTTCGACTTCTACGCCAGCCAGCTGGTGGTGCGTTCTTTCGAGCCGCCGCCGCCGCCCAGCGCAACAGCGCTGGAGGTGAGCTACATCAAGGGTGGTGGCATGGTGCTGAAGAGTCGGCTCGGCACGGAAGCCAGCGCTCCAGCGGTGTCGCTCCTGGTGGATACCGGGGTGTTGTTCCCGCTCGCCATGTCCGAGTCCGGTTGGAAGAAGGCCGGCGTGGACACGAGCGGCTTCGAAGCGGTGCAGGGCGAGCCCAAGCTCAAACAGGGGATCTTGCCGCGTCTGACCCTGGGCGCCTTCGATCTGCCGCGCATCCCGGCGGTGTCTGGGCTGCCGGTGGATGAGCTCGAGCAGTCCGGCGGCATTCACCTGGACGGGGTGATCGGCGCCGCGCTGGTGGCCGAGTTCCGCGCCAGCCTGGTGGATCAGGGGCGGACGCTGTGGCTCGAAGAGATGCCGATGCCGCTCGACGCCGGCCAGGAAAAGCGCCCGCCCGAGCCGGCCGAGGACGAGCCGGTGTCTTCCACCGGTGCGGCCCCCTGACGCTGCGAGGACGCGCATGTTCCATTCACAACTCGCCATCTACGCAGGCAGCTTCGATCCGCCCACCAACGGGCATCTCGATTTGGTGGAACGGGCAGCAACCCTATTTCCTCGGGTGATCGTGGCGGTCGGGCGGCACTCCACGCGCGAGCCGTTGTTCGAGATCCAGGAGCGCGTGCAGCTCTTGCGCCTGGTGTGTGCCGGCTTCGCGAACGTGACCGTCGATCACTTTGACGGATTGCTCATCGACTATGCGCGTCGCGTCGGCGCGCGCGTGATCGTGCGCGGGCTACGTGCGCAGACGGACTTCGAGTACGAGCTGCAGATTGCCCATGCCAACGCGGATCTGGCGCCGGAGCTGGACACCGTGTTTCTCCCCACGCGCACGCGCTACGGGTTTGTCTCGGCATCGCTGGTGCGCGAGATCGCGCGTCATCGGGGCGACGTCAGCCGCTACGCACCGGAGCTGGTCTGCGCGGCGCTGCGCGAGAAGTTCGGCGCGGCCCAGGAGTAGCGCAGCCGGCGCTCAGCGCTCGCTCTCGGCCGGGGGCGGGGCCTGGTTGTCCGGCTCGGCCGTGTGCCGGGCGAGCGGGGTGGGCATGAAGAGCAGCACGAACAGGCACAGGCAGCCGACGGCCACCTGACGCCGGCGCGGGCTGAGCGGACCGCCCTCGCAAGGTGGATGGTCGTGCCCGGAGAGTCGCCCGAGCAGGCTGAGCACCGCAAACCAGACCAGCCAGGTCAGCGAATTGCTGACCGCGACATCCAGCGGCATCGTGCTGTGACCGAGCAACACGGGCAGGACGAAGCTCGCGAAATTGTAGCCAAAGAACAGGAGCAGACTGAAGCGTACCAGGCGTGCAACACGGTTCTGCACCGGGCCCAGCAACGCGAAGGCAATGTGTCCTCCGTCGAGCTGACCCCAGGGCACCAGATTCATCATCGTGACGAAGAGCCCAGCCCAACCGGCCATGGCCGTGGGATGCAACAGGACGTCGTGGCCCTCCGGGATGGCGCCGAGCGCCAGGCGCTTGAGCAGCCAGTAGAGCAGGCTCTGCCCCTCCTGCAGGTATTCGCCGCTCGATAGCGCCTCCACCGGAGACAGGGACAGCCCGAAGAGCAGCACCGGGATGGCCACGACCAGCCCGGCGAGCGGCCCAGCGGCTCCCACGTCGAGCAGGGCGCTGCGCGAGCGGATGGGGGGCATGGTGATCACCGCGCCGAGCGTGCCGAACGGGCTGACCACCGGCAGTGGCAAGAAGTAGGGCAGGGAAGCGGCCACGCCGTGCCGCCGCGCCGCGATGTAATGACCAAACTCGTGACAGGTGAGAATGCTCATGAGCGGCACCGCATAGACCCAGCCGCGCGCTAGCTCGGCGAGCGAGGCCGGCATCTGCCCATTGCCCGTCATCAGTGCGCCGGTCCACAGAACGCTCAGGCACGTGGCCACGAACAAGAGCGCCGGCGTGGTCAGGGCGCGGTGCTGCCCGGCGCGCGGGGCGCGCGGCTCAGGTCGTTTCGTCGGCATGGGACTCGAGCAACTTCTTCAGTTGCGCCGCAAGCCGTTCTAGTTGCCCCTTGAGATCCGCCTCGATCACTCCCAGCTCCGTTTCCACGCGCAGTTGCCCCCGGCCGAGCCGGGCGTCTTCCTCGATGCCGATGCTGTCGAGCAGGCCGCCAAGACCGACCAGGCCGCTCTTCAACTCCAGGGCGTCCCGTGGATGAGCCACAATCACGGCTTGGCGCGCTCCCGCCGCCTCCTTCAGTGCCTGGCGAGCCAGGGCCCGGACTCGCTCGGGCTTTTGCTCCAGCTCCTCGCCCAGCAGCCGTTCGGCGAGCAGGGTGGCAAAGCCGATGCTGCGATCGAGCATGCTTCTGGATAGCTCGGCCTGGCGCTTGCGTAGCTCGAGCGCCTCGCCCACCACGAGGCATAGCGCGTCCGCGCGAGCGCGAGCCTGCTGCTGCAAAATCATGTCATCGGCGGTCGCCCGTGCATGAGCCAGCACGTGCCGGGCTTCCTCGCGCGCTTTACGGAGCAAGGCGGCGGCCTGGGCGCGCGCGTCCGCCACCGCCTTGGGTACGATCCGGGCGCGTCCAGGGCCGTCTGCCGCGGGCCTGGGCCCCGCCACGCCGCGAGGCGGCGCGTGGCTCTGGGCCTGGGACGCCAGCTCGTGCGGGATGATTCGGGCGCGCCGCAGGGTCACTTGAGCTTCTGTGCGCCGAGCGAGCGCATGAGCCGGCCGACTTCGGCCGCCAACACGTGAGCGCGGTTCGCCTGCACGCCATGGCTGAACTGTTCGATAGCCTCGAGCAGAGCCTGCCGGGCGGTGTTCCCGCCCGGCTCGAGCCCTTCGGTGTCCAGCCCCGCCCCGAGCGCTGCCCCGCGCTTGCCGAGCAGGTAGTTGGCGGCCACGAAGGCACGCACGTAGCAGCGCGTCTGCCGCTCTCGGGAGACGCTCAGCGGTTCTTTCGTTTCGGCGAGCGTCGCCATGCCAATCAGCGCGACAAATCGAGATTACGGCGCAGGCGTGCTTCGGACTCTTCGAGATTGGGCTGGAAGGCTTCCCCCGTGATGGTCTCGATCGCGCTCAAATAGCGCTCGGAGGCCATGATGCGCACGTCGTCGGGCACCACCGGCACCGGGCCGTCCCCAGTGAACCCCGCCTCGCCCAGGTAGCGACGCAGGTTGTCTTTATCCAAACTCTCCGGAGCTTGTCCCGCTTGCAGACGCGCTTCGTAGCTCTTGCTGATCCAGTAACGGGATGAATCCGGCGTGTGGATTTCGTCGATCACGACGATGCGGCCGTCGCGCGTCTTGCCGAACTCGTATTTGGTGTCCACCAGGATGAGGCCGCGCTCCGCGCAGACGCGCTGCCCGAAGGCGAACAGGGCCATCGCCATTTGCGCTGCCGCGTCGAAGTCGGCTGGGTTCATTCCGGTCAGCTTCAGGATCTCGTCGCGCGAGGCCGACACGTCATGATCTCCGTGGGCCGCCTTGGTGCTGGGCGTGAGCAGGGGTTCAGGCAAGCGCTGGTGGGCCTTCATGCCGTCCGCCAGGCGATGGCCGCAGAACGTGCGCGCACCCTTCTGATAGTGGACCCAGATGCTGGTGGACGTCGTGCCGGTGAGATAACCGCGCACGACCATTTCGACGGGCAGCGGAGTGCACTCGTGCACGCGCATCGCGTTCGGATCCGGAATCGAGATCACGTGGTTGGGCGCCAGGTGCTTGGTGCGCTCGAACCACCAGCCCGCGATGTGGTTCAGCATCTGCCCCTTCAAGGGCAGCACCCCCACGTTGCGGTCGAAGGCGCTGATCCGATCCGTCACGATGATGGTTCGGATGCCGTCGGGCCCCGTATAGTTGTCGCGCACCTTGCCGCGATACAGCGTACCGAGCGTGCCGAAGTTGGTGTGCTCGAGCGGCTGCTTGAGCGCTCGTTCGAAGACCTCTCGTTGCATGAGGCGGGGGAGCATATGAGTTTGTCGCCTCGGGGCAATACGAGATCGTCATCCCGCCCATTGGCCGCGCCCTTCCCGGGTCCTCCGGGGCGCCCGCGGGAGCACGGGGAGCGAGCCTCGCCGGCCATTCCTTCGGAACGGCGCTTGCTTGCGCGCGGTTCGGCGACCACACTGCAATCGGTTCGACCATTTGGCCGTCACCTCCCTCCCGGATGCCTGAAGCCCGTCCCCCGTCCGCTCGCTAGTGAATCGTATGGGCCCCCAGGTCGTGTTCTCGACACCTCGCAAGCTGCCAACCCCCGCCGAGGTGCCCGGTCGGGTTGCGGTGCTCGACATCGCTTTTGCGGGCCAAGGGCGCAGTACCGGCTTTGACAAGGTCACGCTGCCGTTCATCACGGCGCTCGGTCCGCGCCTGCGCGCCTGGGTCGATCACCACGATCACGACGAACACGCGCGCTATGCCTCGGATCCCCGCTTCGTGCTGGCCACCAAGGCGCAGCACGGCGCGTGTCCCGAAATGATCGATCCCGCGCTCGTCGAACGCATCGGCCCCATCGATACCATCGTCTGCCACACCGACTTCGACGGCCTGGCCAGCGCAGCCAAGTGGATGCGCGGAGGGAAAGAGCCCTACCCGGGCTGCGATGACGACGCGCGCGCCATCGACACCCGACTCGGCCAGCCGAGCCGGACTGCCGAGCGCATCGATCAGGCGCTGCGGGCCCGGCCTCGCGACATGGGGTTGTTTGGGCTCGTGGTGCGCCACCTGGCAGCCGGGCTCGCGGACGCGGCGCTGTGGGAGCCGATCGACGCGGCCGGCGGGGAGTGGCGGGCGATCGAGGCCGAAACGCGCCGGCTCGCCAAACGCTACCAGCGGCTGCCCGCGGGCGTCGCGTACCTGGAGGTCGACAAGGCCGACGGTCGCTTCGACAAGACCTTGCTGCTCCTGCTCGGCCAAGAGCGCGAGCCGGTGAGCGTGGTGGCGGAACGCGACACGGTGAGCGTGGCGGCGCGTTTCGATAGCGGGCTCAACTTCGTCAAGCTGCTCGGCTTGGCCGGTGGCATGCCGACGCGCGTGGCGGTGCCGCGCAGCCGCCTGTCGGAGTTGCTCAGCGCCCTGGGCGTGGACGGCGCGGCGCTCGATTACCGCTGACGCGGAGGCTCGTATGTCGAAGCTGGGTGCCGGGCGGCGCGTGCGGGGCGGCGTGGGGGTGCGAGCCTTGGGCGCGCGCTGGCGCTGCTGCTCGCGGCGGGCGCTCTTGACGCTGTGGCTCGCGGCGGCGCCGGTTGCTGCAGCTCCGGAAGCTCCGTCGCCGAGCGCCGCCCCTGCCGCGGCGCAGCCGGCACCGGCAGCACCGGCCCCGCCCGCGCCCCACACGCTCGTGGTTCCGGCGAGCGCCGATCAGAAGGTGCTGTCGCTCGAGCTCGCCTCGGACGGCCTCTGGCTGCGCATTTGTCCAGAGCAGGCCTGTGCCGCGCGCTCGGGCCGTCGCCTCGAGCTGCCGCCGGAGGCCGCCGCGGGCCTGGCTGCGGCCACGCTGCGCGTGCTCGAGATCGCTCCGGGGCGGCGCGTCGCCCACGTGCGCGTGCCGAGCGCGGGCGGCGCCTGGGAAGCGCTGGTCGCTGCCGGCGTGGGCAGCCCCGAGCCGCACCTGATTTATGCCGGCAGCACCGGCTTGAGCAGCGGTGAGGACGGCTTGCGACAGGGAGACATGCTCTGGGTGCGGGACGGCGACAACAAGGGCCAGCGCGTGCTCGTCGGGCGGGTGCGCGAGGAGGTTCAGCTGTGCGGTCGAGCGACCCTGCTCGAGCCGCGATTGCTCGATCGGAACCTCGAGCTGCGCGGCGCCAAGGTGCAGCAGTTGAGCGTGGACGAGCGGCGCGGGGCACGCGTGCTCGACGCCCGACGTCGCGACGCGGGACCGACGCGCGGCGGCAACGCGCTCACGGCACTGGCAGCGAGCAGTGCCGTCGGCGATCCACGAGCCTTGACCGACGGGCGAGACGACACGAGCTGGTCCGAGGGGCGGGGTGGGGACGGCCGAGGTGAATTTGTGGTGCTGCGGCCGCTGTCCGGCGCCAAGCTGGTGGCGCTCGAGTTTCTGATCCGCCCTGCGGGCGAGGCTGCGCCGGCGGAGGGGGCCGCGCCCCGATCGCTCTGGCTAGCCACGCGGGACCAGGTATTTCGCATCGATTTTGCGCAGGATGCCTGGCAAACGCCCGGCGTCTGGTACCGCGTCGAGCTGCCGGACAAGCTCGAGGACGCCTGTCTCGGGCTCGTGCTCGAGAGCAGCTACGCGAGCCGTGAGGACAGCCAGGTGAGCTTTGCCGAGGTTCGCGGCATCAGCGAGCTGCAGGGGCTCGAGCCGGTCGAGCTGGTCGCGCGCCTGTCGACGCCGAGCGAGGCCGGCGAGCAAGTCGTGCCGGCCCTCTTGCAGCTCGGCGAGCCGGGCGTACAGGCCGTGGTCGGCGCGTTTGATGCGCTCGACGCGCTGGGGCGCGCGCGCGCGCTGGATGTGCTCGAGGGCGGCACCTGCCCTCTGGTGGCCCGTACCTACGTGCGCCTGCTGCTCGACGAGGAGTCTCGCAGTCGGCGCCGGGCCGAGCAACGTTTGCGCGGCTGCGGGGAGGCCGCCTGGGGCGAGCTGCGCGAGGCGTTCGAGCGCTCGGAGGGCGCTGCCGGCGTGCGCCTGGCCCGGGTGCTGGCGGAGCTGGCGCCGGCGTTGGCCGTCGAGCTGCTCGGCCCCCGGCTGGCCACCGCCGAGCCGGAGCAGCGCGCGGACTACCGAGCGGCCCTGCATCAGGCCGCCGAGCAGCCCGAGGCGGACGCGCCCGTGCGGCGTTTGCTGTCCCAGAGCGCGCTCGGAGTTGCGGCCGACATCGAAGTGCTTCGTGCGCTCGGTGACTTGCTGGCCCAGCTCGGGCCGCAGGCCTCGCACAGTTTTGCGCGCGTGGTCGCGGGGGCGCAGTCGTTCGAGCAGCGCTACCGCCTGCTCGGTCCGGCGGGCGCATTGGCCGCGCAGGATGAGCGAGCACGTGGGTTCCTGGAGCGCGCCCTGGGCGATCCCGATGCCTACTTGCGCGCTGCGGCGGCGCGCGCGGCCCCCGAGCTCAGCCAGTTGCACGGTGCGTTGCTCGGAGCCACCCGCGACGCGGAGGTGCGGGTGCGTGAGGCCAGCGTGCTGCGCCTGGGGGAGCTGCGGCTGCCGGCCGCCGCCCTGGCGTTGCGCGAGCGGCTGGTCGAGGACCCCTGGCCGCTGGTGCGCGCTTCGGCCGCCCAGGCCCTGGCGTCGCTCGGTCCAGCGCCGGAGCTGGACGCGGCGCTCGCCTCGAGCCTCGAGGATGAGTCCGCCCCGGTGCGTTCGGCCGCCCTGCGCGCGCTCGGCCGGCGCGGCGCGAGTGCCCAATTGCCCGCGATCCGCGCGCGCTTCAGTGATGCGGAGGAAACGCCCGAGGTGCGGGCGTCGGCGGCGCAGGCGCTCGCGGCGCTCTGCGACCAGGGCTCGCTCGAGGCACTCACCGAGGCCGTATCCCGCGTGCTCGGCGAGCGCCCATCGGCCGACGACATGTTGGTCGGCACAGCGGCGATCAGCGCGCTCGGTCAGCTTCATCCCGCGGATCTCGCGCGCCGACTCGAGCCGCTGTCGCGCGCGCGAAACAGGCCGGTGCTCGGGCAGCTCGCGACGGCCGCTCAGCAGCTCCCGCCGCGTTGTCCCCAGGCGGCGAGCTCCGCGGGCGGTGCGGCGCGCTGAGCGTGGAGCGCCGCGGTGGTGTCGCATTGGTACAGCGAAAAATTCGCGACGAAGTGTAGCGCGCGGCGAGCCGGGTGGGAGATGGCCACCAACTCGAGCAGTGTAGGCCAGAGTACGTGAAGGGTTTCACCCCGCGTATCGAGCTGGTGCCATCGTCTCGGAACGGACCTGTCGCGATTGTTTTTTGTGCTCCGACAGCCCAAAGAGCGTGCTAGCTGCTACATTCACGCCGAGTCGACGGTAGGGTCGTGCGCAGGCCTACGTTGGCTGGCGCCCGCCCCCGGGCGGCGGAACATGCTGCGAGGCAACGAAGACATGAGACGCGGACGACTGTGTGCCTTTTGGATTCTGGTCGCGGCTTGCTCGCCCGGTGGTGACGCCGGCACGTCGAGCGTCGTCGCTCCCAGCAAGTTTGACCCCGCGACGCCCGGCCAGGGCGGAACGGGCGGCGGCGACGTGGTGCCCGGCTTCGTTGACGATGGAGAGATCTTTGGCGGCGCGGACCTCGCCTGCACCAACGGTTGTGCGTTTGGTCCCGATCCGATTCTGGATGCAGGCGTCAGCGCTGCCGAGATCACGCCGTTCACGGCGTCCCCGGATTTTCAGGCCGGCAGCCTGTGCGTGGTCGAGCCGCAATTGTCGAGCGGGGACCGCCCCGGCGCGCTGTTTCCGCGCAACTGGCTGCGGCCGCGTTTCCGCTGGACTAGCACGGGTGGGGAAACGCTCTGGGAGATCCGCATGCACGCGGAGAGCCAGCCGGATGACCTGCGAGCGTACACGCGCAATACCCAGTGGCTCGTGCCGAACGAGGTCTGGCGCAAGATGCGCAGCATCACCAAGCCCGTCACCGTCACGATCCGCGGCCTCGGCGCGGGCGGGGCCATCACCGGTTCGCAAGGCAATTTCGAGATTGCGCCGGTGGACGCGGGCGGCAGCCTGGTGTTCTGGGCGACGACCTCGTCGCTCGTCGACTACGCGCAAGCCTCCAGCAAATTGCAGGGCTTCTCCCTCGGGGACGAAGCCAAGGGCACCGACACGGACGAGGCGGTCGGCGAGACGTTGACCGCCTCGGAGGTGAAGACCGGCAACATCCCCAGTGAAGGCGGCGACCAGCCGCGCGGCTTCTACGCCTGCGGTGGCGCCACGCCGCGGCCCACCTGCACCGCTGAACCGAACAACCCTGCCTGCTGCAATCCCACGGGCTTCGAGTACGGCGCGGTCGAGTGCGTCGGCTGTCACGTCTCCACGCCCGATGGCAAGGCCGTGCTGTTCACGGACAACTGGCCCTGGGACAAGGTGGCGGCGTCGATCGAGCCCGCGACGGTGGGAGAGTTGCCCACCACCATCACGCCGTACGCATCGCGCCTGCTCAAGCAACCCTGGCTCGGCATGCAGGCGCTCAGCCCCGCGTATTTCGCCAAGGACGGGGAGGTCGGGCCGCGCTTCTTGGTCACCAGCTACGGCCAGCGGCCTGCCGGCGCGCAGCCGTATGATGCCACGCCTCCCACGCGTCATGAGCTCGCCTGGTTCGATCTGAACGCGAACGACGCGCTGTATCCCATCCCGGAGGAGATCCCGCCCGATCCGCAGCTGCCCGGTCAGACGGTGAACATCTATCAGGTGCGCGATCAGCGCAACAGCGAGGTCGCGCGAGCGCGCAACGTGTCCTACGGCCTGATCGCGACGATCGGCGAGACGCGCAGCGCGGTGACTCCCGCCTGGAGCAACGACGGCCAAACCCTCGCCTACGTCTCCACGGATATCTCCTCGACCGACGGTCATCCCGACTGGACGGCGAACGCGGCCGACATCCATGTGGTGCCGTACAACGACCACGCCGGTGGCACCATGACCCCGCTCGCGGGAGCGTCCGCCGCAGACGCGCTCGAGTATTATCCGGACTTCTCCGCCGACGATGCGTTCGTCGCGTTTGCGCGCGCGCCGATCCCCAGCACGGCTCCCGCCATCCGCTGCGTACCCCGGCAGGACGCCAGCGGCGTGGTGACCCCGTGTGCGGCCACGAACCTGGGTGAAAACCCGGACGGCCCCTACTACAACCGCAACGGTGAGATCTACATCGTGCCGCGAGCCGGCGCGGCCACCCCGACGCGGCTGATCGCCAATGATCCGGTCAGTTGCACCGGTGAAACGGCGCGGGGCAGCATCAACAGCTGGCCCAAGTGGTCGCCCCGCGTGGCCAAGGCGGATGGCAAGACCTACTACTTTCTGATGTTCTCGTCGGGTCGCTCGTACGACGCCACGCTGCTCAATCTGCCCCGTCCTGCGAACCCCGGCTCCTACGACCTGCCCAAGGCGCGCCTCACGCCGGCGATCTCGCCCAAGAGCTCGCAGCTGTACATGGCCGCGATCGTCGTCGACGATGCCAGCGGGGCTGTCACCACCTATCCGGCGGTCTACCTCTGGAACCAGAACATCACCGTGGGCGCCAACGGGGAAGCCTTGATCGAGAACACCAGCAACCTCACTCCGGCCTGGGATGACTTCTCGATCCCACCGGTCCCGGTGCCGATCAACGTGCCCCGCTGAACGCCGTGTCCCGCGACCGGGGTCCCGGCGCTCCTGCTGGGGCTAGCTTTCTCGCGCTGCGCGCCTGGGCCGGCGTGATCGCCGCGGCGCTGTGGGCGGCGCCGCGCGTCTGGCTCGCCGACGATGCTCCACTCGAGGCTCGGCTGCTCGGATACCTGGCGCTCGCCGGCTGCGGCTCGGTCAGCCTGGCGCTGCTCGCCGTGTCCTGGGGCTATCCGGCCAGCGCTCGAGCCCCGGTGCTGGCGCCAGAGCACGACGTGCGGCACTGGCAGCGCTCGCTGTCCCTGGGTCTCGGGCTCGCGCTCATTCCTTGGTGCGGGCTCGCCTACGGGTTGCTAGTGGCGACGCACCATCGTCCGCTCGGGGCCGTGGTCTTCGCGGCGGGAGCGGCGGCAGTCGCCGTGCCCTGCGTCGCGCTCGCCCGGTACCTGCTCGCGCCGGAGCTCCGCCACGGCGCCTGGGCGCGCGTGTGTGGGGTGGTTGCCGTGCTGGCGGGGCTGACCACACTCGCCGTGATCGTGGTGGGCGCCCCCCTGGATGACCTGGACGTGCGCGCGGCGGTGCTCGACCTGCTGCTGGGAGGGGGGCTCGGGTTCGTCCTCGTGCGAGCGTCCCAGAAGCCCGGGCGGCGTGCCGCTCCCCGCGGGCTCGTGCTCGCTGCGGTCCTCGGCTGCCTCGGCGTCTGGGGGAGCACTGGGTGGCTGCTCCACTCTGACACCGATGTTCGAGCGAGAGTGAAATCGGCGCCAGTGATCGCCGGGGCGATCGGACTCTGGCTGCGCTGACGGCCGCGCCTCGAATCGGGCGATTGACAGCGCAGCGCTCATTCTTACCTTTGTGGGGCTCGCCGTCGCAGCGGTTTCCTGCTTCACTTTGAGCGTTCCCCAGGAGTTGTCCTTGTATTGCCGCCTTTCGGCTCCCGCCTCGTCGGGCCGCCCCCAACGGCGGCAGGCCCTGGTGCAGCCCGACGTTGGGGCGTCCGCCCTCCGGGGTGAGGCCGCGAGGCAGGTGGGGCCGTGAAGCGGCGTACAGGTCGGCTGCGCCCGCTCCTGCTGGCGGTGCTGCTGTTCGTGGCCGGCCTGCTGGGTTCTCCCTCCTCCCAGGCGCGGGCCCAACTGGATGCGGCAGCGCCCGCGGCAGACGGCGTGCGGGGTCATGCGCTCGACCTGGGCACGGACGTGCAGCTGCCGCCCGCTCCCGACGGCTTCAACACCTATGACGGTGGCTGGCTACAGATCGCGTTCCCCCCGTCGGTGCGGCACCGAGTCCAGCCGCTGATTGTCGACGCAGATGCGTTCCGAGAGCGCATGCGCAGCGTGTTCGGGTTCGCCGTGCTCGAGCACGTGACGGTGCGGGTGGCGCGAACCCCGGGGGAGATGGCCACGCTGGCACCGCCCGGCAGCCCATTTCCGAAGTACGCCGAGGGCGTCGCGTACCCGCGCCTGGCGTTGATCCTGCTGACGATCGAACCGCTGCATCCCAACTCCGTGCACGACCTGGGTGAGGTGTTTCATCATGAACTCGCTCACGTGGCACTGAACGAGGCGCTCGACGGGCGGCACGTACCGCTCTGGCTGAACGAGGGCTTTGCCATTCACCTCTCCGGGGAGGGCCAGCTCGGACGCTTGCAGACGCTCACCACGGCGACTCTGGCAGAAACCCTGCTGCCGCTGGCGCAGCTCGATTGGCGCTTTCCGGACGACCTCGTGCAGACGCCCATCGCCTATGCACAGTCCGCCGATGTGGTGCGGCACCTGTTGCGCACGCGCTACAACCAGCGCTTCATCGCGATGTTACGGCGAGTCCGTGCGGGGCAGAGCTTTGAGAATGCCATGAACGACGCCTACGGCCTGCAGGTGTATGGTGTCGGTGCGAACAGTTTGGAGGATGAATGGCGTCGAGACGTGGCTAAGCGCTATACCTTTTGGCCCGTCCTGTTCAGCGGCAGCATGGTCTGGGTCGGCGCGCTCGGTCTGTTTGTGGTCGGCTACTTCCGCAAGCGCAAGCAACAGCGGGTCACGCTCGAGCGCTGGGCGATCGAAGAGGCGGGGGAGCAACGGCCCAAGCTGCGCGATCCGGCGCTGGCGGGCCGAATGCACATCGTTCTGGCCCCCAAACCCGCGACACCCGAAGCGCTGGTCCCCGAGTTCAAGAAGGCCATTCACGAGGTGGACGTGCCCAAGGTCGAGCACGACGGGAGCTGGCACACGTTGCATTGACCTTCAGGCTTCACAGGGCTGCTGGCGCTACCCCGTAGCCCGTAGCCTGGCTCAGAGCTGGGAGACGTGGCGCTTTTCCAGGTCTCGCGATTCCTGGATGATGCACTGGAAGATGCGCTCGGCCATGGCGGGTTCGAGCGGGCTGGGCGCCGCACTCGCGACGCGCGCCAGCAGGTCCCGTTCCCGGGCGGCGTCGTACACTTGCAGTCCGCGCGTGCGTTTGACTTCGCCCACGCTCATCACCAAGCGCAAGCGCTGGGCGAGCAGCTCCACGATTTGCAAGTCGATCGCGTCGATCGAGTCCCGGAGCTCACGAAGTTCTGCAACCATGGCGGCCATGCTAGCCGGCGACCTCGATCCGCTTCAACTCGGATGAGCCTGCTGCCCCGCTCGCCCGCCCAGCTTTTTCCTCCGCGGCGGGCCCCACGACCTCCGGGCCGAGGCCGGTCAGACCGGGTCCGGCGCCGCCGCCATCTCGAATCTTGCCGCGCGCGCGGGAGCATGATCGAATGTCTAGATCGTGACAAAGCGAGCGATGGTCGATGTGTTTGCCGGGCGCTCCAAGGCGGGGGACCGGATCGAGGTGGCGGGCTGGGTGCGGACGCGGCGGGACTCCAAGGCAGGCCTGTCGTTCGTGCACCTGTCCGACGGTTCCTGTCAGGATCTGCTCCAGCTCGTCGTGCCGAGTACGCTGGACAACTATCAGACCGAGGTGCTGCGGCTGACCGCAGGTTGCTCGCTGCGCGCGCACGGTACGCTCGCCGAGAGCCAGGGCAAAGGCCAAAGCCTGGAGCTGCAGGTGGAACGCCTGGAGGTCGTGGGTTGGGTCGAGGATCCGGAGCACTATCCGCTCGCGCCCAAACGGCACACCAACGAGTACTTGCGGGAGATCGCTCACCTGCGCCCGCGCACCAACACCTTTGGCGCCGTGGCGCGCGTGCGCCACACGCTGAGCCAGGCGATTCACCGGTTCTTTCACGAACGCGGCTTTCTCTGGGTGCACACGCCCATCATCACGGGCAGTGACTGTGAAGGCGCGGGGGAGATGTTTCGGGTTTCGACCCTGGATCGGGTCAACGCCGAGCACGCGCAGGGCCAGAAAACCGAGCCCAAGGAGTTCTTTGGTCAGCCCACGTTCCTGACGGTGTCGGGGCAGCTGGCGCTCGAGACCTACTGTTGCGCGCTCTCCAGGGTGTACACGTTCGGTCCCACGTTTCGCGCCGAAAACTCTAACACCAGTCGGCACCTGGCCGAGTTCTGGATGATCGAGCCCGAGATCGCCTTTGCCGCGCTGAACGATGACGTGGATCTGGCCGAAGCGTTCCTCAAGTACATCTTCCGCGCGCTCTTGAACGAATGTGGCAGCGACATGGCGTTCTTCAAGGAACGGGTCGACCCCGGGGTCATCCAGCGGCTGGAATCGTTCGTGGACAGCAGCTTCGAGCGCGTGGAGTACACGGAGGCCATCCGTCTGCTCGAGACGCGCGCGGGTGACACGAAGTTCGAGTTCCCGGTGCGCTGGGGGATGGATCTACAGTCGGAGCACGAGCGCTTCCTGACCGAGAAGCTCTTCGAGCGGCCGGTGGTGGTGCTCAACTATCCGAAAGAGATCAAGGCGTTCTACATGCGGCAGAACGACGACGGCAAGACCGTGGCCGCGATGGACGTGCTGGCGCCGGGCATCGGTGAGATCATCGGCGGCGCGCAGCGCGAGGAACGCGCCGATGTCCTCGATCAGCGCATGAAAGAGGTCGGGCTCGACGCGGCCAACTACGGCTGGTATCGCGACCTGCGCCGTTACGGCACCGTGCCGCACGCTGGCTTCGGTCTCGGTCTCGAGCGCACGCTGATCTACGCGACGGGCCTCGGCAACGTGCGTGACGTGATTCCGTTTCCGCGCACGCCGGGCTCTGCCAGCTTCTGACGCACGGCTTGGGCAGCTCGGTCAGCAGCGCCGAGCCGCCGACTACTCCACGCCGGCGTCCTGGCGCGACGTTGGGCGCCGTCGCATCGGCGCCTCTGGCAGTTAGCAGCCTTGTTGACGCTCGCGCGAGTGGCGATGCCCTCCTCGCGCAACGGGACGGCAGCACGGCCGAGAGTGTTTCACTTTCAGCACGCATCGACACCTCTGGGATGCGACACGCACGCGCCGCGGCGTCCATGGATCGCCGGAGGCCCCGCTCGACGGCGGCTCACAAGTAACGCCGCTGGAAAACAGCGCCAAATCCCTGTGTCGCGGGCTGTGGTTATGGTTCAAGCACCTACAGAGAGGTTCTCGATCCTGCTCGTGAAAGTCAGCACAAAGGCGCGTTGGTGCAGCTTGATGCAACGCGTTCGCTCGGCGTCGCCACGACACAGATACAGCCCGAGTCGAGACTTCCGCTGAAACAACGGGCGTTCACAATTTTGCCGCGCCTGCGCGCTTCTGAGGCGACCCGGCAATCTGGCGTCTGGTAACTTCCAAACCTGGTGGCGACCGGGGGCACTGGCTGCCCGCGCACGCGAGGAGACCGACTATGTCCTCATTGCTCAGCAAGGAACGGATTGTTGCACCGCCGAATTTCAACCGCTGGTTGATACCGCCGTGCGCGCTGGCCACTCACCTGTGCATCGGCCAAGCCTATGCCCTCAGCGTGTTCAACCTGCCGCTCACGCAGGAGCTCGGCATCACGCAGTCCCTGCCCACCGATTGGAAGCTGACGGAGTTGGGGTGGATCTTCACGATCGCCATGTTCTTCCTCGGGCTATCGGCGGCGGTGTTCGGCAAATGGGTACAGGCCCAGGGCCCGCGCATGTCGGGTTTGGTCGCTGCCGCGTGCTGGGGGCTCGGATTTCTGATCGGCGCGGTCGGCATCAAGGAGCATCAGCTGTGGCTGGTGTATTTCGGGTACGGCGTGCTCGGTGGTTGCGGCCTCGGCATCGGCTACATCACGCCCGTGTCCACGCTGATCGCCTGGTTCCCCGATCGGCGCGGCATGGCCACGGGCATGGCCATCATGGGTTTTGGTGGGGGGGCGCTCATGGCGTCTCCGCTGTCGGTGCTGTTGATGAAGCAGTTTGCCTCGCCGACCTCGACGGGTGTCACGCAGACCTGGGTGGTGCTGGGGCTCACCTATCTGCTGGTGATGTCGGCGGGTGCCTTCGGCTATCGCGTGCCCGTTGCGGGTTGGAAGCCGCGCGGCTGGGTCCCTCCAGTGGCCAAGCCCGGGGCGCTCGTGGCGAAGTTTGATGTCACGCCGGGCCGCGTGCTCACCACACGGCAGTTCTGGTGCCTGTGGATCGTGCTCTGCTTCAACGTGACCGCTGGCATCGGCGTGCTCGGGCAGGCCTCCGCGATGATTCAGGAGGTCTTCAAGGGCACGATCAACGCCGGCGCCGCTGCTGGGTTCGTGGGGCTGCTCAGCCTGTTCAACATGGGCGGCCGCTTCTTCTGGGCGTCGCTCTCCGATCGCATTGGCCGCAAGGCGACCTATGGCTGTTTCTTCGTGCTGGGGCCCGTGATGTACGCGCTGGTCCCGCTTTCGGGGCAGATGGGCTCGGTGGTGCTGTTCGTCGCCTGCTTCTGCGTCATCTTGACCATGTACGGCGGCGGCTTCGCCACGATTCCTGCCTATCTGGCGGACATCTTCGGTACCAAGTATGTCGGCGCCATCCACGGGCGCCTGCTGACGGCCTGGTCCGTCGCCGGCATTCTGGGTCCGGTGCTCGTGAACTACCTTCGCGAGTTCCAGATCAACAGCGGCATTCCCAAGCATCAGGCCTACAACGTCACCATGTACATCATGGCCGCGCTGCTGATCGTGGCGTTCTTTGCCAACCTGGCGGTGAAGCCCGTGACCGAACGACATGCCGAGCCGGAAGCACATCCCGGGCGTCGGCCCCTGACGGTCTGAGACGGAACGCGAGACCCGAGCGAGAAAAGGAAGATCGATCATGGCACCTCCCACTCAGCCCCCTCTCTATCGCGACGCCTCGCCCGAGGCGCTCGCCGTCTCCGGCGGCCAAATCGTTACTCTCGGCCTTGCCTGGCTCGGCGTGGGCCTGCCGCTCGCGTGGGGCGTGTTAGAAACGCTGCGCAAGGCGATGGCGCTGTTCCAGTAGCGACCTCGCGGGGGCGTCGAGCGCGGGACAGGCGCGGGCGCCCTCGCGTGATCGGCCGAGGGGTGGTGGGTCGAGCGCGGGACAGGCGCGGGCGCCCTCGCGTGATCGGCCGAGGGGTGGTGGGTCGAGCGCGGGGCATGCGCGGACTGCGCACCCCGTAGCGGGGCGCCCTCGCGTGATCGGCCGAGGCCCCGCGCAGCGCGGGTCCCCATCCTCGGCCTTCCGTCGTTTCGATCCAAGGTGCTTGTTGGCGTCCTGCCGGTTGAGCAGGTAGGCGCCCCTTGGGGGTGCTGCGCTCGCGCATGTCCCGCGCTCGCCTTTGTGGGACTGGTTTGCGCCCCTTCGGGGGTGCTGCGCTCGCGCATGTGCCGCGCTCGACGTCTGGATGAATTGAGGAGTTCGACTTGGGGGCGGGATTGCACTTCGGATCCGCGATGGCGCGGATCGACTTATGGATGGTTGGGAGGAAGGGCGCTTCTTAGAGTCGAGCCGCTGAGGCAGCCTGGCGGGGTCTGCTCGTTCGCGCGCACATCATCCATCGGTACCCGTCGGACGCGCCGGCGCATTCGCCTCGGCATCGTCACTTCGGCTCTGAACGATCGTCATCCTCGTCCGTGGGAGAGGAATCGGTTGCCGGACCAGCGCCTGCTCCTTGTGGTGGCCGGACTTCCGGGACCGGCTCGCCCGGGCCACTCTCCGACGTCTCGAGGACAATCTCGCCCGGAGGACCGGGTATGTCAGTGCCCGGCGGCGGGACGTTTTCAAACACCGGAGCCGGCGGCTTCAGTGAGTCGCAGTCCACGGAAGCAGGGTCCTCGAATACGTCGTGAACGTGCTTCGCCAATTCGGCTGCATCAAAGGTGAGTTGCCCGTTGCTGAAGCGGCGGGCTGCGTCCCGGTGGAACACCGTCAACTCGTGCAGTCCCAGCTGGTCTGCGTTGCGCGGGGACGCCTTCTCGATCAGGACACCCACGGTTTCATCAATCGCAAGGTGGATGCTAAAACCCCCCGACACTCCCGTCATGTTTGGGACGGGCCCTCCCTCGATGCGCACGCGAGGATTTTTTGGCGCATCCGTGGTCCAGGCCTCTACCAATTCCAGGTCGACGTAGGTGAATCCGGCCATGGTCCCCTTCGCGAGCTCGGGGTTGAAGGCTTCAGGGATCTCCTCCAGCAAACCCGTCATCTGAGCGACTCGATACAAGCCCGCTCCTGCCGAATAGAATTGAGCTAGCTCACAGAGTCCGACGGGCCGCAGGCTCGAGAGGACAGTAGCTTGCACGCTCGTGTGATGCGCGGGACCGTTCTGTGCCACGACTGATACTGCTGCCTCGTCGGGCTTCCGCGCCCCACACGCGAGAAGGACCCAGGCGAGGGAAGTCAGCACACCAGTCCACCGCCGCATGGGTGGCAGCCTACGTCTGCGCGGGGCGCTGCGCAAATTCGAGTGCCGGCTTGGAACACACGCATCGCGCCTCGGGCAGCCACCTCCCCCCGCGCTCATGGCTGCCGTTGCGTTCGGAGGGAACGGGCGCGGAACCTCCGGTGCGTCTAGTTGTCGGCGGTCACGCTGATCACGACGGACTTGGACGCGGGCGTGTGGCTCTTGTCGGCAAAGTGCTCTGCGGGCACCAGCACGTTGGCTTCCGGAAAATAGGCGGCCGCGGTCTGGCGCGGCGTATCGTAGGCGAGCGCGGTGAAGCCTTTGGCCTGGCGTGTTTCACCACGAAAATGGCTGGTGATCCGCACCTTGTCCCCGGTGCGCAGCCCGCGCTCCGACA
>Ga0315912_10000290_pt1 | contig 103428 bp, 101 predicted proteins | sample VfabasoilMG_FD_204469 | JGI IMG/M metagenome (GOLD analysis project Ga0315912, IMG submission 204469) | Garden soil microbial communities collected in Santa Monica, California, United States - V. faba soil | ecosystem: Environmental > Terrestrial > Soil > Garden | place: USA: California... | reverse complement strand
CAGTTCTGGAAAATCCGTTCCCGAGAGCCACTTGCAAAACTCAACGTGGCCGAAAGTGATGATTTTGCGGGAGTTGTAGATTTCGAGAAAAACAAAACCCGCAAGAATGTTTTGAAAATGGGGTTGGACCGAGGTAATCTGTTGTCGCTAAACAAAACCGATCCCAAGGAACAACCCCACCATCATGCAGCTTACTCCGCTTGCCGTTGTCACGCAATTCGCCCACGTGCTCCAAGAGGAACTCTTTCCGGAACTGGCGGTTTCGGTGGGGCCGTTAGACAAGAAGCTGGAACTGCTAACCGCCGTTGTTGCGATAACTCCCCTGGGGCGGCTGTTATCGGCGCAGCGCGCTTTCACCGGCCGGCCGGCAAAGGATCGAACCGCCCTGGCCACCGCGTTCATGGCCAAAGCCATCCTCAACCTGCCCACCACGCGCGACCTCATCTCGCGTCTGCGCGTGGACGCGGCCCTGCGGCGTTTCTGCGGCTGGTACAGTGCCGGCCGTTTACCGCATGAATCCAAGTTCTCTCGCGCCTTCGCCGAATTCGCCGCTACCGAACTGCCCCAACAACTCCATGCCGCCGTAATCGCCGCTACGCAAAGCCAACGGCTCATCGGCCATATCACGCGCGACTCCACCGCCATTGCCGCCCGCGAGCGTGTCCGGCAAGCCGTCCTGGACGGCAAGAAGGCGGACGAAGAAAAGGAAAGAAAGAAGAAACAAGCCAGACAGAAGCACCGGGCGAAGGCGAAAACGAAAGCCAGAATCAAAACGAAAGCCAAGCGGGAGGCCAAGCCCAAGTCCAAGCGCCAGACCAAACCCAGGAAGGTCAAACGAAACCATCCCCAAGGCGCCTTCGCCCGCGCCAAAGCCACCGAACGCGGTCCCCGCATGCGACGGCAGCGCCTCCAACCGCTCCCGCAAATGCTCACCGATCTTTCCCGCCACTGCGACATGGGCGCCAAGACCAACAGCCAGGGAAACATCGACTATTGGCGAGGCTACAAATTGCACCTGGACACTGCCGACGGGCAAATCCCCATCAGCGCCGTGCTCACCAGCGCCAGCGTCCATGATTCGCAAGTAGCGATTCCGCTGATGACGATGAGTTCCAAGCGCGTCACGCATCTCTATGAGGTGATGGATTCGGCCTACGACGCCGATGACATCCATGCGCATAGCCGTCAACTCAACCATGTGCCGGTCATCGCGCCGCACCCCCGGCGCGGCACCAAGAAGTCATCGCAAGTGCCTAAGGTATATCCGGACACTCCGGGTCCGGAACTGTGTTGGGCCAAACGGGAACGATACAAGCAACGAACCATGAGCGAGCGGGTCAATGCCCGGCTGAAGGATGAGTTCGGCGCCAACCAGATTCGCGTACGGGGCGCCGTCAAAGTCATGGCGCATCTGATGTTCGGTGTACTTGCCCTCACCGTCGACCAATGGCTGCGGCTCGCTCCTTCCCTGGACGGCTAACGGAGGGCCCGAAGTCAAACACTTCGGTAGAAAATAAGGGTCCGGAACACCAGGGCAAGCCGCTGCATGTCTGTTTTGGGCAAAAAACACCACATTTATGTTTTATACCCCCTAAAAATCACGTCCCGCACACCAATTCCCCGTTGTCAATCCCGTTTTGGCCGAGTTTTGCAAGTCGTTCCCGAAATTTTGAAATCTTTATTCCCCTTGGAATCAGCAACTTTATGGCGAAAAGTGCCAGACGCCCTTTGAACGCCTGCTAGAGTCAAATCAGCTCGAGGGAAATCTTCCCGCTAGAGCCAACACGCGAAAAGGCCCTCCCGCCAACGGAGGGCCTTTTCGCGTCTAAATGCCACTAAAAAGGAGATACATTATGCTCACAAAAGAAGAGCGAGCCGAAATATCCCGCAAAAACGGAGCCAAGTCCAAAGGACCCGTCACGCCCGAAGGCAAGGAGAAGTCCGCCCGCAATGCCATCCAACACGGCCAGCGCGCGACCAAACTCGCACACTTCGCGCCTCCCCACTACGCCGCCTTGGCGAACGAAGAGCGCCGCGCATTCTACGAACTCCTCGACGACATGGCCGCCGTCTACCAACCCGTCAACGCCGTAGCCGCCGCCATCGTCCGCGACATCGCCGTCGCCCGCTGGCAGATGATGCGCCTTGACACCTGCATCACCGCCGAGTGGAACCTCGCCCTCATCGAAGGCGCCAAGCATCCGCTCGAACTCGCCCCCGAACTCGGCGAAATGGAGCTCATGTCCCGCTCCGTCCAATCCGTCTACGGCAACTCCGGCGCCGTATCCAAGCTCAACCGTGAAATCGACCGGCTCGTCAAGCGCATAGCCAATCTCCAGCGCCAACTTCGTGACATCCACCGCCACTTCCCCTCCGGGCCGCCCCCCAAGCGAACCCAACCCGATCCTCCGCAACCTGTTGAAAGTACAGAAGTGGAGCAACCAATCCGCATCACGGAGAACACCCCGGAAGTGATCGCCTACTACAAAAACCTCTATCCGAACCGCGAAATCATCGTGCTCCCGCCCGACGATGTCGCGAACGGCATCGACCTCGAAGACGACATGCCGCCCGTTCCCAGAATGCAGATCTAAAGGAGACAACCATGGAACCGAAATTCATAACGCTGGGCCCCGCCATCTTCGATCTCATCGCAGCCGCGCTACCCGTGTCCAACAACACGGAAACCGAACCGGAATCGGCGAGCGAATGGGCCGAAAAGATGCTCAATTTCAAACCCAGCTCCAAACAGGCCGAAGTGCTCGACACAGATTCCAAATACATGATCCTGTGCTGCAATCGGCAATGGGGAAAGACCACGACGATCGCCCTGAAAAGCCTCCACCGGGCGCTCTCGGTGAAGAATCACAGCATCGTCATCATTTCCCGGACGAAAATCCAGGCCGCAATCCTGATCGAGCGCGCCTGCAACTTCGCCGCCATGCTCGGCCACAAAATCCGCCGCGCTCTAGGCCAGCGCCTCTCATTGCAACTACCCAACGGGAGCTCAATTATCGCCGTGCCCCACAGCCAGGACACCAGCGTCGGCAACAGCGCCAACGTGCTCATCGTCGACGAAGCCGCCCTTGTCAAGGACCAGGTCTACGCCACCGTTTCGCCCTTTGTCGGACGAACCCACGGCTCCATCTGGCTCATGTCCACCCCACGCCGCCAGACCGGCTTCTTCTACAACATCTGGCACGGCAAGGACACCCGCTGGAAGAAAATCTTCTCGACAGTTAAGGACTGCCCGGAATTCGACCCCAGCTACCTGGAAATGCAGCGCGAGTTGGACCCAACAAAATACCGCCAGGACTTCCTGTGCGAGTTCATTCAAGCGGCGGGCAGGCTGATCGACCGCGAGACTCTAATGCGCATGATCGATCCCAACATCGACCAATGGCAAGTCCCGCAATCGTCTGAACACAAACCCAAAACTTAAGATATCCGTGTCCATCCTGTTCATCGGTGGCTAATCAATCTTGGCTAACCCCATCGTCGATAAGCCGCACCCGATCTTTGACATTACGAATATAACCAATACCCAGGAACGCGCGGGCGCCGGGACCAAGAATCCCGGCGCCCGCCAAACGGCACGTCAAAACACCAGTTTCAATCCAAACTGCATGATCCGCATCGGAGTGAATATGCTTCGCACCTCGCCCATGCGGGAAGTGTCCGGCGTCAGTTGATTGGCACTCGAGAATCCGATGCCATTCGGAGCCCCAAAATACGGCGTATTCGTCGCATTCAACGCTTCCCAACGGAACTGGATCATCATCTGCTCCCTGATCCTGAAGTTCTTGAACATCGAGAAGTCCAGGTTTTTCTGTCCCGGTTGGCTCATCACGTTGTATCCAAACGTTCCGAAGCGGCAAAGGTCCTGCCGGCTCGGAATGTTGCAGGTAACGCGCGAGAACGCCTGCGGATTATACCATTTCGCCCGCGTGGGCTCGGCAAGATAGGGGTCGCCCACCTGATCCGGGAAGACCGGACCGCCGGTATTCAAATCTCCGCCTTGCGTCACATTGAAAGCGAATCCGGTGCGAAGGGATAGGATTCCGTTGGTCTGCCATCCGCCGATCACCGCTCCCGCAAGGCCCTTCAGATTAGCCCCCGGCAGTTCGTACACGAAGTTGGCCACCAACACCTGCCGCTGATCGAAACGGAATCGCCCGCGCGCGGCTCGACGGTTCAGAGGATCCTGCATCGTCACCCCCTCCTGTCCGCCGTTCTCCCCGTCACCGTGCGCCTTGGAATACGTATAGGCTAGGCCAGCCGCCAAGCCGCCTTTAAATCTTCGGTCCACCTTCACTTGCAGGCCATGGTAAAAGTTCTCGCCGTACGAATCGATGTACCGGATTGTGCTCAATGTCTGCACGCCTTTTGACGGCGTAGCATAATCGTAAAACTGCTGATACGGCCGCCGCGCCTGAACGTTCGTGTCCGCCGAAGGCTTCGGCTGATTGTAATTGCCGATCGAGTTTCCCGAATGGCTGCCCTTCGACCCGGCGTACCCAACCGTTAAAGCAATGTTGTAGGGTAGCTCTCTTTGGATGTCAAAGCTCCACTTCCACACATCGCCGTGCTTGTAGTCCGGCGGAACATAGTTCAACGCCACCGGCCGCGGCGCTGCGGCCACTCCGGCCAACTGCAGGAACGGATCGTTCAGCGTCAGAATCGGCTGCCCCGGAGTGAACATCCGAGTCTGCAAATTCACCGTCTGCCCGTTCCCGCCGGTCACCGGAATCGTCTGCGCAACCTGCGTGACCGAATTGTAGATCAGCGAACCGGACTTCGGTGGCATCAGGTTGAAAATCGTCCAGGTGTTCAGATGGTTGATATTGTCGAATGACCCGGCGCCCGCTCGTATCACCCACTTGTCCGATGGCCGGTAAGCGATGCCCAGACGCGGCATAAAGAAGTTTTGGGTCTTAAACAGTGGAATGGCTCCCGGATCGCCCAGTGCCACTGGCCCGATCGCCGGAATCAACGCGCCGCCGGGAATCTGGTATCCCTTTCCACGGCCATCCACTCCCAGGCCGGTGCCGGGAAAATCCAACGTTCGCCACAAACCCTGGGAATCATAAGGAGCTCCAATAAAGTCCCAACGAAGCCCGCCGCTGATCGTAAGCCGCGAACTCACCTTCCAGTCGTCGTGAAAGTAACCGCCCCACCGCATAGCCCTCGGAAACGTCAGTGGCAGTCCTTCCGGTGACGTGCTGGTATTGGGTAGCCCCAGCAAGTAGGAAGCCAGCGCCAGACCGGATTCAGCTCCGCCGAAATTCAGCGCTCCCTCTTCCACATTCGCGGCGCCGCGTTCCATGCTGATTCGGTACATTTCACCCCCGAACTTCATGCTGTGCTTCCCGCGGAACCACGACAGATGGTTGCTGATCTGGATCGTGTCCATGTTGTCGTACCCGTTGCCATTCGTGTTTTCACCGACGGGGAACGGCAAGCCGTTCAATCGTGGCAGTCCGTGCTCACGCGGCGTCAGTTTCCGGTCGCCGTCGGAGAACACGCGGAATTTCCCGATTCCCAGCGCATCCATATCGAACGAGGTATTGTCGGTTCGCGGATTCGATGTTAAATCGTCCGAAATGTTAAACCCGGCCCGCAGTTCGTTGATTAGGCTTGGGCCAAACGAGTGAATCCATTGCGTCGCCAGATTGGTAACTTTCGAATCCACGAACACCGGCAGATTCGGATTGATGTTGTTCGCCGTCCGGTCGGACCGGTCCCATGCCAGCCGCGCGAATACGCGGTCGCGGTCGCTGAAAGTATGGTCCACACGCGCGAAGTATGTCCGGGCGTTTACCGGCTGGGGAACCCCGGCCGTTGCGTTGAAGTCGAACGGATCCGGCTGCCGGAACATCGGCTTGGGAACGTAAGTATTCATCACGTTCAACGCGCCAGGATGCAGCCGCGACGTGGGAATAATGTTGCCCGCAAAGGGAACACCGTTATAGGGGTCGTAGATCAGGACGGGGTTCCGTGGCGTCGAACTGCCTGCCACCGGCGTCGGCCCTAGCAACTCGGAAAAGTCGCCTCGGCGGAACGTCTCCAGGCCAAAATCCTGATTCTGCACCGCCGTTACGCGGTCCAGGCGATACTCCATGTTGAACGCCCAGAACGTCTTGTTCTTACCGTTATAAATCTTGGGGAACAACACCGGCCCGCTCATCACAAAACCAAACTGATTGCGCCGCAGCGGATCCTTTTTCAGACGGCCGAGAGTCGCCGACCGCTCGAAGTTCAGAAAGTAGGTCTCAGCATCGAAAACGTCGTTCCGCAGAAACTCGAAGAAGGTCCCATGAAACCTGTTCGTGCCGGCCTTCATCGTGATCTGGACATTGGCGCCGCCGCCGAAACCGTACTCCGCCGTAAAGGCGTTCGTCTGGATCTTGAACTCTTCAATCGCCTCGATCGATGGCACGAAGTTCGTAACGTTGATCCGCGGATCCTTGGCGTCTACGCCGTCGAGAGAGACCACCTGGAACGTTTCCCGCTGGCCGTTCGCCGAGACGGAGAACCCCGAGCCAGGGATAGGGAATCCGCCCAGGCCATTTCCGCGGCCAGTCCGCTCGCCGAACTGTACGCCCGGCACCAGCACCGCCAAACCTACCATGTTCCGGCCATTCACCGGCAGGTCGATAATGCGCTTGTTCTCGATTACGCCGCCGGTACTCGCGTTCTCCGTGACCAACTGCACCGCGTTCGCCGACACTTCAATGTTTTCGGCCACCGCGCCTACCTGCAGCTTGAAATCCTGCCGTACCTGTGCCGCCGTCTCCACACGTATGTTGGAAACGGTCTCAGCCTTAAATCCCTGGTGCTCGACTTTCACCGAATAGTTCCCGACGTTCACCAGCAGGAAACTGTACAACCCGGCGGCATTTGTTTCAGCCGTTCGCGAGATACCCGTGCCGAGGTTCGTCATCGTCACCTTAGCCGCGGGGATCACCGCACCCGTCGAGTCTTCCACCAGTCCCTGTATGGACTGTCCCGACTGCGCCAAACAACTCGTGACGGCCGCGGCCGCCAAAGAAGAAATCAAGAGAAGCCTTTTCATTTCCACCTCAATTCGAAGTCATGCTATGCAAACGAACTACGAAAACTTGGGTAGCAATACTCAGCTCCTGCGTCCCGGCAGGACCGCGCTAGTTCCTACAGATTATAAGGACGCTGTAACGTAACTGCAAGGTGCTATCGTGCGAATTCCCGAATCGCCCGCGCCACGGCCGCGCTCCGCTCGATCGGCAGCATGTGCGTTTCGCCATCGATTAGCCGCAACTCCGCTCCTGGAATCAACGCGGCCGTTGCTTCAAACGCCGCCCGGTCGAAGTAGCAATCCGCGGTGCCGCCAACGACCAATGTAGGACTGGCAATCCGCCCCGCATACTCGCCTTGCTTCTCGAACTCCGGGCCAAAAAGCTGCAGGTAATCGTGCAAGATCTCCGCCGCCGGGCGGAACTGGCCCGCCATTCGGTCCCGGTCTTTCCATTGCTTCAACCCCACCAGCCAGTTGTACCAGGGCCGCCGGAACTGTAGGGCGTTGTCCCGAAGTAACGCTTCGAAGTCGCCCCGTTCCAGCGCCTCGAACTGCCGTTCCATCATCCCCCGGCCGTTCTCCGAAAACCGGTGCGCCGACACCAACAGCACGAGCCGCCGGACAAGCTCCGGGTGCTGGGCCGCCATTCGCGCCGCTATGAAACCGCCGAACGAAATGCCCAGCAGCAGGTCCGCCGGCCGTTCCATGCAGTCCGCCATGTCCGCTACGATCTCCTCAAAGCTGGACCCGGTGTAGCCCAGAATCGTGAACCGGCAGTCCGGCAAAAGCCGCCCAACTTGCCCGGCGTAGCGCACGGCGTTGGCGGTCTCAAGGCGCTTAAAAAGAGCATTCGCCCCCAGGAACACAACCGCCTCCCGCTCCCCGCTCCCACCGCGGATGAACGGAACCCGGCTACCCCGCTTTGTGGAATGCCACCCGGTAGAGCATCTCATAAAACGCCCACAAGGTTACCAGCAGCGAGACCAGCGACAGCAGCCCCCAAAGCTTCTCCCGCTCATCGTCGATCCAACCTGGCAGCCCGGCAAACCAGGCAATCGCAAAGCCGCCCACGAGTCCACCCAAATGCGCTGCGTTGTCGATCATCGGGAAAATGCCGCCCATCATTAGCCCGATCCCGGCATTCATCAGGCAAGCCACCTGCAGCCGCCGCGCAACCAGGGACTTGCTCAGGAAACCGTAAGCAATCAGCGCTCCGACCAAGCCGAACACCCCCGCGCTGGCCCCCAACGACGGATAGCGCGGCGCCCACATCGCGCTGAGAATATAGCCCGCCATCGTCGCCCCCGTGTAGGCGGCAAACATCCGCCGCGTCCCGAAAATCTCCTCCACAATCGTGCCCACGTTATACAGCCCGGCCATGTTCAGCGCGATGTGGAGGATCTGCATAACCTGCATCGCCACGGGTGTTCGCGGTGCGAAGCTCAGCCCCTGATGGAGATACCCCGCCGTTATCAACCGGTACCAGTCGCCGTCCTGAATCGCCGGCAGCCACTTCTCCCCGTACTGCACCAGCGCTCTCGTCCCGGTCACCGTGTTCACCGCGAACACAAGCACATTCACGATCAGGATCACCTTAACCGCGATCCGCCATGCCTGGGCGCTAACCGCTCCCACCGCGATCCCGCAGTGCGCACAGTGGTCGGCGCGGGCGTCAATCAACTGCCGGCAGTTCGGACAAAATCGGCTCTTGCTCACTGGCTCAGCCGGCCCCGATCGTCAGCGAGTTATACAGCACGATCCGCCGCCAAAGCTCATAGAACGCCAGCAGCGTCACCAGCACCGACGCCAGCGACACCGCGCCCCAGAACTTCTCCTTTGCCGCGGTCGAATTATCCGGCAGCCCGGCCAGATACGCCACGCCGAAGCCGCCCGCCAGTCCGCCCAGGTGCGCCGCGTTGTCGATCATCGGCATGAATCCGCCCATCGCAAACCCGATCGCCGCATTCACCAGGCATTGCTGCTGGATATGCTTCGCCATGAAGGATTTGCTATGCATTCCATAGGCAATCAGAGCCCCCAGCAGGCCGAAGATGCCCGCGCTCGCCCCCAGCGAGTAACTGCGCGGCGACCATATCGCGCTTAGCAAAAATCCAAGGAACGTCGCGACCGTATACAGCGAGAACATCCGACGCGAGCCGTAAATCTCCTCCACCATCGGGCCCAGGTTGAACAGCCCCATCATATTCATCAGGATGTGCAGAAACTGCATGTGGAGATATCCGGCCGTGATCAACCGGTACCAGTCGCCGCGCACGATCGCCGGCAGCCACTTGGCGCCAAACTCGGGCAGCGTATCGGCTCCGGAAACCGCAATCGCCACAAACAGCGCCGAGTTCACCAGCAGTAGCAGCGCCACCGTCATCCGTCCGCTGGGGATCAGCTTATCGGTGAACCCCTCGCGCGGTTCCTGCCGGAAGAATCGCCCACCGGTGGAGGCATCGCAGAACGGGCAAGTACCCGCCTCCGCGTCGATCAACTTCCTGCAATTCGGGCAAATCCGGCTTCCGCTCACTTCTTTCAGTCTATCAGTGGCTCTGATAAAATAGGGGGTTCCATGGCCGATAATGAGCGGGAACTGCGCCAACAAATTTGCGAAATCGGCCGTCTGATGTATGCCAAGGGATGGGTGGCGGCCAATGACGGCAACCTCAGCATCAAGCTGAGCGAAGACCGCTACCTCTGCACGCCTACGAACATCAGCAAAGGCATGATGTCGCCGGACGATCTCATCATCGTCGATGCCAAAGGCAACAAAGTCGAGGGCCGGCGCGAGCGCACCAGTGAGATCATGATGCATCTCACGATCTACAGCATGCGCCCCGACGTCGGGGCTGTCGTCCACGCGCACCCGCCCGTCTCCACCGGCTTTGCGGTCTCCGGCCGTCCGCTCAACCAAGCAATTCTTCCCGAAGTGGTTGTCATGCTCGGCTGTGTCCCGCTGGCCGACTACGGCCTTCCCGGGACGCCGGCGCTGAGCGAAACCATCAAGCCCTTCATCCCGAAACACGACGCGATCCTGCTCGGCAATCATGGCGCCGTCTGCTCCGGCCAGCACATCTGGCAGGCCTACTTCCGGATGGAAACGTTGGAACACGTCGCCCGCATCGCGCTGGTCGCCGAGATGCTTGGCGGACCGAAACTGTTGCCGCGCGCCGAAGTCGATAAGCTGTTCGAAGCCCGCGGGCGGTATGGCGTCACCTCCCACACCACGATGGAGGCCGGCTGTCCCATCACCGCCGAGGACACCGGCGGCGACCGTATCACCGTGACGCGCGAAGAACTGATTTCCCTCATCGAGGAAGCCGTGGCCGCCCGCTCCGGCCGCTAACATAAGGAATGGGAGTCCCAATGGGTGATGCACTAGGAATGATCGAAACACGCGGCCTCGTGGCGATGATCGAAGCCGCCGACGCCATGGTGAAAGCGGCCAAGGTCACCCTCATCGGATGGGAGAAGGTCGGCTCCGGCTACGTTACGGTTATCGTCCGGGGCGATGTGGCCGCCGTTCGCGCCGCTACTGACGCCGGCGCCGCCGCCGCCCGCCGCGTCGGCGAACTGGTCTCCGTACACGTTATTCCGCGTCCGCACCCGGGCATTGAAGACGTGCTGCCCGTCAACAGGAAGAGCAACGGCAAATGATCCTCGCCCGCGTCGTCGGAACTATCGTCGCCACCCGCAAGGACCCCCGCCTGGCCGGCAACAAGCTGCTCATCTGCAAGCCCGTCACCCCGGAGGGCAAGGACGAGTCGGGCTACGTCGTCGCGGTCGATACCGTCAGCGCCGGCTTTCGGGAAACCGTCATCCTTGTCAGCGGCTCCAGCGCCCGCATGGCCGAAGGCTGCAAGGACAAGCCCGTCGATACCGCGATCATCGGCATCGTCGATTCGCTTTCCATCGATGAAGGCAGCAAAGGAACCTAGCCATGTATCTCGGTCGAGTCATCGGTCGCGTCTGGTCCACGGTCAAGGATCCCGGCCTGGCCAACCAGCGGCTGCTGCTCGTTCAGCCGCTTACGCCGGAAGGCAAACCGACCGGCAAGCGCCTGGTCGTTACCGACGCCGTCGGCGCCGGCGCGAATGAGCTCGTCTACTGGTCCAAGGGCAAGGAATCCAGCTTTCCCTTCCTGCCCGACGAGGTACCCACCGAGATGACCATTGTCGGGATCGTGGATTCGGTCAACGTCGATCGGGGCGCCTGACCCATGTTGATAGCGCGCATCATCGGGGACGTCACGGCTACCCACAAGCATGCCAGCCACGAAGGGCAGAAACTGCTGCTGGTCCAGCCGCTCGAACTCGACCAGAAGACCCCGCGAGGCGACGCAGTCATCGCCGTCGACGCCGTCGATGCCGGCATCGGGGACCTGGTGCTGTTGGTCACCGAAGGCTACAGCGCAATGACCAGCGTGAACCGTCCGGAATCACCGATCGACATGGCTGTCCTTGGTGTCATCGACAGCGTCTCGCTGCCCTTGCCGGCGGTAGATCCGGCTGTTGGGTCCACGATACAGCATCAGCCCACCAACCCACGTTCCGCAAAGTAGGCGGAACAGGATTACGCCCGCGAAAAGATACTGTATCTCGCTAAAATTGGCTCTTTCCGGCATCATTGTCCCCGCGGCTCGGAAATCCAGCACCCGCCCCTGCGCCACCATTTGTGGAACGATCAGGAAATGGGAAGCCAGGGCGGCCAGCAGCAATATTCCCGCCAAGACGGTCGCTGCCTTCGAATAATTCTGTATTAACAGGAAGGTACTCATCGCAAACAACAAGGCTAACTCGACCAGTCCGAAGTACTCCAGAGCGTTCCGGTTGATTTCGGATGCGACAAACAGGAACAACTGGCTGGACATGTCCTCACCCACAACCCAGAGGGCCCGGGAAGCTTCCGGCGGCGGAGCTTTGGACACGCGACCGGCGACAGCGGCACCAGCCGACGTAAAGGCGGCGACTCCCAAGGTAAGTGCGTACCAAGCCCCGAGCAGGAAGGTGATCAGTCGACGCGTATGCATGTAAACTGGCCATTCTAACTCATGATTCGCCGCCGTCAATTTTTGCAACTCCTGGCCGCGTCGCACGACCGGCCGAATATCATCCTTGCCATGGCCGACGACCAGGGCTGGGGCGATACCTCCTATAACGGCCACCACATCCTCAAAACGCCGAATCTGGACGCCATGGCGCTTGCCGGCATTCGATTTGACCGGTTCTACTCGGGCGCCCCGGTATGCTCTCCGACACGAGGCAGCGCGCTCACCGGCCGGCACCCGTTCCGCTATGGGATCTTTTTCGCCAACGCCGACACCGGCGCCGACGATCCCTCCAAATACCCTTTACCAGCACGGGAGCAGACGCTGCCGGAGTTCCTGAAACCGCTCGGCTACACCTCCGGCCATTTCGGCAAATGGCACTTAGGAGACTTTAGCGGGCCCAAGCAGTCGGCCCCTACCGATAACGGATTCGACGAGTTTTTTTCGACCACCCGCAAGGTATCTACTGTGAATCCGGAGGCATATTGGACGCAGAACGGCAAGGTGCCGGCCGCCGATCTGGAGGGCGACGATTCCCGCATTTTGATGGACGCCGCGGTCGCCTTCATCGAGAGGGCGGCACAGCGGCGGCAGCCGTTTTTGGCTGTCATCTGGTTCCACGCCCCGCACGAACCGGTCAAGGCCACTGAACGGCATCGGGCCCCATATACGCAGTATCCCGGCAAGACGGAGCACTATTACGGGGCGATCGCTTCTCTCGATGAGCAGATGGGGCGGCTGCGCGAGACATTACGCCATTTGAGGATCGAGCAAAACACGATGTTTTGGTACGCCAGCGACAACGGGCCGGAGGGGGACAGCCTGTCCCGGCTATCGCCGGGCACGGCGGGGCCGTTTCGCGGGCGGAAGCGCAGCCTGTTCGAGGGGGGCATCCGCGTTCCGGCGCTGCTGGAATGGCCGGCCCGCTTTCCGTCGCCGAAGGTTATCGGCGCCGCGGCGTCCACCAGCGATTACCTGCCGACCATCCTTGCGGCGCTAAAACAGCCGCTGCCCAAGGAGCTCGATGGCATCAACCTTCTACCTATCCTGGAAGGGAAGCAGAAGCTGCGGCAATCGCCGCTGGCCTTTGAGACGATCAACGACACGCGGGGCTCGCAGAAGCTCTGCTGGATCGAGGACCGGTGGAAGCTCCTTTCCAACCTCGACGGGGGCGAGGAGATGCTCTTCGATCACGACTCGGACCCAGGGGAGACGAACAACCTCGCGGCCGGTCAGCCGCAGCGGGTGGCCGCGCTTCGTGCCAAACTCGAAAAGTGGCGTGCGTCCTGCACGCGCAGCCGCCAAGGACTCTAAACTATGCGTTCCCTCCTGTTTCTGGCCGCCCTTCCATTGGCCGGCGCCGATGCCGATCTCATCCTCCATAACGGCAAGATTCTCACTGTCGACAGCAGCTTCAACGTGGCGGAAGCCATCGCCATCAAGGGTGGAAGGATCGTCGCGACGGGCCGAAGTAACGCCGTGCTGGGCGCGGAGAAGGGCCCACAAACAAAGGTGGTCGATCTGGCGGGCAAGACCGTCCTGCCGGGTTTGATCGACGCCCATGTCCATGCGATTGGGGCGGGCCTGAGCGAGTTCAAGTCGAAGCTGCCGCCGCTGGATTCGATCGCCGATATTCAAAGCTACATCCGGGAGAAGGCAAAAACGACGCCGGCCGGGGAGTGGATCGTGGTTCCTCGAACGCTCCCGCCGCGGTTGAAGGAGCAGCGTTTTCCCACAAAAACCGATCTTGACGTGGTGACGACGCATCCGGTGGCGTTTGACGGGAGCTATGTGTGGTCGGCGAACACGGTTGGGTTGAAGCTGAGCGGCATCACGCGCGACACACCGAACCCGCCGGGCGGGGAGGTCGTCAAGGGCCCGGATGGCGAGCCGAACGGCATTCTGCGCGCGGCGAGTCAACTGCTGAAGGGCATTCGCGACGAGGCGCGTGCGTCGGAGACCGAGCGGCGAGAGGCTTTGGAGACGATGCTCAAGTTGTATGCCGCCGCGGGACTGACTACTGTTGGCGATCGGGCCGTCACCGCGCCGGATGTGGCCACGTATCAGGCGTTGAAGGAGCAAGGGCGGCTTCCGGTTCGCGCCGTCCTGACCTGGCGGATTGACGCATCGCGGCCGCTGGACCAGATCGAGCAGGAGATCAACTCCAAGACCTGGACGACCAATCAGGGCGACGAGCGGCTGAAGTTCGGCACGTTTAAGGTGACCCTTGATGGCGGTCAGTCGGTGGGCACGGCTTACCAACGGATGCCGTATGGGCCGTATGGCCGGCAGCTCTACGGTCAGACCAACCCGGACGCTCGAGGCACGTTATTCGTCGACCGGGAAAAGCTCACCGGGATCTTCCGTGCGGCCAGGAACAAGGGCTGGCAACTGACTTCCCATGCGCAGGGCGGAGCGGCGATTGACGTTTTGCTGGATGCGTTTGAGGCGCTCGATAAGGAGAAGCCGATCGGTCCCACGAGGTCCCACGTGATGCACGGCAGCTTCATGAGTGAAGAGGCAATTGCGCGAATGAAGAAGATGGGGATTCTAGCCGATGTTCAGGGGGGCTGGCTGCATTTCGACGTACCCGCGCTGGAACAGGTTTTCGGATACAAGAACATGCGCTACTTTTTCCCGCTGCAGTCCTACCTGAAGTCGGGGATCATTATCGCGGGGGGCAGCGATCATATGATCGGCCACGACAAGAACCGGGCCGTCAACGCCTACAACCCTTTCTTCAACATGTGGATGTCGATCAGCCGCAAGACCCGGGAAGGGAAGCTCATCTACCCGGAGGAGAAGATCACGCGGGAGCAGGCCCTGCGGATGTATACGAACGGCTCGGCGTACCTGCATTTCAGCGAGAAGACGCTGGGTTCGCTTGAGAAAGGCAAGCTGGCGGACCTTGTGGTCATCGACAAAGACTTCCTGGCGTGTCCGGAGGACGAGATCCGTCACATACAGGCGCTGGCGACGATGGTCGAAGGAAAGCTGGTCTACGGGACTCTTTGAGAAACCTTGTCGGCTGATGGGAAGTCGGCAGGGAGCTTCTGGGTGACCTTGCCGGTGGCGGCCCACTCCGAACCGCGCTGGTAGGTGACGATGAAGTCCACGGACTGCACGGCTGGGGCGGCATGGCCGAGGGCGGTGTGGAAGATACGTCCTTTACCGTAGGGCAGCACCATGAGCAGCGGTTCGTTTTCGCCGTTCCCGCCGGTTGCCGGATCGGAGAAGGCCGAAGCGAGGACGTGGACGTTCTTGGCGGGGCCGCGGAGGTTGTCGTAGAGCTCATCCTGGGCGTGCATCCATTCCGGGGGAAGCCCTTTGGTGATGGGATGGGTCCCATCGCGGAGGACCATTTTGTAGGCGTGTTGTTTGCCGTGGTGGCCGCCGCGGCCGGGCGTCAAGTCGGGCACCCATTTGCCTTCGCGGAGGCGCAGGTAAGGTCCGGACTTTTCCGTTCGATTGCCCCAGCCGCCGAGGCCGATCATTTCGTTGAACTCGGGCCAGGTGGGGAAGGCGTTGTTGGCGGCGTGGACGATGACGACTCCGCCGCCTCCTTTGACGTAAGCGACGAAGTCCGCTTCGGTTTCTTTCGACCAATCCTCGCCGTTGTAGTTGAGGACAATGATGGCGTACTCCTTGAATTTGGGGCGGAAGGCGGCCATGTCGCCTCCCTTTTCCGGCGTAGTGGCGATGTCGACGGTGAAGAGCCCGGTTTCTTCGAGATAGCGCTTCAGATACGGCGAAGTGGTCTTCCAGTCGTGGTTATTCTGCCCGTCAATGAGAAGCGCCTTCCGCTTGGTGGCGGCCGGGAGGGAAAGGGCGCCGAGGCCCATCAGCAGTACATCTCTACGCCGAGTGTTCATGCTCAAATGCTACATTACTAACGGCATGCTAGGCCAAGACCACTACATCTACCGCCTGCGTGCCGCTTGCATCGCGCAGCCGGAGTATAACCGCTATCAGCTTGCCGCGCTGGACCGGGAACTGGCGATTGTCCAGGCATCGAAGACGCCCCAGGAGCATCTGGAGCGCGGGGGCTATATGATCGGCCTGGCCCGGGGAGCGGCACTGGACCGGGCGGCGAATGCGCTGGATATTGCGCGGCGGTATGACGATCCGTGGTCGGCGGCAGCGGCGGGCATAGAGTTTGTTCACGCGCAGCAGGGTAACGATCATATCGAGCTGTATACGAGCATTCAGATGGGGCATGATCGGGCCGTGGTTCTGCGTACGCAGGCGATTGAAATACACAGTGAGATTTTGCGGCTGTTTTTGAACCTGCTGCACGTTCACACATCGAATTATCAGCTCGACGCCGCGTATGTGGAGATTGAGGAGGCGTTTCGAAATCTGCGGAATAGCGATCCGGCGTTTGTACCGTACACGTGGCTTGAGCAGCCCAGATACCGGCGGCGGCTTCCTTGGCATGGGGACCTGCTGCATGAATGGCTTGCGCCTTATTGGGATGACGCAGCCAATCCGCCCGACGTACCGGCCGATCCCGGTGAGTTGCCGACGCCGGACGGCGGCGGAGGCGAATGGCCGGATGCCGAACCATTAGACGCCGTGCCGGATACGACGTTAGCCGATCTGTATTTGGAGCGGCAGCGGGTTTGGCCGGACGAGGGTTTGGATGCATTCTGGCGCGAGGCGCGGAATGCGGCACTGCCGGTTCGTTCGCCCGTTGCCCAATATGCCGTGGCTTGCGATTGCGAGGCACGGTTCTCGATCGAACTTGCGCGCAATATGCTGCACCTGAATGGGATGCTGGCGCCCCTGCGCGCGATTGCCAACCATGGATGGGAAGAGACGGAAGAGAGCCGTTCCGGGATTGAGAAGGCGGCCGAGACGGCGATAGCGCTAACCGGCTATACACCGGCGGAGATATTCGCGCTGCCCCGGGTATGGCATTTTATCGTCAACAATCTGGAGCCGCGGTTGAATGAAGGTATGGATGGCTTCGGCGCCATGGCCGGGGAAGGCGGGTTCGATCTGGTCCGTCACGCGCGAATGTGGCTGGAGGCTAAGGGCTCGATCGATTTCGACCTCTAGATTCGTGCTAACCTTTTGCGCAGGAGCTACCCGTTAATGGCTGCCCACACATTAGAACTTAACAATTCCCGTACTTTGACCGTGAAGCCTTCCGAAGAAGGCGAACTTGTTGAAATACACGCCAACGGCGGACAGCTTGAACTGCGCATCCGGTTGACGCCGGAGGGCCCCGTGCTGCAAATGGAGAGCGTGCGGATCTCTCTGAAGGCCGCCGAGAACGTAGACGTCAACTGCAAGAATTTCGAGGTACGCGCTTCAGAGAGCGTCGACTTGCATTCCGATGGCGGGATGCAGTTGAGCGGTACGGCCGACGTGAAGGTGAACGCGGCCGGCGACGTGATCGTAAAAGGGACGATGATCTACCTGAATTAATATGCCTCCCGCCGCGCGAAAAACCGACAACGTACTTCACGACTCCCCGCATTGCCATGCGCCGATTCATCCGCCAGGACCCGTCCCGACGCCGCTGGCGCATCCGCCGATTCCACATCCGCTCATAACCGCAACGAAGACTACGGTCGTCATCAACGGGCTGGAGGCGGCGACGGTTACAACCCAGACCAAACCTTGTACGATGCCGACTTGCACTCCGAACGGCCCGGGAATGGTGGCGAAGGGTTCTTCGTCCGTGATTATGGTTGGTCTTCCGGCAGCTCGCTTGGGCGACATGGTTTCGTGGACCGGCTGTGTTGCGCCGATTCCGAGCCCGACCGGCAAGATTATTCCGCCCTGTTCACCGACCGTGATCGTCGGCGGCTGAAGGCATTGCGTCTCGAACACTGCGAACGGATACAGCCGCTCTGCCCGAACTGCTGGCTGGGACGGCAGACCGCGTCCGTACTGGAGGTTTCGCATGTGGCGCGCCTTGACGGCGATGAGATCGTGGAGGGATCGCTCGTCTGTCCGGAGCGGCTTTGCCAACGCGAGCACCCGATAATCGATGGAATTCCGGTTCTTCTCGCGAATCCGCAATCGTGGATAGAGAATCAATTGCCGTATGTGATGAGGCGGCGGGACCTGTACAACTTCACGGAATCGATGCTGGGAGACATTGCCGGATCGGGATCCGCTCATGACCGGGAGCGGGGTAACAATGGCATTTATGCCCACGCGCATTGGGCGGTTGAGAAGCCGGCGTTTTTGGAGGTATACGGGGCGGCGCGGCGGATTCTGGACGATCCGCCGAAAGGAATGTGGCTGGATATCGGGTGCTCAGTGGGCCGAGGAACGTTCGAGCTGGCGAAGGCCACAGGCGATTTGGCGGTCGGGGTGGATCTGAACTTTTCGATGCTGCGGCTGGCACAGGAGATCCGGCGAACCGGGCGGGCGCGCTATGCCCGGCGGCGAGTAGGGCTAGTGTTTGATTTTGTCGACGACCCCGTTCCGGAGTATCCGGCGGCAAATGTGTCTTTCTGGTGTACCGACGTAACGACGCTGCCATTCGCCGCCGGAAAGTTTGATGGCGCGATGGCACTCAACATGTTGGATTGCGTTCCTGCGCCGCTGAACCTGTTATGCGAGATGGGCCGGGTCTTGAGATCCCAAGCGGAGGCGGTGCTGTCGACGCCATTCGACTGGGCTGCGGGAGGTACGGACGCGTCGGCCTGGCTGGGCGGGCATTCGCAACGTAGTTCGCATCAGGGGTCTTCGCTGACGGAGTTGCGGCGGGTCTTGTCGCGGGATTGCCAGGCGGGGCTGGATACGGGTCTGTGGATTGAGACCGAACTCGACTCTGTGAAGTGGCGGTTGCGGACGCATGAGCGGTCAACGACGGAGTACGACGTCTACATAGCCCGATTACGACGAAAAGCTACATAGCCCCACTCCGAGCACCGGCGGGCCGTCCATCTGCCCCAGTCGCGCTGAGATTGGCGAGGCGATTACGAGGAGGCTGACTCCAGCATCCGGAAGAAGGCTTTAGAAACTAACCGTTGCGAGCGACGACGTAGGCGTGGTCTACCAAGGCCACGCCGCCCCAACGGGCGCGCTCGCGGCTGACGCGGAGTTCGGTGAACTGGCCGTAGACTTCGTCGATATCCTGTTGGGTGAGGTTCGGCAGGAGCAGGATGGTCTCGCGATGGTTAGCGGGGCGGACGAGGTAGTCGGGCGGGAGGTAGCCCTTCTCCCGGCAAGTAGTGAAGAGGTGTGTGCCGGGGTAGGGGTAGAAGACGAAAAAGCCGAAGTCGAAGGCGTCGAGCTCTTCGGCGAGCGAGTAGGTTTCATCGAGCTCGGCGCGGGTTTCGCCGGGGAGGCCGAGCATGTAGTTGGCGATGACGCGAATGCCGGCTTCGTTGGTCCAGCGGAAGACGTCGCGGAAGCGCTGGTTGGTGACGGGGCGGTGCATGATCTCCCGGCGGACGCGTTCGCTGCCGCTTTCGACACCATAGGTGATCTGGTCACAGCCGGCGTCGGCGAGCATGTGGAGCATTTTTTCGTTGACGGTTTCGACGCGGGCATGAAGGCAGAATGGAACGCGGAACTCGTCTTTGTATAAGCGGCAGAACTCCTTGACCCAAGGGTGGTGAATGGTAAATGTATCGTCGAGGAAGATGACGTAGCTTAGCTTGCCCGCATCGCGGAGCTGGCGGAGTTCGGCGAGGACATTTTCCTGGCTGCGGCGGCGGCCATATTCGGCGGTGCCTTCGTAGAGCTCATTGAACATGCGGGCGCCGCAGTAGGTGCAGGGGAAAGGACAGCCGCGCTGTGTTGAAAGCTGAATGACGCCGCAGGGCTCGTCGAGGACGTCGCGCGCTGCGAAGGGGAGGCTGTCGAGGGGTTCGACCGGTTTGCGGAGGACGGGGCGGAATCCGCCGCGGACCCAGATGTTGGCGAGGCCATGGGGGCTGCGGCCGGCCGAGAGGGTGTTGACAAGATCGAGGAGGGCTTCCTCGCCTTCGCCGAGGCAGGCGTAGTCAAATCCGGGGGATGCGAGGACGGCGTCCGGGGAGAAGGTGGGATGGAGGCCGCCGGCGACGACGGGCACGTTGATCTGTTTGCGGATTTCGGCAACCAGATGGCGCCCGCGGAGCCACTGCCGGGTAGTGAGGGAAAGGCCGAGGAGGTCCGGGTTCGTTTCGCGGACCATTTGAACGACCTGGGCATCGGACATATCGATGCGGGCGCGGACCATTGCGGCTTCGTGTCCATTCTCCCGAAGGTAGGCCGCGAGGAAGGCCGGACCGAGGGAGGCCATTGCCCATTCGCTCTCGGTATCGACCTCTAAAAATACAACACGCATATTGCCCCTGAGCGTAGCACGCGCGCGAGTGCTACAGTTTCCAAAGAACCTCTATGGCAAAGTTTGAACTCAGCAAGTCCGTCGAAGGCGTAAAGGTCAACAAACGCAGCGGTATTCCGACCACCGAGCGCGTAAGTTTGTCTTTCGGCGCCATTATTGAGAACCCCGTGGAGGAGCGCGATTGTCTGCGTTTCTCGTACCTGGGAGACACGGTTGACGTGAAGTTCTCGGAGATCAAGGGCTACTATAAGCCGATCGACTCGAGTGACGCGCCAGCGGGCGCGGCGGCGCCCGCGACCGGAAAAGCGGCGGCGGCCGCGCCGGCTGATAAGCGATTCATTCGATGGGAGACAATACCTTCGAACGCGGCCACGCAGAGAACAAAAGTTCCCGGCGGATGGCTGGTTGCCGCCGGGAACGGACTTGCATTTTTGCCCGATGCGGGGCACGAGTGGGACGGGTCGTCGTTATAGCTGTCTATTGCGCGAAGCAGTAGAACAGGCCCGCGCCGCCGGTACTGACGAGGTTGGCCTGGCTGCAGCCGCGCGAGGGATGGGTGGTGTTCCAGGAGATGTTGCCGCCGCCGGTACGGTCGTGGTGGCCGACCTGGGCACTGCCTTCGCCTTCGCTGGTCCAGTTTTTGCAGGTATGGTCGGCGCCGTCGGTGAAGGCTTTGCCTTCGGCGGTAGATCCGGTGAGGATGTCGTGGATGTTGGGCGTGTCGCCGGCGCCGTTGATTCGCGCGCCCTTCTCGTTGAGGGCTGTCAGTTTGTTGATGAAGTTGCCCATGCGCGCGAGCTCGACGGTATCGCCGTGGAGGTCGGCCAGGTTCTGGGCGATGCGTTGGCCGGTAGCGTTGTACCAGGGGCCCTGGCCAATGCGGTCGCGAGCGTTGACGACAGGTTTGCCGTCCGAACCATCGGTGCTCAGGTAGGCTCGCCAGGTACGGTTGCCGGCGCCTACGGCGGCGGCGAGCTTCTGGCAATGGGCGTCGGCGCCGGCGAGCCCGCCTAAGTTAGCGCCTTTGCCGGTGCCTTCGCTGGTGATGAAGAAGCTCATCGGCTGCTTGGGGGGCGGGCTCTGTTTCTGTTGAGCCTGCGCGAACGCGAATGGCGTGGCTGCCAGGGCGAGGGTAATCGAGGCAATGGTGGTTTTCAATCCAGTGGTCTCCTTCCGGAAGATTCTATCCCACAAGCGGTTACACTCAGTGCTATGGTTTTCTCCGACCTCAATCTCTCGCGGCGGCTGGAGCGGGCCGAAGCGGCGGCGGCGGCGAAGTTTGTCGAGGCCCGGATGCGCGTTCAACCGCATGCGGGTTCGGAGTGGATGGAGGCGGCGGGTGCGTATGCGATGTTCGATGGGAAAGATTCTCCAGTGACGCAGACGTTCGGGCTGGGGATTCATGCGGCGCCGACGGTGGAAGATCTTGAGAAGTTGGAGGCGTTTTTCCTGCGGCGGGGCGCGCCGGTGAACCATGAAGTGAGCCCGCTGGCGGGGGTTGAACTGGCGGCGACGCTGACTGGACGCGGATACCGGCCGATTGAGTTTACCAGCGTGATGCACAGACCGGTGGAGGAGAAGCCGGTAGATCCGGATGCCGCGGTAACGACGCGAATTTCGGGGGCGGAGGAGGCGGAGTTGTGGTCGCGGGTGTCGGCGGAGGGTTGGAGCGAAAGTCCGGAGTTTCGGGAGTTTCTGTTGGATTTAGGCATGGTGCTGGCGGCGGCGGAGGGTTCGGTGCGGTTCCTGGCCGAACTCAGTGGACTGCCAATTGCAGCGGGTTCGCTGCGATGCGAAGGTGGCGTGGCGATGTTCGCAGGATCCTGTACGATTCCCTCCGCGAGGAACCAGGGCGCACAGAGGGCACTGCTGGAGGCGCGTATGCGGTATGCGGCGGAGGCAGGGTGCGACCTGGCGATGATGTGCGCGGCGCCGGGCAGCGCGAGTCAAAGAAATGCGGAGCGGCAGGGATTTCGCATCGCCTATACTCGGACGAAGTGGTGTCTTAACCCAAGTGCATGAACCTGCCGTTTTCCGCTAAGATCAGTGAATTTGAGAAGCAGGCGGCCAGCCTGCTGCAGGCGCATGGCGAGGGGCATCCGGACGCTATCCGGTTGTTTCACGAAAAGCTGCCGAAGTTTCTGGATGAGAAGATTCCCTGGCTGCCCAAGCGGATTCCGGATTCGGAGATTGAAGCGGCGGCGTTGACGATGGACGACGCGAAGATGGCGGTGGCGCGTTGGTACGACTTCAGGGATTGGACGGCGTTGGAGGAGTTTGCGGGGTCGGTTGCGGATACGCAGGGGGAGAATTACAGGTTTGAGAGTGCGGTGGACGCGGTGATTAACGGGGACGCGGCCGACTTGAAGGCGATGATTGAGAAGCATCCGGAATTGGTACGTGCGCGCTCGATCCGGCGGACGCACTTTGACCCGCCGGTGCACCGGGCGACGCTGCTGCATTATGTGGCGGCCAATGGGGTGGAGGGCTACCGGCAGAAGACGCCGAAGAACGCGGTGGAAATCGCGAAGGTTTTGTTGGAGAGCGGGGCCGAACCCGATTCGTTATGCGACCTCTACGGCGGGGAGTGCACGACGATGACGCTGCTGGTTTCGAGCTGCCATCCGGCCAAGGCGGGATTGCAGTGTGAACTGGTGGACGCGCTGGCGGATTATGGCGCGGCGGTGGAGCCGCAGGGGGAAGGGAAATGGCGATCGCCGCTGATGACGGCGCTGGCATTTGGGTATATCGATGCCGCGCTAAGGCTGGTGAGCCGCGGAGCGACGATTCCGGACTTAGCGGCAGCGGCCGGGTTGGGGCGGGTTCGGGAGGCAAGCGAAATGTTACCCCGCGCGGACGCCGAGACGCGGCACCGGGCGATGGCGCTAGCGGCGCAGCAGGGGCACGCCGAGATAGTGGAGCTGCTACTGGATGCCGGGGAGGATCCGAACCGCTATAACCCGCCGGGGAACCATGCACATTCGACGCCACTGCATCAGGCGGCGCTAGCCGGGCGGGAGGCGGTGGTGCGGCTATTGGTAGGGCGGGGCGCGCGCACCGATATCAAGGACACGATTTACCATGCAACGCCGCTGGGGTGGGCCGAGCATGGGGAGAAGACGGCGATTGCGGAGTATTTGCGCGGGATCGGCTAGCGGGTTCGGGCGGGCGCCCACCATTCCAGGGCGCGTTTGAGCGCGATGACGCCGACGGGCTTGGGCAGATAGTCGTCCATTCCGGACTGCAGGCACTTTTGATGCGCCTGCCATCCGGCGGGGATACTGGCGGTGAGGGCGATGATGGGCGTGTAGGCGCTTTCCATGCCGCGCAGGAGGGCCGTCGTTTCGTAGCCCGAGAGCCGCGGCATTTCGCAATCCATGAAGATAACGTCGAAGGCGGCCGCAAGCTCCAGGGCTTTTTCGCCGGATTCGACGGAGGTGGTGTCGCAGTCGAGACTTTGGAGAAGGGCGGTGGTAAGGCGGCGGCAGACGGGGTCGTCATCGACAACGAGGACGCGGCGCTGGCGGTTGTGGGGAGGCGCCGGCAGGGTACCGGCGGGTTTATCGGAGTGCCAATCGGCGAGGCGTAGGGGAAGGTGGAGCGACCGCGGCTGGGGGATAGCTGGATCGCCGGCGGAGGAAAGGGTGAGTCGAATTACGGCGACTCGCCGGCCGAGCCAATGGCCGCTGACACCAAGGCTGAGGCGGGCGCCGGGCCCGGGACGAGAGGCGGCGACGAAATCGCGCAGGCGGTTGCGCATGGTGGCGGGAGCCCCAACCCGGCAGCGGGCGATCTCCGCGGGAAGGTCGATGGGATAGACGCCGGCATGGCCGGAATCGGAGAACGCTTTGAGGGCGTCCCGAACTACCTCAAACAACTCCGGGTGACCGGAAATCGCAGCCCTATCCATTCACCCTATTTATCCGTGCGAAAATTCTTTGCATCTTTACCATTGCGGCGGCACTTATGTTTAGAAGCAGCCGCAATCAACCGGGTCTCCGGCATCTATGCCTGAGCAACTCTACTGATTATGAAAGTTTCGGCCCTCCGGGCCAATCCGTAGTTTTTCGGAAATGTGTCTGGGAAACTACGGGAATGTTTGCGCGCGGGAGCCAAATTTCCGTAATTTTACGGATACTATCCGGCCAGCCCCGATGGTGTAATAAGTGCAACCGATGACTATGCCGATTTCGCCGGCACGACCGAGGGTACTTTTAGCGGACGACCATGAGGAACTTCTGGACGCGGTCCGGTTGTTGCTGGCCGCGGATTTCGAAATCGTGGGCGCGGTGTCCGATGGGCGTACGCTGGTGCGGGTGGCGACGGAGTTGCGGCCGGACGCGGTAATTACCGACGTCCGGATGCCCGAGATCAACGGGCTGGAGGCGAGCCGGGAGATTCTGGAGCAGGGAAGTTGCCGGGCGATTCTATTGCTGTCGATGTTCAATCAGAAGGAACTGGTGAGCGACGCGCTGCGGCTTGGCATACGAGGATTCGTGTTGAAGTTGAACGCATCGGAAGAGTTGATTCCAGCGGTACACGCGGTGCTGAACGGGGATTCCTATTTGTCGCGCGATTTGAGGAAACCGGCGACATAAGTCGCCCTATACTTGGGTTTAACGGCACGCATGTTATCCGAAAGATCGCCATCGAGGGAGGGCCAAGATGGAGCGGCAACCGCTCCTATCAGCCGTTCGGCGACTCGTAACGACCGGTTGATGATCCTGGTGCTGCTGTGTGGATCGCTGGCGATGGTGGCAGTGGTGTGGTGGTATTACACGAATCAGAAGCGGGCTATGGTGACGGCGGTCTCCACCGAGCTGCGGCTGGTATCCGAGGTGCAGGCCAAGCAGGTCGCGAATTGGCGGAATGAGCGGATTGGGGACGGGCGCGTGGTGGCGTCTGAACTGGTGATGCGCCTGGCGCGGCGGATGCTGGAGAGGCCGCGAACGCCAGAGGATTCGTTGTTGCTATCGGACGTGCTTTCCCGGATGGCGCGGGAGTACAACTACAGCGACGCGACGCTGGTGGACATGGACGGAAAGGTCCAGATGCGGCTGAGCACGTCGAATATCGAGGAAGCGGAATGGCGGCAGAAAGTTCGACAACGGCTGGCGCGGGAGGCGGTGGACGCGCAGGATGTTGTGCTCTCCGACATTGGCGCAGACACGCGGAGCGGAAAGCCGATGATGTCGCTGTCGGTACCCGTGGACCGGGTGGGCGCAATGATCTTCGATATCGACCCCGCGCGATTCCTGTATCCGTATCTGGAGGCGCAGCGAGGAGCGCGGAAAACCGGGGAGACGCTGCTGATGCGGCGGGAGGCGAATGACCTGGTCCTACTGAGCCGGCGGCGATTTCCCACTACGGGGGAGTTATTTCCGCGGAGGCCGCTGGATCCGAACAATATAGCGTCGGACGAGGAACTGGCGGCCGGTTGGTTAGGAAATTGGGTGGACTACCGGGGTGTGCCGGGATTTGGCGTGATCCGGAAGGTGCCGGATTCGCCATGGTACCTGGTGATGAAGATCGACGAGGCGGAGCTGGAAGCGCCGATTGGTCAACTGGCCTGGCAAGTCATATTCATGACGGTATTGATCGGCCTGGGCAGCCTGGTGTGCGTCGTTTTGATAATCCGGGACCAGCGAGAACGGGTGCGGCGGGAGAAGGACGCCTATCTTTATGCCGTGGTGAACGACACTCCGGCGCTGCTCTGGATGACCGGCAAAGACGGCGAGAATGCATTTCTAAACCGGGAGTTGGCGCGGTTTCTGGGTGTGACGGAACAGCGGCTGGGAAAGAGTTGGGTGTCGTGGGTCCACGGAGACGATGCGGCGGCGGCGCTGCAGAAGTTTAAGGACTGCTTACCGGAGCGGCGAGAGTATCGCGATGAGTTCCGGTTACGGCGAAACAATGGGGAGTTCCGGTGGATGATCGCCGAGGGCAGCCCGCGGTATACCGAGGACGGGGAGTATGCCGGATACACGGGCAGCCTCTACGACATCACGGAGCGCCGCCTGGCGGAGATGCAGTTACGGTGGACTAATCAGAAGCTGGAAAAGGAGTTGAAAGAGGGGATAGCGAGGGAGGCAGAGATTCGGACCTTGAGCGCGCGGCTGCTGGTGGCCGAAGAAGAGGGACGGAAGCGCGTGGCCAGGGAGTTGCACGATGACTTGAGCCAACAGATTGCGGCGCTGAGCATTGGGATAGGGAGTTTGAAGCGAAAACTGCCGGTGGATCAGGAGGAGGCGCGCGAACGCAGCGACCGGATTCATCAGAAGCTCGTCCAGCTCGCCGAATCGGTGCGGCGGCTGTCCCATGAGCTGCATCCGGCGGTGCTGCAATATTCGGGGCTGGCCGCCGCGCTGCGGGAGCATGTTTCGTCGTTTGCGGGAGCGACGAAGATTGACGCGCGGCTGGATACGGAGGGACAGTTCGAGGATGTTCCGCCGGAGGTTTCCCTGTGCCTTTACCGGATTACTCAGGAGGCGCTGCGGAACATCGAGAAGCACGCCAAGGCGACGGCGGCCGTTGTGAGACTGCGGACGGCGGGGGGAGAGTTGCTGCTTGAGATTGAAGATAACGGCGTTGGCGTGGAGGCCGAAGCCGCTGGAACCGGGGCTGGGCTGGGGCTGCTAAGCATGGAAGAGCGCGCGCGGCTGGCAGGCGGCACGTTCCGGCTGCGGAGCGCGAAAGACGAAGGAACGACGCTGTCTGTGCGCATTCCCACGCGAAGTTAACTTCTGCCGCCGCCGGTTCGCGCGTTAGAGTTAGATAACGTATATTCCTATGCCGGGCGAGCCTGCCAGTACGAAGGTCATTTTGGCCGACGATCATGTTGTGATCGCGCATGGGTTGAGTGCGCTGCTGGCGGAGTTCTTTAACCTGGTTGGCGTGGTTCATGACGGGCGGGCGTTGTTGGAGGCGGTGGAACAGCATCGTCCGGACGTGGTGGTGACGGATGTATCGATGCCGTTGCTGAATGGGTTGGATGCGATCCAGAAGTTTCGGGAGATAGAGCCGGATACTAAAGTTGTGATCTTAACGATGCATAGCGAAGCGCATCTGGCGGCGACGGCGTTCCGTGCCGGGGCTTCGGGCTATGTTCTGAAGACATCGCCGGTCGAGGAACTGGTGCTGGCGATTCAGCAGGCGGTGCAAGGGCGGACTTATATTACGACGCTGATCGCGCGGGATCTGATCACGCTACTGATGGATACCGGCGGCGGGAGTGTGGAAGAGGATCCGCTTACGGCGCGGCAGCGGGAGGTGCTGCAGTTGATTGCGGAGGGGAAAACGATGAAGGAGGTCGCCTCGATTTTGAACATCTCGTCGCGGACGGCAGAATCGCATAAGTACGAGATTATGAAGACCCTGGGAGCGGGCTCGACGGCGGAGCTGGTGCAGTATGCGATCAAGGCGAAGATAATCGGGGAGTAAGCCGACCTGATATCCTAACGGCAAACGCCGTGACTCCCCTCACCCGCCGTCAACTTCTGGAACGTACCACGCTCGGCTTCGGCTCGCTGGCGCTTTCGAGCATGCTGAACGGGCAGCATTTTCCGGCGAAGGCCAAGGCGGTGATTCAACTGGTTCAGAATGGCGGGCCCAGCCAGATGGATCTGTTCGATCCGAAGCCGCTATTGCTGGAACGTGCCGGGCAGCCGCTGCCCGGAGGCGTGGAGATTCATCAGCCGAACAACGTGAATACGCTGCTTCCGACGCCGTTCACGTTTAAGAAGTACGGGCAGTGCGGGATGGATATCTCCGAGATGCTGCCGCATACGGCGAAGATCGTGGATGATTTGACGTTCGTCCGCAGCATGCATACCGAGCACAACAACCATTTGGAAGCGCTCAACATGCTGCTGACGTGCAAGATCTTCCCGGGACGTCCGGTGATGGGCGCATGGATCAGCTACGCGCTCGGCACGGAGAACCAGAGCCTGCCTTCGTATGTGGTGCTGCGCGATCCGACGGGTTATACGATCGGCGGAAAGCAGTTGTGGGCGAACGGGTATCTGCCGGCGAGTTATTCGGGCGTGGAGTTCAGTATGAAGGGCGCGCCGGTGCATCATCTGCATCCGCCGGAGAAGCAGCCGGAGGGGTCGCAGCGGGCGACGCTGGATTTGCTGGCGAAGATCAACGAGAGCCATGCGCGGCAGCATCCGGGGGAGTTGGAGTTGGAGTCGCGGATTCGGAACTTCGAACTGGCGGCACGGATGCAGTTGGCGGCGGGGGAAGTGCTGGATATTTCGAAAGAGAGCGAGGCGACGAAGAAGCTCTACGGGATTGACGATAAAGTGGCGGGGGCTTATGGATTGCGTTGTTTGATGGCGCGGCGGCTGGTGGAGAAAGGCGTGCGGTTTGTTCAGGTGACAACGAGCCCAGGGCAGCCTTGGGACCATCACACGAGCGTCAAGAAGGAGATGGGCAAGATTTCCACGGAGGTGGATCAGGGGTCGGCGGCGTTGATTATGGACCTGAAGAGCCGGGGTCTGCTCGATAGCACGATTGTGATGTGGGCGGGCGAGTTCGGACGGCTGCCAACGACGCAGAACGGCGATGGGCGGGATCATAACCGGAATGCGTTTACGATCTGGTTTGCCGGGGGCGGTTTCAAAAAGGGCCTGATTTATGGGGAGACGGATGAGTTTGGTTATAAGGCGGTGGTGAACCGCGTGCCGGTTCCAGACATGATTGCAACGGTGCTGCGGCAACTTGGGCTGGATCATAAGAAGATCCAGTACGCCAATGGCGGGCGAATGGAGACTCCGTCCGACGTGACGGTTACCGGGGCGAAGCCGGTGATGGATTTGCTGGCATGAAGGGGTTGATCTGGGTCCTATTGGCGGGTACGTTGGGGGCGGCGCCTCGTTACGAGAAGGATGTGCTGCCGATCTTCACGAAATACTGCTTCACTTGCCACGGGCAGAGTTCGCCGAAGCTGGGGCTGGATCTGCGGACGGCGGCCGGGGCGCTGCGCGGGAGCCATAACGGTCCGGTGATCGTGAAGGGCAAGCCGGAGGAGAGTCTGCTATGGACGAAGGTTTCCAAGCGGGAGATGCCGCCGGCCGTCTATGGGCAGAAGGTGCCGGATGCGGATCTGGAGGTCATCAAGCAGTGGATTGAGGCGGATGCGCCGTTTGACGCTCCGGTGAAGGCGAATGCCGCAGTGCCGGCGGTGATGTTGGCTCGTTGCGGGAATTGCCATGGGGAAAAAGCGGCTGCGGCGGGGCTGCGGCTGCATACGGTGGCCGATGTGTTGAAGGGCAGCGCGAATGGGCCTGTAATCGTGGAAGGATTCTCCGACCGCAGTTTGCTGGTGCGGCGGATTTCCAACCATACGATGCCGCCGAAGGGTGCGGGCGAGCCGTTGACGGATGCGGAGTTGAGCGCGATTCGCGAGTGGATTGACCGGGGTGACTTCAGCGAGATCAACACGTCGAATACTTTGGACCGGCCGTTTACCGCGGCCGAAGCCCCCCCAATTACGGCCGAGCAACGGAAGTTCTGGGCGTTTCAAAAACCGGTGGCGCGGGCGATTCCGCCCGTGAAAAATACGGCGCGAGCGCGGACGGCGATCGATCGTTGGGTGCTGGCGAAACTGGAGCCGAAGGGGCTTGGGTTCCGTCCGGATGTGTCGAATGAGAAGCTGATGCGGCGGGCGTATTTGGATCTGACGGGGCTGCCGCCGACGCCGGCGGAGATTGATGATTTCGCTAAAGATCCGAATTACGAGAAGCTGATCGACAAGCTGCTCGCTTCGCCCCGGTATGGAGAGCGATGGGCGCGGCAGTGGCTTGACGCGGCGGGTTATGTCGATACGACGGGCAAGGATTTTTTGGCGCAAAAGGCCGAGTATGCCGAGGGGATGTGGCGGTATCGCGATTACGTGATCAAGGCCGTGAACGAGGATAAGCCTTGGGACCGATTTTTGACGGAGCAGATTGCCGGGGATGAACTGGTGGATTGGCGAAATGCGAAGGAGCATACGCCGGAGATCAATGAACTGCTGGCGGCAACGGGTTATTTGCGGACGATTCTCGATATTACGCACGAGGATATTTCGAATCTGCCGGTGGAGCGGTATGAGGCGCTGTTCAAGTTAGTCGAGAAAGTGGGCAGCAGCACGGTGGGGCTGACGGTGAATTGCGCCCGGTGCCATACGCACAAGTTCGATCCGATTCCGCAGCGCGATTATTACCGGTTCCTTGCCCTGTTCACGACGGCTTATAACCCGACCGATTGGATTCAGCCGCAGAACCATCATCTGCACATCATTCCGAAGGCGCAGAACGACGCGATTGAAGAGCGGATGCTGGAGGAGCAGTTGAAGGCGGTGCCGGAACCGATTCGCGCGGATTTGAAGAAGGCGCTGAAGACGCCGGCCGATACGCGCGACGCGATCCAGAAGTACCTGTTTTCCAAGTTCAACGGGCCATTTCAGAAGGAGTATGAGAAGGATCCGGAGTTCCCGAAGCTGGGGAAGATTCAGGCGCTGTGGGATGTGGGTAAGCCGCCGGCGATTCGACTGCTGCAGCGGGGGAGCGCCGATGCGCCGGGACCGCGCGTGACGCCTGGATTCCTTTCAATTCTTTCGAAGCCGGATGCGACGGATGCGGTGAAGCCGGCCGCGACTGTCGGAGATACCTCGGGAACGCGGCTGGCGTTTGCCGAGTGGCTGACCAATCCGGATCATCCACTGACGGCGCGGGTGATCGTTAACCGGATCTGGCAGGGGCATTTCGGGACTGGGATTGTCGCGACGCCGGATAATTTCGGGACTACGGGCGCGCGGCCTTCCAATCAGGAGTTGTTGGATTATCTGGCTGTGGAGTTCGTCAAGAACGGCTGGAGCGCGAAGAAGTTGCACCGGGAGATCATGCTTTCGACGGTGTACCGGCAGTCGAGCCAACAGGATGAGTTGGGGAACAAGGTGGATCCGGATAACCAGTTGCTTTGGCGGATGAATCTGCGGCGGCTGGAAGCGGAGGTTTTGCGTGATTCGGTGATTGCGGCGGCGGGCAAGCTGGATACGACGGCGGGCGGTCCGCCGATTCAACTGGAGATGCGGCCGGACGGATTGCAGATTGTTTCGACCAAAGAGCCGGAGAATGCGAAGTGGCGGCGGAGCATTTATTTAACGCACCGGCGGACGTATCCGATGAGCTTTCTGGGCGTGTTCGATTATCCGATCATCGACACGAACTGCGCACGGCGAGTGCCGTCGGCAACGCCGCTGCAGTCCTTGACGATGTTGAACGATGATTTTGTGTGGCAGGCGGCCGAGGCTTTGGCTAAGCGTGCTGAGGGTAATATCGATGCCGCTTATCTAATGACACTTTCCCGGAAGCCGACGGCGGAGGAAAAGCAGATCGCCGAAAGCTTCCTGGAGAAGATGCCCTTTCGATCGTTTGCTCAAGTACTGTTGAGCTCGAACGAGTTCCTTTACATCGACTGACCGGGGCGCTCAGGGCCCGGGTAGGACTTCCAGTTCGCCTTCCAAACCGGGGCTGCCGTCCGCATTTGGCAACTCTTTGCCATTGATGAAGCAACGGAATGGAAATTTTCCAACCTGCGTCGCTTCGCGTTCCTCTCCGCCTTTGAGGCGCAACTCGGGGTCCGTCGACTTGAACGGACGTCCTAGTTTGTATTCGTATGCGAAATCTCCGGACAGATTGGCGAAGATCCGGAAGGTGTCCCCGACTTTTATCGGTTCCGGCTTTGCCGAACTCCCATATTCGATCATTATGATTTTGCTTGCCATTTTCGTTTTCTCGTTCTCTCTTAGGCGATAGGTACCGCTCGAAAAGCATAGCGCAGGCGTCGCGGGGCGTGGGCCACTATTTTTTCTCCGAGAAGAGCGAAACGAATTTCGGGTCGCGGGCAAATGCGCGTAAATCCGGCTGGCGTCTCAAGTCCTTTAGTTGTTGCCGCGATGCCCCTCGCAAGACCGGTTCAGCCAAGTCGCGCTTCCCGAGCGCTTCAAAGGTCATGGTGACGAAGAATAGGACGGAATACTGGGTGCCGTCCAACTGTGCCGACTGTAAGGCATTGTCGAGAGCCTCCTGGCGGTGTCCGGTTTGGGTTTGGACGAACGCCAGTTGCGCGCGCGCAACGGCGTCCCTGGGATTGCGGATCATCGCCTCTCTGGCCAGTTCGGCGGCGCGCAGAAAATGCGGTTGTGCCTCGCTCGCCCGTCCGGTGCTCTTCAACGCATTCCCCAAGTTGATTCGCAGGCCGATGCTTTCATAGTCGGTTTTGAGCGACCGGGAAAAGACTTCGACGGCTTCGGCATCCCGGCCGCGATAACGAAGCAGTACGCCGAGGTTGTTGAGTGCGGCCCTGGTCTCTTTCAACTCCAACGACCGGCGAAGCGCCTGTTCGGCTTCCTGTTCGCGTTCGGCAACCACCAGGACACCGCCATACATGGCATGGCCTTCCGGCTGCGCGGGCGCAAATTCGGTGACCAGACGGTACTCTTTCAACGCTTCGTCGATTCGGCCTTTCCGGAAATGAATCGCCCCCAGCGCTTGATGCGGGAGGTAGTATCCCGGCGCCAAATCGATGGCTTTTCGCACCGCGGCTACCGCTTCCTGATCTTTGCCGACGGCCGCCAGAGCCAGTCCCAGATTCCTCCAAGCGGACGATCGCTCCGGTTCGAGCGCGACCGCCCGGTTGTAGTAGTCGATCGCTTTTTCCGCGCGGCCTTCCTCACGTTCGACCTCGCCGAGGGCCTGCAGTACGGCAGGAAAATCGGGATGCAGGCGGGCTGCATCTCCGGCAGCCTTGGCGGCCTCCTTTAACCACTTGCCGTCCTTGGTGGCCCGAAATTTTTGCATCCAGGCGGAAGACCGTGCGGCCGCTATAAGAGGAGAAGCGGGGTCCAGTTCGGCGGCCGTATCAAACTGCGCGAGAGCGCGGTCGTAGCTCCTGTTATCTTTTTCCAAAAGCCCCAGTCCAAAGGCGTAGAACGGATAAGCTTCCGGCTTGATATTGGCCGGAAGCGCCTGTTTGAGCTGGAAAGCCGAGGTGACCAGGCCGGCCAGGGATGTAGAAATTGCGGCTATGTCGGATGGGTGGAATTTTGCTTCCGAGGTCTTTAGGACATCGCCGGTCCCCACGGCACGCACCTCGCTACGAATCGAGATAGCGGCGCCAGCGATGGCTCCGATCAATACGTGCGTCGCGCCCAGTTTTCCTCCCGCCAGTTCCGCGGTAAGGACTGCATAGCGGGCCGCCTCTTCGGGCCGGATCAGCACCAGCCGCCGCGCCTCCGCTCCTAAACTTTCCAGACGATCCGATACTTCGGAGAGCGCCCCTTGCAGACGGGCATCGATCTCCTTGTCGCCGCTCGTTCCCGACCACGGTAATACAGCCAGGCGCGCCAGCGGAGGGTCCCTCCAAATGCGATCCCTGAATGCAAACAGGCCGGCCGCCGCCGCCGTTCCCGCAGCCGCGCCGGTCAGCCACAGTCGCCGAGTGGAAGGCGTGAATTCCTTGTCGATAGCCGCCAGAAGGTCTGTGGCGGAAGCGGTCCGATCCTCCGGTTTCGGTTCCAGACACCGCAAGACGATTCCGTCCCAGGGCGGATCGACGATGCGTGTGCCTGTCTTGCTGGGCGGATCCGGCTTTGAATAGAGCTTCGTCCGCAGATCGGAGTTCTTGGGGAACGGCAGACGCCCGGTGAGCATTTCATAGAGAATGACGCCGAGAGAGTAAATGTCGGAGGCCGGCTCGGGCTCGGCGCCGAGGTACCGCTCCGGGGCGATGTAATTCGGCGTTCCGCCGAGTTTTCCCGTGTCCGTTCCGGTCTGTGTCTCCGGCCCGAACGCCTGTGCCAAGCCGAAGTCCATTATCACGACTCGCATCTTGCCATCCGCCGTTTCGGTCAGCATGACGTTGGAGCTTTTGAGATCGAGATGCAAGACTTTTGCGTCGTGCGCCGCGATCACTCCACGGCATAATTGGCGGGCAATCTCCAGCGCCTCCGCCGGGGTCAGAGGTTCACGCCGCCATCGCGCGGCGAGTGTTTCGCCCGCGACGTATTCCATCGAAATGAAATCCGCGGGACCGTCCTTCGTGGCGGCGGTATGGATTTCGAACGCCCGGCACACGTTTTCGTGCGTCACGCGCAGGGCGGCGCGCGCCTCCGGCGGGATGGAAAGAGCGTAGCCGGATTTCGAAAACTTCAACGCCCGCTTTTCACCCAGCTTGGTGTCAATGGCTTCGTAAACGACTGCCATTCCGCCTTCGCCGAGTTGACGGAGGATGGTAAATCGATCGTTTCCCGTCGTCAGCGGACCGCCGGGGAACCCGGACTGACTGACCGTTACGTCGTCTTGTCCGTCCGCCATTAGGGCTAAGTATACTGCAACCTTTAAGGTTTGGTGGGCGGAACTTCAGGCTTTGGTTTCGCGGGATCGGGCTTAGCGTCGGCGGCGGGCGGACGGAAGCGCGGCATTCGGGGAACGGGCTTGGCAGTGGCCAGTTCGACGTAGAGGGCCTGCAGGCGGTCCTTCTCGGCGGGGTCCAGCATGAGCTGTCGGACATTGCCGACCGGTTCGGAGAGGACAAAGGCCTTGTCGGAGGGACGGACGGCGTAGAGGACAGCGGCTAGTTCGCCAGTTGGGCAGTCCTTGGGCTGGACGCGGAAGGCGTCGGCGACGGGGTGGGTGGGATAGGGGGCGAATTCCTTTTCCAGCGTGGAGGCCGGAAAGAGAATCGCCGAGCCGACCGACGGGCTGACGGAGATGATCGGGGAGGGCCAGCCGGCGGCGTCGAGCTCCTTGGCGGCTTCCGGCGTCGAGCAAATGAGGTGCTTGATTTTGGCGGCGACGAGCGCCTTCGCCCCGGGGAGGGTGAGGACCCTGAGCAGGTTGTTGGGCGGACCGGCCAGTACAACGGCGGCGTTCTGATCGTGCTGCGCGGTGAAGGCGTTGCGAATGAGGCCGTGGGCTTCGGCAGTGTCGATGATGCTATCGATGCCGTGAAGGTAGACGGGGGAGCCGTCGGGCTTTTTGAGACTCAAGGGGCCGGTGAGAAGCGGAGTGTCGCCGGGGATTTTCCCATCGGCGGCAAGGCCGACCGGGAGCGTGCGGGCGAAAGCGCCGAACGCACCGGACACAGCACCGACGTAGTAGCGGCCGACCACTTCGCAGTAAGCTGCGGAGAGCAGGCTGGTGCGAGAGGAGGAGATCGAAATGACGCGGCATTCGTTCTTCCCATCGAGCCCGTAGAGCACTGCAAGGGCGAGAGCGGTTTCGATCCTGCTCCCCATGTCGGAGTCAAAGGCGACTCCCAAGCTAGGCTTGCCTTGCCCTCGAAATTGCATTCTTACGCCAAGTTCAGACCATCGATGCGGCCGGTGGCGTCGCCGAAGTGTTCGGCTTTTACGCCCATGCGGTCCATCATCGAGAGGTACAGGTTGGAGATCGGGGTTTCCTTGCGGTAGGTAATACGGCGGCCGCCCTTGATGGTGTTGCCGGCGGAGCCGACGATCATAACGGGCAGGTTCTCATGCGTGTGGCGGTTGCCGTCGGAGAGGCCGGCGCCGTAGACGATCATGGAGTTGCCGAGGATGGTGGAGTCGCCTTCTTTGATGGACTTGAGGCGTTCCATCCACTTGGCGAACTGGACCATGTGGTACTCGTTGATGCGGGTGACCTTGTCAAGCAGTTCCTGCTTGTTCTGGTGGTGCGTGAGCGGATGGTGGCCGTCGGGGATGCCGATTTCGCGGTAGGGGCGGGACGTGCCTTCGCGGGTGACCAGGAACGTGACAACACGGCTCATGTCGGCCTGGAAGGCGACGGTGATCATGTCGGTCATGAGCTTAAAGTGCTCTGCGAAATCGGCCGGGACTCCGTAGGGCTTGGGCATGCCGGGGTTGACCTGGGCATTATCCTTTTCGGCCTTTTCCAACTGGCGTTCGATTTCGCGGATGGAGGAGAGATATTCGTCGAGCTTGCGGCGGTCGGTGGGACCGAGCTCGCCCTGGAGCTTCTTGGTGTCGCCGGTGACGAAGTCGAGGATGGAGCGGCGGTACTTGGACTGGCGGAGGCGTTCTTCGGAATTGAGCGCTGCGCCTTTGCCGAAGAGGCGTTCGAAGAAGGCGCGGGGATCAAGAACCGGGGGGAGCGGCTGCGTTTCCGAGCGCCACGCGAGATTGTTGGTGTAGGCGCAGGAATATCCGGAGTCGCAGTCGCCGGCCTGGCGGGCGTCTTCGAGACCGACTTCGAGGGACGGGAAGCGGGTGTTCTTCCCTACTTCATTGGCGACGATCTGATCGCAAGAGATGCCGGCCTTGATATCGACCATGGTCTTGCGGGGCTGCATGCCGGTGAGGTACGCGCCGCAGCAGCGGCCGTGGTCGCCGGCGCCGTCAAGCAGGGCGCGGCCATTGTTCTGCGTAAGGTTGCTGAGGATCGTGATGTCCTGGCGCATGGATTCCATGGGCTTCAGGATTTTGGGTAGATCGCCAACGAACGGGCCGTTCTCCTTTGGCGTCCAGTGGCGCATGTCGAGGCCGTTGGGGACGTAGGTGAACGCCATGCGGATGGGCGCCTTGCCGGGGAGGGTGGAGGCCATGGCCGGCACCATTGCGTCAAACACCGGCAGGGCGATAGCGGTGCCGGCGCCACGGAGCATCGTGCGGCGGGAAAGAGTCTTTTTAGTAATCATCGTTGGGCCACCTGTTTGGGAGCCTCTCCGCGTCGCATCTGAAACGGCAGGCTCTGTACGATTTCGTTAATCAACAACTGGAAAGGATAGCCATTGGCGGCCAGCTTTTTGCCAATGGATTCGACGGTCCGGCGGTCATACCGCTCCAAGCCTCTCCCCAATGAGTATGTCAACATTTTCTCCGTAATGCACCGGGTGAACTCGGGCATCTGGTCCAGAAGTAGAGCGCGCATCTCGGCGGGGGTTTGGAACGACTTGCCATTGGGCATGGTTCCGCTGACGTCGATTTCGAATTTCCCGTCCTTGGCGCGCCATTTGCCGGTGGCGTCGTAGTTCTCCAGGCCAAAGCCGAGCGTGTCCATGCGGTTGTGGCAGGAAGCGCAGACGGCATTGGTGCGGTGCTTCTCCATTTGCTGGCGGAGGGATCCGGCGGTGGCGACGGCGCTTTCGTCGAGCTGCGGCACGTCGGGCGGCGGGGCCGGGGGCGGTGCGCCGATGATGTTCTGGAGCACGTATTTGCCGCGGATGACGGGAGACGTGCGCGTAGGGTAGCTGGAGACTGTGAGAACGCTGCCGTGGCTCAGGACGCCGCCGCGCTGGTCGGTGGCGAGATCGACACGGCGGAAGTCCGGACCGCTGACGCCCGGAATACCGTAGTGCTTGGCGAGCATTTCGTTCAAGTACGTGTATCGGGCGTTGATGAATTCGGTAAGTGGGCGGTTTTCGCGGAGGACGTTTTCGAAGAACAGGCGGGTTTCGGCGCGCATGGCGTCACGAAGTTCGGGCCCCCATTCGGGGAACTTCTGCGGATCCGGTTTGACACTGTCGAGATTGCGAATTTCCAGCCACTGGCCGGCGAAGTTGTCGGCGAGCGCGGCGCTGCGGTTGTCGGAGAGCAGGCGCTTGACTTGCGCTTCCATTACGCCCGGTGCCCGCAGTTTGCCGGCCTCGGCGAGGGAGAGGAGCTCGTCGTCGGGCATCGAACTCCAGAGAAAGTACGAGAGCCGGGAGGCGAGTTCGACGTCGGAGACTTTGGCGACGCGAAGCGGGTCGTTGGGCGCCGGATGCTTTTCGATGCGGAAGAGGAAGTGGGGCGAGACGAGCACGGCCTGGATGGCGAGTTGGATGCCCTGTTCCACGGTTTGGCCTTCTTTGCGGGCCATGGCGACGAAGTTTTCGAGCGGTGCAACGTCGGCGCGCGTCACCGGACGGCGGTAGGCGCGGTGGGCGAGAGTCGTGAGGATCTTCGTCACGCAGGCGGGTCCGGAATTGGGGTCGCAAACCAGGACGCGTTTGCGGCTGGCGCGTTCGACCTTGGCCGGATAGGGCCCGATGAATTTGATCATGTTCAAGAACTTGTTCTTCTTGTCGCTGTAGGCTTCCTTGTCGGTGAGCGTCTTTACAAACTCATCGCCGATGAAGCCGGCGCGGAAGACGTGATCGCCTTCGGGGATGAAGATGCGGAAGTGTTCTTCGGAGTAGGGGTTGAAGTAGACGAGGCCGGAGGGCTTGGTCTCCACCATCTGTTTGTAGATGAGCTTGCCATCCATCCAGAAGCCCATTTCTACAGGCGCGGCGTCTTTGGCGCGTTCGCCGGGGAGGCCGATGGTGACTTCGTATTCGCCGTCCCAATCGACGCGGTGCGTGGCTTCGATATTGGAAGTATTCAGGCGGCGGACGGTCTTGGTTTTGCTGTGGTATTCGAACTCGACGGGCTTGGCCGGAAGGGGGTCGGCGCCGAGGGCGCGGGAGGAGATGGTCTCGGCGGCTTCGAGATACTTCTGCATCAGAATGGGCGAGATGGTGAGGACGTCGCCGATGTTATCGAAGCCGTAGCCGGAGTCGTCGGTGGGGAAATCTTTTTCGGCGCGGAAGTCGACCGAGAGGAGATCGCGGATGGTGTTGGTGTACTCGACGCGATTGAGGCGGCGGGCGGTAACGCGGCCGGGATCGGGTTTGACGTTGCGATCGGCTTTCTCCCACTCGCCTTCGATGTAAGTGGTGAAAGCGGTGATCTGCTCCATGGTGGGGCGGGGGAGGCCTTTGGGGGGCATTTCGCCGGAGCGGACTTTCTGGACGACTTTTTCCCAGTCTTCGCGGTTGGCGAGGACCGTGGCCGGATTGACGAAGGGCGCCAGATTTACACTGCCCGATTGGAGCCGGTCATTGTGGCAGGCGAGGCAGCTTTTAGTGAGGACCGGCTGGACCGAATGGTCGAAGGTCGGCTTGGCCGGGCCCTGCGCAACGAGGAGCGCCGCAAAGGCGGGTAATACAGCTTTCGCAACAGAGCGCAGCGACACAATCGGCATATGGTCCCATTGTAGATAACGCCGGGAGGGGTTTGGTGGTTACTCTAGCGAAGCGGTTTTACGATCAGATAGACGCTCAAAGCGACTCCTACGAAGCTTGGGACGAACAAGAGCAACGAACTGGGGTCCAGATGGTGCGGATAAGACTTCGCGATGTAACCGGCGCAAACGACGCCGATCAGTGCGATTGCGCCAAAGCCGTACGGGCGCGACCCGGGGAAGAAGCCAGCGCTTCCGAGGCCGATCATGCTGACGAAAAGTACGAATATCCACGCGCCTTTGCCGAAGGGATCGTAGATCGGTGCGAAGAGCAGCTTAAAGACTTCCCAGAACCCAAAGTTGACGAGAGAATCGATCAACAGAAGGAAGGCGCTTAAGGCCACGACGGGGAGCAGGAGGAGCAGGCACACCATGTAAAGCACGATGATCATGCCTTTTCAGGCGCGAACGGTCCTCCTTTGTAATCACGCCTCATTACGAATGCGGCGAACGAGAGCAAGGAACTGTTGCTTGTCGCTGCGGTTCCATAGTGGTTTGGGCGATTGGTTGAGCGCGGCGGCGTTGGCGGCGACGGCTAGTTTGGAGAATTTCGCGGTGCGGATGCCAGCAACTTCGGCGGTAATGGGGTAGTCGCCGTCGGCCAGGTTGGACGGAACGGTGACGTTGATTTGGTACAGCCCGGCAGAGGTCATGCCGGCGTAAGTGACGGCTGCGTCCTGGGAATCGATGCGGACGGTTACGGGTGTGGAGGTTTGGAGCGGAGCGGAGACTACTGTGCCCGCATTGACTCCCGGTGTGGTGGGGCCGAAGCCGGTTCCGAATAGCTGAATGGTTTCGCCGGGTTTCGCGGGGACGGTGGTGACGCCGTCGACAAGTTTCGAAGGACCGATTAGGACGCCATCGGCGCGGACGGCGGCGACGTTCTCGCCGGGGAATTGGAAGAAGGCCGGCATGAGGCGGGAGAATGCGACGGAGACCGGGTCGGAGGTGCCACGTGAGTTTGTGACGGTGACTTGGACGTTTCCTTCGGTTGTGGTGTCGGGTGCAAGGACGTTGAGCTGGGTCGGGCTGACGTAATAGACGGAAGCGGGTTGGTTGTTGATGCGGACGCTGACGCCGTCGAGCGATTCGGGGAGCTTGTCGGGTGCGGTGAAGTCGCTGGACTGCCAGGTGCGGGTGGTAGTGGAAAGCGCGCTGCCGGCGATGGTGACCCAGGAGCCGGAGACGGCGCCGCGGCGGAAGGAGGCTCCGTTGGTGACGCCGCCGACGGCGACGAGGGTGGGCCTGGAAGCCCCGGAGATATCGGTGGGCGTGTAGTCCATTAGCACGTCCCAGTTAACAGCGAGGGCGCCGACGGCCGAGCCGGGAATCGCGGTCCAGGGACGGATAACGGAGGCGCGCTGGGCGGCGTTGGAGATCGCGCCGAGAACGTTGTCGGAAGTGGGCGCTTCGCCGTCGATGAAGAGCTGTGTCGTGAGGCTGCGGCCGCCGGGGAGGGTGATTTTGGCGTGCACATGGCGGACGCGGCCGGTATAGAGGCCGGGCTTGATGGTGCGGAAGAGGTACTGGCCGTCGCTGGCCGTTTCAAAGGTGCCGTAACCCTGGAAGTTGCTATCGCGGCGGCCGTTTTGCGCACCGTTGGTGTGGATGTAGGAGCCCAGGTTGTCGGCCTGCCAGATTTCGACAATGGCGTTGCGGACGGGGCTGCCGGTGCGATCGAGGACACGGCCGCTGAGCCAGGCGATGGTGCCGACACCGGGGGTGATGGCGTTGTTAATGACAAGCAGGTCGTTGTCGCGGTCGAGCGGGAGCCGGTCGGGATAGTACGGCCCTTCGGTTGTGGATGGCGTGAGAGTGAGGGCCTGGGCGAAGAGGCCTTTTTCAGTGAAGAATAGGCCGCCGGCGCCCATTGCGGCGGCAAAGAATTTGCGGCGGTCCAACGTCATTTTTCCGGTGTTTATGTGCATGTGAATCCCGTGGTGGAAAGTGCTTACAGAGGCATAGACACGGGGGGGCCGGTATCGGTTGCAGTCCGGGACGCAGCTTTAACGGGCTTTACGGTGGTTTAACGTGGGCTTTACAATTGGGCGGATGGCCGTACGAGCAACGAGACCAGTATCCTGGAGATCGGGATGCCTTTGCGATGGATCAGCTATTGACTCGAATCTCTGTGGACCCGCAGGTCTGTTTTGGAAAGCCTTGTATTCGCGGAACGAGGATATGGGTGTCGCTTCTCCTGGATTTCCTGGCGGCGGGCGGGAGTGTGGAGGAAATTCTCGCGGAGTATCCGCGGCTAATTCGTGAAGACGTTCTGGCCGCGATTGCGTACGGCGCAGCTAAGAGCAAGGCGACGAACTCGTCGATGGTCGGCCCGGTATCTTCGACGACGTCTTCGATGATACTTGGCGGGATCGGCTCGCCGTGTTTACGCAAGCTCAGTAGATAGCCTTCGATGGCCTCGCGTATATTCTCCGTCGCCTCTGAACGCGTGCTGCCTTGAGAAACACACCCGGGAAGAGATGGGCATGTCGCCACGAATGCGCCGTCCTCGTCGGGTTCCAGGTACACACGATACTTCATCACTAGGAACTTTAGCAGTTGCGAGGAGACCGCGGATTTCTACGCCGTTTGCGCAACGGTTTCCGAACCGCCGACCACGGCGCCGCCGGTTTCGTTGAACGAATAGCCGAAACCGCGGACGCTGCGAACGTAGGTGGGGTTGGCGGGATCGGGCTCAACTTTTTGGCGGAGGCGGAGGATATAGACGTCGACCGTCCGATCTGTGACGGCGCGGTCGTGGCCCCATACGGCGTTCAGGAGCTGTTCGCGGCTGAAGACGACGCCAGGACGCGCCATGAGGAATTCGAGGAGGCGGAATTCGGTGGCGGTGAGGGTTAGTTCGCTGCCGTCGAGAAAAACGCGGCAGGAGTTGCGGTCGAGTTCGATGCCGCCGGATTTCAGGCTCCGCACGGGCGAGGATTGGCCGCGGAACTGGATTTTAATGCGCGCGATGAGTTCGCGGACGAAGAATGGCTTGACGATGTAGTCGTTGGCGCCGAGTTCGAGGCCGACGATGCGGTCGGTTTCGGTGGCGCGGGCGGTGAGGAAGATAACCGGTAGCGTCGCCAACTCCGGATTGGAGCGAATGGAACGGCAGATTTCCAGGCCGTCGGAATCCGGGAGCATGATATCGAGGATGATGAGGTCCGGACGTTCGCGGCGGCAGAGCTCGACGGCTCCTTTGCCTGTTTTCGATCCGGCGAAGATATATCCTTCCTTTTCCAGGTTGTATTTCAACAGCGAGAAAAGGTCCGAATCGTCTTCAATGAGCAGTATTTTTTTCATTCAAAACTCTCTGCTCTCACGCTAACGCGGCACCCATTACAAATACATTACGAAACAGTTAACTGTGTGCGAATATCACTATCTTCGCTCATGCCGAGGTCTTCGACGGGCAGTGTGAAAATGAAGGTCGAACCCTTGCCGACGGTGGATTCGACGCGGACATCGCCACCTTGGGCGCGCACAAGGTGTTTGACGATGGAGAGTCCGAGACCGGTGCCGCCGAGTTCGCGGGATCGGGCCTTATCGACGCGATAGAAGCGCTCGAAAAGGCGGGGAAGTTCATCTGGGGGAATTCCGATGCCGGTATCGCGGACGAAGATTTCGATGGCGGGAGAGTTGGAAAGCAAGCGCGCACCGACCGCGATTTCGCCACCCTCCGGCGTATATTTCAAGGCGTTGTCGACGAGGTTGCTGACGACCTGGATGACGGCTTCAGAATCGCAGAAGGCTTCGGCATTGTTGCCCGCGGTTTCGTGCTTGAGGGTGATGTGTTTGCGGACAGCGAGCGGGGTCATGGAGTCGATCATGTTCTGCAGGAGGCGATCGACATTGTAACTGGCAAAGGCGAACTTCTGCTGCTTGAGTTCGACGCGGGAGAGGGTGAGGAGGTCGGCGGTGAGGTTGGCGAGGCGCTCGGCGTTCTGGCGAATGATCTGGAGGAAGCGGATGTTGTGATTTGGATCGTCGATGGCGCCGTCGAGGAGGGTTTCGGTATAGCCCTGAATCGACGCCAGCGGGGTACGGAGTTCGTGGGAGACATTGATCACGAAGTCCTTGCGGACGCGCTCCACTTTTTCCAATTCTGCGTGTTCGCGCTCGAGTTCCTGGAACATGCCTTCCAGCTTTTCGCCGGTTTCGTTGAGTTTTGTCTCGAGGAGGCCAAGTTCGTCGCTGCCGGTCCGTTTGAGGCGGGCCTGGAAGTTGCCGCGGGCCAGTTGGGCGGCGTACTCGATAATTAGACCGAGGCGGCCGGCGATGAGTCGGGCGAACCAGAGCGCGATGAGGACGGCGGGGAGGAACGCGATTGCAGTCGCGACCAACATTCGGCGGCGGATCGCCGAGACCTGACCCTGAATTTCCGCGAGCGGCATGGCCAAGCGGAGTGCGCCATCGGGGACAGGGACGGCGACATATAGAGTGTCGACTCCCAAAGTGATGCTTTTGCGGCGCGCAGAACCGGTGCGGCCGGCGAAGGCGGCTTCGACTTCCGGGCGGCCGTGGTGGTTTTCCATGGTGTTGGCGGTGGCGTCGGAGTCGGCGAGGACGCGGCCATCGCGAGCAATGAGAGTGAGCCGGGCACGCGCACCCGCGGCGAAGGACCTTACGACGGCGGTGTCGCGAAGGTTAAGTCCCTGCCCGAGCCCGATGGCGAGCATGGCGCCTTTGTCGGACATTTCGCGTTCGAGCGTTTCCTGGTAGGTGTTCTCGACGACGCGGGTGGCCAGGTAGTCCACCGCAACGAGCGCAACGATCAGCAGGCACAAGACAGCGCCAATGAGTTTGAAGAAGATCTTTCCCGTCATTCCGGAAGCTTTCCATCCCATTGTAGGCCCAACCCATCGTTACCAGACCGCCGTTACGCAAGCGTGACGAGGCTAAAAACATTCTGTTTCTAAAATGTTTTTTGGTTAACGGCTTAATTCTACTACAGCGTAGACAGGGAGCAGGGGCAGGGAAAATTCGGTGGAGCCGTCTTCGACGATGACGTCAGCCGGATCCACTTTCTGGCCGAATACGTAGGCCGTGACCTTGGGCCATGCGCCGAGGATGCGGATACGAATGCCTTCGACGGGGCGGTTGCCGTAGTTGAGAAGCGCGACGCGGCGGCGGCTGGTATCCCCGGTCAGGCGGGCGATGACGACTTCGCTTCCGTAGAGGCGGAGGATTCGTTTGGCATCCGTTAGTTTTTGGCGCACTTCGTAGGCGAAGGCGTTGGGATCGCCGGACTTCGGTTTCACGTTGACATCGAGTTTGGGATCGGGCTTGGCGACGACGCGAAACATGAGGTTGCGGCGGAGCAGGAGGTTCATGTTTTCGCTGGCGTCGGGCGAGCCGTCGTCGAGAAAGCCAATGTTGGCGAGGGCCGGGAGATCGCCGGCGGGGAGTGTGGAGAGAAACTGGCGCATAGCGCCGAATGCCTTCCAATCCTTCGGACCGGCGGTAATGAGAACACCGGCGCCGAAGGCGTGGGCTTCAGCGGCGGCGAGGGCGGCTTTACCGTCGGCGGCGGCGATGATGGCCTGGCCGCTGAGGCCGCGGGAGTAGCGGGCGCCGTTGGAATCGACCCAGGGTGCGCTGGAGGCGCGCGCCTCATTCATGCGGTACCGGACGCCGGGGGCGGGAAGTTTGGTGAGGGCGGACGGGTCGACGATGTTGGCACACTGGCCTTTCCAAGCTTCGGCGCGGGCGGCGGGGATGGAGACGCAGTCGACGCCCGCATCGCGAATCGCGGGAGAGGGATCGGAATCGACGAAGAGACCGGGCAGCGCGGCGGCTAATAATAAGACCACGCTCACAGGCTGATCTCCTTGACGGTGATTTTGGACTTTTCGAAGACGCCGAGGCCGAGGGATCCGGCGTACTCGATGTGCCCGGGTTCGCGAACGAAGTTGTTGGTGTTGGGGTCTTTGCGGAAGTCGCCCTTTTTGACGTAGTCCATGGAGCGGTTGAAGACGCTGATGGCGCCTTCGGCTTTTCGTTTTTCTTCGATGATGTCGATGAGAAGGCGGTCGATGGCGACGGGGTCGGTGCCGAACATCATGCGCTGCGGAAAGAAGCCGAAGCGGTCGGCGTGTTGGAAGGGGCCGCCGTGCCAGATGCCTTTCAGGCCGTCCATGATTTGGAGGACGGTGCGGGAGCGGAGAGGTTCCACCGACGCGAGGGTGCCGATAAAAGAGTACGTATTGGTCTTCTCGAAGCGGTGGGAGCGGGCTACGTTATGGAAGCTGCCGTAGGCGATGTTTTTGAGACAGCCGGTGACGCCGGAGGCGCCGTGGTCCTTCATGTTGGGAACGTTGATAATTTTGGTGAAGCGTTCGCTGATGGGGCGAACGATATTGGAGCGTGTGTCGTCTTCTCCGAAGAAGTCGACTTCGACGTAGGTGCGGGGGTCGTAGCCATTGATTGCGTCGCGGCCGCTGCTGGCGGCCCACACGTTAACGCCGTCGGGGAGATAGTTGGGGTACTTGGCCGAGACCACTTGATCGTTGAAGCGCTCGTAGCAGGTGATGTTCTTGGCTTGGACGCCATTGGCGATTAATTGCCTGGCGATTTCGGCGACAACGACGGGGTGGGAACAGATTTTGGGAGCGCCGGAGCAATTGAGCTTTATGCCGACGACGTCGGAGGGAGAAATGAAACGGCGCCAGGCGTCGCGGTAGTCCTTCTCGCCGGTGAGGGCGAGCATACCTTGTTTGATCATTTCGGCGACAACGGCGGGATCGACCTTTTCGGTCTTCGGGTCCATGGAGTTGGCCGAATGGACATTGACGACGCGGCCCGGGAAGGGGCCGGGCATGCCGGGTTGCTTAGCGGGCGCATAGCTGGAGTGGACACGGTATTTGGGGAGGTCCTCTGTCTTCGGCTCCGCCATCGCGGCGCCGGCCAGGGCCGGCATAGTCAAGAAATCTCGGCGTTGCATAATAATTAATTCTAAGCGAGGGAAATAATGACTGATCGAAGAAAGTTGTTGACGTCGATTGCGGGTGTGGCCGCGGCCGCCGGCGCGGCGCAGGCGCAAACGGCCGCCGAGAAGAAAGTTCACCGCAAGGGCCCGAAGCCGGACAAGCCGCCGTTGTTCAACGGAGCAGTCTCGTATGGAAACCTTTTGTTCATCGCCGGCAAGGGCGCCCATTTTCCGGGGGACATCAAGGCCCACACCAAGCACGTACTGGATACGATTCAGAAGGAGTTGGAGGGTGCGGGATCCTCGATGAACAAGGTCTTGAAGTGCAATGTTTATTTGCACGACTTGAAGGACTATAAGGCCATGAACGACGAGTTTCAGGGACGCTTCGGTGATGAACCGCCGGTGCGGACGACGATTGCGGCGGCGGGCGGAATCCCCGGGGATTCGCTGGTGGAGATCGACGTTATCGCCTATATTTAGGCGCGGTAGAGGCCGTTGGCGCGGATGTATGCAAGGACCGCCGGAGGGAGTTCGGGCGGCTGTTCTCCCGCGGCCAGGCGCTGGCGGATCGCGGTGCTGGAGACGTCGAGTTGGAGCGTTTCCAGACGGCTGACACGGGCGCCGGCGGGAATGTCATAGGCATATCCGGGGCGGGAAAGGACGATGAATTCGACCTGTTCGAGGACATCGCGCCAGCGGAACCAGGTTTCGATTTCGCTGAAGGCGTCGGCGCCGATGAGGAAGAAGAGCTGGGCGGAAGGGCCGAGCTGAAGGCGGACGCGTTCGATGGTGAGGATGGAGTAGCTCTTTTGCTGGCCTTCCTCGAGGCGGGAGGCCTTGAACCGGGGATCGGTTTGCGCGGCGAGTTCGACCATGGCGAGGCGGTGAGCGTAACTGGCCGATGTCTGGCGCTGCTTGTGCGGGGGAATGGCGTTGGGGATGAGAAGAATTTGGTCGAGCGCAAAATGCCCGGCGGCTTCGCGGGCGACAGCGAGGTGGGCGTTGTGAATGGGATCGAAGGTACCGCCGAAGAGAGCCAGCCGCACGGGGGTAATCAGAAGCTGAGACCGATTAGGAAATCGAGTTGATTGGAGGAGCGCAAAGGGCCGCTGCTGCCCCAACGTGTGTAGCGGATCTCCGGCGATACGCGGACGAAGGGGATCTTGATCTCGACGCCGCCGGCGCCGAGAAATCCACGGCGGTTGCTTTCGACTTGTGCGCCGCTGAGGAAGCGGCCGACGTCGCCCAAGTGCTGAAAATTGATGCCGCCGCCGGCGTAGGGGCGAATGTTGACGCCGGCCAAGGCGACTTTCGCGTAGATAGGGAAGTCCCAGGTGGAGGCCGATCCGCGGTCGAGGGGGCCTTCGGCATCCCAACGGCGGTAAAGGGCGTTTCCTTCGATGGCGAGTCCGAACGGCAGTCGGAGTTCGATCATTGGGCCGAGGATAACGTCGCCTTTGCCTTTGACTACGTTTGTGATTGCTCCGATTTTCGATTCCGCGCTGAGGAAGTCAGTGAGCGGCACCCCGCCGCGGACGCCGAAACCCAACTTCTGCGCGCTTGCCGTCGTGGCCAATAAGGCTGTGAAGACAAGGTATTTACGGAAAAACCTGCACATCTTCTTAGTGTAGGAGAAAAATGCTCAGCGGCCATGAGAAGAGTCCGTGGGAATGAACACTACCTCCTTGTGAGCCTCACTTTTCCGATGCAGTGGCTGCTAGGACGGAGCCTTCCGCCGGCGGACCAGCACCTGGACAGGTTGCAAAAAGTGCTGCGGACCGCGATTGCAAAAACTCGCTACGCCCGTGAATATGATGCCGACGCGGAACGCTTCGAAGAGTTGCCCGGAGTGGATCTTCTGGAGTTTCTGTGCCACACGGAGCGGTATGCGGTCCCCCATGTCAAACCGGTTCGGGAGCGGCTGTATTATCCGCTGGGGGACGCGCCGCGAACGGCCGTGATTGCGCGGAAGGTAACGGAGACACGGCGGGTACGGTGCTTTTCCGGACTGCAATCGGAGGACCTGCGGGCGTTTGCTCCGCAGTCGCTGGCGGCGCCGCTGGATGCGTTTCGGGCGGCGGAGAACGAGCCGGCGTCGCATGCGCCTTTACGGAACGCGGTGATTGTCTTCACCGGGATTCTGGAGGGACCGTTAGTGCCGGAAGATGCGGACCGATTCTGGCGAAGGTACCAGGTGCCTGTGTTTGAGCAGTTTTTGGGGCTGGATGGGGAATTGTTGGCATGGGAATGCGAGATCCATCACGGGCTGCATGTGCGGCAGGAGGCGGCGCATTTTGAATGCGGGCTGATGGATTCGTTGCAGGTGAGTTTTCTGGCGAATCCGCGGCTGCCGCTGCTGCGCTTGCGGACGGGCTTGACGGGGCGATTGGTTAAGGAGCCTTGCCCGTGCGGGGAAGAATCGCCGCGGCTGGTAGATTTGCGGCGGCGGATGGTAAAGCGGCCTGGGACGGCCGGCGCGGCGCCGTTAGCGGCGGCGGGTTAGTGGTGGGGCTGAAGGGACTTGAACCCTTACGGCTGTTAACCGCCAGAACCTAAATCTGGTGCGTCTGCCAATTCCGCCACAGCCCCAAATTTCCATTTTAACATTGCGGCGACTGGGCGGCCGTAGGTTATGCGGAAAGACGACAACGCGGCACTGCAGTCGTTCCTTGAAGCAACTAGGATCGAGCCGCAGTTCTGGCCAGCGGGGAAGATCGTCGGGATCGCGTTAGGGAACCTGGGGCCCAACCGGGAGGCGATGGAGCAGTTCGAAATTTATTTACGCGGTAATCCGCAGGATAAAGACGTCCCCGCGGTGATGGCCACTTCACGCGCCGGCGCTCCGGGACGATAGAATACCCACGTGCAACGAAGAGAATTTCTCGCCGCGGCCGCGGCCGTTCCAGCCGCCGCTGCCCCATCGATTCCGATCATCGATACTCACATTCATCTGTTCGACCCGCGCCGGCCGCAGGGCATTCCATGGCCGCCCAAGGACAACGCGATCATATACAAGCCGGCGCTGCCGGACCGTTATCGCGCTCTGACGAAAGAGTTGGGCATTGTGGGGGCCATTGAAGTGGAGTGTAGCCCCTGGTTGGAGGATAACCAGTGGGTGCTGGATGTCGCGGCCAAAGACACGATCGTCGTCGGAATGATCGGGAATCTGGAGCCGGGAAAGCCGGAGTTCCCGAAGCAGCTTGAACGGTTCGCGAAGAATCCGCTGTTTCGCGGGATCCGGTATGGCAATCTTTGGGGCCGGGATATTCGCGCGGAGCTGAAGAGCCAGGCGTTTGTCGATGGGTTGAAGCGGCTGGGGGCGAGGGGGTATACCCTGGACTCGGCGAATCCAACTGTGGATCTGCTGGAGGATCTGATTCAGGTGGGAGACAAGGTTCCGAACCTGAAGATTGTCATCGACCATTTGCCAAAGATTTCGGTGCCGGGGGAAGCGAAGGGGCGGTACGACGCGGCGATTAAGACTTTGGCGGCGCGACCGAACGTTTACGTGAAAGTCTCGGCGGTGCTGCGGAAGATTGGCGACCGGATTCCCTATGAATTGGCGCAGTACAAGCCGACGATCGATGCGCTTTATGCGGCGTTTGGGCCGGACCGCTTGCTCTACGGCAGCGATTGGCCCAATAGCGATCCGCTTGGCAATTATTCTCAGGTCTTCGCCGTTGTACGGGAATACTTTGAAGGCAAGGGGCAGGGCGTCGCCGAGAAGTACTTCTGGAAGAATTCGGTGGCCGCTTATGGGTGGGTCCACCGGGAGAAAAACCAACCGCGCAAGTAAAATGAATCTGTTTAATGAATCAGGTATCCTGTTATCTATGAGACTCAAGCTCTTCTCAGTAGCATTGCTGTCGATGATGGCACTCCCGCTGATGGCCGCCGATGGGGACACGAAGATTCGGGTTCGCTCGGGCCCGCGCGGCGCCGGCCTTTTCGTGGATGGCAAATATATTGGCCCCGCCGGCCGCTTCTCGGTACCGGAGAGTTATATTATTACCCCCGGTTCGCACGATATTGCATTGAAGGATCCGCGGTATGAGGACTTCACCACCAAGGTCGACGCCAAGGCCGGAAAGACGACCAAGCTTTCGGCGAAGTTGAAGAAGAAGGAAGAGCCCAAGGGACCCTTCGGCCGCCTTCGTTTGAAAGGCGGAGAGGCGGAATCGTTCTGGTCGGTTGCGGCCGGTGATATCGGAGCGATCTACCTGAACGGCGGATTCATGGGCCATGTGGACGAATTGAACGACGTGAAGGGCGGGCTACTGGTCCCGGCCGGCACGTACGAATTGAAAGTGCAGTCGCAGGTTTACGGCGAATTCACGAAGATGGTGACGATCGAGCCCGGCAAAGTGAATCGCGTCGTTTACGGCGGAACGAAAGAGAAGTAATCGGTTCGGCAGATTAATCTATTGCCATGGGAATGCGGGCTCTGCGTGATAACCCGACAGGAGCCGCAACTCCCGCTGCCTCGCTGAAAACGACAAATTCGGTCCTGGTCGCCGCCGTCCTTTGAGCCTTGAGCAGGAGATAGCGAAAGTTCTTGTATCCACGATCGCGTCGTAGGAAGGTGTTGATGTTTCCGTCCACGGATTCCTCAATCCCCATCGGCACCTTCGCCCGGTAGTAGATCTGGATCCCGTCCAACTGCTTCAGCAGCATGGATGCCAGCTTTTGAGACGGCTGCAGCCGCTGCCACCGAAGCTCATTGATCCACTGCTGCAGGTAATTCAGCATTGCGCCATCGCGTTGATATGACCAGAGCCGGTCCAGGCTCACTTTGAGCAGGTATGCTTTCAGCAGCCTCCGGTTGGGTGCGAAGACCAAATGCGGCACTTCGGCGCCAATTGCTCAACGTTCAGCCGGTAAGGCTCACACATGTCGACACACGCCGCCTCGATCCGCTCCCGCCGACGGCGCTCAGTTCCTCAAGGAAGAAGACGTCCAGCATTTCCTACTTCCCGTCGGCTCCGAACCACAATGGCTTGCCTGTCTCAAGGTTTGGAAATGACCCTCAGGAACCTCTGCTTTTTGCCCAGATGGATCTTATCAACCCCATCTGCCGCAGTCCCGGCTTCCTCGGAATTGTCGCCCTACGCTCCAGGTAACGCAGATCGATGGTCTTCACCGTACTCTCTGAAAGCCGGAAAGCGCGTGCCACCTGACGGGCCGAGGCGCCCTCGCATGTCATACCCACCGCGTCTTCAAAGCGCTAGCTGAACGGCGCCTTGCTGGGAAGCTGCTCCACACGCTCTATCTTCGGACAGCATGGTGGACACTGTACCCGGAATAGCTCGATAATTATCGTCGTCCGAACCTCACGCGCAGAGATCTCGTGGATGTTGCCCACTCGCTTCCCGCAGCCGGAACAGACAATCTTCGCGTTTCCCCGCTGACGGCGCACCCAGAGCTTCAGAGTCTTTGCTGTTTCGTCAGTCACCTGTCGCCTACCCGGCCAGTCCAGCAGTTTCGTCCAGTCTGCATCTCGCAGCTCAGCACTTTGGCGAAACCGGTCAATCCGCCGAACCCTGACTAAGGCTGCGCGCTGTCGGATTCTCGCTCAGAGCCGGAATGCGATTGCCCTCCTGCCGATCTCCTAAAGCTTGCAGTTGGAATTAAGGAATTGGTCCAACAACCCCCGATTCCCGCAGAAGCAGTAATTGAGGCCGCTCGCCAATTCGACTATGGTCGGTGGCCTTTTGAGTTTATGGCTGGAAGACCAGGGACTGCATAGGCGTTGTCAGCGCTGCAAGGATTCTGACTCGGCAAAGAATTTTTGGTTTGCTGGCATCGGAGTTTTCCGATTGCAGGGTGGCGTGTCATGGCTATTCACTAAGAATTATACCGGACAATTAATAAAAACAGTTGACTTTATATTTTTATACTTATTGAAGTATATTCCAATCAACAAAATAGTACTATTTGTATTATTTTAAACAACCGAAAAAGCCATTCCCGAAATTGTGAAATTTCTATTCGCCTTGTTTTCAAGCGGTTACATTTTTGAAATCCCCGACTAGTACTAGGCGGCAAGGTACTTTGTGATTGAGGTGGCGCCCAGCCACTGAGATCCGGGGGTTTATATGGATGAGATAATCATCATCATTATTCCCGGACTGTGACCCTATGCATAACTAAATAAACCTCTTGCGCGCACAGTCGCAAGACACCTGTTAACCCACATTATCGGGTTGCACTCGGTGCAGACTCTGGTATGATCCTAGGAGTACTCCCCTCAGGGATGACTCCTAGGACGCCAGAAAACCGCGACCGCTTATGTCAGTAAAGTCTTGAGGTTGCATGCGTCTCGCGGGAGTTATTGCAGCGGTAGTCATATTTGGGAGCTGTACCGGAATTCGACCCAATCATCCGAACAATCCGGATGAAGTGTGGCTGCGTAGCGCGTTCACCGAACCGCGAATCACAGGCACAAATGCATTGCGATCCGGGGAATACCGGAAGGCGATTCACGCTTTTGGGGCCGGCGCGACGGCAGCGCGGCAGGCCAATGACAACGTCTCGATCGGACGCTTCCTAGCCAATCAGGGAAGCGCGCATATGATGCTTGGCGAGAATCGAGAAGCCATACACTGCCTGGTAACTGCCCGTGACGCCGCCGGGAAAGCGAACGATTTACTTACGCTACAAGCCATTGAAGCCAGCCTCGCCAACGTTTATGTTTTGACTGGCGATTGGGAAGCCGCCGGCGCCGCCGCGGGAAGGGGGGCAAAGATCCATCCGGCCGCGCAGAACGGGGAACGGCAGGTTCGAACCCTCATGAGCTTTGGTCGTGCGATGGCGAAGGCGCGCGGGGTGGAGGAGGCTGTCCCGATATGGACCGGAGCGCTGGTGATGGCCGAGGCTACGAAGTCGCTTTCGCTGGAAGCCGATGTGTTGGAGTTGTGGGGGTATGAACTGTCCGAGCAGGACGGACGGCGGGCCACGGAAGCGGAAGAAATTTTGGCGCGGGCCTGGTACAAGCGAAAACTGTCCAAGGACAGCCGGATGCCCCTTACGGAAGGAAAGCTAGCCCGGCACTTCCGCAAATATGGAAAACCCCACATAGCCCGCCAGTGGATGGATCGCACGCTGCAAGCCCTAAATACGGGGCGGAAGATCCCCGTTCCGGAGTGGATTCTGCGCGCCGAGGATGCTGAAATAGCCCGCGAAGAGGGGCGTCTGCAGGCGAGTATGGATGGGTACCGGCGCGCCGAGCGATTGGTAGAGGCATGGCGGGCCAAATTACCCCCGATGGAGCGGTCGCGGCTAGGAGCCGAACGGCGGATGGCGCAGGAGCTTTTCGAAGGCTACCTGCAGACGGCCGCACGCCTCTACCGGCAACATCCGGAACCGGCCCTGGCGGCGGAGATGTTCCATTTGATTCAGACGACGCGCGCCTGGAGCGTCGGGGCAAGCGGCGTCCGAATTGGCGATGCCGCTTCTCTTTACGCGGAAGCCCGCCGGCTTGAAGCCCGATCGCTCGCCGGCGAGGAATCGGCACGGACGGCGCTGCGGGTATTACGGACCTCCATTATGGAGCGCGAGGCGGCGGCGAACGAGGCCGAACACGTCCCGGACACCGTGAGACTCCCCGCACCGGCCGATGGGGAGGCGGTGCTGACATATTGGCTGAACCCTGAAGGGTCCTGGTTATGGGTTTGGACGCGGCAGGGGCTGGCTATGACGATGCTGCCTCCGCGCGAGACGATTCTTACAGCGGTTGACGAGTTTCGGGGGGCCATCGAGAAAAACGCGCCGGCCAGGGAATCGGGACTGCGATTGCGGAAGCTGCTGTTAGGGGCGATGGAGAATCGGTGCCTGCAGGCCACGCGCTGGGATATTGTGGCGGACGAAGGGCTATTTCAAGTCCCGTTCGGCGCGCTGCCCGGTAAGAACCGAACGTTTCTTGTGGAAGAAGTCGAGCTTCGGCTGGTGCCGAACGCGCTAAAGTACACAACGAATCCACCGGCAGGACGCAAGTTTTTAGCGATCGCGGATCCGATTTTCAACACGGCCGACGAGCGCCGGTCCGCGTCATCGATCTGGCAGCGCGTGGCTCATGCCGGCAATGGCCTTCCCCGCCTTCCCGGAACGCGCCGGGAAGTAGGCGCTGCACGCGCTGTCTGGGCAAAGGCAGGGTACGATACGGCAGTCCATACAGGGGCGGAATCGGCCGAAGAGCCGGTGCTGGCGCGGTTAACCCAGTGGCAGCCGTCGATTATTCATTTCGCCACCCATACGCTCGTGGCCGACGGCCGTCCGCGATTGGCATTGACCCTCCGGGCTGACGGAAGCCAGGGGCTATTAACGGCGGAAGACATTGCGGCGTTGCCGGTCCGGGCGGAACTGGTTGTGATGAGCGCTTGCCATTCGTCGGGCACCGAGACGGCCAAGGGTTCCGGGCAGTTGGGATTGACGAGGGCCTGGCTGACGGGCGGTGCGCGGCAGGTTGTATCCACTTTATGGCCGGTGGGGGATGAGTCCACCGCATTTTTCAAGGTGTTCTACGAAGAGTTGGTGAGGGGTCGGAGCGGGGAACTGCCTGCGGTGGCGGCATTACGGCAGGCGCAGATTTCCTGTATCCGCGGCGGAGGCGCCGATGCGCAGCCGCGGAACTGGGCGGGACACGTATTGCTGGCGAGAAGGTGAGTTTTCGATCAAATGTTAACGATTCCTGAAGAAGTAAGTTCTAATAGGGCCGTCGCGGCCCATAGTCCTGATGCCTCCGCTGTTCTGGAATGGACGCGCCTGGTGGAGAGCATTCGGGCCGGTGACCAGGACGCCATGTCGCAGTTATACAAGGCGTTCGGGCAGGGAGTTCGGTATTACCTCTCCCGGCAGCTCGGCGCGCAAGAGATTGACGACAAGATTCACGACACCTTTCTTGTGGTCCTGGGTGCCATTCAGCGTGGCGAACTGCGGGAGCCGGACCGGCTGATGGGATACGTGCGGACGGTGGTTCGCCGGTTGGTGGCGACGCACATTGACCGGCTTGTGGAAGAACGGCGGGAGCGGACGGATCTGGAAGACGGCTACCAGATGGCGGACGACCGCATCGATCCGGAACGCGATGCCGTTCATCGCCAAAAAGTGGAGATCATGGAGCAGGTACTGCATACCATCTCTCGCCGCGATCGGGAGATCCTGACGCGGTTCTACCTTTATGAGCAGTCGCAAGAACAGATTTGCCGGGAGATGGGGCTGAGCGACACGCAGTTCCGGTTGTTAAAATCGAGGGCCAAACAGCGGTTCGCCGAGTTGGGAAAACGCCGCCTGGAAAAAGCGAATACAACTGAAAACAATTTTTTGAGAAAAAGTGCGGGTGCCGGCCACTAACTAATTAGAGGCAAAGGATTGCCTCCGAAAATGACCAAAGAAGTGGAAGCGACCTCAAATTGAGGAGTTGCGGATGACCCAAAATACGAAAGCGCATCCAGAGGAAGAACTTCTCGAGCGTTATGCAATGAACCGGTTGACTGGACCGGACTTAGACCGATTCGAAGACCATCTGCTGGCGTGCGCGCACTGCCAGTATCGTTTGGATGAAGCGACGGAATACATTGGAATCATGCGGGTAGCCGCCGAAAAGGTGGCCGCGGACGCGCCGCCGGAATCGGCGTGGCAGCGGTGGCTTCGCTTCGAATGGCTCCCGATGCCGACACCGGCAATGGCTGGAGCGTTGTTGGTACTGGTTGCCGTGTTTGCCTGGCATCCTTGGCGCGCGGCAATTCCTACGGAATGGCGAACGGTGGAGTTGGCCACAATGCGCGGGGGGGCGGCGGAGACCAGGGGAACGGAGGGCTATTCGCTCCGTTTGCGGTTGGATGTTTCCGGCTTGGACACGATTGGGGCCGCGGCACAGATTGTCACCGCGAGCGGTAAGCCAGTAGCCGAACTGCCGGCGCCGATTGTCGACGGAAAAGCGGAGTTGACCTACGCCCCGGGCCTGGAATCCGGGCAATACTGGGTGCGGCTGAAGAAATCCGGGGAGACCTTGCGAGAGTATTCGCTGTCGATCGCGAAGCCCTAGAACACGCGGCTTTTCAGTTTCTCGATGCTGAATTTGGCCGTGTCGGCGATCGCCATGACCGTCATCACCCCGGCTTGAACGGGATCGGTGACCACGAGGTCCGATGCTCCCGGAACGCTTCCGGCCATGTTCAGGCTAACGACGAGCAGCCCCTGAGCCCGGACGTCGAGTACGGCCTGCTCGATTTCACCGCCCATCAGGGAGCCGGCCAGTACCAGCGCCTTGGCCCGCGGGAGCCGCGCCACGGCGCGAACGGCCTCGGCCAGCGCCCCTTCCCCGACCAGTGGGATGGTGTCTATGGATATGTGTTCGCCGCGAATGTTGTGGCGGTCGGCTTCCGAAATGGCGCCGATTGCGACCTGTCCAACCTGCGCGCCGCCGCCCATGATGATGATCCGCTTGCCATAGATCTTTTGCATCGAGTTAACGAGGCGGACTTCGTGGACCAGCGGCAGTGCTCGCAGTTCCTCGAGCATTCCGGAGGCGTCGCCCGCTAACTCGACTTCGAAATACGTTCGGGACGAGGGCCGTGACTCCATGATCTGCACGGAGGTGATATCACCGCCGCGCCGCGCGATGACACCGGTGAGCGCGTGGAGGAAGCCGGGCCCGGCTTCGCCGATGACTTCGAATGCCGAGCGCTCGCTGCTCTCATCGATCACGGCTACTTCGCCTCGTATTTCTGCAGGATCTGATCCCAGAGCCCCTTGGCATCGAGCATCATTTCGACCACTTCGCGGACCGCGCCCTGCCCGCCCTTAGCCGCGGTCACGTGGTGAGCGGCGCGCTTCACTTCGGGCCTTGCGTTGCCGACGGCAATCGCCAAACCGACGCGCCGGAAGATGACGATGTCGGTAAGGTCGTCGCCGATGTAGGCGACTTCGTCCGGCGAGATTTTCGCGTCGGCGAGAATCTCTTCAAGGATCGGGATTTTCTCAATATGACCCTGATAGATATAGGACATCTTGCACTGCTTGGCGCGAATTTCCGTCGCCGGGGAGACGCGGCCGCTGATGACACCGGTCTTGATGCCATTCCAGCTCAGCCATTGCAGGGCAATTCCGTCCTGCGAATCGAACCCCTTGGTTTCAGCGAAACCGCCCTGGCCATCGGGAACGTTCCAAAGCGTGCCGTCGGTCATGACTCCATCGACGTCCATTAACAGCAGCTTTACTTTCGCGGCACTCTCACGCAGATCCAAGCGGCGGTCTCCTCTACAATTAGTTCCAGTGCTCGACCGAATCGAGAACACAATTTCCCGTTATAACATGATCCCTCCAGGAATCCGCCTCGGCGTGGCGGTTTCCGGCGGTGCCGATTCGATCTTTCTGCTGCACTTTCTGGTGGAGCGGGGGGGCGTACCGCTGACCGTTTTACACGTCAATCACGGACTTCGCGGGATGGCCTCGGACGCCGATTGCGCGTTTGTCGCGGAGATCGCGGAAGCGCTTGGACTTCCTATGATCAGCCACCGGATGGGCCCTGTTTCGGGAAATCTGGAGCAGTTCTGCCGGCGGGAGCGGAAGGCGTTTTTTGAGCGGGTCATTGCGGAAGGGCGGGTGGATCGCGTAGTTACCGGCCATACCGCGTCCGACCAGGCCGAAACCGTGCTCATGCGGCTGCTTCGCGGGGCGGGAACGACGGGGTTGCGAGGCGTACTGCCCGTAACGGCGGAGGGTTTGATCCGGCCGCTATTGGCGGTTGGGCGCGATGAGATTCGCGACTGGTTGCGGGAGCGGGGGATAGCCTGGCGGGAGGATGAATCGAACGCCTCGGACCAGTTCCTTCGCAACCGCGTGCGGGCGAAGCTACTTCCGGTGATGCGGGAGTTGGATCCGGCGGTGGAATCGGCTCTGGAGCGGGTGGCGGAGCTGGCGGCTGTCGATGAAGACTTTTGGCGGCGGGAAGCCGGCGGGATTTTGGACCGGATTGGCGACTGGAATCAGGGCGGATTGGTGCTGGACTGCCGGAAGTTGGCCGAACTGCATCCGGCATTGCTTGGTCGCGTGCTTCGTCTGGCATTGGAGCGGGCGCTTGGCGGACTGCGGCGGCTTGATCGCGCCCATTTGGAGCGGGTCGGTTCGCTGGTGCTCGGCGCGGCGGGAGATGGCGCGGTCGAGGTTCCACGGGGGCGCGTGGAACGATCAATGGATTGGATCAGGGTGGGAGGTAGCATTCCGGCGCCGTTGGAAGGAGAGATTCCCGGAGAATTTACCGGTTTGCGCTTCGAATTGAAGGCATGGCTGGAGGATGAGGGGGGCTATACTGAAGGGGAAGCTATAGTACTGGATTGGGAGCGGCTGCGGCCTCCGGTGCGCTTGCGTGCATGGAAAGCCGGGGATCGTTTTCAGGCAGCGGGGGCGATGCAAGAGAAGCTCGTAAAGCAATTTTTCGAGCAGACCCGCATACCCTCATGGGATCGGGCTTTATGGCCGATAATTACAGATAGTGAAGGAATTGTATGGATACATCGCCTCGGGGCGGCCGCCAGGGCGCTCCCCCAATCGGGAACCCGGATACGTCTCCGGGTACGTTGCGATACGGTATCCTCTAAGTGACTGGTGTTGTGAGGGATTTTCTGAATTGATGTATCAATCCAACCGGTCCGGGCGTCTCATAGATTGAGGAAGCAATGTCATCGAATGTCAATAAGTTGATCTTTTGGTTGGTGATCGCGTGTTTGGTCATCATTCTCTACACGGTTGTGAAGCCGGGAAACAAGAAGCTGGAACAGCCGCTTACGTTCTCCCAGTTCCTGACGGCGGTGGAAGCCGGAAAGATCAAGTCGGTTCAAATTACGGCCAATGAGGTCAAGGGCAGCTTCGTAGATGAGTCGGAGGGCACGCTTAAGACGTTGATCCCCAGCAACTTCCCCGACGTCTACAAAATGTTGCGGGAGAAGAACGTCAACGTAGAAATCAAGGAAGCGTCCAACGCCAACCTGATTTCGCTGGTTATCAATTCCATCCCCTTTGTGCTGCTTCTGGCGCTCTATTTCTTCATGATCCGGCAGATGCAGAGCGGTGGGAATAAGGCTTTGAGCTTCGGCAAGAGCCGGGCGCGGCTGCATTCGTCGCAACAGAAAAAGGTGACGTTTAAGGACGTAGCCGGAGTGGACGAAGCCAAAGAAGAGCTTCAGGAGATTATCGAGTTTCTGCGCGAACCGCAGAAGTTCCAGAAATTGGGCGGCCGGATTCCGAAGGGTGTGCTCCTGGTCGGGCCTCCAGGAACGGGCAAAACTTTGTTGGCGCGGGCGATCGCCGGCGAAGCGAACGTTCCGTTTTTCTCGATCTCCGGTTCGGACTTCGTGGAAATGTTCGTCGGCGTCGGCGCCAGCCGCGTCCGCGACCTGTTTGAGCAGGGCAAGAAGAATGCGCCTTGCATCGTGTTTATCGACGAAATTGACGCTGTCGGCCGCCACCGCGGTGCGGGCTTGGGCGGCGGGCACGATGAACGCGAACAGACTCTGAACCAATTGCTGGTCGAGATGGATGGTTTCGAATCGAACGAAGGCGTCATTCTTGTCGCCGCGACGAACCGGCCTGACGTATTAGATCCGGCATTGCTCCGCCCCGGCCGATTTGACCGCCGCGTCGTCGTTGGCCGTCCCGATGTGAAGGGCCGCGAACAGATTCTGCGTGTACATACGAAGAAAGTGCCGCTGTCGGACGATGTGGATCTCTCGGTGCTGGCTCGTGGAACACCGGGTTTCGCCGGGGCCGATCTGGCCAACCTTGTAAATGAAGCGGCGTTGATTGCCGCGCGGCAGAATCGCAAGGTCGTCACGATGTACGACTTTGAACATGCCAAGGACAAGGTAATCATGGGCACCGAGCGGAAGTCCATGATGCTCACGCAGGAAGAAAAGACCAATACGGCTTATCATGAAGCCGGGCACGCCCTGGTGGCCTGCATCATTCCCCACGCCGACCCGCTGCACAAGGTCACCATCATCCCGCGCGGCATGGCGCTGGGCCTGACGATGCAGTTGCCGATCGACGACAAGCACTCCTACCACAAGGAGTTCCTGGAATCGCAGTTGGCGATCTTGATGGCCGGGCGCATCGCCGAAGAGATATTCATGAAGCACGTGACCACCGGCGCGGGCAACGACATTGAGCGGGCGACCGATATGGCCCGCAAGATGGTCTGCGAGTGGGGCATGAGCGACATGGGTCCGATGAGCTACGGCAAGAAGGAAGAGCAGATCTTTCTGGGCCGCGAAATCTCCCAGCATCGCGATTACTCGGAAGCCACCGCCATTCGGATTGACGAATCCGTTCGCCGGTTCGTCGACGAGGGCTACAACCGGGCGCGCGGAATCATCGAACAGCATAAAGAAGCGATGATCCGTATCGCCGAGGCACTGCTCGAACGCGAAGTGCTGGATGGGGCCGAAGTACAGATGCTGATCCGCGGGGAGAGCTTGGCGGCGATGCGTTCGCCTAAGAACGACGACGACAAGCCGGCTTCCACGCCGATGCCGATCCGGCCCGACGGCGGACTGCGCATTCCTCCGCTCACAGAGGGTCCGCAGCCGGCTTAATGGCCTTCCCGGTCTACCTTTTCGACGTCGATGGCACGTTGACGGATTCTGAGCCGGATATTACGGGTTCGGTCCTGGAAGTTTTGGACCGGAACGGATATCCGGCGCAACCGGTTTCGTTGCTTCGAACCTATATCGGGCGGCATTTGACCGACCTGTTCAGCGACGTAATTCCCGGCATCGATGCTGCCGGAATCGACGATTTGATTTTCCAGTACCGCACAGTTTACGCCGATCGCGGCCATTTGAAAACGCGGACGTACGACGGTATTCCGGAGATGCTGGCGGCGCTTCCGGGGCGGAAGGGCACGGCCACGACGAAGGGCACTCCCACTACGCGAATCGTCCTGGAGAAGTTTGGTCTCCTGCCGTTTTTTGAACATGTTCAAGGAACGGACGGGTTCCCGGCGAAGCCGGCGCCCGACGTCATACACCGGGGGCTGGAAGCGTTCGGCGTGACGCCGGAGGATGTCCTGTTTGTCGGCGACTCGAGCGCCGACATGGCCGCCGGCCGCGCTGCTGGAGTCCGGATTTGCGCGGTTCGCTACGGTTACGGCAATCATGAGGAAATGCAAAGCTACGATCCGGACTTCTGGATCGATCATCCGCGAGAACTGCTGTCGCTGCGGTAATCTGGAGAACATGCGGAAATTAATGCTTGCTTGTTTGCTCGTGACGCTGCCCATGCTGGCGAGCGACGCCGATGACGTGAAGGCGGCCGAGATGAACTGGTTCAACGGGATCACGAAGAACGACTTCCCGCTTTTGGAAAAGGTTCTCGCGGATGATCTGCATTATTTGCACTCAACGGGCGTGGTCGACACCAAGGAGAGCTACATCAAGTCGATGAGCTCCGGGAAGCAGAAATACGCTTCGGGCAAGATCAACGATTTGAAGATCCGGGTTTACGGGAAGGCCGCGGTGATCAACGGAGACGCAAACTTCGAGTTCGTTACGGATGGGAAACCGGGTAAGGGGCACCTGAAGTATACGCATGTGTTTGCGAAGGGGCCCAAGGGCTGGCAGTTGGTTTCGCATCAGTCGCTGCGGATTGCCGACTAAGCCAGTAGCCGAGAATCGCACCGGCTGGAATGGTGAGCCAGCCGGTGAGTAAAAACGTCATTACCGCGTAGAGCGCGTAGCTCACGACCCACAGGCCGAGGGAGCCGCCGGTTCCGTGAATGGCTATTGCCCCAAAGAAGCAGGCGGCCCAGACGCTGGGATAACTCAGGGCGACGATCAGGGCTCCGCGGATGGGGCCCGGGTCCTTTGGCCACAGGAGCGCCGTAAGGATCGCGCCGATCGGCACTGCCAACGCAACCCCCATGGCCGCTTCGGCGGTTAAGGACTCCTCGAAATCCGAAAGCGAGAGCGCGATTGCTCCGACAAACAAGGAGAAGGCGATAACGGGTTTCATGCGGCTACCTCATGGATCGATGAAAGGACTGTTTCGGCCGTGTCGAGGGCGTCGGACATTTTGCCATCGGGGGCGGTGACGCGGGCGCAGAGAACGGCCTCGCGGTCGGCTGTTTCGCGAAGCAGGAAGACTTGCTCCACCAGGTCGTCGCCGGAGCGGAAATTGCGGAACGCCAGCGAAGCCATACCGCCCAGTTCCAGTCGCAGCGATTGAATATCGGGCTGTTCTTTGTAATAGCTCGCCTCGATGTCGTCGAAGATGTCTGAATCGCTCGAGCCGCCGCGCCTCCGCCGGTTGAGGTTGATCTGAACATCCGATTCCGTGTGGAAAAGCAGCGTTCGTCGGCCGTCATCGATGGCGTGCCAGCCAAGCGGAAGCCGGAACGTGGCGTTGACGGCGGCGGCGGCCAGGACGGCGTAGTTCTCGTCCCGGTTTACGGAGACGACGCGGGGGACGAGGCCGATGCCGTTGTCGCGAAGATTCCGGTTGGTAGGATGCTCCTGATCCAACGTGCCTAAATCCGGTTCCGCCGCCGGTCCTTTTACTTCAACCGGCCGGAACGATTCGGCGATTTCCTCTAAAGCGTCCGCCACAGCGCCGTAGTTGGCCTGATCGGCCATGGCGCAAATAGCGTAAAGACGGCCGCCGTCTTCAACATAGAGATTGCGCATCAGAAGAACGGCGCCGTCGGCTCGTTGCCGGGCATCGAAGCGGATGCCGCGCATGCCATCGGCCACGAATTCCCGGGATTCGAGGATTTCGATATTGTCCTCAGAGCACAGGAAGCCGAGCCAATCCTGCAAAGTGCCATCGGAGTAAGCCATACGGGCGCCTACGGTAAAGGCGCCCGATCCATCCGGAGAAACCGCGGCGGCCAGGGGTACGAAGTATTTCGGATCTTCGAAGTTCGGTTCTTCCGCCGGAATATCGCCGGTGACCCATCCTTCGGGTTTGGCATAGGAGAAGGCGAGGAATTCTCGGCCTTCCGGTATAACGGTAATGTTCATTCGTGCCTGACCTCTTGCTATAACTGCGCAAAAGCGGCGCGAAAGTGCTCAACGATTTATAGCATCGCGCGAAGTTCGGCGAGATCAAGCCGTCCGGTGTAGATGGCCATGCCCAGGGCGGTGTGGATATTGATCGCGCGAAGGGCGCGGACATCGTCGAGCGTGGTGACCCCGCCGGCGGCTGTAAGTTCATGAGTGGCCGGCAGGGCGGCGCGAAGGCGCGTGAACCAGCCGATATCGGTGCCCTGCATCATCCCCTCCTTGTCCACGTAGGTGCAAAGGAATCCGCGGCAGTAGGGCTCCAACGAGTTGATGATCTCTTCGGCGGTGAAGTTTGTGGCTTCCTGCCAACCCTTGATGACGATGCGGCCGTTCTTCGAGTCGAGCGCGAGCAGGATCTTTTCCGGCCCGATATTTTTCGCGAGTTCTTCCAGAAACGGTCTATTGGGACCGGAGGCGGTGAAAGCACTTGTGCCGACGATGACTTTGTAGGCCCCCTGATCGAGTAGTGCACGCGCGCGATCCACGGTGCGGACACCTCCGCCGACACGGCAGCGGGCATTGGCGCAGAGGGTTTCGACGATGGCATCATTGGCGCCGCGGCCGAGGGCGGCGTCCAGATCGATAACTTGAATTTCAGGGAAGCCCGCGAACTTCTCCAGCATCACCAGCGGCGCATCGCCCTCCAGGGCCTTTTCCTTGCCCTGAACCAGTTGGACAACTTTGCCGTCCATCAGATCGATGCAGGGCAGTATCAGGGAACTCGTCATTGCTTTCAAATGGGCCTCCGTACGACGATGCCGTGCTTATCGAGAAACTCTTTCAAATCGTCAACGGTGTAAGTACCGAAGTGGAAGATGCTGGCGGCGAGCGCGGCGTCGGCTTCGCCTTCGGTCAACACGTTCAGGAAGTCCTCCGGCTTCCCGGCCCCCCCGGAGGCGATCACCGGAATGCGAGTGGCGCGGGAGACGGCGGCGGTGAGCGCGCAATCAAAGCCGGTCTGGACGCCGTCGGTATCCATGGAGGTCAACAGAATTTCGCCCGCCCCCAGTTGCATGCCGCGTGCGGCCCATTCAACGGCGTCGATGCCTTCGTCGACGCGGCCGCCCTTCGTGAAGACGTTCCAGCCGCCCCCGTTGGGCCGGCGGCGCGCGTCAATGGCCAGGACGACGGCTTGCGCGCCGAACTCATTGCTGAGCTCGGTGATCAGTTCCGGGCGCCGGACGGCGGCCGTGTTCACGCTGACCTTGTCGGCGCCGGCCATCAGGATTTTCCGCGCGTCGATGATGCCGCGAATGCCCCCGCCGACGGTCAGCGGGATGAAAACGTTTCGGGCCGTGCGGGCGACGACATCCACCATCGTCTTCCGCTCGTCGCTGGAAGCGGTGATGTCGAGGAAGACGATTTCATCGGCGCCTTGCTCGTTATAGCGTTCGGCCAGTTCGACGGGGTCGCCGGCGTCGCGCAGATTGACGAAGTTGACGCCCTTCACGACCCGTCCGGCGGTGACATCGAGGCAGGGAATGATGCGTTTGGCGAGCATGGAATCGTAGGTCCAGGATTTAGAGCTCGATGAAGTTTTTGACAATTTGCAACCCCAAGGGACCCGACTTTTCGGGATGGAATTGAACGCCGAAGACGTTCTCATGCTCGAGCACGGCGGTGAACGGCTCGACATACTGGCAGGTGGCGGCGGCCGAGTGGACGACGGGTACGTAGAAGCTGTGGGCGAAATAGACGTAGGGCCGGTCGCCTACATTTCGGAGAAGGCGCGAGCCGGCTTTGACTTCCAACTCATTCCAGCCCATGTGCGGTACGCGGGCATCCTCGGGGAAGCGGTTCACCTTACCGGCGAACACCCCCAAGCCCTTCACTTCCGGGGCTTCTTCACTCTCTTCGAATAGGGCCTGCAAGCCCAGGCAAATACCGAGAAACGGCGTGCCCGCGGAGATGCACGTGAGCAGCGTGGATCGGACGCGCATCGCATCCAGCGACCGCAACATCTGGCCGAAGTGGCCGACGCCGGGAAGAATGATTTTGTCGGCGGTGGTGAGGCCTTCGGCGTCATCAACGAGGTTGAACTTTGCGCCGATCGCTTCCAGGGTATTGAGCACCGAGCGGAGGTTGCCGGCGCCGTAGTCGAAGACGGCGATGTTGCTCATGTTGTGGTTCCTTCGAGCAGGCCCTTGGTGGAGGGGAGTTGGTCCTTGAGACGCGCGTCGGTTGAGCAGGCGAACTTAATGGCGCGCGCGAAGCCTTTAAAAATACTTTCCAGCTTGTGATGGTTGGACCGGCCGTACATCACCAGGACGTGGACGTTCGCACCGGCATGAACGGCGAAGCCGTCGAAGAAGTCGTGGACCAGTTCCGATTGCAGGTCGCCGACCAAGCGGGTCTTCACTTTGTCGTTGTAGACCAGGGCGGGACGGCCGCCGAGATCGATGGCGGTGACGGAAAGAGTTTCGTCCATGGGCATGACGAAGTAACCCGCACGGTTGATTCCCTTGCGGTCGCCGAGCGCCTTCGCGAAGAGCTGGCCGAGCACGATCCCTACATCTTCCACAGTGTGATGCTGGTCGACATCGAGATCGCCGGTGGCTTGGATCTCCAGATCGAAGCCGCCGTGTTTGGTGAAGAGCTCCAGCATGTGGTCCAGGAATCGGATGCCGGTGGAGATGCTGTACTTGCCTTTACCTTCAATTTTCAGTTTGCCGCGAATCTGCGTTTCCCGGGTGATCCGCTCTACGGTAGAAGTTCTCATGCGGGTACAACCTTCTCCAGTTCGTTAATGCTTTCGATGATGGCGATGGCGCCTTCGGCTTCCATCAGCGCGACGGTTTTGGCGTGGCCCTCATCGCGGCGGTTGCCGACGCCGATGAAGGGCACGTTGGCGGCCCGGGAGGCGCGGGCGTCGTCGACGGTGTCGCCGATGTAGTAGCGGGCGCCGTCGATTTGCAGCAGGCCTTCGGGGTCCGGCTTCCCTTTGCCTACGTCGTCATCGCCGACAACAGGGGAAAAGCGCAGGCCGTTGGCGAAGCGGTCGAGTGTGAGCTGGGCCTCGGCGCGTAGGCGCCCGGTAAAGACGGAGAATTCGTATCTATTTTGCAAGCGGGCGAGCGTCCCGGTAGTGTCGATCCACTCCTCGCGCTGCATCAGGCCGTCGTTGCCGTTGGGGCCGAAGAAGATCTTCTGGAACTCGTCGACAACGGTCTGGTAGGGGACTTCCATTCCGAAGTCGGCGAGAATGCGCTGTGAGAGCAGCCAGTCATTGTTCCAGCCGCCCTGGTTTTTGTAGTCCTGAATGGCGGCGCGTTCGATGGTACGGCCGCAGAAGCGCTTCACGGTTTGGACGATAGTCTCGCGATAGGACTCGGTGACATCCACCAGGACGCCGTCCATATCAAAGACGATCATTTGGCGGGACGTTTCCAAACGCCCTCCAGTTCGGTGAGAAATTTGCGCATCTGTTCACGAGTGCCGACGGTGACGCGCACGCAGCCGGCAATTTCGTAACTCCGGTCGCGGACCAGGATGCCTCGCTCGCGGAGCGTATCGCGGATTTCGACGGCGCGGTCGCCGGCGGCGAAGAGCACGAAGTTCCCCTGGCTTTTGATGTAGGGAATCCCGAGCTTCTCGAAGCCGACGTAGAGAAGTTCGCGCGCGGCGAGTACTTCCCCGACATACTCCGAAATGTACTCGGTATCGCGAATGGCGGCGCGGGCCGCGAGAACGGCCAGGGCATTCACACTGTAGGGCGATTGCGCCTTCTTCATCCACGCTACATTTTCGGCTTTTGAAAAGATGCAGCCGACTCGCATGGCGGCCATGCCGTAGACCTTTGAGAAGGTCCGGCTGACGAAGAGGTTCGGATAGTCGTTGATGAGCTTGAGAGCGGTGACGCCGCTGAATTCGTAATAGGCTTCGTCGATGAGGACGGCCGCGTGCGGCGCTTTCTTCAGGATTCGTTGAATGCCGTCGAGATCGATGCCGGAGCCGGTGGGATTGTTGGGGTTGGAAATGAGGATCAGACGGGTGGCTGGTTCGATGGCGGCGAGCAGTTCCTGGAGCGGGAAGGCCAGAGTTCCCGCGCGGTACGGGACCTCGCGGATTCGGGCTCCGGCGACTTCGCTGTAGAAACGATACATCGCGTAGGACGGCGTAAGGATCAGGACGTCGTCGTTATCGTCGATGTACGTATTCACCAGAACCTGGATGGCTTCGTCGGTGCCGTTGGTGATGGTGAATTCGCTGGGGTCCACCTTGAAGAAGGCGGCCAGTTCTTCGACGGCTTTACCGTATTCGGGGTAGACAGCGAGGTGGTTTTCGACGAGATGCTCGGCGATAAAGCGTGTCACCTGTTCCGAACAGCCCAGCGTATTTTCGTTGAAGTCCAGACGGAGCCGGTCCATGCGGCCGCCGGTAGGCGGATGGTAGGGCGCCATTCGCTCCACGGCGGGGCGTGGCCGCAGTTTATTGGGCACGGCGTACCTCGACGCTGCGCGCGTGCGCTTCCAGCCCCTCGGCGCGAGCGAGTGTGGCGATAGCGGGCACCAGTTTATTCAGGGCGCCCGCGCTAAGCTCCTGTGTGGAGATGATCTTTACATAGTCCATGGCCGAGAGCCCGCCGCGCAGCCGGGCGGCGCCACTGGTGGGAAGCACATGGTTGGGGCCGCTGGCGTAATCGCCCGCGGCTTCCGGGCTGTAGGGGCCGATGAAGATGCTGCCGGCGTGGCGGATACCTTTGACGAGGCTCGCATCGGGGATGGAGAGATGCTCCGGTGCGAAACGATTGGAAACTTCCACGGCTTCGTCGAGCGTACGCACGAGAATGATGGCCGAGTTGCGGTCGATGGCTTTGCGGGCCGTGGGCGCTGTCGACAGAGTCTGCAGTTGGCGTTCCACTTCGCTTTGGACGGCAATGGCGAGTTGCTTGGAAGTGGTGAGGAGCACGGCCGAGGCATCGGTGTCGTGCTCGGCCTGCGCCAGCATATCGGCGGCGATCCAGGCGGGGTTGCCGTCGCCGGCGATCATCAGAATTTCAGTGGGCCCGGCGATAAAGTCGATGCCCACTTCGCCCGCCAGAAGCTTCTTGGCGGCGGCGACGTAGATGTTGCCGGGGCCGACGATGCGGTCGGCTTGGGGCACGGTTTTGGTGCCGTAAGCGAAGGCTGCAATGGCATGAGCGCCGCCGATTTGGAAGACGTGAGGCGTCTTGAGCATCGCGGCGGTGCCGAAAATTTCCGGGACAAAGCGCGGCGAAGTGACGCAGACGTTGGGGACGCCGGCGACGAGCGCGGGGATCACCGTCATCAACACAGTGGAAGGCAGCGGGTAGCGCCCGGCGGGAATATAAGCGGCAACGGTATCGAGAGGGCGAATGATCTGGCCGACCTTTAATCCCGGAGAAAGGACTGCCGATTTGGGGGAGGGAAGCTGCAGTTTGGCGTAGGCGCGGATGTTGGCGGCAGCGACTTTGACGGCGGCGCGAAATTCCTTGGAGAGCGCGGCGTGCGCTGACTTCAACTCCGCGTCCGAGACGCGTAGCGAGGTCCGGTCGAAGCCGTCAAATTTTCGAGCGTACTCAATGACAGCCTTATCCCCGCGGCGGCGAACATTATCCAGAATCGGTGCAACCGCCTGCTCGGCTTCCGTGAAACGTGCCGCTTTGCGGGCCAGAATCCGGCCAACCTGTGTGTGGTCGACGATGCGAATCATGGCCGCTTACTCGATCACCTTATTTAGCGGGTACTCGACGATGCCGCTGGCTCCGGCCTGCTTCAGGCGGGGGATGATGGTGCGCACGGTGGATTCGTCGAGGATGGTGTTGATCGCGACCCACTCATCCTTCGCGAGCGGGGAGACGGTGGGATTCTTCAACGCGGGAAGAAGGCTGAGGACGGCACTGAGATTCCGGCGCTCGACGTTGAGCAGCAGCCCGACCTTGCCGAGAGCGGCGATGGCGCCTTCCAGGAGCATCTTGATATCGGCCAGCTTGCCGGCCTTCCATGGATCGGCGGCAGCCGTTTTGTTGGCGACCAGTTGTGTATTGGAAGTGAATAGTTCCTCGACGATGCGCAGTTTGTTGGCGCGAAGCGAGGAGCCGGTTTCGGTGACTTCGACGATGGCGTCGGCAAGATCCGGCGGTTTGACTTCCGTAGCCCCCCAACTGAACTCGACTTTGGCTTTCACGCCATTCTTCCTGAGGTACTTTTTCGTCGCCTCGACAAGCTCCGTTGCTATGACCTTGCCCTCCAGATCCTTCACGGATTTGACCGGCGAAGATTCGGGCACGGCAAGCACCCAGCGGACTTTGCCGAAGCTCTGTTTCGAATAGACGAGATCGGCGATTTTGACGACTTTGGCGCCCGACTCCTGTATCCAGTCAAACCCGGTGAGACCGGCGTCGAGCACGCCATCCTCCACGTAGCGGGCCATTTCCTGCGCACGGATCAGCATGCACTCGATTTCCGGATCGTCGATGGCGGGGAAATAGGAACGGCTGGAAGACTGAATATGGAAACCGGCCTTCTTGAATAGATCGATGGTGGCGTTTTCCAGGCTGCCTTTGGGTATTCCGAGCTTAAGCTTGTTCGACATGGAGTTTCCTATTGGTTGTAGACGGCGGCCGGATCGTAGGTTCGTTCGTCGGTGACTTTCCATTCCCCGTCATCCAGCGTGCGGAAGAAGCAGCTTTCGTAGCCTTCGTGGCAGACGCCGGGACCGACCGGTTCCACGCGGACGAGGACGGCGTCCTTGTCGCAGTCGGTCTGGATGGATTTGACGAGAAGTTTATGTCCGCTCGACTCGCCCTTCAGCCAAAGTTTCTTGCGCGAGCGGCTCCAGAAGATGGCATAACCGCGCTCGACGGTAAGGCGAAATGCCTCTTCGTTCATGTAGCCGACCATGAGGACACGGCCGGTTTGATGATCCTGGATGACGGCGGTGACGAGGCCGTCCGTTTTCTTGAAATCGAGATCCATTGTGATGTCTGAGGGTTGGGAAATAAGAAGCCCGCCGAGGAAACGGCGGGCTTGGGTTACAGTCGCATGCGGTGAGTATTTCAGCGCAATCTCAACGTATGGCCCAGGCAGTCGCCGGGTGGCGATGATGGTGATGGAGGGCCTGAGAATGCAGCAGCATGGAAACCACGAGTATAGCAAATGGCCCTGGGAATTGACACTTCCTTCGCAACGCCGATAGACTCAAACTCGGATGCTGATTCAGAAGGAAGTAGTTGCCTACCTCGCCAGCCACATCGTCACGAGCGTTTCGGCGGGCCTTGTAGAAGTCTCGAATGTCCCGTCGGCCAATGAGGTTGTGAATCAGGTGATCCTGCACGAACTCTCGGTGGAAGACCAGTTGAACGACGAAGTCCGGGAGATCCTTTCGCAGTACAGCGAGTACATGCGGCGGGAGCAGGTCAGCTTTTCCGACATGTTCCGGAAAGTGAAGAACCAGCTCATCGCGGAACGAAAGATTATCAGGGCGTCCGGGCGGGATACAGGCGATGGCATGAAGCTCTCCCGCGACAAGATCACCGATATTTCGCACAAGATCCTGAACGCGATGCGCAAGGGGCGCGACTTCCGGCTGAAGAAGCCCGAGAATGAAATCCGGTTGAACATCGTGAAGACGTTCACGGCGTTATTGCAATCGGAAGATAAGATTGACAAGGCGGCGCGCGATAAGGTGCGGTCGCAGAAGCGCGAGATTCTGGAAGGCAGCGAGGAGTTCGAACTGCTACAGCGGCGCTATTATGCCGAGGAAATGAAGAAGATCGGTATCGACCTGGCGCGGCACTGAACCTATTGAAGGATCTTCAGCGGAGACGGTTCCTGCCGCTTCTGCAAGCCCGGCCACATTTTCCCCACATGGATGGACTGGCGAAAGATCGCGCCGACGGGGAGCAAGCCTCCGAGCTTGTGCGCAGCTACCGCGGCCAGGCCCATGGAGGCTATGCAACCGCACTGCGAGCAATCGGGCTTGCCTCCGTATTGGCATGGCGTCACCTTTGTTTGAAGGTCCGCCGAAAGGACCTCCGTCGTGAGCGCAAACACGCACTCATCCGGCCCATGAGGGGGTGTGGCGAACTGTCGTATCAGCCCCTCCGGCATGTCGAGTTTCGGATAACTTTTGCGGAGGCGCAATAGTTCGGCGATCGTTCGCTGCCTTTCCTCGGGCGTGAGTATTTCTGGCATGCTGTCACCGATTTGCGGAGTGAATAAGCTAAACCAGACTTTCCTGACCTCGGTCCGGGGTGTCCAGAAGGCTAGAAACTCATCCAGGTATCCTGGCCGTTTCATCATCTGTCCCGTGATAGTGCAGTGGATGGTTATTTGCTGTCCAACTATGTTTTTCAAAATGCGGTCATATGTGGCCGGGGCGCGGCGCACGTCGTGATCGGGTTGCAATCCATCGATTGAGACGACAACGGTCATGCGTGGGAGGCTACCCCAGGACGGGTGGAGCGGCCGGAAGGCGCTGGTTACTACCTGGACATGGATTCCGCGGGCGAGCAGCAGCGGAACCAGCGCTTCGACCTCGCGGTAGCGAACCAGCGGGTCGCCGCCAACCAGCGATAGATGGAGGGGCTGATACCGTTCGACAACCTCCAGAACGCCGTCGATTAGTGCCTGTCCTTTCCGGTCGTTCAAGGTTCGCAACGTTATGCCGCCGCCCAGATGCGCGTCATCGTAGGCATAGCAGCCGGGGCAGCGCAGCGGACACTCCTTGGTGATCTCGATAGAGAGCGATGGCGGCATACCCTGGAGGATTTTGCCCCAGGCCTTGAGCAGTTCGGAGACTTTCATTGGTGTCCTTTGTTCGCACTACGGCGATGGCTGTGCGTACCTCCGCCGCGGTCAAGCGGAGCCGGCTTTCCATTCGATTGATGGGGTTGAACGTTAACCCATGCCGGTTGGCAATGGCGTTCGGCGAATGACCCCGCGACCGGCGGACCGTAGCGGCGGGGATTCAAGCTGGAATGTCATAAACCTGTATCCTTTCCCTCGAGGATCGTTGGAACTCCACGCACTTTCGGCGCGGACCCACCGGCAGGTCTTCGGACTTTCAGGCGTCATGCTGTGGCCTACTAACCATCGCTTCCCAATCCCGTTTTCTAGGACCAGTGCTCAATGACGGCGTTCGTTCCTGATTACCGCTGCGGGGCAGTCCCGGATTTTCACCAGGTTCCCTTTTCACTTCCGGTTTGCGGACCGGAAGACCGTTGGTCTGCCTAGGCTAGCACAAACATCCTGTCGATATTTGCGGCCCCAGATTTAATTCGAAACAACCGGTCAACCCGGGATCGATGAAGTGCCGCGGCACTAGGGGAGCGTGTAGTAGCTGTAGGCACTTGTCCACCGGAATTCTTTGCCCGGTGCCAGTGATATCGCGACGAACGGTTCGACGGAGACGTTGCTGCGAATCGACCAGATGCTAATGCTCTTCAGTGGCTTGTCGCCCCGGACGCTCATGCCGGCCTTTTGCGCCTTATTTTCAATGCGCACTTCGTGATCTATATCGGTATTTCCGAAACCGGTAATCGGGAAAAAGACCACGTCCTTCCCGGTGAGGGTTTTCTTGTAAACAACACTGTTGCCCTCGATTGCGGCAAGCTCCGGGCTCGGTTTGCGGCCGGTGCTGACGGCGAATGGCAGCGTGACCGTCGTGCCCGCCTGGGGCCCCTTGCCGTCGAGGACGAGGAAATTGTGGTTGTAGACCTGGGTTTCGATCGGATTCTTCCCCGTGTTCTTCAGACTGTGAATGAGTTCCATCTCGCTTGTGCCTTTTATCAGGCGGAGCACCTTACGATACTCGTACGCATAGCCGGATGACTCGTCGTTGAGAATTTGAACAAATTCAATCTGGTCAGCCTTTCGCTTGACGGACCACTTTCCGTTGCCGGCGATCGGATAGAGCCGGAATGCGTCGTACGGTTTTTCGTCAGGGCGTTTCAAAATCCCGACGCCGATCTTCACGAAAGTTCCACCGGGCTTCGCGGCTTCGTAACCGAGCGGGCGGAACTCGTCAGCCGGGCCCATGGTGGAACTGCAGGGGCCGGCGACAATGTCTTCGCCTTCGTAAATGAAATCCCGAACCGTGTCGCTGCGTTTGGTGAACCACGGGCCATAGTAGCTGTGGCCATTCGCAGTCAGCGAACGGATCACGCCGGACCAATCGAACCTGGTTCCTCTATAGAATCCGTTTGCCGGACCCGGCAAATACACGGAGGCAGTGATCTTTCCATTGGAGATTTCGGCGACGGGAGGATCGGCGGCTATTGCGGCTAAAGCCCCGCCGAGAACAAAGGTCAGGAATAATCGCATACGTGCATTATCGAATGGCGATGCGGCCGCCGTTGGTGGCCACTCCGTCGGCGATGACGACAATGTCGACCTCGCCTCGACCGGCCAACTCGCGAGGGACGATGATATTGGCCTGATCGAGTCCGGGAGTTTCCGGTTGGCCGCCGGCGTAGAGGACGTGGGCGCTGCGGCCGTCGATGGTGACAACGGTGCTTGCGGCGCCCCTCCAACCTGTGCCGAACAAGGTTAAGACGAGGCTGTCCGATGGCGCGCCGAGATCGAGGGGAAGCGCGGTGCATTGGCCGCCGGCGCAGTTGAACACGTTGCGGGGGCTGATTGTGCCGTCGCCCGCGTAAAGCGCGGCGTAAGCGGCGACTACACCGGTTCCGGCGCCGTTGGCGGTAAAAAGACCTGGAGCGGTCGGTGTGATTTGGATGTCGCCCGTTGCCGCTTCCACGCCGTCTACGAAGACAACAACGCGCCCGGGGCCTATCGGCGTAGCAGCGGGAAGATGTACATTGACCTGCCCGGTACCGGCGAAGGTCAGGCCGGCGCGAATTCGGTTTGCTCCCGTTTCGTCACGCGTTTCCACCTCCACGCCGCCGAGACTAATCGGCCAGGGCAGTGAACTGGCGATGGAGCCGGCCGAACGAACCAGTCCGGGAACCGCCAATATCGCGAGAGAATCCGGAGCTAGGCCGGGCCTGTAGGAGGCCGCGGAAGCCGCGGTTACGATACCGCCCTTCACCTGATATTCGACCTCTTCGGAGCTGGACGGAAGGAGGTTTGTGCCTTCATAAGTGAGGCGGACGCGGATCTTCCCCAATGGTGATCCCGCGGGGATGAGGAGTTGGCTGACTCCGGCGTTAACGAGCCCTTGAGCGACCACGGCACCATTGACCGCAAGGCGGACGACGCCTTCGATGGCGGGCGCCAATGCGCTGGACACGACCGCGTTGGTCCGTAGTCCCTGCGTGTAGGAGACCTCCGCCGGCGGGGCTTGAAATCGCACAGTGCTGGCTGCCGGAGCAACCGTGATTCGAACGGGCTGGGTGGTGGAGCCGTTGAAGGCGGGGGTTCCGGCGAAACGCGCAGTCAAGTCTCGGCTTCCGGCGGGAAGGACCAGTTCAACGCGAGCGTTGGCCAACTCCTGCGTGCCGGAGGCAAGGGGCGCCGCCTGGAGTGTCTGCAGCAGCGTCGTGCCATCCAGCAACTCGATACGAGCTCCAGCCAACGGCACAGCGGCGGGAGTGGACGCAGCGGAACTGATCCGAGCGGTGATCTGGACGCGTTGTCCATAGGTGCTCGATGCCGGTGTGACTTCGAGCGTGGTGACAGTCGGCGTCGACTGCCCCAACAGAAGAGTCGTGCCCGCCAGCAGATCGGGCCGGGAATCGCCATCGAAATCGCCGGCGGCAAAGGTCAGTGCGCCGATCGGCGGAACTCCCGGAGGAGCCGGAACGTTGATGGACCCGTCTGTGTTCCCGGAGATAATCAACATTCCAGCGCCCGTGGCGGCGATGACTTCCGCGAACAGATCGCCATTCAGATCCGCTGTCCGCAAGTGCGTACCGCGGGCAGCGAACGGAAGAGTTGTCAGCGGGCCCAGGTACCGGGCGGCATCGGAACGCCCGAGCGAATAGGATACCGTCGCCGCCTGGGGATCGGTCATCAGGATGTCCGGACGTTGATCACGGTTCAAGTCAACGGCGACGATATCGCTGACGGCGACGCTGGCGGAGAGCGTCTGAATGGACTTGAATGCGCCGTCAGCGGAACTAAGCAGAAGGAAGAGGGAGCCAGTGCGGGTAACCACGGCGGCGTCCGGAATCGCGTCGCCGTTCCAATCGGCCAGCGCCAGAGCGGTGGGCGCCGCCACGTTGGCTGTGGGCCCGGCAACGAAGGCGCCGCCGCCGGTGTTGCGCATGGTCACTACCAGAGAGTCGACGATGCGGAGCATGACCGCGTCGGGACGGCCATCTTTATCAATGTCCGCGATGACCAGCCGCGTGGGCGATCCCGCCACGGGTGAGCAGACCGGTGACCCAAATCCTCCGAAGCCGGTGCCGGCGTAAGCGCAGAGCTTCGCACCCGTTGGCGTGATGGTAAGCGCGATCAAGTCGGCATGGCTATCATTCGTGATGTCGGCGGCAACCAGTTCCAATACGTTGCCCTCAAGCGGCAGCTCATTAAGGTTGGACGGCAAGCCGCCCCGAGTGCCCAGCAGAATGCCGATAGTCGAAATTTGACCGCCGGCTAAGGGCGGTGTGCCCAGGTTCGCGCCGGCGATGTCGGCGATGCCGTCGCGATTGAAATCGGCGCTGGCCACTGAAACCGTACCGAGGCCTTGACGGGACAGTGTCAGCGGGACAGGCTGCTGAAAGGAGTAGGCGGCGGCCGTAAGGGCGGCCGCCGCGAACAAGAGCAGTTTGGTCATGGACGATTAATCTTTGATGAATCCATGATAGCGGCCCATGTAGTAGGGCAGCAGAAACGCGGCGCCGGTTCCCAGTTCACGGCCGTCGCCGCCCTGGTCCAGTCGCCAGGGGTCGTGGTTCCAATGGTTGACATACCGCTCGTCGATGGGCAGCACGCGTCCGTCCAATCGGGCGTTCCTGCGGATGTCCTTCCGGTGGCTGTTGGTCAGGCGCCAATTTGTGCGGTCCAAGGGAAAGCGGCGCAGAGTGTCCAGCGATTCGTCGAGCGCGGTCTGATCTACATCAAGGGCCACCGCACGATGCGAACTGGTGAAGGTCATTCCCTTGAGCATCGCCGCGGCAATGTAGTTGAACACGGGATTCAGCTCCGGACGTTCGGTCTCCCAACGCCGCCGCAGCGTGATGCCGTAAACCATTCGCAGTTGGGGATCGGTCTCATAGCGGAGAAGATTGTAGAGAAGCATGAAGGCCATCTCGTCATCGCTCTGATTACCGCCGCCGGGTCCCATGTGGTGCTTGTTCATCATGGTGTTGATGGCGTAGCCGTGCTTTTCGATTAGCATCTTTGCCGCGGCGGTGTATTTGGGATTGCCGGTGATGTGCTCGGCGGTCTTGAGATAGGACAGGATGCTGAAGGAATCGAGCGGGCGGTCATCGGCCCATTGCACATCGAAGTTCAATGCTTCCGGATTGAAGGCCCCCCAGCGGGTGACCTTTCCGTCGTGGTCGACAAGCTGGAAGTTGTGATAGACCAGATGGTCGGTCAGCGCGGCCACATGCTCTTTGACGCGGGCCTCTTCGGCGGGGTCGCCCTTTGCGACGAGGTCAAAGTAGAGGCCGTATAGGAAGTAGTGGCCGTCCAATTCATCGGAAGAGGTGTCGGCTTTCCAGTACCATTTGCCATCGGCGCTTAACGGCCAGCGGGGATCCATAATCTTCCAGCGACTGTCGCGCGTGGATTGGAAGACGCGATCTTTCTCCGGCGTGTATGCGGTTGCGTTGGGGTTACCGGCGGCGGACGGAAGGACGGTGCGGGCGACGTAGCCTTTCGGCGCCGGGGGCGTTCCCCCTTGGGTTACGGTCCAGAGAAAGCGCATGGCGTCGTAAGCCTTCTTTGCGCGCGCCTTGGCCTTCGGGTCCTTGGTTACAGCGTAGGCATAACACTCTCCGGCGCCGTACATGGAGGTCCACAGGCCGTCGTTGTCGGAGTCGTGCTGCGTCCATTTGGACTTGTCGCCAGGCTTATCGAGCCGGACTTCCAGGACGTATTCGTATTCGGTGCGGCGGTGGCGAAGGTCGATTTCGTCCTCGAAAAATTTGGCCTTTTCGGCGAAGGTCATAGGCACGGATCGGATCTTGCCGATGCCGCCGGCGGTTTCGAACCACGCCGTATTTTCGGCGTCGACGACTACGGCTTTCACGCTGTCGTTTGGCAGCCAGCGACGCCCCTGGCGATACTCCCAGTTCTTACCGTCGAATCGTATCGCGCCGCGCGTGGTGCCGAGCCAGACATTGCCATCGGGCGCGGGCGCCAGGCTGGTGCACTCATCCCACGGCATACCGTCTTCGGTGTTATAGAGCTTCCACTCCCCGTTGTCCCGCACACCCAAGCCCTGCGGCGAGCAGAACCAAAGGCGCTGCCTGGCGTCGTATGTCGCCGCCTTTACGTCAATGGGCGCCCAACTCCGCGAGGCGGCGCGGGGGAACAGGCGTACTCCATTCTCGAACAGGCCGTCGGCGCGGGCCTCCAATTTGCCGGGCCCGTTCACTGGAACGGCCGGAGGCATGGATGTGGCGGTGGACGCCACTTGCTGGACAAAACCTTGAGAGAATCCTATTGCTACTGAAAACAAGACGAACGAAAAACGCATTCCTACTCCATAGTCATTAGCGCGGCCATGGTTTCCATGCCGGCCCACAGGTTGTCCAATCGCAGATTCTCGTTGTGAGAGTGCTGATTGTTATCGTGATTCACGATAGGGACAACTATTAATGGTCGCATTAAAACCTCTTCAAATGCTTCCAGGGGCAGGGTGCCGCCCATCGTTGGGAGTTTGAGGACCGGGCCGCGCGCCGCCTCCACCGCCGCGATTACTTTTCGGGAGATCGGCAGATCCATGGAGGTGCGAACGGCGTTATTGCCGCTCTGTGCGGTGATTTTCGCAACCTTTGGATAACTGCGGAGAGTCGCCGCATCCGGGTCCGCCGTCACTACTTGGTAGCCCCGGCCTTTTACGTGTTCGATGACGCGGTCGATGGCGGTCTTTTTGTCGATGCCTTTCACGAGACGAATGTCGAAGCTGGCCGTTGCCGTTGATGGCACCACATTGCGCGCCGATCGGCCGACGGCGGCGCTGGAGAGTCCGCGCAGGTTCAACAAGGGCCGGTTTACGAGCATTTCGATGCGTTCGCCGCCTCCGAGCGTGCGGCCGAGCGAGAGCTCCCGCGCCCATTCGGCGGAGACGTCGGGGGCTTCAGCGATTGCGGCTTTCTCGTATTCCGAAAGCGGAATCAGCCCCTTTTCGAATCCTTCAATTAACACAAGCCCGTCGTCATTCCTCATGGATGCGACAAGGCTCACGAGCATTTGCGCCGGGTTCGGCGCCCAGTTGCCGTAGTGGCCGCTATGGAGTTCGCGGTCGGCGCCGTAGACCGTCAACTCGAAACCCACGCTGCCGCGGGCGCCGAAAACGATCTGGTCGCGCCGGCTGGCGTGTTGAGGGCCGTCGCAAAAGAGCAAGACATCGGCGGCGAGCAGGTCTTTGTTTTTGACTAACACGTCGCGAACCCGTGGGGAGCCGGACTCTTCCTCGCCATCGAAGAAGAACTTGATGTTCGACTTTGGCTGGATTCCCGCGGTTTTCATGGCGTCGATGGCCGAGAGCATGGCCTGGATGGGCGCCTTATCGTCGGAGGCGGAACGGGCATAAATGCGGCCATCGACGATCTTGGGAGTCCACGGAGCAGTGACCGTCCATTTGGATTCGTCGACGGGTTGCCCGTCGTAGTGGGCATAAAACATGATGGTTTGCGCGGCGCCGGGCGCTTTCCATTCGGCGTAGACAACTGGCGGGGCTTTGTCGATTTCGAGCTTGCGTGCCGTGATCCCGCGTTTCTGAAATGCGGTGACGATCCAATCGGCGTTTTTGCCGATGAATGGACGTTCGATGTCGCGGGCGACATTGGGGATGGCCAGGAATTCGAAGAACTCGGCGAGAATCTGCTTTTCTTGGGAACGCCGCCATTGGCGAACGGCTTCCGCTGGGGTGGCGGCGTCGACAACCATCGCCAGTGTGCACAAGGCAGAGAGGAGCTTTGTTGAAAATCCCACGACTAACTGTAGCGCGGGAGCTTGGGGATCAGATCGGCCACGCCGAGGCGGGGAGCCCACGTGTCGACATAGTCCCAATCGAATTTGTCCGCCTGGACTCGAAGAATCCCCAGAATATCGTTCCACTGCTTTTCTGAGCCACGCCCGCCTTGGTCGTACCACCGCAGCTTCCCAAGTACTGCATCTTCCGCGCTGGCAACGGGTATCTCAATGCCTGATAAGAAATCCACACGTGCCCCAAAAAGTTCTTCCCCCGTAGGCGCTTCGTTCAATCCAACCTCGAACCAAACGCGCGCGTAGCCAACTCCCGCCCGTACCGTTTCACCGCTAGGAGATAAAGGATCTCCACTTCACTGCGCCCAGGGTTATCCGCGCGCAGCACGCCGATCTCGAGCGATCTCATGAACTCCGACATCTCCAAGGCGTTCGACAGCCGTTGTCCCGTTGACTGTTTGCGTCGGAGTTCCAGGACCATCCGCTCAATTTCAGGCGTGGTATCGGAAATCATTGATCGACTCCATTCTATCGCCGAGGTATCACGGAATGGAACCGCATGGGCCGATTGACAGGGAGGAGACGCAAATCTAGACTCTAAAACGTGCCTTTTTTTCAGCGAGTGTGGGTCGTCGTGCCAACGTACAATGAGCGCGAGAACCTTCAGCCGCTCGTAGACAACATCCGCCGCGCAGCACCATTTGTTCACCAGATTCTAATCGTGGATGACGCCAGCCCCGATGGCACCGCGGAAGCCGCGCGCTCCATCCGCGGTGTTAAGGTCCTGAGCCGCCAGGGGCCGCGCGGCTACGGCCATTCCATGCGGGACGGAATACAGATGGCGATCGAATCGCGTGCCGATGCGATCGTCACGATGGACGCCGATTTGTCTCATGATGCTTCCATCATTCCTCAACTGATCGATGGACTCATAGACGCCGATGTGGTTGTCGGTTCCCGATATTGCCAGGCTCATTCGTCGGTCGAGAATTGGTCGCGCCGGCGACTCTTTATCAGTCAGTTTGCGACATCGTTGGTGCGTGGCTGTTCGGGAGTTGCCCTCAGCGACCCGACCAGCGGTTATCGATGCTGGAGCGTTCGTCTACTGAAAAGGATGGATCTTCGCAATATCAGCTCCGGAGGATTCGCTTTTTTGTACGAGAGCTTGTTCCACGCAAAACAGGCGGGGGCAAGATTTCTGGAGGTGCCGAATATCTATCGTGGCCGGATCCACGGGGAATCGAAGCTAAACTCCCGGATAGTTTTTGAAGCTGTACGGCTATTGCCGAAGCTCCTGTTTAAGCGGATCTTATGATTTTGCGATCGGGCGTTAGCCCTGCAGGTGCAGGCCCTTGTGAATGGCATATAATGCCAGTTCCAGGCGGTCGGAGACGCCGAGTTTGTCGAAGATGTTGTGAAGGTGATTCTTGACCGTCTGCTCGGAGATAAACATCTTCTCGGCCATTTCTTTGTTCTTGTGGCCTTGGGCGACCAGCGCAACGATTTCGCGTTCACGAGTAGAAAGCGGACTTCTCTCGCGACCGCCTTTTCCGCTGCCTTGAGCGGCCATCTCGGTTCCCGGTGTCGCAAACTGCCGCATTACGGCAGCGGTGGTATGGGAGTCGAGCCAGATTTCACCGGCGAAGACCTTGCGGATGGATTTCACGATCAAGTCCGGCGCGGTCTGTTTCAAGACGATGCCCGAGCAGCCCAGCTTCATGGCTTGCACGAATTCGTTCTTGTCTTCCGATGCGGTGAGAATGATGACGCGCGTCTGCTTGTTGGTCTGCTGCAGGGTCTCCAGCGCACCGAGTCCGTCGAGGCTTGGCATTCGAAGATCGAGCAGCAAAATGTCGGGGTTCGTTTCGTGGACGACATCGAGAACGCTGCGTCCGTCGCCGGCTTCCCCCACTACATCAATGTCACTTTCCAGTGAGAGCAATCGCCGAATACCATCACGAACGATCGGGTGGTCATCGGCAATCACTATCCGGATGCGTTTCGTTGCCACGTCCTCCCCTAAAGGGGTATCCATCATGGCTGTACCGTTGTTCATCATGTTTTCCAACACCACGCTTTCGATGGTAAAGGTACTGTAGTACGAGGTCAACTGAGAGTACCCCTACCATGAACATTACAATCAACCTACGCACCCCAATAGAAAAACCTTAGCTGTCGACTTGTATTTCTACTTGCCCGGCTCATGGGCGCGAATAGATTGGGAATTTCGGAGACTTCAGTATACCAGTTTCAACAGATTCAATGAGTTGCGTTTCCCTGACCACCGGCAGGCGGATTGTGGACCTTAGAATTCCGCCACCGAGTCCCTAAGACGATCGGCAAAATTGCCTCCGGATTCCGTCCAGATCGCCCGTTTTTCAACTGGTAGTGAATCGTCGAGAGACTGTACGAACTTCAAAAGCCCTTTCAAATTTGACCGCGCGTACCATGACGCATTGGGCAGTTCCACCTGTGGAAGAAACCAGGTATCCACGCCGAACTCCACCCGCAAATGTTCCGCTTGCCCCGCATCCTCACCCATCGGGGAGTCATTAAAACCGGGACCAAAGCAGTGAAGCGATACCCGCGCAGGGGCGAGCGTCCAATCCTTCTCGTAGGTCCAAAGTCCCCACCAGGTTTCGAAGGAATAGGCGCAATCGTCGTTCAAAAACTCGCCGGAGTCTTCGACGACAGCTTTGGTGTCGATCGGGTCCAGGTAAGCGCGTTCGACGAGCGGCGGTTCCGAAGTTGATACCGCCTGGATACGCAACACGGAATCGGCGGGATTTGCCGGCGAGATCGGGAACAACTCCAGCATCTTTCCGTAGTGCCGTAGCATCGTCATCGCGGAAAAGTTTCTTAGCCAGCAGGAATAGTAGAGGTGGTCTGCCACGCCTCTATTTTCGCAATTCTTTCATCCAGGACTAATCCTAGTGAGAAGAATTTTGCGTTCAACCCACTTTATACACAGTGGAAAACGAGCACCCGGTTGGGGATCTGCTCGAGCAATTCGCCCTGCGTCGTCTGCCGGCGGAAAGAAGGATGGAACTTCTTCGCCACCTCGAACAGTGCGCGACGTGCCGGGCGGCACTGGAAGAGGAATACGGCTTCATCGCGGCATTTCGAGCCGCGGTTGGAAGGCGGCCGAGGGGAGAGTGAATGGTGGAGGCGGCGGGAGTCCGGCTACCACAAAGCGCTGATTCTAAGTAGAAACGTGAGCCGGATGGTGGGTGGTGGCATCGAGTGTATTTGATAGCACCCGACTCTTCATTAGCTACTACGAGGACATTAACGAATTGAAGGCGTCTCGGCAAGACTCAGTTCCCGCCGCAGAATCCAGACGTATGCGATTAGGCTCCAAAGCGGCACCACTATGCCAGAGACTAGATGCGTTGTCCATACCTCAACACCCTTCATTGCCAACAGCGGAACTGGTGAGAAAACGACCAAGAGCAGTCCGATCTCGATGTTGCGCCTTAGTGCTGTTTCAGGCTTCAAGCCAAGACGACGCCGTTTGGCAGAGCGATAGGCCATCGCTCCCAAAATCATCGTTGCGCCACCAACCAGACTGTCAAGGCCGACAGGCGGCCGCAACCCACCAAGCATCGTCAAGACACCGACAACAATTGCGATCAGGGAACCGATGAATGATTTCACAGACATTCAGCCTAGCCGATCCGGTAGACCATCGCAAATAGGCAATGCCTCACCTGCTTGAGTACCGAATGCACGTCACGACAGAAGCTCGCTTACGCAATGGGCTGTAAATTCAAGAGTCGAAGCTGGATGGTGGAGGCGGCGGGAGTCGAACCCGCGTCCGAGAACGCCCACTGTATGATGACTACGTGCGTATCTGACCTGTGTTTCTCAACCGTGTACTGAAGAATCAGCAAAACGTCCACGGTCCAGCCCGATTGATTTCAGCCATTCGCTACGGACAGAAGCCAGGGCCAATCCCGCCATATGACGCCAGTCGATCCCCATGCGAGCCTGAGAACCGCGGCGGCTACTTAATTAATTAAGCAGCGTAAGCAAACTGCGTGTTGTTGGCAGTTATTGTTTTCCGATCGTTTTACGGGAGCTCGGAACCCGGCACGCCTCCATACAATGACTCGAACCCGTCGAAGCCGTTTCGCCCCCACAGTGTTCAAATCTACTGTACCACTCTCATAGATGCTTCCCGGCTTGTCCAAGTTGCTACCATTGTTCCAGATGGCCCATCTCCTCGAAACAATCGAAGAAGTAGAGCAATCCAGCAATCCTCCCTCGCACGAACCCCTTTTTAACGTCGTTCTCCTTAATGACGATTTCCATACCGACGTCTATGTAGTGGAAATGCTGGGACGACTCTTCTATATACCGCCGGCACAGGGATTTCGGCACGCCGTTGAAGTCGACACCACCGGCCGCACCATCATTCTGACCTGCGAACAGCTTCAGGCTGAATTCGCGCGCGACCAGATTCACGCCTTCGGGGCCGATCCCCGGATTAGCTCCTGCGCCGGTTCCATGTCGGCCATCGTCGAGCCCGCGCCGAAATGATCGCCGTCGTTACCGGTGCGTCGCGCGGCATCGGGCGCGCGATCGCGTTGCGCCTGGCGCTCGACGGTATCGCTGTTGCGGTCAACTACCGGACGCAGCGGGACGCCGCCGATTCTGTGGTTGAAACGATTCTCCGGGCTGGGGGACGCGCCTGCGCCTTGCAGGCGGACACCGGTGACGAATCGCAGGTTCGGGCCATGTTTGATCAAGTTGCTGAGCGGCTCGGACCCGTTGGAATTCTGGTTAACAACGCGGGCATTCTCCATACCGGCGATATCGACAACTATGATCCCGCGGCGATGGGGGCGATGTTTAACACCAATGTCGAAGGCGTCATCCACTGTACTCGCGCGGCGGCCACCGCCATGCGAAAGAATCGCGATGGCCGCATCGTGAACATCTCCTCCATCGCCGCGCATGGCACCGCCGCCGCGGGCACCACCTGGTACGCGCCTACGAAAGCCGCCGTCGAATCCCTGACGCGGCGATTCGCGCTCGAACTTGGGCCGGAAGGAATTCGCGTAAACGCCGTCGCGCCCGGCTTCATTCTTACTGACATGGTTAACGCCGCCAACCGCGAGAATGTCGTCAAGGTCATGGCGGCGAAGGCCGTTCTGGGCCGCGTCGGGGTTCCCGACGACATCGCCGACGCGGTAGCCTTTCTGGTATCCGATCAGGCGCGGTTTATCACCGGGCAGATTCTAACGATTGACGGCGGGCGTACCGATCTTCTGAGCCATTAGCGCCGCCCTCTTTTGCCGCTTTTCCATGGCGAGCAGTTCACGGCGCCGGCGCAATTTCGTTCGTTCATCGACACCATTCCAGAACTTGAAAAAGTATTGGAACGCCGAAGCGATGCCGAAAATAACGACTCCGTACATCCACAACATCGCCCATCCGTACCACTCGCGATGCCGGATCGAAATCAGCATCAGCGAAATGGCTATTACTTGAAAGACCATTTTCGTCTTCCCCAGATCGCTTGCCTGTATCGTGTAGCCTTCGGCCGCGGCGATGCCGCGCAGTCCGGTCACCGCGAACTCGCGCCCGATAATCAATATTGCGATCCAGCCCGGCACGACGCGGACCTGTACCAATGAGATCAATGCCGCCGAGATCAACATTTTGTCGGCGACCGGATCCAGCAACGTTCCTACCGTCGTCACCTGCTTCCAACGGCGCGCCAAATATCCATCCAGCAGATCCGTGGTCGCCGCGGCCAAAAAGATTGCCAGTGCCAGAAATTCATTGGCGATCGGCCAATCCATCACCTGCAGGCCGAAGTCGTCCTGCACCAGCGCCACAACAAGCAGCGGGACAAAAAAGATTCGAAGTAGGGTAAGAAGATTGGGCAGGTTCATACCTGTACCACTCCCTTAGATTCCATCAGACAGGATCGTAGCGCAAGTGTCTATATTGTGCCAGATCGCGCGCCGCTGCTGCGGTCGCCTCGACTTCCATCTCGTAATGGTCGTCCACCACCTCCTTGGAGAGGATTCGCGTGTGTTCATGAACGCGGTTAATGGCGGCTCCATCGCCGGCCGAAATGCGCAATCGCATCTGTATCAGGGATTGCCCGGGGAGCGCCGCTTCCATCCGCATTAAAAGCTCTTCCACCCCAACGCCCGCCGCCGCACTCGTTGCCACGGCGCCTGCCGGCGCCATGCCATAGCCGGGTGCGTCGGACTTGTTCCAAACTATCAGGCGAGGCGTTTCGTTTGCGCCAATCTCGTTGAGTACCGACTCAACATGCTCCATTGCACTATCGGAGGATGTACTCGAACCATCCACGACGTGAACGAGCAGCGCGGCTTCGGTTACCTCCTCCAGCGTCGCCCGGAACGCCTTTACCAAAGTCGTCGGCAGGTTCCGGATGAATCCTACGGTGTCGCTCAACAGGACCTTCCGTTTTGACGGCAAAGGCAGCGTTCGCACAGTCGGATCCAGCGTGGCAAACATTCGAGCGTCCGCCACTACTCCGGCGCCGGTCAACCGATTGAAGAGTGTCGATTTTCCCGCGTTCGTATATCCCACCAGCGCAATTGTCTGCAGCGGCACGGATTGTCTCTTCCGCCTTTGCGTGCCGCGAGTTCCCCGGACGGCCTCAATCGACCGCTCCAACTGAGAAATTCGTCCGCGAATACGCCGGCGGTCGGTTTCCAGTTTGGTTTCGCCCGGACCCCGGGTCCCGATGCCGCCGCCCTGCCCGGAGAGCGAGGTGCCCTTTCCGGACAATCGCGGGAGCAAATACTGGAGTTGCGCCAGCTCAACCTGTAACTGTCCTTCCCGCGTGCGGGCACGGCTGGCGAAAATGTCCAGGATGAGCTGGGTCCGGTCCAGGACGCGAACGCCGAACTTTCTTTCCAGATTCCGTAGCTGGGTCGGCGACAGCTCATGGTCAAAAATGACGACGTCAATTTCGTAGCCCTGGACCAAGCCCGCGATTTCGTCCACCTTGCCGGGACCGATCAGGAAAGCGGAATCCGCCTTTTCACGGATTTGCATCTGCCGGTCAATGACATCCGCTCCAGCGCTGTCCGCGAGTGCGTGCAATTCAGACAGAGAGTCTTCCGCCGACAACGCGGACTCCTCCCGGCGGCGCCAATCGACACCTACCAGCAGAGCTCTTTCCGGCCCGGAATCTGTCGCGACCGTTGTGTGCTTGCTTTCTTTCAATTACGCTTCATTGCCTTCGCCCGTGTGCGGCGACTGGCCCTGCCCTGGAACCGGAGCCGGACCGGGGACTCCGTGAACCGCCCCGGGATGACCCGCCCCATGGCCGTGGGTGGGTCTCGAAACCACTACCGTCGAGATCGCGTGTTTGAAGATCAACTGTTCTTGATTGTTCGACTCCAGGATCACCGAGTACTTGTCGAAACTCTTGATCCGGCCAGAAAGCTTCACGCCGCTCATTAGGTAGATGGTGAGGAAAATCTTATCCTTGCGCGCATTATTTAAAAATGCTTCTTGAATGTTCTGCGCCAGTTTATCCATTTGCTTCCTCACGCCCTTTCCGGGCATAGAAATCCCTTCTCTCAATGGAAGGGTGTGACTGAATTGTATCACTGGCGGCTAGGGTTCCTTAGGTTTCCGGCGCCGATGGACCGGAGAACTCCTCAACTCCCGCTGAAGACCATGCCCGAAGCCAACGCCAGCAGCGCCATGGAACCCATTAGCGCCACCCTCGCCTTCGGTGCTCCCGCATGTTCCCCCCAAAGGAAAAGCCCGGATAGCGCGCCGATGACCGATCCGCCGAAGACCACGGCGATGCATTGCAGGAATGCAGGGGAACCCGCGAAACCTCCGCTGGCGGAGGCAAAGAACGCCGTCGTTCCGATTCCCCACATCGTGCCGCCCAGAAACCCCATCAGATGCTGTTTCCTCGTTCCCTTCAAATAGCCGAGAGGCGAGGCCGCGTCGCCTTGTACCGGCAAGTTCAGGAAATACAACATGACCAGCGGCGTCATCGCGAACAGGCCCAAAGCCATGAACACCGCCACTCCGTAGGCTCCCACGCCAATGTCGCCCTGTCGACCGGAGTCCGAGATGGGTATTCCGAGCCCCGCGATAGGCCCGCCGGCACAGCTCAACACAAAGCCCTTCCAGCCCGGATGCATTCCCTTTTTGACCGGTGCGGCCGCGGCGGCCTGTTTCTGCGCGAAGGCGGCCGCTATCACTGCCGCCAGCGCCAGGGCCACTCCTCCATAAGTCATCCCAGGACTTGCCGTCCCGCGATTCAACGCGACCGTCAGCACCCCCGCGATAAGACCCATCGAAGCACCCACGGGCACTGCCGTACTGAGGCCCGCCAAAACGACGCCCGCGAACACCATCAAGTTGCCCAGGCAGTAAACCACGCCGCCGCCCGCTGCGAATGCCATGTTCCGTTTGCTGGCAACGGTGAGAGTATCGTCAAACGTAAAGGTGTTCGAGCTTCCGGCGTTCCCGGTCGTTATCGCGAGCAGCGCGGCGGAAATTAATGCGCCGAATGCGAAATCAAGAGCGTACAATTCGAATCGCCACTTGCGGTCCGCTCGCTGCAGGTTGGGCCAGGTACTCCAAAAGAGAGCCGCCAAGGCGAGCAGGAGCATCGCCGTGCCATAGGTTGTGGGTAGGAGCATTAACTCAGGAGTTTATCGCGCCTTGCCGCCGCCCTCAAAGTCCCATTCGGTTTGTGGCCGAATGCGGGGGCATGATATCGCTATTTGGTTGGGCCGTCATCGGTGAAATCCGCATCCCCGCTAGCCTTCACCCAGCAGGCGATAGAGTGTCGACCGCGTAACTCCCAGGGTCTCGGCCGCCTTGCTTTTATTTCCCCCGAAATGTTCCACCACCGCTCGCGCATGGCGCTGAGAGAGTTGATCCAGGCTTATCAATTCAACCGGCGTTTGACCGGCGGAGGCAGCCGGCGCGAAGACCGGCTCCGGAGTTCGTTGCAGCGAGGGCGGCAGATCCCTGACGTCCACTAACTCCCCGTCGGCCATCATACACGCCGACCCAACCACGTTTTCCAGTTCCCGCACATTTCCCGGCCAGGAATGGCGGGTAAGCAGCGTTTGTGCGCGCGGCGTCACCCCGGTGAGATTCTTGCCATACTCGGCGGCGAAGTGTGCCACGAAATGGCGAATCAGGAAAGGAAAATCCTCCATTCTCGCGGACAAACCGGGAACGTGAATTTCCACCATACTGAGACGGTAATAGAGGTCCTCACGGAACGTTCCGGCGGTCATCATCTCTTCAAGCGGCCGGTTCGTGGCCGCAACCACGCGTACACTCACTTTCTTAGTCGCCGCGGAGCCAACCGGCTTGATTTCCTGCTGTTGAATGGCTCGAAGCAACTTACTCTGCATGGCCGACGGCAAGTCGCCCAACTCGTCCAGAAACAGCGTACCGCCGTGCGCCGCCTCAAATAGACCCTTTTTGTCGCCTTTTGCGCCGGTAAACGAGCCCTTCAAGTGACCGAACATTTCACTCTCGAAGAGGGTTTCGGTAATTGCCGAACAATTGGCTACAACAAAAGGGCCGTCGGCCACCGGGCTCAAATCGTGCAATGCGTGCGCCGTCAACTCCTTGCCCGTTCCCGTCGCACCGCGAATCAAAGCCACCCGGAAGTGCGGCGCTACGCGACGGATCAGAGCAAAAAGCTGCAGCATTTCCGGACTTCGTCCCACCATCCCTTGGAACCGGTTGGCCTGCAGCAACTCGGCCTCGAGCCGCGCGGCTTCCAAGCGCCGCTGCGCGTCGTCGACGAGTTCTTTAACGCGCGCCCGCAGAACGCCGATTTTCACCGGTTTCGTCAGGTAGTCGCAGGCGCCTTTCCTGACCGCCTCCACCGCCGATTCGGGCGTATAGTGGCCGGTTAGAAGGATAACGTCGGTTCCAGGAGCCGATTGCATCACTTCTTCCAATAGGTCCAAGCCGCTGACATCGGGCAGGATCAGATCCAGCAAAACGATCTGCGGGCGTTCGGCCGCCAGCAGCGCGCGGGCCCGTTCTCCGTTCTGAGCCGTTAGGATCTGCAGACCCATCGAGCCCAACGCATCGCGGACCAAATCCAGGCTCATCGGATCGTCGTCAACGGCCAATAGCGAAAGATTCCTCGTGGTCTCGCCCATTGCCACAGCGTAACAGACCGCCAAACCGGGACCTCCCCATGCATTTCGGCATCCGCGCCATAATCAACCAATGCGCACATGGACGACGCATCTCCGTTCCCTCGACGAGATGTTCTACATCCTGATAGGGGCGCTGGCGCTTCTTCTCGGGGTTGGCGCCGTCTACCTCAACTGGGAGAAAGGGCGCCAGGCGGATCTGCTCGCGCGCCAGAACCGGCGCGCTGTCAGCGTGATCCGCCAGTTCCAGCTCACGATATCAGGCGCCGAATCGGGTAGCCGCGCGTTTCTGCTTACCGGAGACGCCGCGTTTCTGACTCCGTATACCCGCGCGATGGAGAGTCTTGACGGTCAGTTGACGCAGTTGAGCGAAATGGGGGCGACACATAGCCCGATCGGGGTACGTTTCCCGGAAATCCAGCGCCTGGCGACCGCGAAAACCAATGAGCTCACCGCCGCCGTCCAGGCCGGCTGGCTGGGAGAATGGGACTTCGCGACGGAACTGGTTGAAGCCGGAAGGCAACTCGATACAGCCAACAAACTCCAGGAGTTGATTGCGGAAGCGGAACTGGCAACCCTCACCGAAGGAGAAATCCTTACCCAGCAGACCCTCTCCAGCATGAAAATGGCCGCGCTGCTCGCCGTCCTTTGCTGCATCGGCCTTTTCATTCTCTTCGCCGTAGAGAACCAGCGAGTCGCCGCCAGGCGCCGTGCAGCGGAGCACGCCAGCGCCGTCAAAAGCGCCTTTCTTGCCTCTATGTCGCATGAACTTCGCACGCCGCTCAACGCTGTAATCGGCTACAGCCAGATGTTGCAGGAAGAGGCCGAGGCAGCGAACCGGTTGACCGACTTCCAGGATCTGCAGAAGATCGAAACCGCCGGAAAACATCTCCTCGAGCTCATCAACTCCATACTCGAAATGTCGAAAATCGAAGCCGGGAAAGTGGAGGTTCACACCAGTGTTTTCGATGTTCCGGAACTGCTTGGCGAGGTTGTTGAGTTAGTCCGGCCCACTGCCGCCAAGAACGGCAATGCGCTGGAGATCGCACTGGCGCCCGGCGTGAAGTTAATGTTTTCCGACGTCGTCAAACTGCGGCAGTGCCTTCTCAATTTGCTTTCCAATGCGGCTAAATTCACCCAAAACGGAAAGATCATACTCCGCGTGGAACGGATTGTGGAGGGGCAGCGCCCATTCCTTCGTTTCGATGTCGTCGATACGGGACCTGGTATCGCCCCGGGAGAGATTGAGCGATTGTTCGAGCCGTTCCATCAACTCGAATCCACGCCGATTCGCGGCAAGGGGCAGGGAACCGGGCTGGGTCTTGCCATTACCCGCCGCCTGACCCGGATGCTTGGCGGCGACACCTTCGTGCAAAGCGAGCCCGGGTCCGGTTCTACGTTCACGATCTCCGTTCCGGAGGAGTTCAGCCCCGGCGCTCTCCAGGCGGCCGTGCCGTTGCAACCATCGGAGAAGCCCACGATCCTTGTCATTGATGACGATACCGCTATTCACGGGCTGATCCGGCGGCTATTCGAAAAGCACCCAGTCGAAGTGGCCGTGGCCCGCAACGGTGAGGATGGCATTCAGATGGCGCGCATTCTGAATCCCCGGGTGATCACGCTCGACGTCGTCATGGAAGGCGCCGACGGCTGGGAGATCCTGCACCGGCTGAAGCGGGATCCCCATCTGGCCCGCATCCCTGTAATTCTCCTCAGCATTCTCGATAACCACGGAGACCCGCGCGGCTTCCTGGCTGAAGAAGTGTTTACCAAACCTGTAGACGTCGACAGGCTCGCCAGCGCCATTCTGCGGCACGCCGCCGCCGGCCGCGCGCAATCGGCGCTCATTGTCGACGACAGTTCGGAAGCTCGCGAAATCCTGCGAAAACAACTGCAAAGTCTTGGCTGGACTATTCACGAGGCAGCAGATGGGGCTGAGGCTCTGGAACGGTGCGAAGCAGTTCATCCCGGCGTCGTAGTGCTGGATCTGATGATGCCGAATGTCGACGGTTTCGAATTCCTCTCGCGGCTACGCAATACCGAGTCAGGCCGGGCGACACCGGTAATTGTGGTTACCGCGATGGAGTTGGACTCGACGCAGCGGCAGCGCCTGAAACAGCAGGCTGCCGCAATTGTCGACAAAGCCTCGCTGCGGGGCAATGAGTTGATCTCCCAGGTCCTGGCCGCTCTTGAGGTTTCCCGATGACCACACTTTTGCTTGTCGAAGACAACGCGATGAATCTCGACATGCTGAGCCGCCGCCTTCAGCGAAAGGGATTCGACGTACTAACCGCGCTGGACGGCGAGCAAGCCATACAAATGACGCAACAACATAAGCCCGCCGTGGTTCTAATGGACATGAGCTTACCTGTGCTCGATGGGTGGGAAGCCACGCGCCGTCTCAAAGCGGACCCGGCAACCCGTCATATCCCGGTAATCGCGTTAACCGCCCATGCGCTTCCCGCCGAACGGGAACGTGCATTGGAGGCCGGCTGCGCAGCCTTTGAAACGAAGCCCATCGATTTTCCCAAGCTCCTGGCCGCTATCGAGTCGGTACAAAGATGAAAGTGGCTGCCGTTGGTGTCTCTGAAACCCTTCGGACAACATTGGCTTCCTGGGGTTGGGAGATTACCGAGGCAAGTCCGGACGCCGTTTTGACGCTCTCGGGCCAGCACCTCGAAATTCGAGTTGCCAAGTCACTGTATCCGGACGACATCATGCTTCTTCCAATCAATGAACCGGAATTGAACCTCCGCATCGAACTCGCCCAGGCGCGCCGGGCGAGGCTTGCCAGGCGCCTCCATGATCTGCGCTCTCCGCTGAACGCAATCCAGGGCTATGCGGAAATCCTCGCCGAAACTGCTGAAGGCGATGCGCTCCGTTTTGCGTCCAATATTCGTACAGCGAGCGAAATTCTCACCACGAAGCTGGAAAGTATTCGCGATGAGGGTGTATAAATAACAAACACCAGGAATTGTTGTCTGCCGTAAAGTTAAGAAAATAAACGAACTCTAGGTTTGGCAGATCCCGTGCATGTAAAAAGGCATGGAAACCGCCACCAGCACCTACAACCAAGACCAATTTGCCGCAGCCTACCGGCTTGGCTTTTCCCGGACGGTGCGATTCTTACAGTCGAGCGGTGTGCAACACGAACTCGCGGAGGAAATCGCACAGGCTGCTTGGAGCCGGGGATGGGAATGCAGAGCCCAACTGAAAAACCCCGCCGCTCTCGGCATTTGGGTAAATAGCATTGCCAAGAACCTGCTGCGGGTCGATTACCGGCGGCGGAAGACGGTGGAAGAATTGACCGAAGATTCCGCCACTATCGCCGCGTCGACCGATACGACCGCGTTAGCCGAACTGCTGGCCCATTGTACGGATGAAGACCGGACCCTCTTGGTTCGCCACTACATGGAAGGATGGTCGAGCAATGAATTGGCGCCCGCGCTAGGAATTTCTCCGGTTTCGGTGCGCGTTAGACTGTTGCGCATCAAGAACGCGTTGCGTGAGTCGCTTAACCTGACGCGTATTCCGATGCAGCAAGCTGCCTAAGTCTCTATTGGAAGCCCGGCTTCCTTCCAAGCGCGCCAACCGCCGGCGAGTGAAAGAACATTTTTGTAGCCCATTTTCTGGATGGCGTCGCCGGCAAGGGCGGATCGGAAGCCGCCGCCGCAGTAGAGAATCAGGGTGGTCTCCGTATCGGGCAGCTTCGTTTCGATGTCCCGTTCGATCACGCCCTTCCCTAAGTGGACAGCCCCACGCGCGTGCCCGGCCGCCCATTCGCTCTCCTCTCGAACGTCGATCAAAACGTTTGAAGTTCCGCTGGCAACCATCGCGGCGTACTCACTTGTTGTAACTTCTTTTACCCTCGACTTTGCGTCTTCAACGATCGCAAGAAACGCCGGTGTGTGCTTCATTTTGTCCCCTTTTACGCGATTATTCGCGTGTTCGCCGGATGCGAGCGCCTAACCCTGCGAGTTTGCTTTCGATTTTCTCATACCCTCTATCCATGTGATAGACACGGTCGACGATCGTTTCGCCTTCGGCGACCAGTCCCGCTAATACGAGCGAAGCGCTAGCCCGCAGGTCGGATGCCATCACATGCGCGCCAGTGAGGCGGCGGGCTCCGGCGACGATTGCTTGTCGGCCGTCGATCCGGATACTCGCTCCCATTCGCGCCAACTCCGGAACGTGCATGAAGCGGTTTTCGAAGATTCTTTCGGAAACGATGGAAATCCCCTCGGCCTGCGTCATTAGCGACAGGAACTGTGCCTGCAGATCGGTCGGAAATCCGGGATGTTCTTCCGTGACAATGTCAACGCTACGCAGCGGGCCGCCGTCGCTTATTCGCAGGATGTCCGGAGCGGTTACGTCAACCCTTACGCCTGCCTGGCGGAGAGAATCGCAGAGGGCGGTTAGATGTTCGGGAGCGCAGCCCGTGACTTCGACATCGCCGCGTGTGATTGCGGCGCCGATTGCATAGGTCCCGGCCTCGATCCGGTCTGGAATGATTGTGTGCTCGGCGCCGTGAAGCGTCGCAACCCCTTGCACCCGGATTGTTGAGGTGCCGGCGCCCTCTACCCGAGCGCCCATTTTTGATAGCAGGCCGGCCAGGTCCACGACTTCGGGTTCGCGGGCGGCATTTTCGATAACCGTCTCGCCGCGAGCCAAAACCGCCGCCATCAGAATATCCTCGGTCCCTGTCACGGTTATTCGATCGAAGCGAACGGTAGTTCCGGTCAAGCCTTCCGGGGCGGTTGCCTCGATATATCCGTGAGTCTGTTCAATTTGCGCTCCGAGCTGCTCCAGCCCGCGCATGTGCAAGTCGATAGGCCGTGCGCCAATCGCACACCCGCCGGGCAACGAAACACGAGCCCGCCCGAAACGGCCAACCAAGGGTCCCAACACGAGGCTCGATGCCCGCATTGTCTTTACGACTTCGTAAGGCGCGGTCGGCTGAAGCTCGTCGCCCGCTTTGATTAGGATCGGCCCTTCGGCCGGATTTGTGGCTCCGCAGCCCATATGGGCCAGCAGATCGATCATAGTGCGAATGTCTTTGACTCGCGGAATCCGGTGTAGCGTCACCGGTTCGCTCGTTAGCAGGCAAGCGGCCAATGCCGGAAGCGCCGAGTTCTTGGCTCCGCTCGTCTCTACTCGCCCACGGAGCGGACTGCCTCCCTCGATCAAAAACCTATCCATCTAATTAATATAGTGCCTCCGCCAGAACTCCCTGCTTTTGCCGAAGCAAAGCGGCGGCTTCCTCTCGCGTAACTCCCTTTATTTCCATAACAATCGCGGTCTTAACGTCCCGGCCGGCTGCTTCCAGCAGTTCGGCTGCCCGCGCGACGCTCACGTGAGCCGCTTCAGCGATAATGCGTTGGGCGCGGTCGACCAGCTTCTGGTTTCGAGGCTGAACATTGACCATTAGGTTGCCGTAGGTGTATCCCAGACGGATCATCAAGCCGGTACTTATCATATTAAGGATGAGTTTAGTTGCCGTCCCCGCCTTCATTCGCGTCGAACCGGTCACAATTTCCGGGCCCACGGGCACGGCGATTGCAAATTCAGCTTCCTTCGCTAGAAGACTGTCTTCCACGCAAACGATTGCCGCGGTCAACGCCCCCATCGCCCGAGCGGCACAGACCGCGCCAAGGACATAGGGCGTACGGCCGCTGGCGGCGATACCAACCAAACTATCGGTCGATTGAAAGCCGAATGCCAGCAGATCGCGCACTCCCGATTCCGGATCATCCTCGGAGGCTTCGGTCGCGCGGCTAAGCGCAGGCTCCCCTCCCGCCATGATTCCCTGAACAAGATCCGGGGAAACACCAAATGTCGGTGGACACTCGGAAGCATCCAGCACCCCGAGGCGCCCGCTGGTTCCTGCGCCGATATAAAAAAGACGGCCTCCTCGTCGAACCCGATCCACGAGTTTATCTAGAAAACCCGCCAATAGGGGGATTGCCTCCGCGACCGCTAAGGCTACGAGCTGATCGTCCCTATTAATAATCGCCAGCAGTTCGGCCGCACTCACGCGGTCGATAGCCTCGGAACGAGGATTTCGCTGCTCGGTATCCAGTCTTCCAAGTTGCTCCATGCAGTTTCAGAATCGCATGAACTGCAGCGGCGTGGGAAAAAGGCCTCGGAGTACTAGGGGGACTCATTTTGATCAGGTGAGTCCGGGGTACTGCTTTAGGTCTCCTCAGAGGATGGTGGAGAGAAAATACGGACATTCCTTTTCTATGCATATGAAAATAATGGGTTTGATCGCGCCACATCTCTGGACTCGGCGAAAATGACGGAGGACGAATCTGAAGCTGCCGAAAATTCATTAACCTAAATATAATCAATCGTTTACACGAATTCGATCGGGTCGAGAGCAAGTTTAGTACCAGACTGTTTAGTGCTACAAGTAAACCCTTGACACTATGAAAGTTCCACCTGTATACTAACGTGGTAATGAAGACAGTTGTAAAGCATGTGAAAGCTGTATTCAATTTACATTTGAACTTCGGAGGTTTTTAATGAAAAAAATTCTATTGGCCGCGCTTTTTGCAGGCGCGTCGATTAGTGGCTTTGGAGCCACCTGCGCCAGCATGAGTGGCCTGACAATGCAAGACTTAAACACTGCTGGCGGTTGCACTATCGACTCCTGGAGCTTGGGCCTTTGGGAGTTTGGTTTGGGAGGCTCTTCGCAAACCGGCTACGCTGGCGGAAACCCCGCGCTCAGCGATATAGCCGTATCGTTTCAGACCGGTCTAACGAATGGTGCCGGCGCTGCGGGGTTCTCGGTTACGTTCTCGGATGCAGCGGGGCTAGGTTCATTGAGCAACTATTTCACTGCCCAAGCCCTTGGTCCGATCACGCAGAGCGTCAACTTCAAGCCGATTTACACCATCAGCGGCGGTCCGTCTATTGCTCAAGTTTTTTTGAGCGTCGACGCGGCCGATCCCAAGGATGCAACCACTGGTGATGGACTGTTCGGAATAATTAAATTCCTGGTGGATCCCACCGTGAGTCCCGACCCTATTATTGCGAGCAATCCGATCAACTACGCATTCGGTGGCGCTGGAAGTAATCCGATCTTGATTTATAACAATCAATCCTCCGCGATACCGCTATTGGGTGTGGTTGATTCATATCAGATTCAATCCGGCACTAGCGGTTCCGCGTCGCTGACTTCCTTCACCAACACCTTCTTTGTAGCGGACCCTCCGACGGGCGATGTTCCCGAACCGATCACCTTTGTCCTTATGGGCCTTGGTTTGGTTGGGGTTGCGGCTTTGCGCCGTCGGAATAGCTAACACAGAAACGTTTGATCCCGAGATAGCCATTGAGGCCAGCCGAAAGGCTGGCCTCAATGCTTTTGAGAAACCTGGAACAACTCAAATCTACAGACTTGACCCCCTTAGAAACGAAAATAGAGGAATTCGCTTTGCCGGAATTGCAGGGACGTGTCTCGCAGAAGCAGCAAACACAAGAAGAATGCGATCGCTAGCGCTACGGCGTGCCACCGGCGGAGCGGCCCAACCTCCGGAGCACGAAGAAAAAACATCGAAATGCCCAGAATGATTACCGCGCCTAATTGCCAAGCTCCGCCAGGAAGCCCACGTTCGGTTCCGAATTTGAAGAGCGCAATGAAATAGCGTAGCGCTTCGGGAAGGGATTCCGCTCGAAACGGTACCCACGCGATCAGAACGGCGAAGACCGTTAACACTCGGGCCAAAGGTCGATTCATCCGGCGGCCGCTAGCGCGCCAAAGATGATTCGCCACCAGATAGAAACCGTGTAGGCTGCCCCATATCACAAAGTTCCAACTCGCACCATGCCACACTCCCCCGAGCACCATTGTGATGAATATGTTGAAAATGAAGTGAGGCCGATTACGGTTTCCGGGGAGTTGGAAAAGGACGTAGTCTCGAAGAAATGACGAAAGGGTGATATGCCAGCGTTGCCAGAATTCAATGATGCTTGCCGACTTGTAGGGCTGGTCGAAATTTTTGGGAAATTGAATATGGAAGAACTGGGCAAGGCCGCTTGCCATGTCGCAGTACCCCGAAAAATCGAAATAGAGTTGCAGGGCGTAGGTCACTAGACCAATCCAAGCTTCTAAGGGCGACCCCGGGCCGCTGGTGCTGAAGGCAGCGTTGGCCCATGGACTAAGCGAGTCTGCCACAACCACTTTCTTAATGAGTCCGATAGTGAAATGGGTAAGCCCACTGTTCCATTGCTGCCAATCCCAAGTGAAACTTTCTTTCGAGGCGAGCTGATCCATCATCGCGCGGTGATGAAGTATCGGCCCGGCAATGCTGTGCGGAAAAAAAGAAACAAACAACGCATACCGCCATGGGGATAACTGACTGATCTCGCCTTCTGCGGCGTCGAATAGAAATGCAATCTGGGTAAAGGTGAAGAATGAGACACCCAAAGGCATTAGCACGGTAAACCCCAGAGCTCCCGCATACTTGAACCAGGCGAGCACGGCCAGATTAAGGCCAACGCCGAATCGGACGAGGAACCGGGAGCGTGTTTGGGAAATGCGGACCCCAAGCATGTAGTTCAGACAAACACTTCCAGCCAGGACGAATACATGCGGCCAATGCCACATGGCATAAAAGTAAAACGAAGCAATGGTAACGAATCGAATGCCCCACTCCCGGCGGCCGAGTAAGGCAGGTAGCCAATAAGCCAGCAATGCGCACGGCAGATAAATGCCAAGAAAGCCAAAGCTGTGGAAGATCATGGAAGAACGATTTCTCCAACCCATTGCGCCTCAGTCCGCAGGCCGGAATCGAAATTGTAGATTCCTCGAACAATTCCTCGGGCTGGGTCTAACGTAAGCATGCGGACGACAGCCGCATTGTCCGGTTCCCGGTCGCGCCGCTGAAATTCCATCGCGCAGGCCGAACGTGCAGACCGAAGTGAAAAGTGATACTCGATTGGAGCGCCTGAGACCAAGGGCGCGGAGAAATCCATTTTCAATTCAGCAGTTTCCGTGCCGCTCTGTTCCCACCACTTTCCGTCACGCCAAATTCCCACCCAAGCCAGTTTGCCAGGAATGGACCCCATTCCGGAGACCGCGGGAGAGTCTGGGCGAGCACACGCGGCGACGACGCTGGAACGGTGACTTTCCCAAACCTCTGCTGGAGATACGGATTCGTTGATACGCTCCCTCACACGAAATCCACGAGAAATGAGTAGTTTCCCTAAGCCGACGGTCGCAGCGAACAGTCGACCGCCGTTTTTCTGGAATTCGCGAATGGCCCTATCCTGATCCGTCGTCGCGAAGTAGACTTCGACTTCGGCATTGGGAAGGAAAGCCAACGGAAGAAGTGTTTGGGCTGGATGGGGAGGAATCAACAGGCGGACGCCGGCCGACCTTTTGCCGCGGATTACTCGGCCTAATTGAACTGCATTTGCATACGATACACCCGGTCCAGCGTGTTGCAAGGTATCCATAAACCCGGCTGATGGCCAAACGGCCGCCTCCGGCGTTCCTACAGTTTCAATGCCGCGATCCTTCCACCAGCCTGGAAGATCCGCAAACAGAGCTTTCGTGCGCCAAAGATCAGAAGAGTCGAGAGGCGCCGCCTGGTACGTTGCCAGCACTCGAACCCCGTGGTTTCGCGCCCAGAGCCCGAAAGAATCAATGAGGTCCATGGCGAGCGGAGATGGCGGCAAGAATTGAGTTGCCAGGTCACCTGAGAGATTTCGCTTTCCCAACGACTCGTGCAAATCACCGTTCGGAGACATCAAAGTCACGTCGTAAATTTGGTGGAGTTGGTAAGGGTAGTTCCCGCGGATCAATTGCCAGCCGATGCGGCTCTTCCATAGTTCAGAAAACGGAAGTGCATACAAAGAGCGATAGCCTTCAAGCACTCCGTGCTCGAGGTAATGACGCCGGTCCCAGGAAGTAAAATACTCCCATTCGATGCGAGTCTGACGCGGATCGGGATAGGTTAGCACCCGATACTCCGGAACTAAGATAACAGTGTCGCCCTGGCGGGCGTGACGACGCGCTCTGGCCAGCATATATTCCAGGCCGACGCCGGCATGCGAGCAAAGGTTTATGACCGGCTGAGACAGTTCGCGCTGCAGCGCTTCGGCGTCCAATGAGAATAAGCAACCGGATCCGCCTACCGTCAAGATCCGAGGTAAGCCCCCTGCTATTGAGAGGGCAACTTCCTTTCGGAGAAAGAGGTGGTGGATCCAATCTCCATTCAAAGTCCCGAAGTTGTTGTACCACGCGGCGACGGCGAGTGGGTACAAGAGCACACCAAGAACAGTTGTGGTAAAAACCCAAGTCCGTCCAAATTCGCCGCCAAATTCGAATATTCGAACCCACCGCCTGTTGTCGGCCATGCAGTCGCTCGCGGGGCAGAACTACAGCGCACGTCCAGACTTCGATGCCACGCCGATCATGCGCTGAAAGAGCTGCCGCACCCGCAGGTAGACTTCACGTTCGGGTTGTTGAACTTAAAACCTGACCCCTCCAAGGATTCCACGTAGTCGACTTCGGCGCCCTCCAGATAAATCAGGCTCGCCTGATCGACAAATACTTGTAGCGGGCCGTACTTGAGAGTCTTGTCCATCATTGTTGGGGAGTTCTCGAAGGCCATCGAATAGCTGAAACCCGAGCACCCGCCGCCGACGACTGATATCCGCAAACCGGCCGGCTTCGGCTCTTGCGTATTCAGTATTTCACTTACCTTTTCCACGGCGCGTTCCGTCAGTTGAACCATACTTTTTCTCTCCTTAGCGGGTGTTACACCTCCAGTTTAACCCCGGCGGCGATACCGTGCTACTAGTTTTTTGATGCGGCTGGCCCGAATTGGTTTCAGAAGGTGGAAGAACACAACAATGAAACCGGCGCGCGCGGTGCTACGTCGAAATGGCATGAGCACCATGACTGGTATTCTAGACTTACCGATTGCGGGGGCGGAACCGCGATCCAGAGCTAAAGTGGAAGTCAACCGAGAAGAGGAATCCGCGCTTGTCCGCCGCGTACAGAGTGGCGACGAAATGGCGTTCAAGGAACTCGTTGAGCGCTACCAGTCTAAGGTTTTTTCAATAATCTACGGAATTCTGCGCAACCACAACGACGCGGAAGACATTGCGCAGCAGGTGTTTGCGAAAGTCTACTTTTCTGTCCGTAATTTTGACTTCCGCAGTTCGCTGCTCACCTGGATCTACAAAATTACAGTAAACGAATGCTACGACTACCTGCGGAAGAAAAAAGTCCGCAAACTGGTCTATGAAAGCGATTTTTCAGACGACGATGCGGTAATGATGGAGAACTCCGGCTCTTCCGTAGATCCCGGAATGCCGATCGACGAGAGCCTGGCCCAACGGGACTTGGCCATGAAGCTGTTGGAGAAAATCTCTGAAGAAGATCGCAGCCTCTTGCTCTTGAAGGAAGTGGAAGGCCACTCCGTGGAAGAGTTAGCCGGCATGACCGGGATGAATGAGAATACAATAAAAGTCAAACTCTTTCGTGCTCGGCAAAAACTGGTGAAGGCGGCGCAGCGGTTGGGGCGCCTGCCTGGCAAGTTTGCAGTTGGCCTATAGCCCGAAAAAGTGGGGAGGGGCACAAAATGCACGAGCCTGTTCAAAGTCAATTGGAAGATATTCTGCAAGGCAGATTGCGCACCGAGTATCGGGACGCAGTGGAAGCGCATTTAGCGGCATGCAAGGATTGCACGGTTGAGTTGCGCGATATGCGCCTGCATTCGGGTTTGGTTAAGACTCTGCGGGCGATCGACGCACGGGAGCCCTCGGCGGGCTTTTACGCGCGAGTGATGCAGCGTGTGGAGGCACAAGGGCGACCCTCGTTTTGGAACTTGTTGTTGGATCCCGTGTTTGGCCAGCGTTTGGTGTATGCGACGGGGGCCTTGTTTTTGTTAATGGCTTCTTTCCTGTTGGCCACGGCGGACGGGCAGCCGGAACTGGCACAGACCCCGGTTCAGATGATGGCTCAACCCGAGGCAGCACCGACGCTGATTCGAACGGCGTACGGAGAAGACATGCAGAGTGACCGGGATGCATTCCTGGCAACTATGGCGTCGTTCTCCGAGTAATGTAGATCGATGGATACTAGAAACGAATGATTGGCCGCCTACAGCCTGCCTGGAAGAATCCGCAGATTCTGCTAACGCTCAGTCTCGTATTCGTCTGTGGCGCCATGTCTGGAGCGGTGATCTATAAGTTGGTTTCGCAGCCGGTTTCGGCGAAGCAGGTGGCGGTCGGGTGGAAGGATTCCACCAAGCAACAGACGCTCAAGACTCTCAAGAAGGAACTGCAATTGACGCGGGAACAGGCCGCCGAAATCGAAACGGCCCTGGATGATTTTTCGCTCTACTATCAGATGCTGCATTCGCAGATGGAAGAGGTCATGGCGACCAGCAAGTCTCGCATCGATCAGGTTTTGACCAAAGAGCAGCAGAAGAAATTCTCGCGAATTATGAGCGAGTTGAAGCAGTCCCGTTAGACCTTCGAATAGCCGTACCACAAGCGGAAGAAATCCAGGTTATGGTGCGCGCGGGCCGTGAGGGCTGCTCGTTTTTCCTGAAGCTGCGCAATTCGATCCGCGCGATCGTGAACGGCGTTGATCGTGGCGCTCAACAATTCTTCCCGATCGATCGATTCCAGCGAACCAACCGTTTTGAGCCCGAGTTCCTCGCAGAGTCCCGCAATTTTCGGCGATCGGCCGAGATTGATAGGCACGGTTTCGGCCAGAACGCTCTCCACGCAGAAGTGGTATCGCTGGCCGATGGTCGCTGTAGCGTGACGCAGGATGGCGATTGCTTCTCCCGGCGAGTAGTACAGGTTCGGGATCAGTATCGACGGCGCCTTCATCAGCAATTGAACCGCTTCCGATGCGGTGCGGTCAAAATCGGGATGGCGGCACTCATTGCAGAAGAAGGCGATTTGGAAACCTTCCCGGATATGCAACTGATCGAGCACTGCGGCAACATCCGCCCAAATGGGAAAGCGGAGCCCTTGTCCTTGCCAGAACAAATTGACGATCAATAAAGGCTCCCCTAATTGGAAACCCAATTGGGTGAGATACTCTCTGGACCAGGGTTCATAGTCGCAAGGTGATTCGTATAGCCACGCCCAATCGGCGCCAACGCGGATGCGTGCGTCAAAAATGTCCAGGTCGATCAGCGCGTCCCGTGCCACTGCGTTGCGCACGGTCCAGGATCTGACATTTCGGAAGTGGGACGTAAATAGGCGCCTGCCTTCATCAGTGACCAGGAAGTCAACTCCGACCCCTACCGCGTCAACCGGCAATCCGCGGTCCCAAAAATACTGCAGCCGAGGTGCCAGAAAGGCCAGGGGCCAGCCCCAGCCTTCAATGTCCGTTACGGCGGTAGTACCTGCCAGCAGTCCGCCATAGCCTCCGTTTCCTGACAGTTCAAGCGGGGCGGACTGCATCTGAATCGTTTGGATCGCGAATCGGGCGGGATAAGGCTGACGCTGCAAGGCGTGGTTTGCATGGAGAAACATCCGCAGTTCGAAGTCTGCCGGCAGTTCTCGAGCCAGACCGTGCAGCATCAGTTCGTCGCCGATGTTGCCCGCGCCCGGACCGTTGAATATATGGATTGCCTTCCGCTGGAGCACAGGACCAATGATAGCTCTGCGTCGTGGTTATAGTGGAGTTTCAATGAAACCAGGTGTCCGGATTCCACATTACTGAGTCAGGGTCCCTGCGTCAGAACCTGGAGGGCGCACGACGTCAGAGTGAGTTAAGCCAGAAGGGCACGTAGGTCCAGGTTCTGAGCGCCGTGCCTGACAGCGTATACTACTGTCAGGTGGTGACAT